>JFJP01031743.1_pt1 | contig 16093 bp, 15 predicted proteins | sample 431651 | NCBI WGS metagenome assembly JFJP01 (sample SAMN02602958, study PRJNA72255) | Microbial mat metagenome, whole genome shotgun sequencing project. | biome: fresh water; feature: sink hole; material: water; isolation source: purple microbial (photo- and chemosynthetic) mats found in... | reverse complement strand
GTCTAAGGGTGGGCCCAAACTCTGATCATGCACTTTAGATATAATGCTAGCTAGGCAGTATATCGTTGGTTTGGAGAGATACAAGGGTGTGTACGCTGTTTTGCACACCAAACAACGCAACATTAAACATATCATGGCGGGCAAAAAAGCGTGCCCGCCCTACAAAAATCCTAACCATAAAACGTATTGCGCCGCCTCTTGCGTTAAAAGCCTCTCTTGTGAAAACAAGCGAGGTTTTTTATTACCTGTTGTTTGACAAAAAACACGCTTTTCGCTTATCTTAACCGCGCCGTTACCCCATTGTAGCGGTCAGGGTTGAAAGCCTGAATATTCTCTTGTGAAACACTTTTAAACCTCTCATTTTCATGGTGGGCATAATCGTGGTGCTTTTGCACAACCGTATCCAAGAGAGCGGTCTTTCAACTCGATTATATCCACCGCCCAATTTTTGAAAGAATTGTTCGGTGGTTCTCAATATTACTCTTGGAAACTATCATGTCCAATCAAACTCTTGCCATTTCTGGCATCACCATCAATCAAGATTCAGAAGGTCGTTTTTGCTTAAATGATTTGCACAAAGCCGCAGGGAAAGACCAAAAACACCGTCCCAAATACTGGCTTGAAAATCAACAAGCCAAAGAACTCGTTGCTGAATTATCAAAAGGCGGAATTCCGCCTATCCTTGTAAAACAAGGACTTGGCACATTTGTAGTTAAGCCCTTAGTTTATGCCTACGCCATGTGGATTAGTCCAGCGTTTAACTTATTGGTTATTAATACTTACGATACACTGGTGACGGGAACGTTGACAGATACCTTAACGGAGTTTTTAAAACCCATCACCGAACCCATCGACATTAGGGATTTTGAATGGCGCAAGCAAGTCATCTGTCAACTCATTGAAAATTTGAAAAAAGCCCAAGTGTCAACGATGATGATCATTTCAGGTGAAGAATTATTAGCCGGTCACTGTTTTGAAAAATAACCATTTTTTGTTTTAAACAACAAACTTAAGGAGTCAAAAAATATGAGCAATTCGACTGAACGCGAAAAATATTATTTAGGGATTCCCATCCCCGACTACGTTCTCAAATCCTACGAAAATTTAGTGATAGACAAGGAAAATCCCCCGCCACTTTTGTCACTGGAAGAATTTGAAGAACGCTTTCTTCAGCACGAAAACGGATTAGAAAACGCGGAAGGTGTGCAGATTATGATGCTGGGAAAAGACGTTATCGCCCTTCAAGAACGGCTGAAAGCCCTAAAAAGCCCGATAACGTTAACATAACAACGGATTCAAGCCTCGCTTGTGAAAACAAGCGAGGTTTTTTATTGCCTGTTATTTGACAAAAAACAACCTTTTCGCTTATCTTAGCTGCGCCGTTACCCCATTGTAGCGGTCAGGTTTGACAGCCTGAATTAACACTTGGTGCAAGCGCACATTACGCGCTTTTTTTATGCCTATCGCTATGGTGGGATAAAAAAGGGGAGCTTCGGCTCGCCGTATCCAAGTGTACGGTCTGTCAACCCTTTTATACCCCACCTCCCAACGTTTGACAGCGTTCCGGTGGTTTCAAAAACTCACTTGGAGACAATCATGTCTAATAATCAATTAACCGTCTGCAATGTTACAATTCGCCAAGACGCAGAAGGTCGCTATTTTCTAAACGATTTGCACAAAGCTGCTGGTGGTCATCAAAAAGACCGTCCAAAATACTTTCTCGAAAACAAAGAAACCCAGGCTTTAATTGCAACAATCATCAAAAAAGAAATTCCGCCTTCCTGTAAAATCAATAACTTAGAGCCTGTTAAGACTGTAAACAGCTTTACTGAAGAGCAAGGCACTTACGTTGTTAAACCACTGGTTTATGCGTATGCGATGTGGATAAGTCCAGAATTTCAACTACACGTTATCAATGCGTATGATGCGCTGGTAACGGGAACATTCAAAGATACCTTAACGGAGTTTTTAAAAACCATTACCGAAACCATCACTCTGCGGGATTTTGAATGGCGCAAGCAAGTTATTTACCAAGCTTTTGAAAATCTGGAAAAAGCCCAAGTGGAGACGATGATGATTATTTCTGGTCAAGAATTATTAGCCCGCACGGGTTTTGAAAAATAACCGCACTTTTAAGCCTCGATTGTTAAGCCTCGCTTGTGAAAACAAACGGGGTTTTTTATTGCCTGTCGTTTGACGCATTTCTCATGGCGAGCGTATGCTTTTATCCAAAAATCGTAAAAAATAAGCACTAAGGAATATTCTCATGGCAACCCAGCTCATCACCGCACAATTTGGCACTATGCCGGTATTTTTTCAAACAGACGGATTTATTAACGCCACCGCTATTGCAAAACAATTCAATAAAGTTCCAAAAGATTTTTTGCGTACAAAAGCCACCCAAGAATACATAAAAGCCGTTGGGCAAATATGCCTAACGGAACAAAATCAATTAGTTATAATCAAGCAAGGTGGTTCTCAAGAAGAACAAGGTACTTGGCTACATCCAAAACTCGCCATTTTCTTCGCCCGTTGGTTAGATGCGCGGTTTGCTGTCTGGTGTGATTTACAAATCGAAAAAATATTGCATTCAAACACCGAGTTTGCCATGTTCTCTGAATTTATAAAACCCATTACCGAAACCATCACTCTCAGGGATTTTGAATGGCGTAAGCAAGTCATCTGTCAAGTTATTGAAAACTTAAAAAAAGCCCAAGTGTCATCGACAACGACCATTTCGGGTGAAGAATTATTAGCGGGCAAGGGTTTTGAAAAATAAAGTCCATTCTAACTTCAACTGCTTGTTTATTCGGCTCTATTTTGTCATTCACTAGCGGCTTTACTTGGCAAAACAACTTGCCGCGCCAACAAAATTCCCATAAAGAATGCCAATAAAAACCCCTCGGGAAAGGTTTTAAAATTCGAGCTAAACAAACTGACAGCGGTAATGGCTAATAAAAAACTGGCCGCCATCACCCCAAACGGTGGCTGTTTTAGCCCTTGATACACCGCCGTGGCGATATAAGCTAAAAACAGCAACAACCCAACGACCCCGTTTTCCAACAAAATAAACAAATATTGATTATGCGGGTCAGTGGCAGGGTCGCCCCGCCAGTCTTGGTATTTTTTTGCCGCATGAGGCGTATAAGTGGTTTTAAAAGCCGATGTGCCATAACCCAACACAGGCTGTTGTTGAATTAACTCCCAAGTATTTTGCGCAAAAATCACTCGAATGCCAATGGAGGTAGGGTTTTCACTGACTTGGTAATTCATTTTTTGTTCTACCGCTAATTTTATTCCTTGCTGCACCGTGCTGGAAGTCAACAGCACCACGCACAACAACGCCGCGATTCCCGTGAGAATCAAAGGCAGTTTTTTGTAGCCATAAAAGCATAACAGCGAAAACCCCAACGCAATCGGCAACGCGATATAGCCACTGCGTGAGGCACTGATGAAGAAAATATTAAATAAAAACAAGCTGATACTAGCAAGCAGCAGCCATTTTTTTGTAGACGAGACGTGTTGCCATAAAAATAGGCTACACAAAATAGCAGCGACAAAAGCTAAACTTTGTGCGGAATGATTAGACATAAAAATCCCCGCTTCTTCTTGATAGCGAATGGGCAGTTTTATAAACCACAACACAGTTGAGACGATAACCCCTTCCAACATCACAATAAAATAGCTTTCAATAAACCAACGTTGCCACGACTCACGATAAAAGAGTCCAAGTAATACAAAGGCATACAGCAATTTTTTCCAGCTAAGTAAGGTAGTGAATTTTTCCCCCACGGGGGTGGGTGCATAGAATGTGCCAATAATTAACCACGCAAAAAACAGCAGCAGCATTTTTCCCGCAGGTTGGGCAACCGCCCGTTTTAAACTGCTGCTAACCTCACCTGAAAGCAGCCACGCCACCAGCATTAACACAGACAGCACACTGGTGATTGCCGTTGACATTGGGGCGCAAATCCCGGCGATAATCGCAAAAATCCGACAACTCATCAGTGATTTTTCTGTAAAACCCGCGTAACTCATGCTTTATCGCCACAATTGATAAATATATTTACGTTTTAATTTTTCCCAAGCAAACAACATTCCTTGTAACCACGTCGGTGGTGCAGGTTCTAAACTGCTGTTAAATAAGCCGTTTTTACTCCCTTGCTCCACCACGGGGTCTTCTAACCACAACATGGCAATCCCTAAAGCGTTGTCAATCAATTCAAATTGATTATCCATCGGTTCAGAAATTTTGTGTTGCAACAGCCAATTTAAGCGTTTTTGCGCCGTTTGACTGTCGAGTAAATACGAATCGGCAAACCGACCGCGAGTACCTTTGTATAACCGCTGCTCAGGTTTACGTTGGCTTTTTGGAGTGAAAAAATTACCCCCTGAGCCGATGTAAATCACTTTATCACCCGGATAATTGACACTTTCGGTCAACGCCGCTTGTAAGCCTGCGGCAAAATCAGCCGTAAAAACCGCATCATCTTCTAGCACTAAACAAAGCCCCGTTTGCCGCGCGGCTATTTTTTGCAACGCGGTCAAGTGTTTTAACGCGCAAGACCGCTGCGCGGGGGATAATTGCGTCCCTGTAAAATAACGAGTCTGTACCTCGGTGGTTAAATCGTCCACATCCCAGTCAAAAATAAACTCGGCTCGCAAGCCAAAACTCGCCAACTGCTGTTCCATAAAACGGCGCCGTTGGGTAAATTTTTTAACATTCAGAACATAAATCTGTTCCAGTGCTTGCACCGTCATGCTGATTCCTAGCTATCTAATAAAGTCCCCTTTAATCCCCTTTACAAAGAGGAACACCCACCTTTCTTAAAGGAGGGCAGGGAAGAATTTAATCCAAAATGGCTTAACCCTTGGTAAATAGTAATGTATTTGCCTCAACACTGACCTGAATCGTGTCACCTGCTACAAATTCACCTGCTAAAATCGCTTGCGCCAGTGGATTTTCAATTTGCTGCTGAATCGCTCGTTTCAAAGGACGCGCCCCATAAACCGAATCAAACCCTGCTTCGGCTAATTTGGCCAATGCCGCTTCATTTAAAACTAACGCCATGTCTTTGTCTTGCAAGCGTTTTTGCAAATAACTCAATTGAATTTTAGCAATGGCTTTGATTTGATTTGCGGCTAAGGGATGAAACACAATCGCTTCGTCAATCCGGTTTAAAAACTCAGGACGGAAATGTCCGGCCACCACCGCCATCACTTGCGCTTTCATCACCTGATAATTTTCTTCGCCGGCTAAATCTTGAATATAAGTTGAACCTAAATTTGAGGTCATTACAATCACGGTATTTTTAAAGTCCACCGTCCGCCCTTGTCCATCGGTCAAGCGACCATCATCCAATACTTGCAACAACACATTGAACACATCAGGATGGGCTTTTTCAATTTCATCCAACAGCAACACCGAATAAGGTTTGCGGCGGATAGCTTCGGTTAAATAACCACCTTCTTCATAGCCTACATAACCTGGAGGTGCGCCAATCAAACGCGCCACCGAATGTTTTTCCATAAATTCGGACATATCCACCCGCACAATCGCCTCTTCGGTATCAAACATAAACGCCGCGAGAGCTTTGCACAATTCGGTTTTTCCCACCCCTGTTGGGCCTAAAAATAAAAATGAACCATTCGGGCGATTTGGGTCAGACAGCCCAGCGCGTGAGCGGCGAATCGCATTACTGACCGCTTTTAAGGCTTCCGTTTGTCCTACCACCCGCTTACCTAATTCCTCTTCCATGCGCAATAATTTATCTTTTTCCCCTTCCAGCATTTTCGATACTGGAATGCCCGTCCATTTTGACACCACTTCGGCAATTTCCTCATCGGTGACTTTATTACGCAACAAAGTCATCGGCTTGGTTTCAGCACTGTCAGCGAGCTTTAATTCCTGTTCCAATTTCGGAATAATGCCGTATTGCAATTCAGACATTTTCGCCAAATCGCTGCTGCGACTGGCGACTTCCAATTCCAATTTCGCCTTTTCCAGCAACTCTTTCACATGCGCCGAGCCTTGCAGAGCCACTTTTTCCGCTTTCCAAATTTCCTCTAAATCAGAATATTCTTTTTCCAAACTGCCGATTTCTTTTTCCAACATCTCCAAACGTTTTTTAGACGCGGCATCATCCTCATGTTTTAACGCCACTTGCTCGATTTTTAACTGAATCAAACGCCGCTCTAATTTGTCCATCACTTCCGGTTTGGAATCAATTTCCATGCGGATGCGACTTGCCGCTTCATCAATTAAATCAATGGCTTTGTCGGGCAATTGGCGGTCGGCAATATAACGGTGCGACAAAATCGCCGCTGCTACAATCGCTGGGTCGGTAATATCCACGCCGTGATGCACTTCATAACGCTCTTTAAGTCCGCGCAAAATAGCGATGGTGTCTTCTACGCTGGGTTCATCCACCAGCACTTTTTGGAATCGCCGTTCTAACGCGGCATCTTTTTCAATGTATTTGCGATATTCGTCCAAAGTGGTTGCGCCGACACAATGCAATTCCCCCCGTGCCAACGCCGGTTTCAGCATATTCCCCGCATCCATCGCGCCTTCCGCTTTGCCCGCGCCGACCATGGTGTGTAATTCATCAATAAAAAGAATCACTTGTCCTTCTTGTTTGGCTAAATCATTCAGCACCGCTTTTAGGCGTTCCTCAAATTCACCGCGAAATTTTGCCCCCGCGATTAATGCCGCCATATCCAACGACAAAACTTGTTTCGATTTTAAGCCTTCCGGCACTTCGCCATTGACAATCCGTTGCGCCAGCCCTTCGACAATCGCCGTTTTACCAACGCCGGGTTCGCCAATTAACACCGGATTATTTTTGGTACGGCGTTGTAACACTTGAATGGTGCGGCGGATTTCATCATCACGTCCAATCACCGGGTCGAGTTTGCCTTGCTCGGCACGTTCAGTCAGATTAATGGTGTATTTTTTTAAGGCTTGGCGTTGGTCTTCCGCGCTGGCATCATTGACCGCTTCGCCGCCACGCATGGCTTCGATAGCGTGTTCTAATTTAGCTTTGGTAACACCGCATTTTTTTAGCACGTCCTGCAACGGGTCTTTATTGTCAAAAATAGCTAATAAAAACAATTCACTGGAAATAAAGGCATCGTGGCGTTTTTGCGCGAGCTTATCGGTGACGTTTAACAGTCGCTGTAATTCATTAGACACGACTACATCGCCACTTGTGCCGCTAACGGTAGCAATCCGGTTTAATTCATCTATTAAGGCACTGCGTAGTTGCGTGATATTGCCGCTACTTTGTATTAGCAACGGATGAATGCTGCCGCCTTGTTGATTGAGCAACGCGCTTAATAGATGGGCAGGCGCGATAAATTGATGGTCTTTACCAATGGCTAAACTTTGCGCATCGGCTAAGGCTTCTTGAAACTTGCTGGTTAATTTGTCCATTCTCATGGTAGGCACCTTTTGGAAGTTATGCTTGAATATTAACTAACATGAGGCTAATAGGGGCTGTTTTCAATGCGGCGCGACCGAAAAGTCAATAACATAAAAAAAGGGAAGACTTAACACAAGCCTTCCCTTTCTGTTTTTTACTAAAAACGTTTCCTTAGAAACCTAATCCTAAGTAACCACCAACGGTAAAGCCGTCAGTTTTAACTTGGTCTAATTTACCAACCGCATATTGATAACGTGCGTCCGCACCTAAGTAAATATTTTTCCATAATTTATAATCCGCCCCTGCACCAAACATCAATGAAGGCTCTAAAACGGTAATAGATTCAGAAGGTGGACTGATAACATTCATCGCAAAACCGACTGGAATAATCCAAGGTCTGAAATTGCTGCCTTTCATAAATTTGATTTTTGGTGAAGCTGACAAGGTGAACTGGCTCACTGTGACATTACGCGCTGCACCGTTGGCATTGGTTGTTGTTGGTAAATTAAGACCGCCTGCAACCCCTGCAACCACTAAATTACTGGTATTGGTTAAAGCGTTACCTTGTACTCTGTTACCAAATTCTTTGTATTGGAACATAACCTCGCCCAATACTTCCGTGTTAGGTGCTAAACCAAACAGATTATCATCAATGCTAAAGTCTAAACCTGCGCCAAAATACCACGCATTTTTATCCGCTTGCGCACCTGACACCGCAGAGCTTACCGCCCCATTGGCAGAGTCGATAATGCCGCTGCTAATGGATACGCCATTACGTTGTGCATCTGAATGCGCCCAACCGCCACGGAAGAATACCATGTGGTCTTTGCTATCATTTTTGGTTGTGTGTACTTCAGGTGCTGCCATGACAGGAGCAGGAGCAACCGCATTAGCTTGTTGATTTTGCAGGGCGTTAAGTTGCGATCTTAATTCGTTGACTTGGGCTTGTAACTCAGTGGTTGCTGAATTACTGGAGGTTGAAACATAAGAGGTTGATGAAGTTGTTCCACTGGATTTTTTAACTTTTTTCTTTTTACTTTTTGCCATCACTTCTGGTGCAATCATTGCGCTGCTTAATGCAAACGCTGCGGTTGCTAGTGTCAGCACGACTTTGGATTTTATTGTTGTCATTGAATTCCCCTTAAAGATAGGTTGTCTACTATTTTAGAAACGATTTGCTGCAATACAACACAGCACCACATTGCGCGGCAATAATAACAGCATAATCTATTACTTACAAGTTTTGTTGCTATTTTACTGCCTCCATTAATCCCTTTTATTTCAATAAGTAACACGATTTTAGTGAGGCTTTCCACTTATTTGTGTAAAAAAAACAACAACCTTGTCATAAACTCGTCATAAATCTGAACGCTTTGAGTGGAGAGCAAAGAATTAATGTGGTGGATGATTTTTGCAGGGCTTCATTAAATGATACGATGGTAGGCTCTATTCATTTCCCAATACTCGATTTAAAAACCTGTTTACATTATGATAAAAAATAACGCCGATATAACTCTCATTGGCAGCGGTATTATTGGTTTATTAACCGCCAAGTCGCTTATCCAAGCAGGCGCAACAGTGACGGTGATTGAAAAAAATGCCAGCAGTCAAGAAGCTTCTTGGGCAGGCGGGGGAATTTTATTGCCACTTTATCCTTGGCGACAGGCTCAAGCAATTACTGACTTAGTGATTCCCAGTTTGCAACTGTATCCACAGATAAGTGCGGAATTAATTGCCACCAATGCACTTGACCCTGAATGGACACAATGTGGATTATTAATCACCCAAAATCCTGATATTGACGTTGCTCAAAAGTGGTGTACAACCCATCAAATTCCCGCCTATCCAGCCGATGCGACTCTTTTTTGCACCTTACACAGTAAAGCGTTACATCCGTTATGGCTACCGAGTATTGCGCAAGCGCGAAATCCACGGCTGTTAAAATCGCTACGCGCTTTTTTAGCCCAAAGCGGTGTACAGTTTGTAGAAAATTGTGTGCTAACAGACATAACCTTTAAAAATCAACAGGTTCACTCCATTAACACAACCCAAGGCATATTTGCAATTAATCAGTTGATTATGGCAACAGGGGCGTGGACAGGTCAATTATGTCAGCAATTTTTGCCTACTTTACAGTTGCAACCGACACAAATTAAACCTGTAAAAGGGCAAATGCTGTTATTCAATGCCCAACCGCACACCTTGAAAAACATGGTGTTAGAAGGCGACCATTATTTAATTCCCCGCCGCGATGGCAAAATTTTGGCAGGCAGTTCAGTCGAACACACAGAGTTTGATAAATCAACTTCACCCGTGATTAAAGATAGGTTATACGGTTTTGCAACAACCCTGTTGCCAGCTCTGAAGAACTTTTCAGTGACCAATCATTGGGCTGGCTTGCGTCCTGGAACAGAACACGGGATACCGTATATTGCAATTCACCCTGAAATTAGCAATTTAAGCATTAATGCGGGGCATTTTAGAAACGGTCTGACGATGGCACCTGCTTCTGCCCAATTGCTGACCGATTTAATCTTAAAACGTTCACCCAGCATTGACCCAACTCCTTATCAACTCACGCGAAACTTATGAATATTTATCCATTTCTACGCCCTGCTTTATTTGCTTTAGACCCAGAAACCGCACATACCGTCACTTTAAAATTTTTAAAAGCAGGGCAGCAACTGGGCTTAAATTCGCTGTTTTTCCCCAATCCTGTGAGTGAACCTGTCAACGTGATGGGATTGACGTTTAAAAACAAACTCGGGCTTGCCGCAGGATTAGATAAAAATGGCGATTACATTGATGCTTTAGCGGGTTTGGGATTTGGATTTATCGAAATTGGCACTGTTACGCCGCGCCCACAGCCCGGCAATCCCAAGCCGCGTTTATTTCGCTTACCCGAACAGCAAGCGATTATTAATCGGATGGGCTTTAACAATTTAGGGATTGAACATTTACTTGAACAAGTACAACACACTGATTTTAAAGGTATTTTAGGAATTAATATCGGTAAAAATTTTGATACGCCGCTAGAAAATGCAGCAGAAGATTATTTAATCGGATTGCGCAAAAGTTATCCTTTTGCCAGCTATATTACGATTAATATTTCTTCACCGAATACGCAAAATTTACGCCAACTACAGCAAAGTGAGGAACTGAAAAATTTATTGTCTGCCCTCAAACAAGAGCAGCACATTTTAACCACACAACACGGTAAATATGTGCCATTAGTGGTTAAAATTGCCCCCGATTTAACCGAAACAGAAATTAGCCATATCGCACGGTTATTACAAGAATTTGCCCTTGATGGGGTGATTGCAACCAATACCACCCTTGACCGCAGCTTGGTTTCACAACATCCATTAGCAGGCGAGACAGGCGGGTTAAGCGGCTTACCCGTTAAAGAAAAATCCACAGCGGTCGTAAAAATATTAGCCGCTGAATTACAAGGAAAACTGCCGATTATCGCGGCAGGAGGCATTTTTAGTGCAGCTGACGCACAAGAAAAATTAGCTGCTGGGGCAAGTTTAGTGCAGATTTACAGTGGTTTAATTTATCAAGGGCCGCAATTATTGGCGGATATCTTGCAAAAAATATAGCTCTATGACCGCCCACTTTTTTGGGCTTGTAACCAACGTTCTACCAATGCCCACAGTGCGGTCATATCGACCTCAACCGCTGCATTTTTGTGGTAATTGACATCAGCTAAACACTGTCCTACTCCTTCGCTAAATGACTTATCTTTCAAGCTGTTATCTAAATAAGCCAACCATACTTTTCCTGTTAAGCTCGCGCACTCTGAACGTGAGCTGACACTGATTGCCACACGACGCAAAAGTATCGCTAATTCCGCCAATTTTTCCGCTGTTGCCTTGTCACTGGTTTTCAACGCCAACAGCAATTTTTTTGCAGTTTTAACCGCTGTTTTTCGCGTTAGGCGTCTATAAAGCCAAAAGCTAAAACCAGCTAAAATCGGAACAATTAGCAACAAAATCCACCATCCCAACGCGACTGGGAAAAAGCCAATTTCAGGCGGTAAATGAATATCGCGTAACGGCAATTCTGTCGGTGACATTAGCGTAAAACCTCTAAGGGCTGTTGCGTAGTATCGCAGAGAATCAGTTTTAAGCGATTTTTTTTCGCTAACCTTTGCAAGTATTGCTGATGTTCTAAAAAGCGCGTCTGATAGGTATAGCGTGCATTTTTATCGCCACTATCGACCATGACCTCGCGTTCATTATCGGTAAAACGATAGCGACCTTGCTCAGGTAAGGCTTTTTCCAGCAAATCGTAGATAAAAATTAAAACCACGTCACAATGGCGCGATAATTTGGCTAAATGCGCTTCGGATTGTTCATTTAGCCCCCGAAAATCGCTAATCAGATAAATTAAACTGCCAGGTTTTGCGTGTTGATTCAGGCGTAATAACACCGTGTTAAACGTCATAAAATCAACCATCAGCGGAGTGGGTTTTAACAAGCTATGAAAAAAATGCAACACCCCTTGCTTGCCGCTGCGGGGTTTTGATTCAAAACAAGACTGGCTAGAAAACACCTGTCCACCGATTCTGTCACCGTGTTGTTGAGCTGCCCAAGCGAGCAAACCTGCTAATTTTGCCGCTTGTACTGACTTGAACACTCCGCGTGTGGCAAAGTGCATGGTTGGGCGATTATCCACAGAGATAAACACAGCGCGTTCTCGTTCTTCACGAAAAATTTTGGTATAGGTTTTTCCCGTGCGAGCCGTAACTTTCCAGTCAATACTGCGAACATCATCGCCTGGTTGATAAAGCCGCACTTCATCAAATTCCATTCCACGTCCTTTCAGGCGAGATAAATAATCACCGCTTTGTGAAGCGTCTCTTCTTTTGTGCTGTTTTTTAAGTGCTGCCGCTTGTGGTGCTAAGTCGATTAAGGCTTTAAGGGTTATTTTTACCCGATCTTCCGCAGGTAGGTTTTTAAAAAAAGCACTCATCAAGGTACAGCAATACGTTCAAGCAACGTTTTGATAAAGTCATCTGTGGTAATCCCTTCGGCTTCGGCTTCATAGGACAAAATCAGCCGATGACGCAACACATCAAAAGCTAAATCTTGGATGTCTTCAGGCGTTACATAATCGCGCTGTTGCAGCCAAGCTTTTGCCCGCGCACAGCGGTCTAAGGCAATTGTGGCACGAGGACTTGCTCCGTATTGTAGCCATAACGCTAAATCATCCCCATACACTTGTGGAGTTCGCGTTGCCAAAATAATTTGCACTAAGTAATCTTGCAAATTATCTGCCATATACAGCTCTAAAATGCCGCTACGCGCTTGAAAAATGGATTCTTGGGACAGACGGTCGGTTATTTTAAAATCAGGCTTAAACGTCATTTTTGCTTCATTACGCGCCAATTCCAAAATTGCCTTTTCATGCGATGCTTCAGGATAATCAATTTTCACTTGCAATAAAAAACGATCTAATTGCGCCTCTGGCAAAGGATAGGTTCCTTCTTGTTCAATGGGGTTTTGGGTTGCCATTACCATGAACAAAGGGGGCAGTGGATAAGTATCTGCCCCAACCGTAATTTGCCGTTCAGCCATCGCCTCTAATAACGCGGCTTGAACTTTGGCAGGCGCTCGATTAATTTCATCTGCTAAAATCAAGTTGTGAAACAAAGGTCCTTTTTGAAATTCAAAAGCACTTTGCTGCGGTCGATAAATCTCTGTCCCCGTTAAATCAGCTGGCAGCAAATCAGGAGTAAACTGTATTCTGTGAAAACTGGCTTCTATTTTTTTACTTAACACGCTAATGGCACGGGTTTTAGCCAATCCAGGTGCGCCTTCAACCAAAATGTGTCCATCGGCTAAAAGTGCGACAAGCATTCGTTCAACCAGAACATCTTGCCCTATGATTTGTTCGTTAATGTGATATTTAAGTTGTTGTAACTCAAGAACAATAGCATTACTTTTATTGGTTTCTTGCATTTTTAGCAGTGTCCTTGCAGATGTATGAGGATTCTAAAAGTTTTAGGTATTGTATAGAAAAATCTATAAAATTTGAAGTAACGCCCTGTGGATAACTTTGTGGATAAGTTGTGTATAACTCTGTGAATATCTCTGACAATTGCAGTAAGTAAAACTTATCCACATTTTATCCACAAGGTTATTAACAGGTTTATCCACAGGATAAACTGTTTTATCTATTTGAAAAAAAAGACTATTTAAAACTTATCCCCAGAAAATGGGTCTCTTAATAATAATAATATATATATATATTTTATTATTAATTATTAATCTTTAAAATTATGCTTCTAAAACACACATTATTTCTTTCAGGCTGTTCTTCTGGTATTGGCTATGAAACAGCCATTTTTTTACGACAACAAGGCTATCGAGTCATCTGTTCAGCGCGTAAAACAACAGATGTTACTTGGTTAAAGAGCCAAGGTTTTGAAGCAGTACAATTAGATTTAACCGATAGTGCCAGTATTCAAGAAGCTGTTGTACAAGTTATTCATTTGACAGATGGAAAAATTGATGTTTTATTCAACAACGCAGCTTATGGTCAACCAGGAGCGGTGGAAGACCTAAGTCGTGAAGTATTACGCACTCAATTTGAAACAAACTTTTTTGGCACACATGAATTAACCAATTTAATTATTCCGCTGATGCGAAAACAAGGGCAGGGTAAAATTATTTATACCAGTTCCATATTAGGATTAGTTGCCATGAAATATCGTGGTGCATATAACGCGAGTAAATTTGCTTTAGAAGGTTTAGTTGATACGTTACGATTAGAGTTTAAAGAGACCAATATTTATTTTTCATTAATTGAGCCAGGACCTATTCAAAGTAATTTTAGAAAAAATGCTTTTATGATGTTTGAAAAAAACATTAATAATAACCAAAGTTTTCATCAAGAAAATTATTTAGCAATGGTATCTCGATTACAAAAAGAGGGCAACACGGGTGCATTTACTTTACCTGCACAAGCTGTTGCCAAAAAAGTTTTAAAAATATTAAAAGCTAAAAAGCCAAAACCTCGCTATTATGTAACATTTCCAACCTATTTATTTGCTTTTTTAAAACGAATTTTACCAGCAACGTGGCTTGATTTTTTATTAGAAAAAATTATATAACCTCACCTAAATTTAAACTATATTATGAAAAAAGTTGTTTCTTTACGCTACGGTGTTATTTTTAAAAAAGCATTCAGCAATGTGAATATTTTTAAAGGATTTGTGCGAGATATTTTAGGGATTAATATTGAAATTGAAAAAATAGAAGCAGAGAAAGTTTTTTCAATTCCCATCGGCAATATTTATCCTTGTTTTGATCTTTATGTAGAAGATAAAAAAAATCGCGTGATTGTGCAGATTCAGCATGAACGCTATAGTGATTATTATGATCGTTTTTTGCATTATCACTGCTTGATGTTATTAGAGCAGGTAAAAAATTACATTGATTATCAACCACCTCTGCGTGTTTATACTATTGTGGTTTTAACCAGTTCAGATAAGCATAAAAAAGATGTCAGTGTGATTGATTTTGATCCTGTTGATTTAGAGGGCAATCGATTAGGTGAAATTCATCATAAAATTATTTATCTTTGTCCTAAATATTGCAATGAAAAAACCCCTACTTTATATCAAGAATGGCTCGATGCAATTACAGATACATTTGATGGAAAAGTGGAGGAAAGTAAATATATCTTAACGGAAATTCAACAGTTATTTGATGCAATTAATATAGCTAATATTTCTGAATCCGAACAAGCTGTAATGATGGAAGAAAATTATATTGAGGAAAAAAGACATGAAGGCTTTGAAAAAGGGATTTATGAAGGAAAACTATTAACTGCTAAATCGTTATTTAGCATGGGAATGTCAACGGCTATTGTGAAACAAGCAACAGGTTTATCTGATGAGCAGTTGGGTGAAATAGAATAAAGGTTATTTTTAAATGCGGGTACTGGAGCAAATTAAAAGACAATTAGAAAGGCAATTGAAAATCTCCTTGCAAAGTGGGCGATTTACAAAGATAGAAGGCGGTGATGTTAATACGGCATATCAATTAAAAACAGCAACTCAATCATGGTTTATTAAATTAAATAAAGCCGAACTTTTGTTTATGTTTAAAGCAGAAGCAGCAGGGTTAAACGAATTGGAAAAAGTGCAATGTGTACGAGTACCCAAAGTTATTGCAATTGGAATCGCTGATAATTATGCGTATTTAGTTTTAGAGTATTTATCACTAAGGAGTTTGTCAGTTTTGTCTGAACGCTTGTTTGCCGAGCAATTAGCGCAACAGCATCAGCAACCACAGACTTATTTTGGCTGGTTTCAAATCAATACTATTGGAAGTACGCGACAGGAAAATGGTTATTACACAGATTGGGGACTTTTTTGGCAACAGCAACGATTAGGTAAACAGTTAAGTTTAGCGGCTGCAAACGGTTATATCGGAAAATTACAGCGGGATGGTGAAAAACTTCATGCACAACTTACCGATTTCTTTAGCAATTATTCTGTAAAGCCTGCGTTATTACATGGTGACTTATGGCGTGGTAATGTGGCGGCAGATAATGAGAATCAGCCTGTGATGTTTGATCCTGCTTGTTATTATGGCGATCGTGAAGCCGATATTGCAATGACAGAATTATTTGCAGGGTTTAGTGCTGATTTTTAT
>JFJP01039164.1_pt1 | contig 16095 bp, 25 predicted proteins | sample 431651 | NCBI WGS metagenome assembly JFJP01 (sample SAMN02602958, study PRJNA72255) | Microbial mat metagenome, whole genome shotgun sequencing project. | biome: fresh water; feature: sink hole; material: water; isolation source: purple microbial (photo- and chemosynthetic) mats found in... | reverse complement strand
AGTATCCAATCTACGGATGGCAGATTCGGTAATATCACGATGAAGTTTAGTTCTTCCGTGAAAGTATATCATACGATAAACATAACTCTTCAAATTATCATCAAGTACACCCCATTCATTAAGAATATTCATTGCCATATGAGCACCTATTGCTTCATGGTTATGAAAAGTCCAACCACTTCCAGTATATCTTTTTGTTTTTGCTTTTCCTAAATCATGGAAAAGAGCAACGATTTTCATTTCATAATCGTTATTGAAATCACATACATTTTTTAATACACCCAGGGTATGTATGAAATTATTCTTATATCCTTTTTCTTCTGTGTATAGTTCACAGAGTTCAGGGAATAGTTTTTTAAGTTCACCACTTTTGAACATTTCAAGTAGTGTGATATAAGGTTTGTTTTCTTTAAGAATTTCTAATATCTGATTCATATACCTATATATTCAAATTAAAAACTCCCATAGTGTATATGGGAGTTTTGTACCCTAAAAATCTATTAGTTTATTGCGGTTGTCTTATTATCTTCTACTTTCCAACCTTTGTTCTTCTGTTCCAAATACCACTTGTCAAATTCATTGTCATCATTAAAAGCTTTTTCTTTGTTGAATTTTTCAAGTTTTCCTCTACCCCTGTCAACATATGCACCATTCGTGGTTGTAGTAGTTGATGGTGGAAGTGCGGTGTGTGTTCTACCTGCAAGTGGGAAATCTTCATATCCATCACTGTATCCATCACCATACCAATCCCATCCACCTGCACCATATCTTCCATTGGCATAACCACCAGTACCATAAGACTTTTTTCCCTTATACTTTACATTAGTTACGTCTCTTACTATTTTCAGATTTTCCCAATCAATTTTGGTCAGTACAACTGCTAACAGTTCAAGAAATTCCAAATCCTGTTTTTCACTTGTAGTGTGCTCACTGAAATATCCAACTGAAAGATTTGTACATTCTGATATGATATCCGAAAATTCTGCGGAATCAGTGTAAACACCAGTATCATCAGGTTTGTACCAAAATCCATATTCATTCAATTTACTTGCTATTTCTTTCGCAAATTCATCAGAACAACATACTGTACCCATCTGTTCGGTAATAACTGACTCGTATCCTCTTCTGTCAAATGCAACACACTTATTTACTTGTGGTAATTTTCCTTCTTTAACTTTGTTATCATATACTCTTGACATCGAACTTGAACCAACACATCCACTTTCTTCACCCATGAAGAAGTAATAGAGACCAGGAATTCCTTCTGACATAAGGTTTAACATTATTGTTACGCCTGCTTTGTCATCTGCTCCAAGATTTGTCTTACCGTCACTTTTTACAAAATCACCGATGAATTCATGTATAATAGGTTTCAATTCATCACTTGGAATATTTTCTTTTTCTGCATAAATCCACTTTTGTTCTTTTGCATCCCAAGTTTTATAATCGTAAGTTGATGGACTTCTATCTATTGTATCCAAATGAGAAGTAAACATTGTATTGGAGAACGTACCGTCTTTTTTCTTGATGATATAAAAATAATTATCGAACTCATCTTTTTCAAATTTGAATTCGGGAATTAGTTTTATGACGTTTGCTTCTGAACCTTTTGGCGTTCTGTTACTTGTAAGTTTTAAGAATTTTTCTTTAATATTTATCATTAGACCAAGTTTAAGTTACAAATATAATTAATACACAAAGGTAATCATAAAAAACGAATAATCCAAATAAATTTGGACTTTATTTGGACTATACTTCCATATGTCTTCCGAAGAATATGTGATGTGATACCGGCTGCATCCGTTACCCGCGAACGGTCCGTTGATTCCATCTGATTCTTCGGATACCTATATTATATGTAAAAAATATTAGTTTATCTATAGCCAGGATTCTGTCGTGTACGTACATTTATCTACACTTTCGTGTCCCGTTTCCGGGCGCCTTAACCCGACCATCATAGAGTTGCTTTCCCCCTAGGTCTGTTTAAGTTGCACCACTCCGCAGTGATAACGACTGATTAGGTCTCCTGCGTTCAGCAAAGGTGTCCTGAACTTCCTCCAACATTTCTGTCGGCGTACGTATAATAAACTAATATTAAGACAAAGGTAGTACAATTTTTTATAATAAACAAATAATATATACTAAATAGTAATATTAGTTGAATATTTTTATATATAGTAAAAATGTTAATAACTTATTACTATAAACATTTGGATATAACAAAAAAACAATATATATTTGCATGAACAAGATGATAAATTTTAACGAATATTTAGTAACTAAAATTTTTGAAGCTATGGAGTTGAAAATCAAAGAAGTGGAGCTCGTATTAAATCCGAGACTTATTAAGATTTTGAAAGAAATGAACCATCAGATTGCAAGTGATCTATTGGATACACACGTTAATGGTAAGAGAGAATTCAAATCTACATTTGTAGATTTAGGTTCGGAAGCCGGTAACGTATCGATGATTCAGGGAAATAAAGTACCTGAATTGATAGAACCCGAACTTACTCACGGTGATTATCATAGAGAAACAGAAGTAATACCAGCAGTTCCTTCCAAACGTAAACTACCTTATAAAGAAAAAGACCAAAAGAATTGGATTGGTGGTTATTTTGATTATGTACAACAGTACAAAAATCCTTGGATAAGTGATAGTGGTCATATGATTGACCTACATGATGACCAATTCAAATCAAAAGACCATCCAGTATGGACTAAAAACCGTGCTGAAATAAAAATCGGTAGATTTGTAAGTACCTTATTTCCAAATAGGTATCCAGCTAACATGAAAAGAGAAGAACTCGATAAAATGGAAAAACCCATTGATGTTGAATCATTTGTAAACATGTTCATTGCAACAGTTGAAGCACATTCAAAAATCCTCAAATTAGTTGATGGTAAGGACATCGTACACTATTACAGTTCTGATCATTATGCCAAGGCAGGTGGAACATTAGGTGGTTCATGTATGAACAGTCCATCAAAACAAGAATTCATTAAATTTTATCAGAAAAACCCTGAGAAGGTTCAGATGCTTGTTCTTTATCCGGAAGATGTAAGAGATAAAATTATCGGTAGAGCACTTATATGGACATTGGACGAACCAGTAGGTAGACAGTTCATGGATAGAATATATACCGCTAATGATTCAGATTCATATCTTTTCACTGAATATGCAAAAGCACATGGATTCTTTTACAAATCAACACAAACATTTGGTTGGGATTATGATATCATTGATGGTAAGACAGGTCAAAGAGGTACAGTGGAAATGAAAACCAAACTGAAAAGACTCAAACACAAAACTTTCCCATACCTTGATACAATGCAGTTCTACAAACCAACAACAGGTGAAATTACCAATGATGGTAGAAGAATAAATGCAGATAGGAAATCAAGTAAAGGATATTATTTCCTTGCTGATGCAGGTGGTGGATATCAAGATCTCGGTGAATAATCGAAAATTAAAAAATAAATCAATCCTCAACTATAAAATAGTTGGGGATTTTTTATATATAAGAAAAAAAGAATTTTGATATGTCAATATTATCATCATACGATCAATTCCTGAGTGAACGTTTATTAGAAGGTTTGAGAGAAATGAAGTTCGTTCTGTCACCAAGGTTCATACAAGCACTTTCAAGGATAAATCATGAAATATCCGATAAGTTAATGGAACTACATAATGATTTGGATTCAAGTAAAAAACAAACATTTGTTGATATTTGTGAAGATAAAGATGATAGTATAACATTTATTCAAGCTAACAAAGCATCTGAACTATTAGGTGTAGAAGACGAAGAAAAGTATTCAAGATACGATAAGAGATTATTAAATAGACTTCCTTTATCAAACGAAGTTTACAAACAGTTCCGTACCGAAGTAAAATTGGGTAGATTTATTAATACTGTGTTCGGTGCTACGACATTTCCGGCTGCCGCAAGAGCGGTAACAAGTGGAAAACCAAATGATGTAGAATCTTTTGTGAATTTGTATAAAGCCACATTTGGACAAGATGAAAAATTTGCGTTGATGAAAGTTGTTAAGGGTAATGATATTGCATATTGGTATAACCGTGAACATTATAAAAGTGACGAAGATGGTTCTTTAGGTGGTTCATGTATGTCAGATGTTGAATCGGAATATTTTGATATTTATTGTTATAATTCTAATGTTGCAATGCTTATTCTTTTTAAGAACGAAAATAAACGTAAGATAAAAGGTAGAGCAATTGTATGGGAAGGACTTATTGAGCCAGCTGGAAGAACTTATATGGATAGAATTTATACCAATAATAGTGGTGATGAACAAGTATTCAAAGAATATGCAAAGAAAGAAGGATGGTTATATAAGAGCCACCAGGGATATGGTTCAGATTCATATATAGTTGACCCGGTTGATGATAGGTCTACACAGATGACTTTAATGGCACAATTAACTTCAGTTGACCATGACCAATATCCTTACATGGATACAATGGCATATTATAATCCAAACAACGGTAAAATATCTAACAGAGATGCTAGAATGACCTATGTTCTTACTGATACTGGTGGAGATCACGGCACTACCGATTACTACGATGAAAATGAAGTTTGGAGTAATTACGAAAATGAAGATATTTATGAATCACAAGCTAAATGGTGTGAATTCGGTCAAGATTGGGTACTTACAGAACATGCAATAAAAGTATGGAACAGTGGTGACAAGTATGCAGTTCCGGGTAATCCACAAGTTGTAAGATCTTATATTCCGGACTATGTTGATAAACACTTTGAAAAAGCTAGATGTACCTGGTCAGATTATTGTAATACTTGGATATTCAATGGTAGTCTTGTTCACGTTTGGATGGATGTAAACAGAGAAGATAGTGTAATTGACTACAAGAAAAGAAGTGGTGTTACATATGCAGAAGTAGAAGGTGAAAATTGGAACATTGACTTATGTGAAAAAGTGGGTGACACTTGGAAACTTCAAGGTGAAGTTAAAAGTCCAGTCAACAAACCAAGAGGATGGCACAGGAAAAGGGAATTTATAGATGATGAAGGAAATATATTCAAAAAAGGGAAGTTCTTCGGAACAAGATAAAACAAAAAAGGGAAGATTAAATCTTCCCTTTTTCTTTTGTCCCAACCTATTAATCATTGTCAATATTTGGAACGTGCTGAAGGATTGCATCGTAAAACTTAGCGAATCTTTCATCTGTCAAGAACTCTTCTGCGACGTTGTTCTCATCATCGTTCACTTTCATATATTTATATTCATCGTCCAATATTTTAAGTATGTACGCAACAGCTTCGTCTTCTGATACGGTGAGTATGAATTTCTTCACATTCTCCTTCTGCTTAGCATTGAAATCCATGACGTTCTTCTGTTTCAATGAATTCAACAGTTCTGATTTCTTATCTCTGGTCAAGTCTTTCAACTGATCTTTGATTTCATCGTATCTGTTAAGGAGGTCATTGATACCGAACTTTAAGCTTTCGTCAAGATATCTGATGAATCTTGAATTAGCACCACTTCCGATGTAACCTGCTCCGAGTTCACGTACATCATCTATGAATTCTGTGATATGTGATGTCATACCGTAGTTATTCACGATGTAGTCACTCAGGAATGTCCAAGAACGAGGGGTTGCGTATGCTTCCTGAAGTTTTGACTTTTTCTCGTCATAACTCTGAAGGAAGTGCTCTTCGTTGGATTTCAAGAAGTTCACAATGACAGGATGTACATGTTCAGTTGCGAAATCTTCAATCCACTCAGGGAGTGTAAGGGTGTGTTTGTAGTGAATAAGACGGTTGTTAAGGGCACGGTCAAATTCTTCTACGTCTGTACCATCCATTTCACCGAGGTTACCTGACGACACCATATAAACATTACTGTTGAAACGGAATGTCGTACCGATTGCTCTTTCAAGAAGAATCTGAAGAGCTGCATTTCTTACCGCAAGCGGTGCTCTGTTTAATTCTTCAAAGTGAATAATGGTAGGTTTGAGATTGGACATATATGCCCATTCAGGGATAGCGTATGACATTACGCTGAGGATTTGCTTGGTTACTTTACCAGTTGCATCTTCCAAGTCCAAATCCATTTCCTTACGGTAAGGGAAAAGACCTACGTCAATTTCATCAACCATAGAAAGACGAATATCAAAATACTGAAAGCCGAGCTTTTCAGCGATTCGTCTCATGATAGCTGACTTGGCAACACCAGGTTCAGCTGTAAGAAACAGTACCCCGGACTTACCGTACATCATACGGAAGTACTTTTTCTGCTTCTTCGTGAGCTTGTCAAAAAGTTTAAGATCTACACCATTCATAATTTATTGGTTTTTATGATTACTAATTCAGATACAAAGATAGTACAAATATTCGAACTACCAAAATTTTTCTTATACTTCTTTATCATATTCTTCTAACAACTGCTCCATGAGCACTTTTACCCGGTCGTTGTTGAAGATTGTCTTATAAGAAACAAGGAGTTCATCAATACTGTCGATTTCAGTATCTTCGTAATTAATGCTATCAACGATAACATTAATACATTCTTTGAGATCATCATCACCAAGTTCCAACATTTCAGTTAGTAAGCTCTGTGAATCGGCTTCGTTCATCGCGACGAAATCTAATGTTTTAATTTTTTCAATCATGGTTTCAAATTTTTAAGTTTTATTTTATAGTTACAATTTTGTTTTTTGTTTATTTTAATTCATCCGGATTATCCCCAATCATATCACGAATTTCCTGATTGGCTTTCTTTACAGTGGCGATATCATCACTAACAATATTTTTCAAACTTATCAGAATATCATCACAAGTGAACACTACCCGGAAAAAGGCACAATCCAAGTTCAAATCATCAAACCTTTCGTCAATCAGGAAAAGAAGACTTTCTTTTCTTCCGTTGTCGTCCAAGGCTAAAATTTCGTTCAGAAGACTCTGTGAATCTGTTTCACTCAGTTCTGCAAACTTGATAGTTTTAAGTTTTTCAATCATGTTATTTAGTTATTATTAATTAAAAGAAAGTTCCCAATATGGGAACTTCCATTATTTTCCTCTTAAAGACTGTTCCAAGTCAATCTGAATACATTTAACTTTTCCTTTTGCATCAGAATATTTTGGTGCTACCGAAGTGGTAAGGATTAAAGTCTTACCATGAATTTCGTTGAAGTTCAAGACATCACAGTAACCATCAGTCAAAATTACGTTGTTGAAACTGTAAAGTTTGTTCTTTGGATTCATAATGTATTCAACAGCAGGTTGAAGTGTTGTTCCACCCATACCATGAATCATTACTTTCTGTAAGTCTCTCTTAGTTTTGATATCTTCTACCATTTTGACTTCTGTGTCAATCTGAATAAGATTGATGTGAATATCATTTTGGAAGACGAAACAAAGTACTCTTTCGAAATCACCACACATAGAACCTGATGTATCAAGAATTACGTTGATAACATTTTTATACTTCTTCTTACCTTTAATACCTTCGATTCCTCTACGGTTAGGTCTTGTTATAGACTTACGTTTGGTTGCACCGAAGATATGATGAGAAATAGTTCTCTTGATTTCCTTCAAATAATCCTTTTTGGTCTTACGAAGTTTTTCAAGCATTCTTTCAACATCAGCAGATACGAGACCTCTGTTTTTAAGTCTCTGCATGAAGTCATTAACGATTGATTTTCTTGCGTTTTCTGGTACATCATCATCAAGGTGACTGTCCAATGTCATCTGTTTTCCCTTTTCCATTCCATCAAAGATAGAATCAAGAGACTGACATTCTACATTGTTCTGTCCGTTCTTACCATAAGCCGGTTTACCAAAGCTATCAACAGGTTCACCATTACCATCTGACTGTCCTTCACCTTGACCATCACCTTGCTCGTCAGAAGGGTCTCCTTGACCACTTCCACCACCTTGACCATCCTTGGATGGTTTACCTTTACCTTTTCCTGGTTTGTCACCCTTACCGTCTTTTGGCTGTCCTTTATCATTTGGAGAACCACCACCACCCTGACTGTCGTCTTTTTCTTCTTTACCCTGACCGTCTTTCTGTTGCTGTTGTTCTTTTCTCTTCTTATATTCTTCCTGTTTGTCTTTCAACCATTCGTAAAGATTTTCAAAGATAGGTTCACCCTTATATTCTTTTGGAATAAAGAGCCCCATATTCTTACCGAAGAATGGATTTTTGATTGGTTTACCATCATTACCCATAATTGGTTTATTTTCCTTATCAAGAAGAAATTCATCTTTATGTCTTGGAACTGAAACCTTATCTTTGGTTTTATCGTGTTTCATAATCTCATCAAAGATTATCTGATTGATAATCATATCCTGAGCTATGTTGGCAAAACCTTTATTATAGACAATACTTCTTTTGGTATGATCAAAAAGTAAGTGGAAGTCTTCGTGAAGCAAAAGAAACAATGCTTCTTTTGAATCGAGACCATCAACAAACTTTCTGTTCCAATAGAAATTCATTCCTTCATTTGTGACGTTTACACCACAAGTAGGAAGATTGGTTGATTCGTAAAAGTTTACGAATGTGTTGAATTCGGCATAATAGGGCATAACATTACTGGAAAGTAACATTACTATGATATCAGTGAACTTCTTGTGCTCACCTTTTCTGAACCGAATTTGAGAAGTATGACGAATGAGCTCACCCTTAACTGGCTCAGAAGTAGGTTCAACCGTAGTTTCCTGCTCTGGTCTTGTAGGGATAAGTTCGTCTTTTTTTATTTTTTCGAGTTTCTTCATTTAATCTTATTTAATGAATTATAATGCAAATATAAGAAAAGTTTGATTAATTACCAAATAAAATGTTGTTTATTAATTTTACTTTTCAATCTTTGGAGTTTTACCCATCTTTCATAATGTTCTTCTTCCATTTCCGGGTACTTCTTTATCAGAAAAAATCTGAATATTAATACACTTAATTTAAGTGATAGGAACATTGGAAATGTTATAAGTTTTTGGACTACACCATATTCTTTAGACCTACTTGAAATGAAAATAGATAACATATACCATCCTAGAGTATAAGCGGCAATATTTGCCATAACAGAACCAGGGGTAGCAGACAGTGCCAATATAATCAAGGGTATGGTTATGATAAAAAAAGACAATATAGAAATCTGTTGTATATTTCTTGTCATTGCTTTTAATAGAACACCTTTACATTTTACTATCTTGAACATTGTTTTTAATCTATATGGTTAAGTCCAATCTGTAATCCTTTTTCAAGGGCTTCTTCGTATGTTGAATAATTACCATCACCAGGGGATACCATCTTTCCATCAGTGGTCATAATTTCCCCTACATAATAACCAGTGACTTCGTTACTTCTGTCTGCTGTTTCATTATATGGGACAGGGTTTACGTGAATGTTTTTCACTTCCCTCAACCATTTTTTAAGCAGGTCTTGAGTAGGTCTTGAATAAATTCCATCTTTTGATTGATTCCAGTCAATCTTTTGTACTTGACTACATAAGTCACCGGTGGTGTCATAGTAATAATTAGTAACCCAATTGAAACCTTTCAATTTGGCTAATTTAGCTGTTTCAAATGTGATATATTTTTCTGTCATTTTCTTTTGTAATTATAGGACATGAACATTCCAATAGTGTATATTAAACACTGTGTAACAAATGATATACCAAACAAGATATATCTTAATTTATCAGATACTTCTGTATATAGATATCCATCTTGGAATAATAATGTGACTAATGATAAATTCAGTAAAAGTGATAAGGCGAACACCGGGATTATCAAATACATTGATAATTTTGGGTTGTTCTTGGTCTTTATGAAAAACATATTGGATACTATTTCAAACAGTATCATGTATCCCAAGGACATTAAAAAGAAAGTTAGTGTACTCATGTTTTTATAAGTTTAAGTGCTACTTGTAATGCAAATTCAATGGCTTCTTCGTGAGTGTCGTGTGTAGAATGAGATTGTCCTTCAATCTTATTTGGGATGAAACCTACAAATCCTAAATATTTCTTATCACCCATAACTGCGAATGGTTTTGCCCATACATCCATTTCATGTACTTCACATAACCACTTCCGGAGAAGTTCTTGGGTACAACACCTATAATCTTTATCACCGTTATCATATTCACAGTTCCACATTCTACCATTTTCTTCATAAAACAACCAGGTAATACCATTTAGGTCAAACCCTTTTTCTTTTGCAAGTTTTGCGGTTTCAAACGATATCAGTTGTTCTATCATTGGTTTAACTTGTTTCATCTTATTCATATTTTATCTTTTCAATTATAGTAAACATAACTGGATAAGAACATAGTCGTTTACCACCTTTATTGAAAACATAAGCACATCCTGCTTCTATATGATATTCATCAGCTTTAATTTCTTCTACATAAGTTGTACCACCCGGATGCATCACTCTTAATTTGTAAGTTGTCATAATAAAATGTATTAATAATTAAATATCTTTCTTTTTAGCTAAATATGTTAAAAATTTCTTTTCTGAAGTATCGATTCCTCGTCTTAATTTTTCGTCTATCAATGCTTCTAATAAGTCTTCTAAATCGTTACCAAACTTTGCTTTCATTTCAGCTCTTATTTGGTCTAATGTCGTGGGTACTTTATAAGGGTTTGCCATCGGTTTTTAATTTTATATATTAAAAACCGATGGTTTCACCAATTATACTTCTACCACTTCAAAATCTTCAATATGTAATTCATGGTCAACTTCTCCACCATCATCCCATATTTCACCATCAACAAATAATTCTTTCAAGAATTCTTCTGCATAGTTTTTTCTCTTATAAGTAGTTACACCGTATTTACCATCGTCTGTTAGGAATAATCCTGATTCTTCCCCAACATATACAAATTTTTCTGTTTCTTTGTGTCTAACTGCGTATCTCATTTTATTAATTTTTTTAATTTAACACATATATTATACTTTTCCATTTCTTGAAAGAATTTTATCAATTCTTCTATTTCTTCATTACTGACCACTATTTGTTCTTGAACTACCTTTAACATCTTCAAGGTCATTTCAGTCAACAACTTAGTTTCAGCATATTCGGCATTTATTCTTGCCAATTCTTTTTCGTACATTATACTACTCTTAATTCGTGTTTACAAATTTCGATTTCGTATTTGTCACCCATATTCTTACCGAACACATCCGACAGTTTTATTGCACCTACCCATTCACCATCAACCCATACTTCCGATATCTTAATAACGATATTAAGGGGTTTTACACCAAGGTCGTTGGTAAGGAATGTTCCGATACCAAACGCACTTTTAATCTTTCCTACACAGTATTCTTTGATTTCAGTTGCAAGTTTGGTGTTCAGTCCATCACTGAAAATAATTGTCTTCGACATTGGATCAATTCCTAACGATTTGTAGTGCGCAATCATCTTGTCAGCGAATTTGAAAGGGTCTCCACTATCATGACGTACACCGTCAAACAACTTCGACATAACCATATCAAACGACCTCAGGAATGCATCAGTTGTAAAGGTGTCAGAAAGTGCTGTTCCCAAACTTCCTTTATATACATCCGACCAAAATTTGAGTGCCAAATGATTTGCAGACTTATATCCGAAGATTGCAGCAATAACCATGAACCATTCGTGTGCATGAGTTCCAGTACATTTAACACCAGTAAGATAAGAAATATAAACGTTAGATGTACCGACGAATACAGGACTACCACTGTCTTTGAAAAGATTTACTACTCTTAACTGATTGTCAAACGAATATCTCCTACGACTTCCAAAATCTGCGAAAAATGCATTGTGTGCAATCATCTGATTCAGTTTGGCTAAATCGTGTGTTTTGATATCATCTGTGGTGATGTCAATAACCTGACCAGTCATTTTGAAGTACAATTCCGATATGATTGACATTAAAGGTACTTCCCATAATATCGTTTTATACCAGTACCCTTCGATTAAGATTTGAAGTTTGTTGTTTTCATCCAACCATACTTTTACTTCATTAGAATCAAAACGGTATCCATTAAGAAAATCAATATAGGTAGGTGGAAGAAAAGGGAATGTTTTATTCATAAATTCCTTTTCATCTTTAGTCATTCTGAGGTCATCCATCAAGAATAATTCTTTCATCACTTCTACATCAAACCCTTTAGGGTATGAAATACCATTACGGTCATTAAACTTGTATCTAACCTTTTGGTTAGGAAACAACTGAATGACAGCGAACATCATGGTAAATTTGTAAAGGTCAGAATCGAGAATACTTTTAATAATTGCCATAAGATTTTGTTTTAATTATAATACAAAGATAGTAAAAATTTAATTACCAACCAAATACTGGAAGACTTATTAATTTTTTAATGTTATATTCACCGAAAGGCCAATCTTCTGAACAATAAGTTTGGGTAAAGTATGACTTTGTTACTTTATCATAGGTTTCACCCAAGAAGGTATCAATTTCTTTTTGAGAAACTTTTACCTTTCTTTCTCTGAGTTTAATTCTCATGTCATTAACCCGGTTATATTCACTCATTGGTAATAGAATGAAGTGTGTTTCGTCACCACTTTCATCCCAAGTAACTAAAAAATATTCGTTCATAATTATATAGTTTTAATGATTATTTACTTATAGTAAAACCGGCATCTTCCATTAGTTTCAGACCATCAGCGTCATCAAGTTTGATTGGTCCATACTTTCTTGCATATTCCGTCATTTTATCCCATGCTTTAAGATGATTCAAGAGACCGGGATATACAGTATCAACAACACCGAGAATTTTGAATTCTTGTGTGTCAAAATCATAATCGACCGCATACCAATTCTTACCCGCATCCCAAGAATGTAGACGGTAATTGAGCCAAGGATTATTAAGTCCTTTTCCACCGAAGGTAGTCGTACCACCTTGCATTACAAGATATGTGGTATCACGATATACTTCGTTCTGTTTCATTCTGTTAAACTTATCCATATAGGGTTTAACACGAGTTATGTATGCTGTAATGCTTAGCAGTACAACACAAAATACTAAAAATACGATTGTCATTTTGTTCATATTAATTATAGTTTAGAATATTCATCCGCAGTTATTCTTAAATAAATTAGTCCAATCCAACTGAATAAGGATATGGAAAAAAGGACAGCGAGAATTGGAAGTGAGTTTGTTTTCCAAATCTTGTATCCATAGGCAAGGGATGCTATCAATCCCAATAAGTATATTGTAAGTATCCACATATTATTTGTTTATTACAGGAAATTTCTTATCCAAGAATTCGATATACTGCTTACGTGCTTCATCATAAGATAACCCTTCATTCAGTTCTTGAATAATGACATCATTCTTATGCCATTTCTTATTTCTATCGAGTGATTCCTTGGTAATCAGACCAAAGATATCTTCTTTTGTGTTGTGTAATATAACCCACATTATTTTGTAACGTTGTATTCGTTCAAATTTTCGGTAACTGTACCATCATCGTTTATTCTGATGATTTCGTTTATTGTCTGCATATTGACACCATTGTAGTTATCAATTTTCAAGATAAGTTTGTTCAAATCTTCGCAGAATACGGGATAATCATCGTAATCCCAAGTGTCACACACGGATATAATGTACTTACATCCTCTTTCTTTTGCTGACTCGATCCAACGGTCAACATCTTTTCTGTTTGCTGCCATTTTGTTTATTATTAAATTATTGAAAATATTATTCCTAATAGGGTTCATTTTGTAAATCCATCTAAGCGATACTTTTTTGGGTATTAAGTTTTGAATTGATCAAGATTATACCATCCTGATTCGTCTTCCATCGCTAGAATTTTTTCAACTTCTTCCTTATCATCCGGACAGTAACTTAAAAAATTGTTCTTGATTTTTTCTTCAAGCAGAACAAGTTTTTGAAAGTCTCCGTCACACAAATCAAATAAGAAATTAGTTTGTCCCTTTGAACGATTTGTGACATCTGTAAATTTGTCAAGCAAATCATTGTCCATCGTTTTCATAATTTCAATTGTTTGTTTCAAAAATCCAAATTAAACGAATTACGTGTTGCAATTCCTTCATCTTCAAATATCTTTAATGTATGCACTATCCACTGCGGTATCCTTCACACAATAGTCTGTGGCCAATCCTACTATATCAACATCAGTTGCCTGTCTTTCTTTAAGGAATTCAACAAGACCAGAAGACGCAAAATGATATAAGTCACCAAACCCCGAATATGGGTGTGAATCAACTTCCAAACCTTTTTTGAAAATATAAAGGTTAGGAATATTAAGGTCTATGTCTTTGTGAAAATTTGCACCAAGTGTGTCTTGTACGCAATGGTCTGGCCAAAGTACATCAACATCACCGTTCTTGTTTGTATAGGTGTCAAAAGGGTTTTTTCCTTTATGTTGTGAAGCGAATGCTTCCATATTGGTTGGATGCCAATCTTTTGTGAATATGACCAAATCATATCTACCAGATTTAGTTAATCTGTTGATAACTGGAACTATTTGGTCTCCGTCTTTTACTGCTAAACTTCCACCTGGACAAAAGTCATTTTGTGGATCTACGCAAATAAGTACTCTCATATATTTAATTTTTTAGTTTTACTTTATCATTTACAAAGATACGAATTTTATTTAATAATAACAATTTTTTGAAAAATAAATTTCTTTTTATTTTCTTAAGTTGTATTCCACGATATTCAATTTGTGATATAAATTCATGTCCATCGTAATACAATCCATCCCCTTCAACTACCATCAGCCCAAAATCAGGTCTTTGTTTACTGTCTGTAACATATCCTCGGAAAACATACACCTTAAAGAGTTCTGGTCTATCACCAAGGAGTTCCCTCATCCGAAAAGGGTGTTTCCTTCTCTTTATGGATATTACCTTGTCACCAGGTTGAAAATATTTATAACTGTCTTTCATAAGTAATCACCATCATTAAGTATATTACCATTCCATTTAGTTGTAAGTATTTTTCTTACCATCCATATAGTTATACTTATTGTTATAACTATTGCTATTATTTGTAATGTATTCATTTCTTTATTTTTTCCATTATCAAATTGAGTTTCTTCCTTCTCTTTTCCATCCTGAGTTCTTGGAGAGACTTAAACGTACCCGTCTGTCTCATCCATTCTTCTATTTCGTCCATTGATATTTTTTCAACTTCAATGTAGAAATCTCTTTCAAAGATAGCATCTATTGTTCTATTGTTATTCATATAGGTTATTATCAATTATGTATTTCAGTACATCCTTGTTGATATAAGGGTCTATTGACTTTATGGTTTCTTCTGAACCATCATAGTTATGTAGTTCATCCCTTACCAAAGTAGATGACACATCCATTATATTAGTTTCACCACCAAGAAAAAGATGTGGTTTCTGTAAATACCAATCTACGTTGATATCCCGGTCAATACCTTTCCTTGGAACGACTACAAATCTAACCATTCTTTCAAGTTCCTTGTAATTAACCCATTTGTCAAATGTGTTGGCATTATCAAGACCGATTATCATACTGAAATTATATTTACTATTCAGTTCTTCATCTTGTTTCAGTCTCTTGAAAAGATAAAATGTTTCACCTGCTAATTGATTCTTTATTTCATAATCAAAGACCTTGATTCTTCTGTCAACCTTTGCTGCAATCCTACACATTTCTAGTCTCTGTTCTGCACTGACCATTTCCTTGTTGTACATGTGATGATAAGCTGGCATGAGCCATACTTCATCAAATTCGGTAGATGTGTTTAGAACGAACTGTGCAAGCTGTATGTGACCTTTTGTGACTGGGTTAAATGCACCACCAAGTATGGCGACTTTGGTCTTCCTACCGAGTGATTTATACTGAAGTTCTCTTGACTGAATTTTCTTGGTATTTTTGTCAATAAGTTCGGCCAAATCCCAACCACTTTCATTACATAGTTGAATAAGCGAAGCCAAGAGGTCACCAGTTTCTTCTTCAAGATTCTTGACATCCTGCCACTTCATCAATTCGAAAAATTCGTTTTGTACATCTTTTAGTCTTTCTCCCAGGGGAGTATAACCAAAATGAGTTTCAAATGTTTCTTTTACTTTGTTTTGTAGGTCTTTTGTGTCCAT
>JFJP01031820.1_pt1 | contig 16095 bp, 18 predicted proteins | sample 431651 | NCBI WGS metagenome assembly JFJP01 (sample SAMN02602958, study PRJNA72255) | Microbial mat metagenome, whole genome shotgun sequencing project. | biome: fresh water; feature: sink hole; material: water; isolation source: purple microbial (photo- and chemosynthetic) mats found in... | reverse complement strand
GGCACCTGTTCTGGAATTTTGCAGGGAATATTGATACATAAGGCAGGCAGCGGCAACGTGTTTGCAGTTATAGCTAACCGGACAGGAGCAGTTGCCTTCAATACTGGCAGCACGGTAGTCATCGCGCCAGGAAATGCGTATGTTTTGTTTGTAGGGAATAGCATTATTCCCCTTGACCGTTGCACTCAGTTGTACAAAAAGCACACCCTTACTGACAATACCGAGATTAAGCACGCGTCCTCTGGCAAAATAATCTCTGCCGCGCTCGTAATTACTAACAGTGCATCCTATTTGTATGTCGGAGTTTAGCAGTTGTTTTGTGGGTGTATTCATTTGAACAATGGGTTTATTGGCAATACAGGGCGGGTAGTGCTACAGATATAATGCTGGGCGTAAGGCGGAGTGCAAGCTCTGCCTGCACTCCAGTAGCATTAGATGATTAGCACTACTAAACAAAGCGTGTCCCTATTCACAGGTAAATCCATCGCAATACGGCGGGTTTTCTGATTTGGTACAGGCACACAAATAAACAGTGGCAGTATTGTCAGCTACAAATTCTAATGGCTGTCTTGTTGTTGCTTTTTGTTTATGAGAGTTATCGCATAAGGGTAGGGTTTGGCTATAACCACAGCGACACCATGAATAAGTTTTTCCCGCTTCAACATCCACGGGTAGCGAAGTTTTTTTTGTCATAAATGCCTTATTGAAAAAAGGTGTTCATGTAATCAGCCGTCCACTGTTCGCCAAAACTACGATTCATTAATCGTAAGCCCGGCGCATGTTGGCGGTGATGGTTTTTATAAGCCTGTAAACTGTCTTGATGCCTGCTTGCATCGAATTCTGAAAACAGACTTGCCTCTGCTAATAATACTTGAATAGAGGAAAGTATTGTTAGATGTATTTTACTCAGCTTGTTCATTTCGTCATCATTTTGTGGACGAATAAAAAAATCCTGTCCTGAACGACATTGTTCAAACCAGTCGGGGGTGTCGGTGGCTTGTTGCATTTGTGGGTGGTTTTTGTGAGCGGCTGTCATAAACTGCGCAATGGTTTCAGCACAGGACATGGGTATTAAACACACGGTGTCTAACATGGCAACTATTGGTTGCGCACTGAATACTACTAATTCCATACAGTACACGGGTAATTGCCAGCGATAATACGGAAAAAAGAACAGTGTCAATACATTGATTTTGGGTGAATAAATATGTACCCAGCGCAGCTCGCCTTTATCGGCTACGGTCATAAAATGCGTTTCCATCACCAGCACACCATCAACTTCGTTTCGTTCGACTCGCGCAAAAATCTCAGGTAATAGCTTGGGTTGACAGTCTAGTACTGCCAATGTTGCCAGCGTATCCTGTATTACGTCATGAAAACGCATGATTTATGTTTTAACCTGTTCTGAACACCATTGCAACGCCGACAGGCTAATGTCGGTGAAAATTGCAGGTGGGCGAATGATTCGGGTTCTGGCGATAGCCTGGACTATGGATTCATGATGAAACAGTCCAAGAGCTGCTGCTACAACTAAAGGAGAACGCCCCTGTCCACGATGACAAAACACACAGCTTGGTGTGCGGCGTTTTAATTGTTCAACTAAAGCCTGTACTGCGGTCAATAATGCCTGTTGCTCTGCTTCAGTAGCCAGTTGTATATAGACATCGCTACTAACCGCTTCAATAAATGTGTCAGGACTTATGATTTCCCCTTTGGTAAAAACATCCGCAAAGGTCATTTGTGTAATTTCAAACGGTGCTAAAACCTTTACAGAATACATATCGTGGATATTAATGCCAGAAACATTTAGCAGATGACAGATACCTTTTTGTTGCCACACGTCTAAATCTTTTATCGAAGGCAAACTGGATATATGCAATGAACCATAAAATGATGAAAATAACACGCGCTTAAACTGCTTTGACAAAGGCGAATTCGTCAATTATCTGGTTCAATAACTCTTTACGCTCATCGCTGTCAGGTAATTGACGGTGTTTATGCTGACATAATTGAATACCCAGCCAACTGTTTTCATTCAAACACTGTTCGTTGGCTAACAGTTCTGCCAGGGCGGGTAAATTAGCATTTGGATAATCTGCAACATCCCAGGCAATTGAAAAATAACTTATATGCGGATAGGCTAAAGCAAATTTTGACGCATCATCGATATGCACCAAAACTATCGCCTTTTTAATCGGGCTAACATCGGTGCTGACTAAAGCCAGGGCTGACAACAGACTTTTGAGTGAACCTGTTTGCTGTGGCGCGAGTATCATCGGTGTCGCAATATCTTTAAAGAGCGTACCTAACTGATGTAAATGTACATCGGGTTGTAATAAACCTGGCAATTCATCATATTGCTGACCAGATGGATTTAGGACAGCGTTAAAATTCGATTCGGCAGCCAGTTCCAGAATAATATCAGTTTTAGGATTGACCAGTCCTAGCTCCTCCAATAAATAAACTGTCCATACATGAGAATAAAATACACAGTGCAAGGGACGAAAAGTAGTAGCGACTGACTGCGTTTTTGTAAAAAGGTTTGATAATTTCATGAGACAGCTCGATTTTTTAAAATAGTCAAAAAGGGTCTGTTATTATCGTCTTTATAATAAATCGCGATAAAAAGGTGGTCATAACAAACAGCGAGTTTACATATATTGGCTGTAAATAATTTTAGAATTTTCGGTTGCAAAGTTGTATTACAAAAACTCAGTGTTTTATTATTATCTAACCAAAATACGACTCCATTGATACACATAATCTGGTTGATATTATCGGGTAAAGATAATTGTCGTAACGCCTGGTCTAGCTCTAAACACCATAAGGTATAAGCACTATGGCTTTTCAGACTCATGGTAATAACCAGCACGGTTGTATCATGGTGACTTAACGCGACAACGGGAGAATCCAGCAACCACTCTTGTTGGACTTGAACATCGTTATTACGCAAGACAATTTTATTGTTTGCAATACCTTCTGTGGTCGCAAAACTACCATCCAGTAATACAGTCACTTCTGAGCCAAACAAATAGTTGGGTACGCCGTATTTTTTAATAATAGCGTCGTTTTTAAAAATCTCGTAAAAACAATGGAAGGAGTTATTCCAGATCAATCGACCATATTCTAAATGCCATTTTTTTAAATCGTTTAGTTGTTCTTTGATGATTAGCTCGGTGCCATCCTGTAAATTCAAGATTTGAATGCGTGATGGTGTCGCGTAAGCCAACAAGTCACTCTCTAAAATTTGCAGCGGATAAGAGGTCAATAAGCATTTAAACAAATATTCAGGTTTAGCAGGATCAATAATGTCTACATAATCACTATAAACTAATCCCACCAAAGGATAATCCTTGACATGAAAACAATGTATCGCTAAAGGTTCTTCAGTAATGGGTAGTCGCAATTGCGCATAAGCATTTTCGCTAAGCTGAGTTGCAGCTTTAACGAGTTGATGACTTTGTTGCATAATTTTATTTAACAGCTTTAACGTTAAAATCGCGCTAGCCAAACGCTGTTGCGGGTTTTTAACCAATAAATGATCAATAAAATCCCGCAAACCGCTGTGCTGAATACCTGTTAGCGAGGGTATTTCTGATAAATTTGCCTGGGTGACTTCTTCGACTGTCCCTGTAAAAGGACGCTTCCCTGTGTACATCTCAAAGGCAATCACGCCTAAACTGTATAAATCGCTGTTAAAAAAAAACCTGTTTTTAATCCGCTCCGGGGCAATGTAAGCAGGTGTCCCTGTCACATGACTGCCCTGTTGAGCTTCACGCAACAGACACGCCGCGCCTAAATCAATTAAAACATAATCGATTTCACCATTCGCTTTAGCACGCAACAAAATGTTTTCGGGTTTAATATCGCAATGAATACGGTCAATGCTGTTTAAATAAACCAGGGCATTCAGCATTGCCTGCAAGCAGGCAAAAATTGTCTGCACTTCAACGGTTTTTTGTGTTTCTATCAGTGTGACTAAATCGCCTCCTGATAAATATTCATAAACAATGCAGGCAATACCATCAGTGCGATGAAAGGTATTCAGACAACGCACTAAATTGTTGTGCTGAATGCCAAACGTCGCGCTGATTTCACGCAGATAAGCCCCCTTGACTGAGGGTTTGAAACATTTAATAACCACATCACTATTCGCTACCGCGTCGTATCCCAGCAACAAAGTGCTGGTCGCACTTTCGCGTATCACCTCCCGAACCTTGTACTGCTCGGGAAATAACTTATTATCAGGCAGCTCGGAGTCGTTCCAGTGCTTCATTAGGATTTAGCTCATGTATTTTCATTTGTTCCAATTTCTCAATGCGCTCTGAACCACTGATGATAAAGTCACTGGCATCGGTATCAGAAAAGGCAAAGGATATTTGAATACAACGCAAATCCTGCCCACTAATACCCGCGAAAATACTTTGTAGCATACCCGCAATCATATAATCGACGGGCATATCCAGGTGTCTTAAGGTATTCGCAAATATACTGTTACTGAGATTGGCACTAATGACACCATCCGTTTCGGCATTACCCAGGTTGATACGCATTTTGCCCCAACCATGATTGGCGAAATAAACTTCCAACAAGGCGATATAACTATCAACCGTTAAATGCCCCAGTTTTTTGGAGCCAGTGGCTTGCAGTTCTTTTTCCAGAGATTCATTGACACGTTTGCCCCAAATCACGCCGCAATTTTTTAAAATTAACGACCACGCTTCGCCTGATTCGTATTTTAATACGTCGTAAATAGCGTGAATAATATCGGATGACAGGTAAATCACACGAACGTCGGTGTTACTTAATACCGTACCCGCTTCCATATCAAAGGTTTGCGAGGACTCTCCAAAAATTTTTTCTAAAATTTCTGCACTTAATTGTTGCGCAGACTGGTTTGATTCACTGATGGTAGTCATGGCTATATACTCAATCGGAAGCAAGAATATCAAGGGCTAGTTGTAAATGCGGCTGCATCAGGGCAAACGCTTTGGGTGATAACACCTGTTGATAATTTACCAGTAGCCGTGCATACGTTTCATAAATCGAACGCTTGCCTTTAGTGGGCATAGTATCAGCATGTTCAGTAATTTCAGGGTGTGGCAAACGGTTTGGATCCCGCAATGTATCCGTCTTTAAGAAATTTAATGGCGTATCCAGTTTGCGCTCTTCGCGTGCGGGATAAGAAAAAGACCCTAAAATGGTTTTTAACCAGATTAGTAACTTGTCACGAAACCAGTCAGGATCATCCATTAACATACTATGGGTTGCGTAAACGCTCACATAACTCACATCACGAATACACTTGTCTTTGGCGTGTTCATGATATTTTGGATAAGGATAGAGAAAAAACACCTGTTTGACGGTGTTAGTGACTACCGATAATTCAGCCGCCCTAACTTCCTGCGCTGCTTCAAGACGGTCAGCGTATTCAGGAAACAGAGTCAGGTAGCGGGCAAATTCCTCATCAGTTAAATGACGGCTTTCCGCAATCCGAAACAGTTCAGCAATTTCAGGATGATCGCGTAATTTAGGATTCGGCGACGTAGTGAGTGTACTCATAAGGGTTTCCTGTACATAAGAAAAATGAAGCGCGTTTGTTGTTGAACGTAAGTTGTTTTACCACGGCAAGGTTTGAAAAAAACCACTGGCGGTGTTTTTTCCTGCAAATTGCGTGGCTATGACATCGGATTCAATGTTACCACGTTGCGCAGCCTGTAAAGCAGTTTGAGTCGCTAAACTGGCGATAGCAGAAAAATCATTGCTGTTCATGGCACTGATAAAGTCTGTTTCTCCAGTAGATTTTTTTGATCCTTGCCAGGGCAGGGTATGAAAGAATCCTGCACTGGTTTTTATGATGTTTTGATCGAATGCCGCTGGAGCAATTATTTCAGAGCTAATAGCCGTTGCTGTTGTCAGTGGCGCGTGAATAACAATATTGCCACTCTCGACTATTGTTGCTGCCGATGGGGCGGGTACATAATCAGCACTGTGCCAGGGCAAGGAACGAAAAAAAGCTGAGCATGATTTAATTGCGGGCAGGGTTTGAGTGATAACCGCATCAGCAGTGACAGGGATACTATTATTGGTATCTGCAATATCAATATTCCCAGCGATAATAGCGGGTATTATGGCATCCGGACTTACGACACTTTCCGCAACAGCTTGTGTTTTAGCAGTAACAGATGAGCGACTGGCTTTCCAGGGCAGTAATCGAAAGAAATCTCCAGATTTTTTCGCATTTGGAACAGCGGTAACGAAAGTTGCCGTCAATATTTCTGCTGCCAGCTCATCATCGACAGGCTGTGTTGCCACAGTTGACGGGCTGAAACTGGTCGCGGCGGTGCTTGCATCATGCCACGGCAAAGAGCGAAAAAATGTAGCACTGGTTTTGATTTCAGGCTTTGCGGTTACTGCAACCGCTATCGGTGCGTGAACCTGTTTTATAGCGGGAACACGGGTAACAGCCGTTGCAAAACCATCATCAGGCTCTGGCATCGCGGAAAAAAACGAACTTCTCTCACTGGATGAATCCTGATCCACTGTGGAATCCATCGCAGGCGTTGTCGCAACTGTTGCTATCGTAACAGGCATTTCTGTTAGAGTTTCAGCCTCACTTGCCGACAGCACCGCTTCAAAAATGGCGGACTCTAAAATTTTCAGCGTGTTTTTAAAAAAATCCAGTTGCCTGGCTGTGTAAGGTTGCGCCATAACAGTTGTTCCTCAAACGATACGATGAATTAACCCAGTTTTTCCAGTATTTCGTTAGCATTCGCGCCCTCTTTAGACCAGAACTCAACTGCGTTCATGTGTTTTTGCGAACCTACCAAAAATTTACAGACATCATTGCCCATCGCATAACATTGAATTTCAATGCAGCCGCGTTCTTCACGATCATAAAATGAAAATACACCCGCAAATAAACCTGCGTACATGTGACAAACGGGTTTTCCTGCCAGTGCCATTGACTGGGCGACGGCTGAATTGCGTAATTCAATAACGGTTAAGCCTTTGTTTTGAAAAGCTTCATTGGCTTCATTATTCATGGTTAATCGCCAGCCACCAAAGCCTTGAATAGTGAGCGGCCACCACCAGGTTTCCATGACGAATTGTTTATTCATTTGCCAAATATCAGTTTTACCACCACCGAATTCATGGCGCATACGGTTATTAAAACGTTTCATGTCACGCAATGCCCATTGATGACCGCAACGATACATTAACAGACCGCTGGAATCGCCAACTTCTTCTTCAATACCCAGGTGTAAGCCTGCAATGAATGATTCTGTTACTTTTGCCGCACGTTCACCATCACGCAAATAGATTGAACCTTCTTCATGATTGGCTTTAAAAAATTCTTCAGGAACATAGTAATTGTGATAGTTCTTAAAACCACCATCTGCGACTTCAATCGTCATAATTTCACCGTTAGTAAAAAGTTAGAAAGTGCTGAGCAATTACGCACACTCAGGTCATGCGTTAGTATACTTAACTTTAGCAATATCGAAATTCAAATGCTCTAATTTTTCCACAATTGAGCGAATAATAATCTTGTTGGCGGCTACCAGAATCTCGCCTGTAACAGGGTGCAAAATTGGCACTTTCGTGCGTTGTCCAATCAGTTTTTCCAAAGACTCGAATGAGTCGATGTATAAGCCATCGGGTAAGGCGACTTCAACACCTTCACCAATCACGCGAGCCTGACAGGACAATCGACTGTTAGCTCTGGCTCCTGTCAACACAGAAAGCGTCAAACTTTCTCTGCTGGTCGGTGGGGTAAGGTTTTGCGGATTTTTTGTTATATAGACATGGCAGGTTGCACACAAACCACGTCCATCACACAGTTTTTTTACTTCAATGTTTCGCTCTATCAGCGCGTCGATTAAATGTGATTCTGGCTGTACATGAACTGTGCGCAAACTTTCTGCTTCAAATTTTATTCCTACCATACCCGTATTATCCTGTTGGATTAAATAAACAGACCTTACTCGGTTGTAACGCTAACACCGTTAAGAATATCAACAACATCGATACCCTGACCCACTGCCCAGTTCAATGTTGTTTTTGAAATAAACCATCGCGCTCCAGAATACTGGGGTTCATGAGTCAGTGCTACCATTTTGTTTTCATCGAACAACACTTGCAGGGTATACCATGCGCGTTTTCCGTGTTCATCATCTACGTCAATGATTAAAATATCGGTATCAGAGATTTCTGATCCCATCGTCTGGACAACCCGTTGTGGATCAAAATCACCCAGAAAAAGCCATTTATGTTTTAATTTGCCGTCGTACAGCTTCAATAATTGCTGGAAAAAACGTGTGTGCTGTTCGTTCATGCCTACACTGGCGATTTTTCTCTCGTTCATAATATCACAATTAGTAAGTTTTTACAGGGTGCATTTTTTCGGCTAGTATATCAACTTGAGAATGGTTGCACTGTATGTTTTGCCCTTCTCCCAGACAATTATCAACCTGTTAAAAAAACAAGTTTCCTTTCACTCATACCGTATTTTAATATGCACTCTCAATCAAGCTCGATTATAGCTGAAAATAATGACATAAATATAATGACATTATTGAAAAACAATACCGCTATTGCACATAAACAGTTAGAAAATGTTCCTTTTTTTAAGCGTTTGTTTGCCAGTGATTACACGACGACTGAATATAAGCATTTACTCAGTAGCTTTTACAGTTATTTTGCCGCAGTGGAGTCGATATTATTCGCTGATTTACCGCCTGAATCTCACCCTCATCTACTACATCGAATAAAAACACATTTGTTACGCCAGGATCTGGTGTCTCTGGACGTGAATGTAGAGGCTTTAGCCATGAGTCATATACTCCCCCCGCTAACTACATTTGCTCAAAAAATGGGCGTTTTGTATGTACTTGAGGGTTCACAATTAGGTGGTCGTATCATCAGTCAGCACTTAAAAAACCATTTTGGAGCGCATACTGCCTTACCGATAAATTTTTATAGCTGTTATGGCACTGACTTGCATCTTCAATGGCAAGGCTTTACCTGGTATATGGGTGAGAGTTTTAATCACCAAAACGATGCCGTTATTCATGAAGTTATCGATAGTGCAAATGCGACTTTTGCCACCCTGCAACAATGGATTGAATTTTGCGAGGCTCAACAGGCAGCATAAGTAGAACACAGGCTATTTTTTTAGGTACGAGTTGCCTGGCAAAGTTTAGACTGTTAGTGAGTAGCATATATCGCTAGCTGAATCTAGTTTATAAAAATAAACCTTTAAAATTCATAAACTTAAAATTTTTTTCATTTTTATTGGCAATAAAGTAGACCTAAGCCAAAAATACACACCAAAATTATTTAACTAATTTTTATTTTAGTTTTGACACGACACCACGTCTCATGATAAAAATTACACCGTTGTTTAAAAAAAATTTCGACAACCAGCTCAAAATTTGAGTTGCTCTCTTGAGGAGAGAGAAAAATATCCACATAACTATAATTGCAGAGGATTTTAAAATGGCTGAAGTAGAAGAAAAAGATAATACCTGGTTGATCGTTGGCGTATGTATCATCGCGATGGTAGTTTTAGTTGTTATGCTGAAAAAAGATGAAACCAAGCACTTAGAAAGTGGCGCGGTTGCTGCATTGCAAAAAGAAACTTTTACAAAAATTGAAAAAAGACACACCAGCAATACCAACACTGCTGAGCAAATCTCAGGCAAATAAGATGTTATCCCCCCGTGTAGTACCTTCTTAACGGGGGGGTTTTCCTCACACTGCTTTATCCTCGTTTTGTCCTTCCAGGGCTAGAATTTTTTCCTCCAGTAATTTCACTTTCTTAAGTAATTGTTCCTGCCGCCACGTCACCTGCCACCCCAGCACGCGCCATAATGACCGCGCCTTGTCCGATAGTCACATGATCTGCTATGCCAGCACTACCCGCCAAAATCGCATAATCGCCAATATTACAGGAACCAGACACGCCTGTTAAACCACACATAATAACGTGTTTACCGACTATATTGTTGTGACCAACTTGCACTAAATTATCTATTTTACTGCCCTCACCGATGGTGGTACTGCCTAACGCGCCTCTATCGATACAGGTATTTGCACCGACCTCAACATTATCGGCAATAATTACATTGCCTACTTGTGGGACTTTGACATGGGCATGATTTCTAAATTTATAACCAAAACCGTCTGCGCCGATAATCGCACCTGAATGAATAATCACGTTATCACCCATGACGGTTTCATCATAAATAACGGCATAAGGATAAATACGGCAGTTTTTGCCTATCGTTACATTATTTCCGATGTAAGCCCCTGCCAGTATGACACTGCCTTCACCAATACTGACACCGTCACCAATGACCGCATAAGCTCCAATATAGACCTTATCGGCTAAGCTGACATTCGCGCCAAGCACGGCTTGCGGGGTGATGTGTTGTTCAAAAGTTCTGGCAGGATGTAACAGACCGACAGCCGTAATAAAAGCTATTTCAGGATCAGCACAGCGTAACAAAGCCATGCTTTCTGGAAACTCTTCAATAACAAAATCTTCGGCAATAAAGCACGCGGAAGCACTGGATTCCTTGAGATAACGAGTGTATTTGCTATTAGTCAACTGAGTGACTTGACCTGCTTGTGCCGAGGTAATATCGGCAGCCGCAACAATGAAGGTGGATGGATTTTGTCCTTCGATTCTGGCATTACAAAAATCAGCAAGTTCTTTTAATGTAATTGGCATAATAGTCTCTGCGCTGTTGTATGAATCCATAGTGTACCAAACCTGGGAAATGGATTGCTCAACAATATAGCTAATTTTTTCCTGTCTATCTAACAGTTGATACACGCGTAAAATGATAAATAACGGTGATTGCGCTTAATTCACTTAATCGTCTACAATCGTTTTATGCAAAAAAATAATGAACCTAATAAATCGCTTTTCAGTGGATTTTCAGAGCCAGACCGCCAGCAGATAGAACAAGCGTTGGCGGTAGTCGCGCTTATCCCTGATGACCCGCACTATCATCGTCCTAACAGCATTGATGTCGCGACGATATTGATGGATTTCAATGTTGATTTAAACACCATATTGGCGGCGATTTTAAGCGATCCGCGTTTGGAAACACTAACACCACAACCCAATATCAAAAAACAGTTTGGTGATACGGTTGAAACATTAGTCAAGGATGTATTGTGGTTGAATAAACTCACGGTTTATTCGCCAGAAATGACGAATATACCCAATCAAACAGAAATCCTGCGGCGAATGTTACTGTCCATGACCCAGGATGTACGCGCTGTGCTGATTAAACTCGCTTATCGCTTGCAATTTCTGCACATTTTGCCTAAAGAATCCTATGAACTTCGGCGTTTTATTTCCCAGGAGACGCTGGATATTTACGCACCGATAGCCAATCGTTTAGGTATCCATCAGTTTAAATGGGAACTGGAGGACATGGCGTTTCGCTATTTAGAGCCGACTATTTATCGACAAATTGCCAAATCCCTGTCCGTTAATCGCGCTCACAGAGAAAACTGTGTACTCAACTTTATAAACACCCTGAAAACCACGCTGGCAGAAGAAGGTGTACCCTGTGAATGTTATGGTCGCCCCAAACACATTTACAGTATCTGGAAAAAAATGCAGCGTAAACAACTGCCGATAGAAGAATTGTATGACCTGTTAGCGGTGCGCGTTATTGTCGATAATTTAAACCACTGCTATACCGCTCTGGGCATTGTTCATAACCTATGGCAAACCATACCGAAAGAATTTGATGACTATATCGCCAATCCCAAAGAAAACGGCTATCAATCGCTACATACTGTGATTTTAGATGCACAGGGCAACCGTATTGAAGTACAGATACGCACTCAGGATATGCACGACTACGCTGAATTAGGCGTGGCTGCGCACTGGTCTTATAAAGAAGGCGGCAGACAAACCGCAGCGGTAGAAAAAAGTATTGCCACCTTACGCAAATTGCTGGAAGAAAAGCATAATTCAGATACGCTCAGCGATAATTTTCGCAATGAATTATTCAGCGACAGAGTGTATGTGTTAACGCCGGCAGGCAAACTCATTGATTTAGTCAAAGGCGCGACACCGTTAGACTTTGCCTATGCTATTCATACCGAAGTCGGGCATCGTTGTCGTGGTGCAAAAGTCAACGGACGCATTGTGCCGTTGACTTACGCATTAAAATCAGGTGAACAGGTGGAAATTTTAACCGCCAAAGACGGCGCACCGAATCATAACTGGATAGACCCTAATCTGGGTTATTTAAAATCTCATCGTGCCATTAATCGTGTCAAAAGCTGGTTTGCCAATAAACAGCAGGCGGAAAAAATAGCACTGGGCAAAGCGATATTCGATAAAGAAACTCAGCGGCTGGGTATAAAAAATATTAATTTCGTTGAGGCGATTAGTCATTTCAAACAACCAGACAGCGATGCCTTACTCGAAGCCATTGGAAAAGGTCTGATTACTAACCGCCAGTTAGCCGCATTTTTAAAAGTGCCCGAGTTAGAAGAAACACCCATCAATACCAAACCGAAAAAAACTACCACCAAATCGGAGATTTCAGTAGACGGTATTGATAACGTACAAACGTCACTCGCGCACTGTTGTTCGCCCGTCCTGGGTGATGAGATTATCGGCTATATCTCACATCATCACGGTATTACCGTGCATAGACAAGACTGCAAAAACATCACCCAGTTGAGTCATGAAAAACAGGCTCAACTGATTAACGTGGCTTGGGGAACAGAAAAAGCCAGCCATGAAGTACCTATTGTGATTGAAGCTTACAATGCCCAGAATTTATTAAATAATGTGTCGCAGATTTTAGCCCAGTGCAAAATTCATATTTTCAATGCCACTATGTCCAGTAGCCCTGACTTATCAGGCGAACTCCACATGACCATTCAAATAGAAAACACCAGCCAACTTAGTATGGTACTCAATAAAATTAGTCAGCTACCGAATATTATAGAAGCCAGACGGCAGGTTTAACAAATTTTTACCTTTAGCAGGATATGCAAAACAACGCTTCCTTAAATGGCATTGTTAATAATGTAGAGTTTTTGATTTTTATCTACTTGAAATATAAAGCTAAAAAACTGAAAACCTATCGGAAATTAACAATGCCCCTTAAATTAATGACAACTTTTTAAATATATGACAAACGATGCTAACTGAATTACATCTTTCAAATTTTAAATCATGGCGTGAACTGGATATTAAACTTGGACGTGTGACAGGTTTATTTGGTACTAACAGTTCGGGTAAAAGTAGTATTCTGCAATTTTTATTAATGTTAAAACAAACAAAAGATGCAACCGACAGAGGCTTGGTATTAGATTTAGGCGGACAAAATCAATTAGTGAATTTGGGGTCGTTTAAAGATTTAATTTATAAGCATCAACAGGATTTGTCATTAACTTGGTCTTTATATTGGTTTGATGGATGTCATCAAAATAATTCTGATTTATATCAAACATCAGTCGAAACTAAATTAAATAATAAAGAAATAAAAGTTAAATCGCTTAAATTTTATTCTAAAAATAGCATGATTAGAGACAATGATACGGATATGTTTTTAAGTGACACAGATGATTTTAAAAAATATCACTGTTTAATTAATATACCATTTCCAATTAACTCCAATGAAGAGTTATCAAAAGAAATTATATATCAAAAACCACCTATTAAAACTCACATTATCCCACTCTTTGAAGAAAATTTTGAACTAAGTTATTTTGATTCTAAAAATAACGAATTCAATGCTTTTCAAGACATTATATATCGTTTAAATGATATTTCTTATTCTTACGAAATATTAATGGATGAAATTTATTATCTTGCTCCTTTGCGTGAATATCCTCAACGAGAATATCAATGGAGGGGTTCAAGTCCATCAACCGTAGGTTCTCGCGGTGAAAACACAATTAATGCTATTTTAGCCGCCACTATTCGCAATGAAACCCGAATTATTCCAGAATCAAACGAAGAAAAACCATTTCAGGAAGTCATAGCCTATTGGTTAAAAAAACTCGGATTAATTCATGAATTTAAACTAAAAGAAATTGCCGAAGGTACAGGATTATTTCATGCAATTGTTAAAAAAGAATCCGAAAGTACCGAAGCCTTTTTAACCGATGTAGGTTTTGGCGTTTCTCAGGTATTACCCGCCATAGTATTACTTTATTATGTACCCGAAGGCAGTATTATTTTAATGGAGCAACCTGAAATACATTTACATCCTTCCGTACAAAGTGATTTAGCGGATGTTATTTTACAGGTTTCAAAACAACGCAATATTCAAGTCATTGTCGAAAGCCACAGCGAACATTTATTACAGCGTTTTCAACGGCGTGTTGCGGAAGAATCCTATCCTGTTGAGGAATTAAAACTCTATTTTTGTGATAGTCAACAAGGTGAATCTAAATTAATGGATTTAGAAATTGATGAGTTTGGGGATATTAAAAATTATCCTGATAATTTCTTCGGTGATGAAATGGCTGAAATGGCGGCAACCCATAAAGCAGCATTAAAACGAAAAATCCAAGCTCAAACAAAATGACAAGCCAATTTGTAATTGATACCAATGTAGCTATTGCTGCAAACGGCAGAAATACCCATGCTTCTGAAATATGCCAATTAGCTTGCATCGAATTCCTTGAGCAATATAAAGACTTGCCTATTGTTATTGATGAAATAGGATTTATCATAGAGGAATATGCCAATAAATTAAATCCGTCAGGCAAACCCAGTGTAGGCGATGCGTTTTTTAAATATGTGCGAAATTATCAATACTCCAGCGACAACATTCAGCGCGTCCCGATTACACCCATAAACGATGAACAACGCGGCTTTGAGGAATTACCCGAAAATCGACTTGATAAATCAGACCGTAAATTTTTAGCAACGGCTGTTAAGGCTCGAGCGAGCATTGTTAATGCCACCGATAGCGATTGGACAGAGCAGCGTGTATTACTTGAAAGTTTGCACATCGAAATCAAACAATTATGTCCTGAACATAGTTGCAGGTAACTGATGTAAACCGTATCCAGACAACTGATATTTCTTGTTGTGGCTTTTATTCCAGCTATTCTATACTGTCAAATCTCAACCCAATTATTTAATCTGGAGTCAAAATGAGCGATATGAAGCAATATGATGTGATTGTGTTTGGTGCAGGTCCGGCGGGTTTGGCAATTGCCTCGGAATTATCAAAAGAATTAAGCGTGCTGGTATTTGATAGAAAAGCGGCGATTGCTGAAACTACCAAAAGCTGGCTAATTCCTGATATGACGATTCGGATAGGTGAAGCAGAAGACATTTTGCCGTTTATGAAAAACGGTGTGCAACGTTTTTTGGCTAATACCTTTCAAGGCGTTCATGTGCAATGGCAAGCCAATCTTGAATATCATTTTGCCAAAGAACACGAATTATTGACTTATTGGGGCAAAAAAACTACCGATAATGGCGCGGAAATTCTGCTCGATTGCTGGTATCAGGATTCTTTTATTACCGATGAGCGCGTGGTTATTAGCACCTCAAAAGGTGAGTTTTGCAGTAAATTATTGATTGATGCGTCGGGTGGTCAATCGCCGATACGCGGAAAATATGCGTTGAGAGAACACTGGTATTGGTGGTCTGTGTGTGGTGCGATTGTTAATTTTCCAGACGGCTTACCCGAAGGCATGAGAGTCGGTGATTATCAATTATGGCAAACCTTTCGGGATACCAATGTCGATCCTGACGCACCTTTAAGCGATGGTCGCCCCGTTTGGGAATATGAAGTATTGGATGAGAATACTGCTTTTGTGTTCATCTTCTTCCTCGGTCAATTCCGTGTGCCTCATGCCGATATGGAAAAAATGTTCACGCATATTTACCGTAATGAACAAGGTACAGCAGATTTTCACAATACCACGATTACCGAAATAAAATATGGCTGGTATCCTTCAGGCGGCGCACTTTCACAGGAAGTGACCCGAAATCGCGTTGCTTTTGTCGGTAGTTCAGGGTGCTGGACTTCACCCTGCGGTTGGGGCGCGTCTTTTATTATCGCCAATTACAAAAAATATGCG
>JFJP01040428.1_pt1 | contig 16096 bp, 6 predicted proteins | sample 431651 | NCBI WGS metagenome assembly JFJP01 (sample SAMN02602958, study PRJNA72255) | Microbial mat metagenome, whole genome shotgun sequencing project. | biome: fresh water; feature: sink hole; material: water; isolation source: purple microbial (photo- and chemosynthetic) mats found in... | reverse complement strand
CCCCTTCGGGGCTATTGTCGTGGTTTGGGCGTGCGTTCCAGGGGCGTTGCCCCTGGCTATGTTGTTTCGCCCCTTCGGGGCTATAGCCCCGAAGGGGCGAAATGATTGTAGATACCGCGATTCGCACGCGGACAGAGCCCCGAAGGGGCGACATGATCAACGCGGCGATGGAAAACGTCCGCCGGGCCGTCCTTGGCCCCGGGTTGGCGTTTCCAAGTCCGCAGGCGGGGAAGGTGGAAAGTCGGGCGGCCATCACACTCCGGCGGTGTTATGGTGCCTTGCCCAGCATCTTCTCGCGGTGGACGAAATAGGGCAGGAGAGGGGCGAATTGTCGGAAGGGAAGTTTTTCCGTATCGCTTTTTATTGCGACATTGCGAGGCATCGTGCAAGGCGACGCCTTTTCTTCCACCCAACCCCTTCAGCGCATGGATACCTTCAACGTTCACAGCCGGATCATCGGGCATTACAAGCAGTACATCAAGAGCTTCTCCCATATCGCGGACGAGGAGGTGCAGGCCTTCGTGCGCGCGAAGATCGAGCAGGGCGAGTTTTGGCCCGAGCCGCTCCTTCAGTTCAACCCCAACTTCAAGAAGGGCCAGAAACTCGCTGATCTGGTGGAGTCGCACGGGCTGTCGGAGGCCGTTCCGGTGGCCATTCCGTTCGCGCTCTACGAGCACCAGGTCGAGGCCGTGAAGCTGGGCATCAAGGGCAAGCCCTTCGTGGTAACGTCGGGCACGGGCTCGGGCAAGTCCTTGACCTTCATGACCACGATCTTCGACCATGTGCTCAAGCAGGGCAAGGGTGGCGCGGCGCCGCGGGGCATCATGTCCGTCATCGTCTATCCGATGAACGCGCTGATCAACTCCCAGTCCGAGGAAATCAGTCGCTACCTGGATTCGGACGCCCTGCGCGGCAAAATCACCGCGGAGCGCTTCACGGGACAGGAGGGCCCGGACGACAGGAACCGTTTGCGCGAGAGTCCTCCGAACATCTTGCTGACCAACTTCGTGATGCTGGAGTACATCATGACCCGCGAGGGCGACTCCGTGCTGCGCGAGAGCATCGCCCAGAACCTGCGCTTCCTGGTGTTCGACGAGCTGCACACCTACGGCGGCCGGCAGGGTGCAGACGTGGCCCTGCTGGTGCGCCGCGTCAAGGGCCTGCGCGGCAAGGACAAGGTCGTCTGCCTGGGCACTTCGGCCACCATGGCCACGGCCAGCACCCGCGAGCAGCAGCAGAGCATCGTGGCCGACTTCGCCAACCTGCTCTTCGGCCAGGAGATGCCGCCCGAGAACGTCATCGAGGAGAGCTTCGAGCGGCCCATCGACCACGCCGCGCCCACCACCCGCGAGCTGGCCGACGATCTGCGCCGCGGCTACGCCGACTTGCGCGAGGAGACCCAAGTGAAGGACTCCGCACTGGCCAGTTGGCTGTACGACAACGCCATCTTGGAGGATGACAAGGGCTGGGTGCGCCGCAAGGCCCCCATGACCATCACCGAGCTGGCCGAGCCGCTGGCCAAGGATTCGGGTCTCGAGCTCGACGAGTGCAGGCGCATCCTCCGGAGCTTCCTCGAGGCCTGCGCCCAGCTCAACCTGGTTCTGGCCCCGCAAAGGCTTTCCTACTTCCAGTTCCGGCTGCACCAGTTCATCTCGCAGACCCGCGGTTTCGCCATGACCCTCGACAAGGAGGGCAAGACATTCGAGCAGGAGCTCTACTGGGGCAAGGAGGCCAACTTCCTTTATCCTGTGGTGTTCAGCCGCATCACCGGCAGCCACTTCTATTGCGTCCAGCGCCGCGAGGGCCTCTTCGAGCCCAGACCCTTCCTGGGCGATGGCGGCCGTGCCGACGACGAGCCAGAGGACCAGGGCGATCTCAACGACGGCTACTTGTTCGAGCAATACGACGAGCAAGCCTTCGAGGACGTCAAGCAGGAACTGCCCGCCAGTTGGTTCGACAGCAAGGGCAACGTCAAGAAGGACAAGCAAAAGCGCCTGCCCGCCAGGGTCTATTGCTCGCCCGATGGCCGATGGTCCGAGCGCGCGTTCGAGGGAGCGCGGCCGATGTTCTACATGCCCGCGCCGCTGGTCTTCGACCCGTCGTGCCATGCGTTTTACCACTTCAGCACCAAGGACAACTCGAAGCTGCTGGAGGTGGGGGGCGACGCGCGCAGCTCCAGCACCACGCTGATTTCCCTGCTGTCCATCGACCAGCTTCTCAAGGGGCAGCCCAAGGGAGCGATTGCTGGCGAGCGCGATCCCTCCAAGCTGCTCAGCTTCACGGACAATCGGCAGGACGCGGCCTTGCAGGCGGGGCACTTCAACGACTTTTTCATGACGGCCAAGATCCGCGGGGCCATTGCCAACGCCGTTCGGGGCAGCCGGGGCTTGTTCTTCCCGGATCTGCTCCGGGTGGTCAAAAGGCAGCTCGAGCTCCGGTTCGAGGACTACGCCCTCAAGACCGACTTGGGTTCTGGGCAACGGGCGCGTGTCGAGGAGGCTTTTGAGCAGGTGCTGCGCCTGCGCGTCCTCGAAGACCTCAAGCGCACTTGGCGCTATGTCCTGCCCAATCTCGAGGACTGCGGCCTCCTGCGGATCGAATACCAGGACCTGGCCGAGCAAGCCGCCAAGAACGGCATCTGGCCCGAGCCGCTGGAGCAGTTGGACCCGGAGGTGCGCCGCGAGATCCTGCACGACCTGCTCGACTACTTCCGTACCAGCCAGGCTGTGGTCTCGCCCAACCGGCGCGATCTGGCTTCGAGCGCCGAGAAGATGCTCAAGGAAATATGGCAGATCGAGGCCGAAGGTTCCAAGCCCACTGCCATGGCCCTGGGCAAGCTCGGCAAGCGGGTCGAATACGCCGCCACCAGCCTGGGCAGCATGACCACCTGGGCCAACTACCTGCGCAAGCGCCTGGCCGAAAAGTTCCCAAAGGGCGAGGCCTATGTCCAGATGATGCGCGACATCCTCATGCGGCTAGACAACATGGGCTACCTCCACAGGCCCGAAAACCTGCTGGACGACAAGGGCTTCCCGCTCTACCAGCTCGACACGACCGCCCTGATGTGGATGCCTGGCCACGGAAAGGCCGCCCTCGACAGGGTGCGCGTGCGCGCGTTCAAGTCCAGTGAAAGGGAGGGAAACGCCTTTTTCAGTTGGTTGTATGCCGACATGATCGGCCCAATGCCCTGGTTCAGGGGCGCGGACCACACCGGGCAGGTCTCGAAGAGCGATCGCGAGTGCCGCGAGGATATGTTCAAGGAGGGCAAGGAGCTCCGCGTGCTGTTCTGCTCGCCCACCATGGAGCTGGGCGTGGACATCAGCGAGCTGAACATCGTCCACATGCGCAACGTGCCCCCGACGACTGCCAACTACGCCCAGCGCGCAGGCCGCGCGGGCCGCAGCGGGCAGGGTGCGCTGGTCTTCACCTACGCCTCGGGCTACTCGCCCCACGACAAGCACTACTTCAAGCAGCGCAAGAAGATGGTGCATGGCCGGGTGGACGCCCCCCGCATCGAGCTCGACAACCAGGACCTTGTGGTCGCCCACGTCAACGCTGTCGCTCTTTCGATATTGACCATCAAGCAGTTGGGCACCAAGATTCCTGCCATGGTCCAAGACCTCCCCGACGGGAGCTGGCCCCTGGCCCAAGACGTTCGCGGCCAGCTCGAAATGATGCTCCAGCACGGTTTCCGACTACAGTTGGCCGAGGCCATCCACGGCTATTTCCAGGACTGGAAGGACGGCACGGCGCCCAACTGGTACAGCCTGGCCTGGGTCGTCGAAAGGCTCCTCCTTCTGCCCAAGAATTTCGACAAGGCCCTGGAGCGCTGGCGCGGGCTGGTCCGGTTCTACCAGCTCATGATCGAGGAGTTGGAGGCGCAGTCCAAGCAAAAGTCGATTCCGCAGTCCGAGAAGATTGGCATCGTCAAACAGATAGCGAGCCTGAAAACCCGGATCATCTACTTGACCGACCCCGAAGGCATCGCCCGCGACGAGATGTACCCGCTGCGCTACCTGGCCTCGGAGGGCATCCTGCCGGGCTACAACTTCAACCGCCTGCCCCTGCGGGTCTTCTTGGGCTCGCGCGACAGCGACAGCCTCGAAGAAATCAGCCGCCCGAGGTTCCTGGCCCTTTCGGAGTTCGGGCCGCGCAACATCCTCTACCACAAGGGACAGCGCTACCGCGTGGTGCAGATGATGCTCAACAGCATGGGCCTGGAGCTACAAGAGGCCACCGTCTTGGACGCCACGGGCTACCTGCTCGAAAAGGAGGAGGCCCGCGAGGACCATTGCCCGCTGACCTTCCGGCCCACCAGCGAGGCCCAGCCCACCGCGCTGGCCAACCTCCAGGAAATGCGCGACATGAAGGCCATCAGCGTCAACAACATCACCCTGCAAGAAGAGGAACGCACCCGCGAGGGATACAGCATCAAGACCTACCTCTCGAAGGGGCGCAGCGACCGCGCGCCTTCGAGGGCCTGGGTGCGCGAGGGCGAGGAGAACCTGCTCGAGCTCGTCTATCTGCCCGCCGCCAAGCTCCACCGCATCAACAGCGGCTGGCGCAACGCGACCGAGCAAAATGGCTTCCCCATCGGCAAGATGGGCAGCTTTGTCCACGAACCTGCCGCCAAGAAGCCGGCCAAGGGCGGCAAGTACGAAGACCAGAAGGACGCGCCCAGCCTGGCCCGGCTCCGGGTCGAGCTCGTGTCGGATGTGCTCTACCTCATGCCCCAGGAGGCCCTCGGCATCACCGGCCAGGATGCCTCGCTGACCTTGCAGTACGCCTTCAAGAAGGCCGTAGAGCAGGTCTTCACCGTGCAAGGTTCCGAGCTGGCCGTCGAGCTCATGGGAAAGGACGGCCCCAACTTCATGATCTACGAGGCCACCGAGGGAAGCCTCGGCGTGCTCAAGGCACTGGCCTTCGACCCGGGCAAGATCAAGGACGTGCTCGCCAAGGCCTTGGAAATCTGCAAGTTCGATGATGAAAGCATCTCGCCGAAAGCCTCCTACGACGACCTGCTCTCGTACTACAACCAGATCCACCACCTCCAGATCGACAAGCGCCTCATTCGCTCGGCCTTGGAGCGGCTCAATGGCCCCAAGCGCGGCATCTGGCTGCAAGGCCAGACTTCCGAGGACTTCGAGCGCCTGCTGCGGCAGACCGACCCCAGCTCGGAGCTGGAGCGCCGATTCCTCCGCGAGCTTTGGAACCAGAAGCTCCGCCTGCCCGACAAGGCCTAGCACAAGTTCGACGCCGAGGGCGTTTACGCCATGCCCGACTTCTACTACTCCGAAGGCCGCGTCTGCGTCTTCCTCGACGGCACGCCGCACGACCAGCCCAGCGTCAGCGGCAAGGACGCTGAAAACGACAAAATCCTGCGTGCCAAGCAGTTCCAGGTCTTGCGCCTGCGCTACAACCAGGACATGCTGGCCTTTATCCGGAAGAACGCCCAAGTGTTCAGCCCCGCGAGGTGTTGAGCTTTTTCCTTAGCTTAGCGCCTCGATTGCCTTTGCCTTGAACCTTTTGAACCGCACTTCCCATGAGCAGAAATCCCGCACCTTCGTTTTGGGCGGCCCTCCAACCCGGTATCCTGGTCAAGACCCGCGGCCGGGTCTGGGTCGTGCAGCCCTCCGAGGACCCCGAGAACCTCCTGCTGCTCGCGCCCCTCGACGGGGCCGAGCAGGAATCCATCGGCCTCTACTGGCCCGTCGAGCAGGCCAAGTGCAAGAAGCTCCAGGGCCACCATAAGGAGTGGCTGGTCAAGACCACCCACTTCCCACTGCCTTCGGCCGCGCAGTTGGGCAGCGCCGAGGACCTGCGCGTCCTCTTCGAGGCGGCCCGGCTTTCGTTCCGATCCGCCGGAGGGCCGTTCCGCTGCATGGGCAGGCTTTCGTTCCGCCCCCGGGCCTACCAGATGGTGCCCCTGGTCATGGCCCTCAAGCTCGACACCGTGCGGATGCTGATCGCCGACGACGTGGGCGTGGGCAAGACCCTCGAGGCCCTGCTCATCGCCCGCGAGCTCCTGGCCCGCAGGCGCGTCAGGCGCTTGGCCGTCATCTGTCCGCCCCACCTTTGCGACCAGTGGCAGGCCGAAATCCGCGACAAGTTCAGCCTCGAGGCCGAAATCCTGCGCACCAACACCCAGTCGGCCCTCGAACGGCAGCTCCTGGGCGATGAAATGCTTTACGACAAGTTCCCCATCCTGGTCATTTCCATCGACTTCATCAAGGCCGAGAGCCGTCGGCGCGCCTTTTTGGGCCGTGCCCCCGAGCTGGTCATCGTGGACGAGGCCCACACCGTGGCCAAGCCCAAGGGACAGAGCCCCGGGCAGCAGCAGCGCCATGCCCTGGTGGCCGAGCTCGCCCGCGACAAGGCCCGCCACCTCATCCTCCTGACGGCCACGCCCCACAGCGGAAAGCACGAGGAGTTCCTCTCCCTGCTCGGCCTCATCCGCCCCGAGTTCGAGCAATGGGCCGACGACTGGAGCGAGCCCCAGCGCAAGGAGCTGGCCCGCCACTACATCCAGCGCAAGCGGGCCGACGTGATGCGCTGGGCTGGCGAGAACGTCAGCTTCCCCCGCCGCGATAGCAACGAACTGATATACAGTGGCGACGGGCTTTCCGCCGACGTTTTCCGCCGCGCCACTGCCATTGCCCGCGAGGTCATCGGCCGCACGCAGGGCAACGCCAGCTCGCCCTTGGCCCGCGGCGCCTACTGGACCGCCTTGAGCCTCTTCCGGGGCATCAGCTCTAGCCCCGCCGCCGGGCTGGCCATGATCGACAACCGCCTCCAGGAAGTCGAGCGCCGAAAGGCCGCGCAGAACGAGCCCAGCGAAGCCCCGGCGGCAGAACGCCCCGACGACGAGCTCTCCGAGGAGGGATGGTACAACCACAACCGATTTTCGCAGGACGAGGACGCACAGGACGACGACCAGGAGGCCGCGCGCCTCTACCTCAGCCTCGAAAGCGAGCGCGGACAGCTCGAAGCGCTGCGCCTCCGGCTCGAAGAAATGGCCCTCGACAAGGGCGACATCAAGCTCCGCAAGCTGCTCGCCACCCTCGAGACCTGGCTCCGCGAAGGGCGGCACCCTGTCGTCTTCTGCCGATTCATCAGCACCGCCAAGTACGTGGCCGAGCGCATCCGCGGCGCGATGGGCAGCGGATTCAAAGACCTTGAGGTGCAGGCCGTTACCAGCGAGATGGTCGATGAGGAGCGCAAGGCCAAAGTCGCCGAGATGGCCCTCCACAGCCAGCGCGTGCTCGTGGCCACCGACTGCCTCAGCGAGGGCATCAACCTCCAGGACGCCTTCAACGCCGTGGTCCACTACGACCTGCCCTGGAACCCCAACCGCCTCGAACAGCGCGAAGGACGCGTGGACCGCTTCGGACAGAAGGCCCCCGTGGTCAAAAGCCTGCTCATCTACTGCCAAGACAACCTCATCGACACGACAGTCTTCGAGGTCATCATCAAGAAAATCAAGGACATCCGAAAGGCCACCGGAGTTACCATCGCCCTGCCCGAAATGGAGATCCAGCTCATGGATTCCCTCTCGAAGGCCCTGTTCGCCCAAGGCCAGAGCCCCAGCCAGCTCTCGCTCTTCGACCAGGCCAAGGAGACCGTCGGGCAGGCCCTGGGCAAGGCCAGCGAGCGCGACAAGCAGTCCCGAGGCCTCTTCGCCCAGAACGGCATCCGCGCCGAGCAGATCGAGGACGACTTACGCGAGCTCGACAACAGCATCGGCACGCCGAAGAGCATCGAGCAGTTCGTCGGCATGGCCGCGCCCAAGTTCCGCATCGAGCTGGGCAGCCGCCGCGACGGCCGCATCAGCCTGGCCTTCCACAACGCCCAGCCCGCCCTGGCCGAGCCCTTCCGCAGGGGCGACCAGGCGACGCCCCAGCGCGTGGCCGTCTGCTTCGACTCGCCCACGCCCGAGGGGCACTCCTACCTGGGCCGCAACCATCCCTTCGTCGAGGCCCTGGCCCGCGCCTGCCTCAGCCAGGCCAACGGCATCGACGGAAAGGCCCTGCCCCGCGTGGCCGTCTTCCGCTCGTCGAAGGTCGAAGCGCAGTGCCTGCTCCTGCTGCTGCGCGTGCGCATGCGCATCGAGTCCAAGGCCGATGGGCAGGTCATCCTGGCCGAGGAGATGCTCATCAAGGCCTGCCGCGGACTGCCCAGCGAAGGCCAATGGCTACCCGACGACCTGGCCAGCGACATCTTCCACAACGCCCGCCCCGAGTCCGGACAACTGGCCGCCATCGACCGCGAAGAGCGCCAGCGCCTGGCCCGCGAGATCCTGGCCGCCTTCGAGGCCAATACCGCAAACGCGCAGATGCAAGCCTTCGAGGCCATCGCCCGCGAGCGCGCCGAGGCCCTGGTCCGCTCGCACCAGCGCTACTCCGGCCTCACCGCCCGCCCCGAGCTGTTCGTCCCCGTCGAGCCCGTCCTGCCCATCGACCTCCTCGGACTGGCCATCCTCCTGCCCAAACCCGCCCAAGCGGCCCCGGATTTCAGCCCAACATTGTTCTGAGCCGCCGCCGACAGCCGCCCCAACCACACGATGAGACTTTCCAACGTCCCCGCCAGGGGACTTGGAAACGTCCGGCGTTTTCCGAGGCGGGAAACGCTTCCGAGTGGCGATCGCCTCGCCTTGGGATCGCTTGCTTTTTCGCGATTTTGTTTGTAGCTTTGGTTTTGTCAAGTCCAACCCGCCGATGAATAGGCCTTCGCCTCAATTCGCATAACAAACATGGATATGCAAGAGCCCGACAACAAAACAGAAGTGAAGGAAAAATTCATCAATCCATTTACGGATTTTGGATTCAAGAAGATATTTGGCTCTGAGCCCAACAAAGATTTGTTGATTGATTTTCTAAACGAGCTTTTAAAGACGAAAGAGAAAATCAAAAACTTGACGTACAAGAAAACAGAACATTTAGGATCAACTGACGCTGACCGAAAAGCGATTTTTGACTTGTATTGCGAAAATGAAAAGGGCGAAAAATTTATTGTGGAATTGCAGAAAGTCAAACAGCAGTTTTTTAAAGACAGGAGTTTGTACTATGCGACTTTCCCGATACAAGAACAAGCCTTGAAAGGCGAATGGAATTATGAACTAAAATCAGTTTATTGTGTTGGGATACTCGATTTTGTATTTGACGACCAAGACAAAAACAAGTTGGTTGTTGACGAAATCAAGTTGATCAGCACAAATACAGGAAAAGTTTTTTACGACAAATTTACTTTTGTGTATGTTCAAATGCCAAATTTCATAAAAACCGAAAGCGATTTAGAAACGCATGAAGAAAAATGGTTCTATTTGTTGAAAAACCTTCATAAATTTGATAAAATACCTGCAAAACTAAAAAACAAGATTTTTATCAAGGTGTTTAAAATTGCCGAAATCGCCAAATATTCACCCGATGAAAAACAACGATACATTGACAGCTTGAAACTCTATCTTGATTTGAAAAATTCATTGGATTACGCAAAAGAATACGCAAGATTGGAAGAGAGAATTGAAATAGCAATCAAAGGAATTAAAAATAAAGTTCCTAGAGGAACGATAAAATTATTGACCGATTTGAAAGACAATGAGCTTGATGATTTGTACCAACAGTATGGGAATGAGTAGAATACATCGACTAGGCAATAGGCGATAACCGCTGGCTTTCGCGGATCAGCGAGCTTCTCCCATTCGGTGGCCACAAAAGCCGAAGCCTCGAAAAGGCCGAAAGCCGCCGCCCCATCGCCCCCGAGTTTTCGTCGGAGCGATGCTAGATATGGATACGATTTGGATAAGATATGGATATTCGATAAGTTTGCACCAAACCGATCCAGGAAGATATGGATAATGCCCTCAATAGAAAGTTGAACTTCGCGCTCAAGACCAGCAACTTGATTTTGAAGAAAATCAGTTTCATCGACACTTTCAAGGGGAGATGGAATATTATCGAAAACAAGGAAAACAGATATTTGAAGGAACTGCGCAAGGTGGCCACGATCGAGAGCGTCGGATCATCGACAAGGATCGAAGGTGTAAAACTGACCGACAAGGAAATTGAGAGAATAATCGAAGATGTAAAAATTGACAAGCTCAAAACAAGAGACGAGCAGGAAGTCGTTGGATACTGGGAAGCGCTCGACCTCGTGATCGATAACTTTGAAAACATCGGCATCACCGAAAACTACATCAAGCAGTTTCATGGGATCCTACTGAAATACAGCGACAAAGACGCGAACCACAAGGGACGGTACAAACAGTTGAGCAACAAGGTTGTAGCAACATATCCTGACGGCACGCAGAAAACCATTTTCAATACGACAGAACCGCTTTGGGTCGATAAGGAAATGTCGGAGCTGATTTCGTGGGTCAACGCGACTTTTGAAGAAGAAGAGATTCACCCGCTGATAACGATCGCTGTGTTCGTCTATGAATTTTTGTCGATCCATCCGTTTCAAGATGGAAATGGCAGGCTCTCGCGGCTATTGACTACCTTGTTGTTGTTGCAGCAGAATTATCTTTTCGTGCAGTATGTATCGTTTGAAAAAGTCATTGAGGATAGCAAGAAAGAATACTACAAAGCCTTGATGGAGGGACAAAAGGATAGGGATGCGGACAAAGAACAGTTGGACAATTGGGTTTTGTATTTTCTTGACTGCATGACAATTCTAATACAGCGTTTGGAAAACAAGTACGAGGTTTTCAAAAATGCCGGCAGTTATTTGAGCGACAGACAAAAAATTATCAAAGAATTGATAATCAGAAATCAACCCATCAAGATAAGCGATTTGATGAAGTTTTTGCCTGATGTTTCGAGAAACACACTGAAAAAAGACTTGGCCTACCTGAGAAATGAAAATGTGGTTGAGGCAATTGGCAAAAACAAAGGAACCTTATACTTGATGAAAAACGAAAAGCAAGAATAGACCAAACTCCTTCCCAAGGTCCCCGCCAGGGGACTTGGAAACGTCCGCCGCCGAGGCGGCCCTGCCCAAAGCCCGAATGCACCCAGAAAACACGGAATGCCGCCACCCCCATCGCCCCCGAGTTTTCGTCGGAGCGATGCCAGATATGGATACGATTTGGATACGATATGGATATTCGATATGTCCACACATGCCGCTACTACAATCATGTCGCCCCTTCGTTCCAGGGGCGTTGCCCCTGGCTATGTTGTTTCGCCCAGCCGGCGGCGGCAAAATCAATTGCGGCGGACTTCAGTCCGCCGACGACGGGCCACGATTTTGCAAGCCCTGAAGGGGCGTCATAATCCCGGCATAGCCCGCCACCTGTTTCGCCCCTTCAGGGCTTTGTCGTGGTTTGGGCGTTCGTTCCAGGGGCGTTGCCCCTGGCTATGTTATTTCGCCCCTTCAGGGCTTTGTCGTGGTCAGCCGGCGGCGGCAAAATCAATTGCGGCGGACTTCAGTCCGCCGACGACGGGCCACGATTTTGCAAGCCCTGAAGGGGCGTCATAATCCCTTGCGAGGCCCTCCGCAGGTTGGTTATTTCGCCCCTTCGTTCCAGGGGCGTTGCCCCTGGCTATGTTATTTCGCCCCTTCGGGGCTTTTTTTGTGGTTGGGCATTTGTTGCTACAATCATTCCGCCCCTTCGATGCTACAATCCTTCCTCCCCTTCCGGGCTGCCTTCGCTCGCCGAGCGCTAGGATTGTGATGGCGGTGCTGGGAAAAATGGTAACTTTCCCGAGCTTTCCCCAAGGGCGCGGCGCGAGCTGGCGCTTTCCTGAACTTCCTCGCCTAACACCTTGACAGCATGGCTTTTGACTGCATTAAGACCCAGGGGCCCATCCTTTCGCCCGACTACATCCTGCGCCTGGCCGAAGAGGGCGAGAACAGCAAACTTGGGCAGGCTGCCAAGGATTTCGAACTGCCGCCGAGGGCCCGCGTGCGCGACCATGTCGCCGCCGTATGGGGCGAGCTGCTCCACCGCTGGGAAATCTTCAAGGCCCGGCGTGCCAGGCTCCCCGAGGGCGACTCGGGCGCGGCCCTGACCCGCAAGGAGTGGCTCATGCCCCTGCTCGCCGCGCTCGGATTCCAGCCGACGAAGGCCGCCGCCGTCTCCATCCTCGACAAGTCCTTCGCCATCAGCCACATCGACGAGCGGCGCGAGGGGCTGCCCCTGCACCTGATGGGATGCAACGACCTGCTCGACAAGAAGCGCGAACTGGGCGGGCCGCGCGTTTCGCCCCACGGGCTGGTCCAGGAATACCTCAACTTGGCCGAACACCTCTACGGCATCGTCAGCAACGGCCTGAGCCTGCGCATCTTGCGCGACTCCAACCGGATGCTCCGCCTCACCTTTGTCGAGTTTGACCTCGAGCGAATGTTCGACGGGCTGCATTTCGCCGACTTCGCCCTCATGTTCCGCCTGCTCCATGCCACCCGCTTCCCCGCCAAGGCCGAGCTGGCCGACGACTGCTGGCTCGAACGCTACCACATCAGCTCGCTCGAACAGGGCGCCCGCGTCCGCGACCAGCTCAGCCTGGCCCTCGAAAATGCCATCGTCGAGCTGGCCCAGGAACTGCTCCGATGGCCCGAAAACGGAAAGCTCCGAACGAACATCCAAGAGTACGGCCCCGAGAAGGACGGCCTCAAGTTCTTCCAGCTCCTGCTCGACTTCTTTTACCGTGTCATATTCCTTTACGTCGTCGAGGAGCGCGACTTGCTGTTCACGGACGAGGCCGACGCCAAACACCGCGAATGGTACCGCGAGCACTATTCCGCGACACGCTTCCGCCTCCGGGCCATGCGCCCCGAGCTGGCTTCCGTGGAGGCCTACGACCTTTGGCTGGCCCTGCTCGAAACCCTCGTCCTGCTCGAAGACCCCGGCATGGCCCAGGCCATCTCGCTAAGGCCCATCGCCACCGGACTTTTCGCGCCCGACAAGCTCGGCGTGCTCCAGGAATGCCGCATCGGCAACCGGGCGCTGCTGCGCGTGCTCCGCCACTTCAGCCTCTTCCGCGCCCAGAAGGACGGCCCGCTCGTGCCCATCAACTACCGCCTGCTCGATTCCGAGGAAATCGGTTCCATTTACCAGAACATCCTGGAGCGGAAGCCTTGGCTCGGCCCCACGCCCAAGGGCCTCGAGTTCCGATTCGAGCAGGGCGACGAGCGCTCGCGCACGGGCACGCACTACACGCCCGAGGTGCTGGCCAAGCCGCTGGTACAGCACAGCCTGCCCCACCTCTTCCAACAGATCCGCCTGCGCCTGGCCCTGCCCGAACTGCCCGCCACGCCCCAGGACCGACAGCGCCTGGCCGACGAAATCCTCCGCCTGCGGGTCTGCGACATCGCCGCCGGAAGCGGGCACCTGCTCATCAACGCCGCCCGCGCCATCGGTTTCGAACTGGCCCGCGTGCGCACCGGCGAGGAGCAGCCCGCCCCCAAACCCCTGCGCGAGGCCATCCGCGATGTCATCCAACATTGCATCTTTGGCGTGGACCGAAACCCCATGGCCGTCGAGCTTTGCAAGATCTCCCTCTGGCTCGAAGCCCACGTCCCCGGAATGCCCCTCAACTTCCTCGACCACCGCATCAAGACCGGAGATTCCGTCGTCGGTTTCGCCAGCCCCGACGAGCTCTACAGCGCCTTCCCCCGCATCCTCAAGAAGCTGCCCGGCGACGACAACGCCATCACCACCAGGATCAAGAAGCGCATCGTCGAACAGCTCGGAAGCAAGGACGTCTTGCTGGTCTGGGGCGAAGGCACGGCTTTCAAAACGGCTTCCGAGGAATTGCGGCAGCGTTATGGCCAGTGGCAGCAGATGCCCGAGCACAGCCCCGAGCAGGTCCACCGAAAGGAGGCCGCCTACAAAACGCTCAAGCAATTCCTCGCCGAGGGGCCCATCCAACTGGCCGCCGACTGGCTTTGCTCCGCCTTCTTCTGGCCCAAGACCCCGGACATGGAAAAATTCTTCCCCACGCCAATGGAACTCCAGCATATCGGTACCGGAGACATGAGCAAGCAGATCCCCGGCAAGGTCGATGCAATGGCATCTAAACACCGCTTCTTCCACTGGTTCCTCGAGTTTCCCGAAATCATCGACCCCCAAAACCCCAAGCAGCTCCACGGTTTCGACCTGCTTATCGGAAATCCGCCTTTCTTGGGAGGCTTGAAGATTTCGAGCCTGATGGGCGACCATTACCTCAATTTCCTGCACCAAAACTACGAGCCCGCGGGCGGAACCTGCGATTTTGTCGTCTATTTCATGCGCCGCGCCTACCAGTTGGCCCGCGATGGCGGATTTGTCAGCCAGATCACCTCCAACACCGTCGCGCAGGGCGATTCGCGCACCGGAGGCCTCGACTTTGTGCTCCAGCAAGGAGGATCCATCGCCTATGCCTTGCCTTCCACCGTTTGGCCCGGCGCGGCCGCCGTCCATGTCTCGATTTTCAGCCTTTTCAAGGGAAAATGGGAAGGCCCCGCCACCCTGCGCCACCGTAGCGTCAGCCAGATTTCTTCCTATTTGGATGAAGGAGGAAATGTCCCCGATCCTGTTCCTTTGGTGGATAACCAAAGCAAGGGTTTCATAGGCTCATTTGTTTTAGGAATGGATTTTATGTTGGATGACCAAGATCGGGAGGATCTTTTGTCGGCCTCGCCCCATGAGGAGCGGGTGATCCAGCCCTACCTGAACGGCCAGGACCTGAACAGCCGCCCCGACCAAAGCCCCAGCCGCTGGGTGATCAACTTCCGGGACTGGCCCCTGCGCCGGGCGGGCGCCGAGGAATGGGCCAAACTTCCGAAGAAGGAAAAGACAGAGATCGAGGAAAGGAGCAAGCAGGGCCGCCAGGTGGAAATGGCCCCGCCCGACCACCCCGGACCCGTGGCCGAGGATTTTCCCCTCTGCCTCCAAAGGGTCAGGGAGCTGGTCAAGCCCGAGAGGGATGTCTTGAAAATGCAATCCCGCAGGGAACGCTGGTGGATTTATGGTTCAAACACACCGAGCTTAATAGCGGCCATTAAAAAGAACCAAAAGGTGCTGGTAACTGCCATCGTCACGAAGACCCATGCGTTTACTTTTGTGGACGCGAAAATGGTTTTTACCAATAAGTTGGTTGTGTTCTCCTACGAGGACTTCGCGCATTATGCGGTCCTGCAAAGCAGCGCGCACGAGCATTGGGCCTGGAAGTATTCCTCGACCATGAAGAACGATCGCCGCTATGCGCCTTCGAACTGCTTCGAGACCTTTACGTTTCCGTGGCGTGCGGGGGAAGGGTTGCCGGGGGATCTGGAGGCGCTGGGTCGGCAGCACCACGATCTGCGGGCCAAGCTCTGCCGGGCGCATGGCCTGGGGCTGACGGAGCTCTGGAACCTGTACCACAGCGAGGCGCTGCCCAGCCTGCGCGCCCTGACCGACGCGCCCCAGCCGCCCGACCCGCGCTCCGAAAAGCCCAAGGAGCTGGACAAGCGCTACGGCCGCGCCATCAGCAAGCTGCTGCGCGAGCTCTGGGAGAAGCTGCCCCCGGCGCAAGCCCAGGCGGAGCTGGAGGATCTGCTCAGCGGCCTGCTGCGCCTGCGCCGCCTGCTGGCCCAGATGGACCAGGCGGTCTTCGAGGCCTACGGCTGGCACGACCTGGCCCCCGACCACGGCCTCCACGAGCTCGAATACCTGCCCGCGGAAGGCGACAACCAGCGCTACACCATCGGCCCCCAAGCCCGCCGCGAAGCCCTGGCCCGCCTGCTGGCCCTCAACGCCAAACGGCACCGCGCCAGCCCCTGAGCCCCCGACGCCGCGGGACCCCCCCGGCGGCAGGACCCCCCAACCCCCTGAAAGGGGGAGAAGGACAGGCAAAATCAATAGCGGCGGACTTTAGTCCGCCGCGACCCGAAGGCAAAATCAATAGCGGCGGACTTTAGTCCGCCGCGACCGTTCCGCGCGAGCCCGCGGCGGCAAAATCAATAGCGGCGGACTTTAGTCCGCCGCGGAAGGGCGACGATTTTGCAAGCCCTGAAGGGGCGGCATAATCCCGGCATAGCCCGCCACCTGTTTCGCCCCTTCAGGGCTTTTGCCGTGGTTTGGGCGTGCGTCCCAGGGGCGTTGCCCCTGGCTATGTTGTTTCGCCCCTTCGGGGCT
>JFJP01038712.1_pt1 | contig 16099 bp, 20 predicted proteins | sample 431651 | NCBI WGS metagenome assembly JFJP01 (sample SAMN02602958, study PRJNA72255) | Microbial mat metagenome, whole genome shotgun sequencing project. | biome: fresh water; feature: sink hole; material: water; isolation source: purple microbial (photo- and chemosynthetic) mats found in... | reverse complement strand
ATTACCGTCACAATACTGCTTATCAATTTTTACCACTGCTTTTTATTGTTGAAAATATTAGTTATAGTGAACATATGTTCACTATAATTTGTATATTTGTATTGTAAAATGATTGTTGTTATTAAGAAAACAGTCTTTAATAGCATCATTAACAGGTAATTATATCGTTAAATTTTAAATATTAGTATTATGCCAGGAGGAGATCGTACCGGAATGATGGGACAAGGTCCCGGAACCGGAAGAGGATTAGGTTATTGCACAGGGTCAGATTCACCGGGTTATACCAGGGGTGCATCAGGAGGCTCTGGAAGGGGATTTGGATTCAGGGGAGGCAGGTTCGGAAATGGGAGAGGATCAGGATGGGGCAGAAGGTTTGGGTTTCGTCATCGTTTTGGCTCTGACTTTCTTGATTCCGATACATGGTCACCAGGAATGTCACGGTTAACTAAGGAGGACGAGGTTAAGATGCTTAAATTAAGAGCAGAAGAATTAAGCCGCTCTCAAAAAGAGATTGAGCAGCGGCTTGGGGATCTTGAAAAACAAAAATAGTTTTATCAGAGTCTGAGTTTTACACCTCCAAAGATTGTGATGCCCGGCATTGTATAATATCGGTTTGTTTCATATTTCTGGTTAAGTATGTTCTCAGCGCTGATAAATACTTCTGCGAACTTAACAATGCGATAAGAGACTTTGGAATTTAGCAAAGTGTAGCTTTCTATCGACTCTTTGGTTACTGATGGATCGCTGTCGAGACCATTAATATGTTGTACGCTGGTCATTAATTTTATCTTTTGGAATTGATAATTACAACTCAGATATAAGTTGTGCTTTGGTGTGGCATAAACAGGATTCTCCATGTGCGTGTATGAATATGTCATGTTTAAGTCCAGATTTTCTGAAGGAGTTGAACTGGCTGCAAACTCAATGCCCTTATTATTAACTTCTCCTGCATTTTGCATTCCAAGTGAAGGGACAGTTATAATCAAATTATCACCAGTGACAATAAACCCGGTAAGTTCAAGATTAAGTTTTCTGCCGTAAAATGACTGAAGTATTCCAGTTTCGTAGCTCATTATAGATTCGGGACTGAGGTTTGTATTATGATTCCACAGGAAAAGTTCTCTTATTGTCGGACTTCTGAAACCTTTTGACACTGAAGTTTTCAACGTTGTCTGTTCAAGCATTTTCCATGCAAATCCTCCCGATGGTATTAATTCAGTACCATAAACCTGGTGATTTTGAACACGTAATCCTGCATTGAGCGTAAGCTTATCGAAAAGACTCTGTTGCATAAAGCCATAAATGCCTGCATCGTATATTGTTGTGTCTGTAATAAATACATTGAATTTTTCATTTTCAGCAAAACCTCCATAAATAAGGTAGTCTGCTCCAATAGTCAGATTGTTCCCTTTAAACAGGTTTGCTGACTCAGAGAAGTTTAATCCCCAGTTTTTATCTGTGGAATGAAATCCATCAGTTATGAAGTGTTCCCCGAAATTATAAAACAGCTTTAATGTTCCGGAATATTTTCCGTAATTGTTGTTGGCTGTCATTGCCCAGTATCCCCTTAATATATCGAGGTTATAGCCGGGATTAGCATTCAGCGTATCAGGTCCCGGGTCGGTGGCATCGAATTGCGCAAGACTGAAATCAGTGCTGAAATTCAGGTTTCTATTGAGATCGTAACCCAGTTTTACATAACCATTAGTAATGCTGAAATCTGAATTATCTCTGTGGCCATCAGTCTTATCGTTATTTATTGAAGCAAAAACTGAGAATTTATTCTTTTTATAGCCACCGGAGGCCATATATTTATGGGTGTTGTATGAGCCATACATTACGTGGGCGTTTCCATGAAACCCATCACTTGTCTGTTTTTTTGTGATTATATTTATTACGCCACCCATGGCATTTGTTCCATAAAGTATTGAAGCCGGACCACGGATAACCTCAACCTTTTCCACATCAGACGCAACATAGGAGTCGGGTAGCGGATGCCCGAAAATTCCTGTGAACTGCGGATGCCCGTCAATAAGCATCAGGACACCTGTTGTTGGACTGCCGCCGATTCCCCTTATGGATATCTGCCCGGCAGCGCCATTTGAAATTCCGAAACCCATTATGCCTCTCTCAGTGACAAATAATCCCGGAACCCTTCCGTTTAACACGTGCAGAAGTGCAGTCTCAGTACTCTCCTGAATCTGTTTACTACTTACCACAGTAACAGCCATCGGAATATTTTTTTTGTTAACCTTAATTGTTGTTCCGGTTACTACTACTTCCTCCAGATTTACCGTATCCTGGAGAATTGAACGAATGATATCCTGTGAAAAAGCGACGCATGTCATAACTACGCTGGCAATAATGGTGATAATCGGTTTTTTCATTATTCAAAGATTAATATTACGAATTACTAAAAACGTGTTACTCTGTGGGCAAAAAAATTAATCAGTCTTACTCATTACAAGTTTACCATGTTTAATACCTTTAATGCTAATAAGCTTGTCTGATAGTTCGGTAAGTTTTTTGGCATTGCCTTTTACAGCAATAATCTCAAGGCAGATTTCGTGGCTCAGATGGTAGTGCTGAGCCGACAGAATTACATCAAAGTAATTGTGCTGAATCTCATTTGACCTGGTGATTATATCCTTTTTGTGATGATCATATATCATAACAATGGCGCCAGCCACAACATTATTGCACTGCCATTTTTTCTCAACAATATGTTTCTCAATCAGGTGTCTTAAGGCTTGCGACCTGTTTGCAAAACTGTTCTCAACCGAGTACTGGTCAAGCTCATTAAGCAGTTCTTCTTCAAGACTTACACTGAAACGGGCAACACTCATCGTAACACGATTTTGTGTAAAGGTAATATTCTATTCTGTTTTTGAAATAAGTATTTCAGAAATTTTTTCAAATGAATCTGCTACATCTTTGTTTTTCTGGCTGAATACACTAAGTCCTTTTTCTGCGGCTTCACCTATCTCCATTACCAGGGGTATCTGTCCAAGAAGTTGTGTGTCGAACTCCTTAGCCATCTTTTCTCCGCCACCTTTTCCGAAGATAAAATATTTCTCTTCAGGATGAAGGTCAGGAGTAAACCACGACATATTTTCTATAATACCCAAAATAGGAACTTTAAGGTCGGGGTTATTGAACATTGATGCTGCTTTTCTAGCATCGTTGAGGCTGATCTCCTGGGGGGTTGTAACAATCACCACACCTTTCAGGTTAAGTTTCTGAACTGTTGTTAGTTGTATATCACCGGTTCCCGGAGGGAAATCGATTATCATATAATCAATTTCGTCCCACATTGTGTTCTCGAAAAGTTGTGTTATTGCGTTTGCTGCCATAGGTCCCCTCCAGATCAGAGACTGGTTACGGTCAATAAAAAAACCAATAGAGATAATCTTAATCCCGAATTTTTCAATTGGAAATATCAAATCTTTTTCACCTAATGAAGTAACCTCTGGTTTGGCATCCTCGATACCGAACATTCTGGGGATGGATGGACCGTAAATATCTGCATCAACCAAAGCAGTTCTGTAACCGTTTCGTGCCAGGGCAACTGCCAGATTGGCTGAGACTGTTGATTTTCCTACCCCGCCTTTACCTGATGCTACGGCAATAATATTTTTCACACCTTCCATGGGTAGTTTTTCAAATAATTTATTCATAACTGGTTTATGTTATTAATGTTATACCATATTTCTTTTATTTTCCTGCTGATTTCCGATTTGTCATTAAACTCGTTAATGCTTTTTCCCTGTATCATTGCTTTCACCATCTCAGGATCAAATGGCAAATGTCCAGAAACTGAAACGTCTTCAGAATTGCACCAGCTTTCTATCTGCAAGCTCATTTCGCGGTTAAGATCATATTTATTTATGATAACATATGTTTTTGCGCCAAATTTTTTAACTATTTCCAGGGCTCTCTGCATGTCGTGTAATCCTGAAATAGTAGGTTCTGTAACAATAACAACCTTATCGACACCGGTAATTGTTGAGATAACGGGGCAACCGATACCCGGAGGGCCGTCGAGAATGATTGTATCCAAATTATTTTCGTTAGCCACCTGCTTTGCCTTTTCACGTACCATATTTACCAGTTTGCCACTGTTCTCTTCGCCCGGGGCAAGACGTCCGTACACCATTTTACCATTACGGAATGTTCCTGAATACATACGACTTTTGTCGTTACGTATCATACTGATAGCATTTGCCGGACAGATATGTGAGCAGAGAAAACATCCATCACAGGATGTATCTGCAATGGTTACTTTCCCGCTTTTAAGCGCTATGGCATCAAAACGGCAATAGCTGATGCATACTTCGCAATTTGTGCAGATATCATAGTTGATGACGGCTTTGTGCCCTGCTATATAAACTGTTTCTTCTTCATGCGAAGGATTAAAAAGCAAATAAAGGTTTGCTGCGTCAACATCACAGTCTGCAACAACAACGTTACCATTCAGAGTTGCAAATGCAGCGCTAATACTTGATTTCCCTGTGCCACCTTTCCCGCTAATTACTGCTATTTCCATTGTCTTGAATTATTTTTTTTGTAAGTATAAGCAGTTCCTGCGCGAGTGAAGGGATTTTTTCTGAAACGATTTCTCCTTTAGAATATGCTTCAGCAATATTTCTGTCAAAAGGTATTTCCAACAGCAGAGGAATATTTTCCTTGTGAAGGTATTTTTTCACACTGTCATTTCCCAGTCCGGTCCTGTTTATTATCACCCCGCATGGTATTTTAAGCTCCCTGAGTGTTTCTACGCTTTGTCTCAGATCGCTTAGTCCAAAAGGAGTAGGTTCAGTAACCAGGATTACATAATCTGATTTGGAAACAGTTTGAATGAAAGGGCAGGAAGTTCCCGGAGGAGAATCGAGTATTGCAATTCCTTTATTTGTGTCACTGCTTTTTATGGCAGCTTTTATAACAGGAACGGGAGACATAACGCCAACATTCATCCTTGCTTCAATAATTTGCTGGTTTCCTGCGAGCGAAAATGTTGTCACTTTTCCAAGCGAAACAGGTTTTTCAGTTATTGCTCCATATTCACAGGCCACGCTGCACGCCCCACAACCATGGCAAAGGTCTTCAATCACTTTAATGATCTTAGCTGGTGGCAGTATGAAGATAGCATTGTAGTTACAGTATTCATGGCACTTTCCGCAAAAGGTGCATACATCGGTATTTATTTCCGGAACCAGTTGTGTTACTTCTGTTGTATCGGTTTGCCGTGTCCCGAAGAAAGCGACACAGTTAGGTGCCTCCGCATCGCAATCGATGAGTACTGCCTCTATCTGATTACTGATAAGTGTATGAAAAATGTTTGTGGCAATCAATGTTTTTCCGGTACCGCCCTTCCCGCTGGCTATGGCAATTTTAATCATAGCGCAGGCGGGTTTCTTCATTGGCAAGTGTGGGTTTGATAGCATCCTTAAGGAACTTACTGTTCCATGTATCCAGATTTTTATGTGTGAGATAGTATTTTTGAGGTATGGGATGGGTTCCAAAGATTACTTTCATGCCATATTTTTCCGGTATGAAATTTTTAAAATGTTCCATATACGGACAAGGAGGGTAGCCGACAAGGAGACCTGTAGCAAAGTGTATATGTGTTACCCCGTTTTTCTTCATCTCTTCGGGGGCATACTCAATATTTCCGCCAGGGCATCCGCCGCAGGTTGTGAAGGCAGCTATTTCCAGATCCATATCTTTGTAGACAGAAAAGGCTCCTTCACGGTTAGAAGCTGATCTGAAGCATTTTCCTCCTGCACAGGTGCTATACCTGTCACAGATAATAATGCCAACTTTTATCTTTTCCATTGTCGGGTTATCTGATGTTCATAAAACACTTAAATTACCTTGTCCTCATTTTTGCTGCTATCATTTCGGCTGCTTTTATCAGAGGGTAGCCGGCAGGTGAGGCTGTAAGGCACGGATGTGTTCCTATCTGGGATGTTAGTAACGAATTGACCGACATTCGGTTCTGTATTGCGAGACCTATTACATTAGTCAATTCCCCGGCACTTAATCCTCCTATTACTTCTCCTCCGATAATTACACCTGAGTGACGTGCAGCAATAAGTTTTACAAGTTGTTTATGAGAATCTGGCAGGTTCCCGGGGTGACGGTCGACGCCTTCAAATGTTGCGGTAATTGAATCAATTCCCTCTTCTTTTGCTCTGGCTTCTGTTACTCCGGCTGTACCAAAACCCGTATCACCTATTGCAGTTGAATAAATTGCAATTGTACCACTGAATGTTTTTACAACATTCAGGTTATAAAGGTTCATGCCTGCGATGCGTGCTTCAGCGCAGGCAGTTGAAGCCAGCATTGTTGACACCCTTCCGCGGGTTACAAAATCGCGCTTCTGTGCACAGTCTCCGATAGCAAAAATATCTTTAACGTGTGTGCGCATATACTCATCAACAGCTATGAAACCGCTTTCGTCGACATATATCTCTGATTTTCTTGCAAGCTCAACATTCGGCTTATATCCGATTGATAGGATTACCGCGTCAGCATCAATTATCTCGCCATTTTCAAGTTTTACTTTCTCAACCTTGCTCTCTCCAAGTATCTCCATGATGCCGTTTCCGGTAATTATCTTAACACCCCTGTTCGCGAGTATATCATCTATTCTTTTTGATAATTCAACATCAAATGCAAGGCTGAGGATGTTAGGCATTTTCTCAACAAGAACTACTTCATGTCCTCTCTTGTTCAGTTCATCTGAAAACTCAACGCCAATAAATCCTGCGCCGATAACAATAACCTTTTTACACGAGGCAAGCAGATCCTTCAGTTCATCGAGATAAACCTTATCTTTAGGTATCGTGAATACATTCTTCTTATCTCCGCCGATAAGCCACTTTGGTTTGACTGGTATTGATCCTGTTGCAATAACAAGCTTCTCATATTGAATGGTCTCTCCACTTGCCAGGCTGACGGTTTTGTTTTCCTTGTCAATGTTGGTTACCTCATCAACCAGTGAAGTAATACCTGATTTTTCCAGCATATTGTCAACAGGCATTATGTTCTGTGTGCTTGAGTCGAGTGTTCCGAAAATATATGGTATCCCACATGGCACCATCATCTCTTTTTGTTTCTTGACAAGCAGGAAGTTTTTCTTTGGCCATGAGGATTTTCCTGTGAGGGCTGCGACCATTCCAGCTGCGCTTCCTCCAATAATTAATACATCTGTAGTTTTCATTTTTTTAATAATTGTATAGTCTTATATAGTATTTATTTCCGTTATAGATTGTGGTTTTAATCAGATGCTGATTTACAAGTGAATCGACCATTGAAAAATCGGCTTTATCTTTTTCCAGAAGTAATTTAAGGGTATCTTCCCGCAGAGGATGAACCGAAGTAATATTCAGGATGTCTTCATAAATATTACCGGTGAAACCTGTGTCAGTTCCCTCAAAAGATGTCAGAAATTCAGTGTTAATATTTCTGTCGTTAAAGATCTGCCAGGCTACATTCATCTTATCAGCCTCAGGAGCTTTTACATTACCGGATGCTGGAGGACGTGTCGGTATTGCGAGGTATGCCTTCCCCGGTTTGATCTTTTTTATTATTTCTGCCAGGCTGTTAAGGTTTTCTAAGGTGTCGTTAACATTCTTCACGAGCATTGTTTCTGTCCTTAGTTCACCACGATAATTATTTGCAAAGAGAATCTGGTTTTCTATGTGTTTGTCGAAATTCAGATCGGGCGACGGAATGTTAACACTTTGCCATGTTTTGTCATCCGCTGCATCCATTTTCAACGAAACCCAGTCAGCAGTATTGAGATCAGCCTTTACAGATTCATGGAAAAGAAGCGAGCCATTGGTAATAATAGCAATAGGAAAACCAAGCTGTTTTAGAATTTGTATAGATTTTCCGAGGTTAATATCGAGGGTTGGCTCCCCGTTTGATACAAACGTTAGATAATCAGGGATGTTTTTACCCTTAAGCTGGTCGATATGCTGAGCTACATTTTTATAGATTACTTCCGGTTGAAAAAAAACTTCTCTGTTAACCTTTTTCCTCGATGTTTTACCGACCTGGCAGTAGATGCATCCATAAGAGCATACTTTTGGTGAAAGGATATTGTTAATTCCCAGACTTTTTCCTAGTCTTCTCGATGGTATGGGACCAAAGCTTATCATTTTATATTATTTTTTATCCTTTTCCCTATTCAGATTAAAAGCAACAAAGCTGTCTTTGGGTACATTCAATATTTCTCCCATTACATCACACTTTACCATCAGAAGAAAGAAGATCCTGCTGTCGTTAAGCGACAGGAGCCCTTCAAGGTTGCCCTGTCCTTTCGAAATTATTACATCTGCTTCTTTAAAATACTGCTGTAGTAATTTGCCCGATTTATTCACTATGGTAGATGGGGCATCGTATTCGTTTGAAATTACGGTTGCTGCATTTCCCATTCCTATATATTCTGCATCCTCCAATGTAGCATCGTTAATAACGGGAGCACCCCTGACCACATAGATCAGGTTAGGGTGGTTAATAGTCTCAATAAATAGCTTGTCGAATACAATCTCACCTGCATTATCGCCAAGATATAAAACTGTTTTTGCGCTTTCAATTGCCTGTTTTAACTGTATTGAATGATCGACTGCAAATTCGGAACCAAGGACCTTATTAATAGTTGCTTTCAGATCGAAATTGTCATTAGCCGCGAAATCGATAATATTTCCTGCGATGGAGAGCCTTAAAGCAATGTTGAAAGGGTCTTTTGACTGTTTCACTATTTTTTCCAGTTTCGGAATCATAGCTATAGCCTGATCGTTATTTACTTTTTTTGCCTCTTTATAGGGATCAGGATTCAGAGTGTAGCTCTTCAAAATATTATGCAGTTCGCGGGCAAATTCAGGACTGCTTAAATCACTCCATTTATCCTTATATAAATTTACCATCTCCTGCGTGAAGTTGTTTTTTGCCTCATTTGAAATAGTTTCTTTTTCAAGTAATTTTTCAAACGCTCTTGCAAAGCAGAAAAAGCAGCGGTAATCGGATAATATTTCCATTACATACTAATGATCACAGTAATTAGCACCGGCGGCCAGTGAATTATTTAACAGGTCATTAGCTAATTCCTTCGGACTTTTTAATTGTGCACCTACAAAAACATTAATATTTTGCTGGTTAAAGAGATCAATAGCCCGTTGACCCATGCCACCTGCAATTACATCTGTTACAGCTTTTTCTGCGAGCCACCCGGGAAGCAAACCTGGTTCATGGGGAGGAGGCGTTAAAAGTGACTCTCCAGCGACAATATTATTTTCCACATCAATAATTGCAAACTGTTCACAGTGTCCAAAATGAGAGCATAATATCCCGTTTTCCAACGGAATGGCGATACGTTTTTTCATAATAAATTTTAATTAGAATTTAATCCGCTTTTTAATCTTTTTCCTTTACCTGGTCCGCCTTCTGATTTACGGCGCTTGCCGAGCCCTCTGCCTAATTTTGACAAGAGTTCTTCAGGAGAATTTTTTTTACATTTTCCCAGTCCACGTCCTGATTTAGGTCCTTGTCCTTCTGGTCCTGTTCCATTCATCTGTGGCATGATTTCTGTTTTTAATTGTTTAACATTCCGATAATCTCTTTTATACTGCTTTCGGGCTGCTTAAGAACTATCATCTGAATCTTGAGGCTGTCAAGCAGCGATTTGATCTTTATTCCAAATTCTCCCGAAATTATTTTCTGCACATTACGCGATGCAACAAGTTGCACCGATGCTGGTCCGGCACCTTCCTGGGCATCTTTATTCGGATTGGGCAGAAATTCCATTCCTTTTGTTTCTGTGTCGTAGATTACAAAGAATGAACAACGGCCGAAGCGTTGATCTAATTTACTTTCCAGGTTGTTTCCGGTACTTGTTATAGCAACTTTCATATTGATTGATTTTTGAATTAAATTTTTCTGTTTAATGGGTTTCCTTTTCTGACCATCTTGTTCCCGCATGCGGGGCATATTTCATCCTTACACTGATGGCCGAACCGGTGAGATTGCTCTGCTCCACACGAAATACAAATACACAGATCACTACAACGTTGAATGGATTCTATCGATTCATCAGCTGACTGATCGTATGGTGATATAGTTGTGCTTTTACACAGAGGGCACTCTTTTAACTCCTTCTGCTTGTCGGGATTATTGAAAAAACATCCGCACGATGAGCATGAAAACCATTCACTGTCGAAATATATTTTGCCTCCTTCAATAATGATCTGATTTCCAAGTACCAGAGCCTGCGCAATCTTCTGGCGGGCCCGTGCATAAATGCGGGTCAGAGTAGGACGTGACACATCCATGATTACAGAAGCCTGGTGATGATTAAGCATCTCATAATCGCAAAGCCGCAAAGCTTCGTACTCCTCAAAATGAAGAAATGTACTTTCAGCTTTTAACCCGTTCTTCTTATTGCCATACGGTTTAAATCCTGAAACAGGAGGTGGACTACTTACTTTTCTTAATCTTAATGGTCTTGGCGACATGTTTTATGAGCAATGGTTCATTGCAAAGATAATGAACATATGCTCAAAACCAAAATAAAAAGCAACAAAATCAGATCATTAGTGGGCAAGTTGCTGTTTATTTCTTTATTTCTGCAAAATAGATTGCGAAGGAGCGATAGAGAAAATGTGTCCATTTCCCGAAAGGTACAATGATAAGCGCCCACTGTACAAGCACAGTAAGATGGACCAGGTACAGCCAGATGTTCATCTCGAGTATCTTCATATCAATGAACAGACGAACAGCGAAGGCTGTGAATCCCATAAGAAACAGCCATATAACAAACATCCAGTCCGATGGCCGGGAATTTTTACTTATCTCTTTTTTCTTCTTGATACGATCGGCTACAAAATCTATTGTGACGATAAAAACGGTTATGCTTAGCATGTAGCCAAAGACAATTACGAAGATGTTGTCGTTTGAGAACCAGTCGAGTACTACAGTAGTAAAAAGAAGTCCAAGGTAACCTAAAACAAGGATAAAATGTTCGAACCATCTTACTTTGTTATTATCGCAGCCGAGTGCTCTCTTCTGTGTAAACATGTGCACAGTTAACTCACCGATACCTTTAATATAGTTCAAAACAGGAACATGTGTCTTAGGTTTAATTATTATATAATACCACATCCGTATTATGTTGGGTAAAAGGATAAGTCCAAAAACCAGTGCTATGGCAGCTACTTCGAAAGTGTGGCCGAAATGCATAATTGTTTCAAGATTAAATTTCTCATATATGCTGAATCCTAATACTCCTAAAGCTGTTAACAGGAAGGCTGCAATGGTAAGTGGCAGTGATCTGTACAGTAAGCCAGACAGTTTTGTCCAGTCGTATTCTGCAGTGAGCCATCGTCTTAATGACATCATTAATTCGCCTGGGTTGGCTTCCTGAGGGCAATGTGTGGTACAGTCTCCGCAATAATAGCATAGCCATGGTTTAAGGGATGATTTGATATCGTCCTCCATTCCCAGCACACTGAACCGCAACATTTCCCTCGGGAAAGAATCTGTTTCAGTTGACAATGAGCATACGGCTGTGCAAGTTCCACAGTTGTAGCAGGCATTGAAATCGAACCCCCCATATTTTTTCAGTTCTTTACCGAATTCAGGATTAATAGCAGCCATTACTTTTTAAGTTTGTAAGAAAAATACTCATCCATATCATCAATTGCCCCGGTTTGCACATACCCATATTTTACAAGCGACATTAAATAAAAGACTACCTGGTCTTTAGGGATTTCCAGTTTTTGTGTCAGCTGATCTATTGTCAGATCCTCTTCTTTGAGGGATTCAAGTATGTTTTTTTTTATTTTATTGAACTGCTTCAGGTTATCTTTAGCAGCCTGCGAGACTTCTCTTTTATCTCTCAGGTATTTAAATGTTTTACCTTTTTCGATCTCCATGGTTTTATTTTTATCCTCAGTAGCACATCATTAATACTATACCCCTGACAGGGCATCAATCATTTTTTCTATCTCATTATCAGAATATGCAATCAGATCAATGGCATTTACAGGGCAAACCGGGAGGCACATTCCACATCCTTTACATACGGAATTATTAATAGCAGCGACATCTTTTGTCTCATCTTTTACCAGTCTTATGGCATCGAATGGGCATGCTTTTGAACATTCTCCGCACCATGTGCACGAGTTTTTATCAATCTGTGCAACTATTGGCTCCAGGGCCAGCTCTCCTTTGCTTACATATGAAAATGATTTTGTTGCTGCAGAAAGGGCTGAGTTAACAGATTCCATAATATTTTTTGGTCCCTGGCAGGCGCCGCTGATTGTTATACCGTCGATAACAGTTTCCACCGGACGAAGTTTCATGTGAATTTCGTTGAAAAAACTATCTCTCCCTTTTGGCAATTTCAGGATGGACCCTACCTTGTTATCTTCTCTTGGTACCATGCCGGTGACAAGTACTACAAGATCTGCTCTGACGGAAATTTCTCTCTTTCCCGTCAGTATATCATTAATTTTTACAACAGTGTTCCCGTTTTCGCTATAAACTATTGTTGGGTCATCTTCATACGATTGCAGGTATATATCCCCGCCCTTCAATGATTCGCTGTATAGGATCTCCTGTTTCCCATACGTCCGGATTCCTCTTGTAAAATGATAATTCTGTATGTTGCTAAATTTTGCTTTTGTCTGTATGGCTGCATGTATAACTGATGTGCAGCAGTATCTCGAGCAGTATTTGTTGTCGCCTTCAATCTGGCGGCTGCCAACGCAATATATGTAAGCTATATTTTTTATTTCTTTTCCTCTGAACATTAATCTTTTGTCATTCAGGTCGATTATCCTCTTAAACTGAGGCAGGGTAATTACATTATCGATTTGGTTATATCCGAATTCTCCTTCAGCCGGGGTATAAGTATCGAAACCTGTAGCCATAAGAATTGAGCCGACGTTTATTTCAATAGTTTCCTCTTTTTGTTCGAAATCAACATTCGGGCAGATTTTTTCACATTCTCCACACCGGGTACAGTTTTTAATGTCTATAACAGGCGATTGGGGATATTCGCTCGGGAAGTTATGGTATATTGCTTTTCGGCGTGTAATGTTGAAATTGAATTCATCATCCACTTCAACAGGACATGCCTGAATAGCTTTGATCAGGTTTCCTTCATCGCACTTTTGTTTAATATACCGGGGTGTTATTTTAATTTTTACTTTGAAATCACCAATATTCCCTGAGTTTGATATTAGTTCTGCTCCGGTTAGCAATGTAATGTTGTCCCTGCCAATAAGGTCGTTATACAGACTTGTTACCAGTTCTTTTCCGGTCTGGTTTGAAGTAAAGAGCACATCCCACTGGGCAACTCTGCCTCCAATAAAATGTTCTCTCTCAATAACTGTAACAGGGCACCCCATCTTAGATAATTCTATAGCTGCTCTCATGCCGGCTACTCCTCCTCCAATAACTGCAACTGCCTTTTTAGAAGGGATTATAATTGGGTCGAGCGAGTTGGCAAGGCGTACTTTGGCAATCGCCGATTTTACGATCAGTATCGCTTTCTCAGTCGCACCGGTCTTATCGTCCGAATGGGCCCATGATGCTTGTTCCCTGATATTTGCATGAACGTAATTGTATCTGTTAAGATTGCCTCTTTCTGTTACGGCACGGAAAGTAGAAAGGTGAAGTTTTGGGGAGCATGATGCTACCACAACGCCATCGAGATCGTTGTTCCTGATGTCATCAACCATCTCCTTCTGATTTGAGTCGCCACAGGCGAAGATTGTTGTCTTTGCCAGAAAAACACCCTCTTCATTTTCGACCGACTGTTTTACCTTTTCAACATCAACGTAATCTGAAATGTTCCCGCCGCAGTGGCATATATAGACACCTACTTTTTTGTTCATTATTTTTGAATTAAATAGCTTATTGCTTCAGACGATGCTGAACCTGCTGAAAGAATAGAATCCGGAATATCCATTGGACCCGTGGCTGTACCGGCTGCAAACACTCCTTTAATACTTGTTTTGGAAGGGCTGGCAAGGGGTTCTGTCTGATTGACAAAACTGAATGTGTCGAGTTTAAGTTCCTCTCCTTTGAATAATGAGCCATTGTCGGGGTTTGGAAGAACGCCAACAGATAATATTACCAAATCGTGTTCGGCCTCCTTAACTTTATTTTCATTAATATCTTCATACCTGAGAATAAGGTTGCCGTTTTCTTTTTCGCTTATTTTACCGATCTTTCCTTTAACAAAGTTGACGCCCATTCCTTTAGCCTGATCGTAAAACTCCTCAAAGCCTTTACCAAACGATCTGATATTAATGTAATATATTGTCACATCGGCCATTGGGAGAGCTCCCATAAGCAATTGTGCCTGTTTAATTGAATACATGCAACATATCTGTGAGCAGATTGGGTTGCCGACAGTTATATCTCTTGATCCTGTGCAAAGCACATATGCAATTTTGTCAGGTACTTTCCCGTCACCGGGCCTTAGTACGGTATTAAACGGGCGGGTAGGTGCCAGTTGCCTCTCCATCTGCATGGATGTGAGCACATTTTTATACGATCCATAGCCATAGCGCGGGATCTTCAGTGGATCGAACAGCGTAAAGCCTGTGGCGACAACAACTGTTTTAGCTTTAATATGATATTCCTCTGCCTCCTGTGTAAAATCGATACATTTAGTCGGGCAAGCCTTTTCGCAGGCGCCGCAAAGAGTGCAGTTTTCAATATCTATTGCTGCCACCCTCGGGCTGGCAATGCTGAAAGGGATAAATGCAGCCTTTCGGCCCACCATGTTATACTGATATTGATCGGGAACAATTACGGGGCAAGCCTCTTCACATAACTGACACCCGGTACAATCCTCTGTAATGACATACCTCGGGTTTCTGGTCACTTCAGCTTCGAAGTCATTTTCGCCGTTTTTTATAATACTTTTTACCTCACTGCCGGTGAAAATTGTAATGTCAGGATGCCTCGATATTTCTGATACTTTAGGTGTTGTGATGCAGGCTGCGCAGTCAAGAGTTGGAAAAACCTTACTGAGCAGAATCATCTTACCACCTATGGAGAGGTCTTTTTCAATTATTAAAACTTTAAAACCATTATTTGCCAGGTTTAATGCAGCCTCACCACCGGCAATCCCGCCACCAACAACAAGGGCATCAAAGGAGGCATTTTTAATTTTCCCAGCCATAATTAACTATTTGAATTCTTGAGTAAATATTCATTGAAGCTTTTCATCTGTTTTACAAATGATTCGCTGCATACTGAGCATATTGCAGCCATACGAAGACGGGCCGGCTCAATATTTTTTCCCTTCATCAGCTCATGTGTATGGCTGACTATTTTTCCTGTTTTTTCAGTACACGACTCTCCGTAAGGACAATCGCTCCCGTCAGCAGCAATAAATACTCCGTCAAACCCTTTTTCATACGCATGCATTATCCATTTAGGTTTTACTCCGCTTGAACAGGGAATAGATATTGTATAGACTGTTGGCGGATAGTGGAGTTTAAGTAATCCCGCCATATCGATGGCGGGATCAGATATTTTTTCAGTGGAAAAAACCAGGATCCTGGCACTTTTCCTGATCTTGTCAGACATTCAGGATACTTATTTTTTCTTCATAAAAACTTTGAAATATCCGCTAACTTCCAGTGCTCCAAGATATTCGTGTCCTTGTTTTGAGCACCACTTAGGAATATCAACTTTTGTGCCTTCGTCTGCTGAAAGGATCTCCATTATGTCTCCGGCTTTTATTGTCCCGATAGCTTTCTTTGCTTCCAACAAGGGACCAGGACAAGCTGTACCCCTGGCATCGACTGATTTTGCAACCTGCAAATTTTGTAATTCTTCCTGTGTCATAATTATGATTTATTAAGGTGAGTAAGATTAAGTATTAGATAAATAACTGAATTGAACTCTCGTTTGCCTCTGAGACGAAAGTGGTAGCGCCGGCGTATCTTAAGTTGGGATAGTCGATCATCTCCTCTTTTTTAAATCCCATAAGGTTCATCGACATCTCGCAAATAGTAATTTCAATACCCAGCTCAGCTGCTTCTTTAAACATTTGGTCAAGGGATAAAAC
>JFJP01024599.1_pt1 | contig 16103 bp, 18 predicted proteins | sample 431651 | NCBI WGS metagenome assembly JFJP01 (sample SAMN02602958, study PRJNA72255) | Microbial mat metagenome, whole genome shotgun sequencing project. | biome: fresh water; feature: sink hole; material: water; isolation source: purple microbial (photo- and chemosynthetic) mats found in... | reverse complement strand
CCCCAAACCCCAAACCCCTTAGTAGTAGTAGCCAGGAATTATTTATACGCATGCGATCGAAGCGAAGTTCAGCGTCTCCTTCGTCTGGTTCAGACTGGACAGCGCGGGGTTGATGTTCACGATCATCAGCGTCTGAGCGTTGCCGCCGAGGCAGTCCTGCAGCATGCGCGTCAGCTTGCTCTCGCGGTATGGAATGCCCATGTCCTTTATGCCCATCGTCCGCTGGTGCTTTATCTGCCGGATGATCCTCCCCAGCGTCGTGAGGCTCTTGTTGATGAAGTTCGCCTCTTTCTGAATCTTCTTCAGCTTGTCGGACTGGGGGACGGACTGGGCTGGGGGCGGTTTTTTCGAGTTGTTGGGAGGCTGCGGCAGGTCTGCGGAGTTTTTCTCTGAGCCGGCCATGTCGATGATGTTGAGCAGGCCGACTTCTTCGAGGGTGGCGGTGCGGACGATGGTGATGCGGTATATGGAGTGGCTGCGGCTGGACCTGCTGTTGAAGGCCGTGGCCTCGACCTGCCTGCGCTGGCTGCTGAGCTTGATCACCGAGAGCGCTTCGGCGATGTTCGAGACGGCCACGCGCTCGACGTCGGGCAGGACCACGCGGTTGTTCTTCATGAGGATCTGCACCTCTTCGTCCGAAGCCTTCGCGCGCAGCAGGTCGTTCAGCCGCTCGTTGTAGATCTCGAGGCAAGAGATCCGCACCTCGAGCTGCTCTTCGGCCTTCGAGATTTCGTTCCGCTTGCAGATCTGCCCGATGATCAGCTCGAGGCTGCGCGGGATGATCCCGGACTCGGCCGAGAGGCAGTCTGCGGCCAGGTTCATGCCTTCGAGGGTGTAGGTCTTGCCCGAGCCGGTCGGGCCGTACGCGAAGATGCTTATGTTCTTGCCGTCGATGGTGCCCTGCACGAAGGGGAAGATCTCCTTGAAGACCTCGCCCTGCGAGCTGGCCTCGTCGAAGACCAGGTCGAAGGAGTAGGGCGCAGGCTTGGACTTCTTGCTGTTGTCCAGCTGCAGCAGCACCTCTTTGGCCGCCTTGTCCCGCACCTGCACCACGCGGTCCTCGGCCCCGGCCGCAGGCTTCACGCGGCAGTAGATGCGCAGGTTGCCCCGGAGCTCCTGCAGCTGTGCCAGCGAGTTGATGCGCATCGCTTCGGACCGAACCAGCTCGTCGCGCAGGATGTCGAACTCTTTGTGTTTGTTCTGCAGGTCTTGCTCGAGCTGCTGGACTTCCTGCACGTGTCGGATCTTGCTCTGCTCCGCGTCTTCCTTCTGCTTCTCGAGCTGCTGCATCTCGCGCAGCATCTTCTCGCGCTCCTGGTAGAGCTCCTCGAGCACGCGCTTCGTCGCCTCCTCGCGCTCCTGCAGCCGCTGCTCCATCTCTCTGCGGACGGCCTCTTCCTCCAGGTACTTGCGCTTCTGCTCTTCGCAGTCTGCAGCCACCGCCTCGCAGGCCTGCTCTCTGCGCTCGAAGGCCTCGCAGTCCGGCTGGAAGGCGCGGCTGCTCTCGCGGAAGCTCTGGTAGAGGCGCTCTTTCTGTCTGCCGGCTTCGAGCTGCTTGCGCTTCTCCTCGGCTTCGACTTGCTTCGAGAGACGCTCGATCAGCAGTTTGGGTTCGGGGTAGAGGAGCGCTTTTTTTTTGGAGTCGCTGATGCTGGTCGAGAGGGACTCGAGGTCTGCGGCGGCCTTGCGCATCTTGTCTTCGGAGTCTCTGTCCATGAAGGTGACTTCGGAGGGCCTGGAGTTCTCGTTGCTGGGGATGCGGTAGTTCTTCTCCATCTGCTCGTGCGAGAAGGTGAGGGGCGGTCTTTTCTGGCCGCTGATGCCTTCGCCGAGGGTGAGGAACTTTTTGCGGAGGTTCGAGAGCTCTTCCTCCGAGGACTTGTCGGAGAGCGGCGTGCGCGGCTTGATGCCGCTTTCCCTCTGGTGGAGCGCTTGGATGAACTTCTCTCCGCAGGACAGCTGCTCGACTGTTTTGAAGTGGGGCCTGTTGAGCGGCGTGGCGGGGGGGAGGGCTCCAGGGTCGAAGGCTGGGTCTGGGAAGGGGGGCGAGGCGTATTTGGCTTGGTTCTCATCGATCATCGAGTGTGGAGTGCTTGTGATTCAAATATTTTGATGAGGCTAAATTGAGGCTACTCGATTTAGTTTAGTAATTAGAGTTACGCAGTGGACGCTGCCGGCTGCCGCTACTTGGGCTTCTTGCTTCTGCTGCGCTTGAGCGGGTCTTCGGGGGGCGCCTTGGTGAGCATCTTGGGGAAGAGGATGTTGTGCAGGTACGTGTTCCGCGTGAGACTCGAGAAGTCTTCGGAGTGCGCGAAGGAGGGGTGCTTGGCCGGCTTGAAGTCTTTCGTGCCCAGGTGCGCCGGGATGTAGTACTTGCCGGGCGCCTCTGCCGGCTTCTTGCCGGGGAGACAGGCGTCGGGCTTCTTCGGCTGTGGCTCTTTGGCCAGGCTCTTGCCCAGGGAAGGGCCTCGGCGGATGTGGGCCGAGGTCAGTGGGTCTGGGTCTTTGAGCGCAGACTGCTTCCTGCGGGTTTCTTTCTTCTTGAGGAGCTTGTAGTGGTAGTTCTTGCTGGAGCTGAGGATGGAGTTGATGTTGCCCGAGACCATCAGCGAGTCGCCTCGGAGGTTTCTGAAGGAGTGCTGGTGTCTGCTTTTGTCGTCGGTCTCGAAGAAGGAGCAGCTGCGCTTGTTGCTGCCGTGTCTGCTGGAGGTCTGGTGCAGGCGCGTGGAGCCAGTCGGAGGGTTGACCTCGTTGTGGCCGAGACTGGGCTTCGAGGCGTTCTTGCCGACGATGCGCTTGATGGTCTGCAGGTCTTTGTTGTTGAAGATGCCTGCCAGTCGCAGGCTGCTCGACTTCGGCAGCTGCTTGCCCGAGGCCGTTTTGAGCCTGCCGAGCGAAGTCTGGGTCTTGGTCTGCAGGTCTGCGTGCAGGTGGCTGGAACTGATGGCGTCGGTTTTGGCGCGGACGAAGTCTGCCTTGAGGTTTTTGGTCGTGCCGGGGACCGTGCCGCTCTTCGCGCTGTCCTGGACGAGCGGTTTCTTCAGCAGCCTCGAGTCCGGTCCGAAGACGTCTTGCAGGTTGAGTCGCAGCTTCTTCTTCATCGTGTCGTGGTTCAAGCTCTGGTCTCGTTTCTTTTTCTTCGGTTCGTTAGACAGGCGCGCAGGCTGCTTCTTCTCCTTCGACCGCGACTTGCCTGAAGACTTGAGCTCCCGGCCGCGGTCTTCAGTGCGCTGGGCGGCCTGGTCGAACAGCGACAGCAGGTTCTTGACGACGGTTGGCTGTTTGGCTGTGGCGGGCAGAGAAGCAAATTCGATTTCGCAGCAATCCTCAAAATTATCGAACAAGTAGTCCGCATCAAAACCGGTCTGCTCACCAGCCAATCGCACGGCAGCTGTCTGGATCATGAGATTTATATTGCTGCTATATTCGCGCACTATTTTATCTCGTGCGAGAGTCGCCTGCGAGAATAATAAAATCAGAATTTACTTTCGATGAACTCGGGCGAATCCAGAGGCAAAGGCAACATCCAGAACCTGACCAGCTCGCTGATGAGCTCGAACGTCAACGAGAAGAAGAACGCCATGAAGACCATCATCAGCGCGATGACATGCGGCGAAGACGTGTCCATGTTCTTCACCGCGGTAGCCTCCGAAGAACCAGATCATTCAGAACATGGAGAACACGAACCTCGAGCTCAAGAAGCTCAACTACCTGTACGTGATCAACTACGCGAAGACGCACCCAGACATCGTCATCCTGGCCATCAACTCCTTCCGCAAAGTAGCCGACACTCACCGAGGACGCCCTCGAAGACAAGAACCCCATCCTCCGAGCGCTCGCCATCAGGACCATGGGCTGCATCCGCGTCAGCCAGATCACCGAGTACCTCGTCGACCCCCTGCGCGAGGCTCTCAAAGACGAAGACTCCTACGTGCGCAAGACAGGCGTCATCTGCATCGCGAAGCTCTACGAGTCCAACCCCGAGATGATCGAAAAGCTCGGCTTCATCAAGATGCTCGAAAACCTCCTCACAGACGGCAACGCGATGGTCGTCTCGAACGCCATCGCAGTCCTCGGACAGATCTCGGACCAGAAAGGCGAAAACCTCATCCGCATAAACGACGCGCTGGCGGGCAAGCTCATCAACGCTCTGTCCGAAGCGAACGAGTGGGGCAAGACCTTCATCCTGGACGCCTTCGCGAAGTACGAGCCGTCCAACGCGAGGGTCGCCGAAGAGTAGCAGCGGGTGACGCAGGGTGCTGGACCGGCTGTCTGTGAACCTGTCGCAGGGCAACCCGGGCATCGTGTTGTCGACCATCAGGATCATCGTGAAGTTCATGGACTACCTGACGAACAACGACGTCATCAGGAACTACTGCGCGAAGGTCACGCAGACGCTCATCACGCTGATCGGCAACAGCGACCACGAGTTCAAGTACGTGGTCCTCAAGAACATCAACATCATCATCCAGAAGCGGCCGCTGATCCTCCAGAAAGAAATCACCATCTTCTTCTGCTCGCACAACGACCCGCACTACGTGAAGATCGAGAAGCTCGAGGTGCTGCTGCGGCTGGCCAACGAAGAGACCATCGACCGCATCCTCATGGAGCTCAAAGAGTACGTGACCGAGGTCGACATCGACTTCGTCCGCAAGTGCATCCGCACCTTCGGCCGCCTGGCCATCAAGCTAGACGGCGCCTCGGACATCTGCGTGCAGGCGCTCTTCGACTGCCTCAAGACCAAGGTCAACTACGTCATCCAAGAAGCCATCATCGTCATGCGCGACATCTTCCGCCGCTACCCCAACAAGTACGAAAGCATCCTCGTCGAGCTCTGCAAGAACCTCTCCAGCATCGACGAGCCCGAAGCCAAGGCGGCCATCATCTGGATCATCGGAGAGTACATCGAGATCATCGCCAACGCGAACAAACTCCTCACCGACTACCTGCAGAACTTCAAAGAAGAAACCACCGACGTGCAGCTGCAAACCATGACCTCCTGCATCAAGCTGCTCATCGTCCGGCCGAGCGAAGGCGCCCCGCTGGTCAAGCAGCTCTTCTCGATCATCGAAGAGTCCGAGAACCCCGACCTGCGCGACCGCGGCTACTTCTACTGGCGCATGCTGGGCAAGAACAAAGAAGTCGCCAGTGCAGTTGTCTCTGCGCACAAGCCGCCCATCAGCGACATGTCCTACAACTTCGACTCGAACCTCCTCGAGAAGTAGCCCCGGGTCACCAGACTGGTCGACGGCATCTCCTCGCTGACAGCCATCTACTACAAAGAGCCCGAAGTTTTCGTGAAGATCCTGCGCGAGTCGAAGAACCAGAAGTGGGAAGAGCAGGAAGAAGACGGCATCGAGGAAGTGGTCGACTCGACGGGCGGCAAGATGGGCACCTACCAGCCGCAGGCACCCAACAACGACTACGGCCAGCAGCGGCAGGCGCCTCCCAGCGGCCTGAACCTCCTGGCAGACGACGACGCCCCCGCCAGGCCGCCCCAGAAACCGGCCCAGCAGCCAGCCCCGGCCCACTCCAACCCTTTCGGCGAGGAAGACCTGCTGGGCGGCTCCTCGCCCGCGCAGCCCCCCGCATCGCCGCACCGCAACATCAAGATACCCATGTCCACGGTAGGCCTCTCTCAGCAGGTGCTGCAGGAAGCGGTGCCCGGCGTGAAGACCAAGCGCGCAGGCCTGAAGGTGCTGGCCGCCGTGCAGAAGGAAGGCCCCAACATCGTGCTGCAGCTGCAGATAGAAAACAAAGCGCAGGAACCCGTGGCCGGCTTCGCGGTCAACTTCGACGCCAACCCCTACAAGCTCCGCCCCGCAGACATGGCCGTCCCCGTCCCGCAGGTACTCCCCGCTCACCAGCTCGCCCCCGGAGCCACCGGAACCGCCAAGGTCCTCCTGGACACCAGCGGCAAGTCCAACGGCCAGTCCCCCAGCATGCCCTTCAAAGTGCAGGTCGCCCTCAACTCCTCCATCGAAGTCTTCGTCTTCGAGATCCCCGTCAGCTTCTCGGTCTTCCTCCTGCCCCTGCAGACGCCCTGCACCCAGGCAGACTTCGCGAACCTCATGAGCAGGCCGAACCAGGTCGCCGCCAAAGAGAGCTTCCCCTGCTCGCTCACCGAAGAACAGGTCAAGCAGAAGATGGCCGACAACTGCGTCTACTTCGTCTCCGCCCAAGCGAACGAAAAGGCCGGCTTCAGTAGACTCGACTCACCAGACATGCTCAGCTTCTACTCCAAGACCGTCGACGGCATGGAGATCGGCCTCAGACTCGTGCTCACCGGAGGCGCCTGCCACGTCAACTACCAGTGTCCTCACCCTGCCGTCGTGCCTCTCTACCTCCAGGCCCTCAAGTTCATCGCAGACTTTAACTAACACCTCGACCTCCAGACCCCGCTGCTGCTCGAGTTGGAGAATTGACTTGCGCTCCTCGCTCGGTGCTGAGGCTGGCACCTCGGCTGGCTGCGCTCTATACTCTCTTTTGGTGCGGTGCAGGCTGGTGAGCGAGTCCTGCCGCTCGATCTTATGGCTGTCCTTGTTCGGCTGATGGCCTCGATGCATGCGATGGGGCAGGTCTCGCTGGCAGTCTATACTGCTGGTGAGCGACGTCTATCTCGCAGCTTGCCATCAGCTCTCCTGAGGACGCGGCTAGTCCAGAGTTAAGGCTGTCCAGTCATACTGGCTGCCGCCGCTAGATGGTCTGCTTTCGTATCCGCCAATCTCTAAAGCCTCCAATCTCTCAGCCTCCAATCAAAACCAGAACCACCACAAGCAAGCCACAATCGAAGCCACGCAACTGCAGCAGCCGTCTGCTCTCTCCCCACACCTGAGTTCTTACCTCCAACGCACCGACAGCAGCACCAGCAGCTTCAATGCGAACAAGAACATAAATTAATAATCCGAAAGCGACTCGAGTTATTTGACTGGGTCAATCCGCCACAAACCTGCAATGGTGTTCGTGCCCATCCGCTCGGGGAGCGTCAGAATCTCTGAAGCACCACATTACTTACCAATCGGGAGGTACGGTAGCGGTATCACTCAGTAGCGGTATCTCTTCCCGTCACCTAATAATAAACGCGAAGCCTCCTCTCCACCAGCCTCCAGCAGCAGCAGGTCTGGGTAGACTGCAGCGATTCGGTTCGAGTGCGAGTCGAGTCGAGGAATTAATTAGGAGACTCTCTTGAGGTTCAGGAAGCCTTCTCCCGGCACGTCGCAGACGTACTTGAGGCTGATCCTCGCTCGAGACGGCAGCATGACGAAGTCGATGAAGGTGAGGCCGGTCGGGATGCTGCTGTTCAGCGGAGCGGTCTGGGGGTCTGCGAGGCTGCCTTTGAGGTCTTTGAGTTTGCCCGAGGTGTGGTGGATGGCGTAGGAGTTCGAGTTGATGAGCGAGAGGATGGGTTCGCCGTTGACCAGGAAGACTCCGGTGGGCTTCTTCTTGGCGTACAGTCCGAAAGAGACCTGGTGAGCAGGGCCTACCTCGTAGAGGCCGGCTGCTTCGACGGTGAGGCAGTAGTCGTTCTTCTCCCACTTGAAGTTGTCCACCAGGGTGTTGATCGCCTGCTCTTCCCAAGGCACCAGCGTCTTGTCCACGAGCGTGCCCGAGCGCCACCGCCACCTGCCGACGATGTTCTCCGAACAGAGCAGCTCGTTGATGAGCGCCTGCTCTTTGAGGATCACGTCCAGCTCCTTCATGCTGCACTTCTCGGACATCGCGGACTTGATCAGCTTGAGGCTCCGGTTGATGTCTTCGATGTCTCGTCACTGTCGCCTACTGCACTTCTTGTCCAGCACCGAGTAGACCTCTTGGATGCTCGCCTTCTCGATGAGCTGTTTCCGCAGCTCGCCCACCTCTTCCTTCAGCAGCGGCAGCAGCGAGTCGGACTCTGCCGGCGCGAGGGCTCGGACCTCGGCCTGCTCGTGCAGCTGCCGCAGCTGCTCGACGAGGCCGTCGAACTCGATGGTCTTGAGGTAGTTGTCGAGGATCTGCTCGATGCTGTCGTTGTCGACCTTCGTGACGAGCTGTTTCTTCATGTCGATGGCGTTGGGTTTTTTGTTCAGCTGTTCCATCAGAGCGAGGTTTTGGTTCTTCAGCGCGTTCAGCAGCTCGTCTTTGAGGTCGATCATCTTCGCTGCGCTGTCTGCGTGGAAGGCGTTGAGGGAAGACTGCACTTCGTCGAGGTCTGCTTTCATCTTAATGATCTTCGCGTGTTCGCTGAAGTTGCTTCTTGCTTCTTCGACGCTGAGTTTGTCTCGGTTGAGGAACTCGACTCGCTTCTTTAGATCTTTGAGTTCTGCGAGGATGGACTCCTGGTCGACTCCGAGTTCGCCTTTGACGTTGTCGTGGAGTCCTTTGATGTAGCGGACGAGCTCGTCTTGTTCTTTGCCTTTGTCTGCGAGGAGTCTGTCCATCTCGTTCTTGAGGATTTTGACCGTGTCGGCGACTGCTTTGCGGTCGTTCTCTAGCTTCTTCTCGTGGACGATGCGGCCATCTTCGAAGCTTTTTTTGAACTGATGGTGAGACGATGCTACTCGGTCGATGTCTGTCGATGTCGCTTTGATGCTTCGTTGCACGTCGTCTTTGAACTTGCCCAGCTCTTCTGCCAGCACGTGGCCGTCTAGCTTCTTGCCGAGCGCGGTCTTGAGGTCTGCGAGTTCTTGTTTGTTGGGTCGCTTGAGGATTTCTTTGGAGCAGGTTTCGATGTCGCCTTTGAGTTTTTCGAAGTAGACTGTGTAGTTCTTGAAGTTCTGGTCGATCTCTTCGAAGAGCGACTCGATTTCTTTCTTGATCAGGGCTGACTCGTCTCTGGTTTCCTCGCAGGTCTTCCTGTCAGCTTTTTTGTTCAGCGCGACGGCGAGCAGCTCCACGTCTTTGGAGTCTGCTTTGGAGGCGATGATGTCTTCGATTTGGTCGACGACGTAGGAGTCTGCTTTTTTGTCGATCACTTCGATGATCTTTTCGAAGTCGCCGACTCCTGCTTTGGTCTCGAGCAGCTCCTCCAGCTCTTCGATGCCGACCTTCTTCGACAGCTCGGCTTCGAGCTCCTGGTACTCGACTTTGTTCTTGAGGCTTTCGCGGAGGGCCTCGGAGTCGACCTTGCGGTCTAGCTTTTCTCTGACGGCTGAGAGGTCGAGCTGGCTGGCAGCGCTGCTCGAGAGCGCTTGGATATCTCTGGCCATGCGGTCGACTTTTTCGTTCAGTCTGAGTATCTCTTGTTTGAAGTCGTCTTCCTCGACCTTTGAGTCGACCATCTTGAGCACGTCTGTGCGCGAAGCCAGTTCGTCGAGCTGGCTCTGCAGCTCATCGATGCGGACGAAGCTGCCCATGCAGGACTCGAACTCTTCGCGAGAAAGCTTTTCGTCGACGGTCTCGACGACCTGTCCGAGCGTCTGCTTGACGTCTTGGAGGTTCGCCTTGGCTTCGAGCTCTTCTTTGACTTCTCGCTTGAAGGCTGCGAGGTTGAGGTCGGCCTTGTGTTCGAAGAGCTCTCGGTCTTGTTCTTTGAGCGACTCGAAGAGGCCGAGGATGGCGGTGCGGACGACATCGGGGATGTTTTTCCAGTCGTTTTTGCCCTGGGTGAGTGGCGGGTACGTTTTCGAGGTCGTCTACTGAGAAGGGCATGGCTTTCATCTGGTGCGAGGCGGAGGCCTGGCCGCGTCGGTTGAGGCCGGCCCTGAGCGTGGGTGCGAAGGCTCCAGCGGTATTCATAATGTGAGAGTGGTCAATCGTTCGGCGCGTATTAATTACTACTCCATCTCGATGAGTTCGCGACGCATGTCGTGGATGTCCGGTTTCCGCCAGAAGATCAGCTTGCCGACCAGTCGGTTGCAGAAGACGCGGATGCCGTTGTGGCCGCTGCTGGTCACCTGCCGCATGAGCTTCTGGTCTTTCGTCGGGTAGTAGGTCGAGACGAAGAAGTTTATCAGGTAGACCGGCAGCCAGGCCACCACGACGGTCAAGACCACGAAGTAGAAAAAGGTTTCGTCGAGCACCGAGGTGTCGAAGTACTCGGGCAAGAAGATGATGCACGAGAAGTACAGCAGGACCGACCCTGCGCACGACGCGAAGACGATGCGGTTCAGCCTGGAGACTTCGGTGACCACGTTCAAGATCTCGATGATGATCAGTGCGGTGAAGGTCGTGGTCACCATCGTGATCGCCGGCATCGAGGTGAAGAGGATGCCCATCATCATGATCGCGAAGCCTTGGTAGATGCTCTTCGCGAACCAGATCATGAAAGACTTCGGACTGAGCTCCCTGCCTTTCTGCAAGCCGACGTACAGCGGGGGGTAGCGCATCGCGGTCGAGTAGTCCACGTCTTCGTCGAAGATCTGCTCACGCGCAGCCTACCAGCGAGAAGACCGGCAGCATCGTGAAGAGCGTGCTGTAGCCCAGGATGAGGAAGCCGTTGAAGAGCGGGATGGCCACCCAGTAGAAGATGATCGAGAAGTAGACCTGCATTATCGAGATGATCAGGCCGCGGTGGATCACGAACTGCGCCATCACAGCCTCGCGTTTGTATGAGTTACGACCATGCCAGAGCAGCAGGTTGGTGAGGTGTTTGAACTTGTAGATGGAGAAGTCTGATGAGAGAGCTGCTTGTTTGCCTTCTTTGCCGACGATGCCGACACCGACATCAGCAGTGAGGATCATGCCGACGTCGTTGCCGCCGTCTCCGATGCCGAGAGTTTTCTTGTCGGTGTAGAACTTGATCTTCTCGGTGATGAAAGCCTTTTGAGTCGGCGAGCAGCGACAGCAGATGACTGCGCTGACTCGACAGGCGAGGGTGAAGAACATCTTTTCGAAAGACTGCACGACGGTGTGGATGGTCTGTCCGTCGATGACGAGGACCTGATCTCTTTGGTTGTTGATGTTGTTGCCGAACTCGTTGAGCTTTCTTTCGACGGACTGGACGTCGGTCATGTCCTGGGTGAGCGAGACATACTCTCATGATGAAGAAGTCTTGGTTCGGTGTCTTGAGCGATGTCGAGATGGCGATGCAGCAAGCAGTCTCGATCTTGTCTCCAGTGAGCATCCAGAACTGGATGCCTGCGTTTCGGATGGACTCGATGGATACGCGGACGTCTTCCTGCAGCTTGTCTTCGACGCCGGTGATGCCCAGCAGCTCCATGTTCTTCTCGAGGCTTTCGATGACTGCGCGAGAGTTCTCTTCTCGATTCGAAGAGATCTGCGCCTCGTGGTACTTCTTCTTCCAGGCCAAGTACTCCTCTTCGGTGAGCGGCTTCTGCGCGATCACCAAAGTGCGGAGACCTTCTCTCGCGAGGTTCTCGCATTCGTCTGCGAGGAAGCCCTTCTGGATCTCGGGTACTTTGTGGATGAGAGCGACGTCTGCTCCTTTGAGGTAGAAGATGAGTCGCTTGGTTTCTCTTTGTCGCAGCACGATGCCCATTCTTTTGGTGTCGGAGGAGAATGGGAAGTTCTCCAAGATCTCGTAGTTCTCTTCTTGTTCGAGAGCGTTTCGGATCTTCATGGTCTTTTGGTCTCTGAACTCGAGCGACATGCCCACACTTTCTGCGAGCTTGACGAGAGCGACTTCGTCTGGACTGCTGGCTTGGTAGGTCTTGACTCCATCCTCGTCGACGGGCGTGACGTTGTGGCAGACAGCGATGGCCGTCAGGATGTCTCGGACCACTTTGTCGCTCTCGCGGCGGAAGTTCTTACTCTTGCCTTCGTCGATCCTTCTCCAGATGTCGGCCATGGGTCCTTTGAACTTGCTGCACTCGCTTTGGAGGATCTTCTTGAGCACTTCGATGTCTTCGTCTTTGAACTGAATCTGTTCGAGCGAGAGGTTCTTGAAGATCATCTCGTTCTGGGTGAGGGTGCCTGTCTTGTCGCTGAGGATGAACTGGATGCGGCCCAGCTCTTCGGGGATCTCGGAGTTGCGAGCAAGTGCGTCAGGAGTGTGCACGTCGTTGGATATTTTGTAGGAGAAGACGATCTTGGAGAAGTCTAGGTTAACCCTCAGTGAGATGGGGATGATGCTCGAGGTGAGCAAGATGAACTTGACGGTCAACACCACGATCTCGAAGGGTCCCTTCGCCGTCCCCGCTGCGACGACCATCAAGAAGCTCACGATCGTCATCGTGACGAACAGATACTTCGAGAGGATGTTCAGCTCGAGGTCCAGCGAGCCTCTTTTTTCTCTCGCTTCTTTGGAGTTCATGGACATGCGAGTCTCTCTGCCGGTGTACATGACGAGGCCGAGGATCTTGCCCGAACAGAGCACAGTGTTGGCCCACATGGTGTTCTCAAGGTCCAGCGCGTCGATCTGTCCGCTGTCCGACTCGTACTCTGCGATGAACTTGTAGATCTGGTTGTTCGGGGGGTCTGCCCTGACGCTTCCGGCCAGCAGTCTCAGGTTCTTCTTTGCTGTCACGTGAGCCTGCGTGGATGGGATCGGCTTCCTGAGCTTCCAGTCGGTCTCTCCATCGAGCTGGTCTGTGCGGATGAAGACGGTTCCGGAAACGTCGCTGCGTCACTGGAGAGTACTTGGTGTAGAGCAGCACCAGGTCTGCAGGGATTCTCTGGTTCGCGTGGACTTCGATGATGTCTCCGACTCTTATCGACGCAGAGGTGCACTCGACGAGACGAGCATCCGTCAGCTTTCTGGCTCACTCGAGGCTACTTGTAGCTTTGGTTGTTGGTCTCTCGATCTCGGAGGAATCGCTTGAAGTCGTCCACCGCTTCTTTGAGCATCGTCAGGGTGAGCACGAAGACCAGCGGAGCGACGTAGGAAAACAAAAGGCCTGGATGATCGGAGCCCACCCACTTTGAGCGGCTCGATGAACTGCGAGAGCGCCAAGAGGAGGAAGAACATGTTGAAGAACAGCTTGAACTGGTTGTAGAGCACCACAGGCACGAAGCCCAGCACGGAGTACTTCCGGTTGTTGATCGCGTTGGTCACCGAGTTCACCGGGTAGACCGTCCCGTCCAGCCTCACTCTCCGCTCGACGAACATCGTCGCAATTACTTTCTTCCTGATGCAGCAACAAATGGTCTCCAGCAGCGAACTCACCGACTTGCGTGCTTCGCTGATCTTCGGGATTTTCGGCTCTTCTTTATGCTCCTCTTCTTTTTCCATGCCTTTGAAGATCACCTGCTTCGAGCCTCGCTCGCTCAACTCTGAGAGCTCGATTTTCATCCTGGCTTTTTGATTATTTGCAATCGGATTAAACGATCGCCGAATGAGTTTGAATCGAAGTTGTCGCTGCGACAGATGGGCTGCACAGGAGACTGCAGACATCGCAGAGAGTCAGAGACTGCTCAGCAGTGGCTACCTCGACCGATACTAGTCTGCAGAAAGTCTTTCGCGCGGCAGAGTATGGACGAGTGGTCTGATCTGAAATTCAAATGCAATCGCCTCTAAATCCCGCGCTCCAAATTTGAATAAACTTTCAAGAAGAAAAATGCAGAACACCCGCCGACACACCCAGCCGAGAGCTCAGCAGTCTGCCTTTCCGCCTCGTAGCTTCTTCTGACCCAGGCCCCAAGCTGTTCCTGGGCGGCTTGTCTCACCTGACGACCTCGGAGTCGCTGCGAGACTACTTCGAGCAATATGGTCAGCTGTCCGACTGCGTGGTGATGTTCGACCACATGAACCGTAGCATCTGCTGAGCCAGAAAGGAGCAAGTGCTTCGGCTTCGTCACCTACCTGGACTCGTTCGTGGCTGAACAAGTGACCAAGATCGCCCACATCGTCGACGGCAAAGTGATCGACGTGAAGCGAGCCGTCCCGAAGAACTCCAGCTACAGCGACGTCGTCAACGGAGACGAGAGCTACATCACCAATAAAATATTCATCGGAGGCCTCCCGCTTGGCGCCACCGAACATGACGTTAGGCTAGTGTTTGCGAAGTACGGCAAAATCGTCGATTTGTGTATTGTCCAAGACAAAGCCACTAGAGTGTCTCGTGGCTTCGGCTTCGTCCAATTCTCTGTAGGCTTAGGTTGAGCTAGGACCCCGAAGCAGTCGACAAGATCATGAACCACTACTACACCATCAACGTGCAGGGCAAGTGGGTCGAGTGCAAAAAAGCTCTGCCGAAGTTCGACTTCAGCTTCATGAACAAGAGACAAGACCACTACAGCTTCCAGAAGTTCGTCCCCAAGATCGAGACCAGCGAAGACTGTGACCAGACAGAGTCAGTCTTGCAACAAAAGACTCCCTTCTCAGAACAACAGGTCAACATCATCAGAGACTCCGACACCTCTAACTTCCCCCCGGTGTTCAAAAACATCACACCGATCGAAGTGATCGATGACCCCTCATCGCTCGAAGGCAACTACAAGTACTTCAACTCGGTCGAGAACAAAGAGAACGTCAACTACACCTCGATCAAGTCGTCTGAGATCAAAGAGAACTCCAGGATGGACGAGAACTACCTCATCGATCCTGAGAAGGTCAAACCCAAAGACCCAAGGAAGTTCAAACTGATCGAACTGAACAACAAGTCGAGTAGCCGATTCATTACCCAGAAATCGACTTGAGGTCTGAAAGAGAAAACAGGTACTTCAAGATCTGCTAGACGGCTTCGGCCTCATCAGCCGGCCGCCATAATAACTACTTTCTTAATCTAACTTGGAGCCTCCATGGTCCGTCTTCGTCCACTCGAGGAGTCTGTGCAGACTGCTGCATGCCACAGGTGTGCACAGATGTGAGCACCACGCATACCTTTCGATTCGTCGGTGTGGTGAGCGATTCTTTCCAGTGAGGTCGAGAAGTTTTCCATTCTCGATTATTCCGCTCACCGAGATGATCGTCTTCCTAGCATCGAAGTGCTTCTGCTGAGGTGCATAAATTTTGCTGATCATCATGGGTTTGAAGCTTTTGGCTTTCACTGCTTTGCAAATATCCGATGAGACTTTTTTCTATCTCTCCTTCGAATGAAATAATAGGATTACTCTCGACGAGTTGGATGAGCGAAGCATAGGAGATACCATGTGATGGCAGAAGTTGATCTGACCGAGACTTGCGAGCGAGACTCGAGATAGCTGTTGATCAGATTGATATCTCTTCATGTCGCTCTATCGATCAGTGGCTTGCGATGCGCTCGACCGCCGACGGTCGGCCATCTTCGAGTCGGTCACTGGCATGGTCGACAGAGCTGGAAGTGATTAGTCCTTTCCCGCGGGTGAGCTGCTCTTCATCTATTCGAACCAATCTGTTATTACCGGCTTGATAAATTCAGCCGAAAAATAATAATTACGCCGAAGAGGATGGGAAAGTTTGACAAATCGGAATTCGAGGAGCTGCTTCTAGCGATGGACTCATCTCACGAGTCGATAGTCAACTCCAGCTCTAAATTCCTCAACCTGGACCCTGAATACTTCGAAGTTGCGAGCCAGACCTTCTTCGAAAGCTTCAAGACAGTCATTGAACAGTCGATCCTCAAAAACAAGGTATGATCCGCTCACCGGCAAGATCCTCAACTACCTGTACCTGGCAAACGACATTCTACAGAAAAGCAACAGCACGGACAACACCAGAATGCTCAAGGCTTTCCAGACCCAGATGCCCGACATGATAAACCTGGTGTGCCACTCCAACTCTGACAGACTGCTCTTCAAAGAAATCCACAAAGTAGCCTCTTCTCAGCAGGTTCTCAAGCTCTGGAAAGACCGCCAGGTGTACCCCGAAGCATTCATGAACAACATGCTCGCAGTGCTCGAGAAGACCATCCAGGACAAGAAAAAAGACAGAAAAGAAGAAATGCCTGCCATCAACTTCGACATCGAAGACCTCTACAACTACGCCCACAACAAAAAGCACCTCGACATCTGGACGGAGAAAGTCAAGGAACTGAGGACCCAGCTCGAGATAGCGCTCAAGAACAGTGGACTCTATTTATTCCAGAAAACGAGAAGCCCGAGACCATCGAGCTCAAGATCAAAGAGTTTCAAAAGGCTCTCGAAAACACTCAAAAATACAGACTCAGTCTCCTCAAGTCGCAAGCTGAAATGCTCCGACAGGCAGAAGTCGTCCATCTACGCAGCGTGCTCGAGCTGAAGAAAGTCATGGACTATATAAAGATCGCCAAAGGCAAGACTACTTAACAATCTCGCACCTGAGATACACT
>JFJP01000390.1_pt1 | contig 16105 bp, 12 predicted proteins | sample 431651 | NCBI WGS metagenome assembly JFJP01 (sample SAMN02602958, study PRJNA72255) | Microbial mat metagenome, whole genome shotgun sequencing project. | biome: fresh water; feature: sink hole; material: water; isolation source: purple microbial (photo- and chemosynthetic) mats found in... | reverse complement strand
CCGCCAATGGCGTGGAGGCCCTCGAAGTCATCGCCAAGCATCATGAGGAGATCGCCCTCGTCATCCTGGACGTCAACATGCCGGAGATGGATGGCTTCGAAGTCCTCACCACGATCAAGGCCAACCCCACCTTCAAGCCCATTCCCGTGATGATGCTTACCACCGAAGCGGATCGCGGCCGGATCATCCAGGCCATCCAGGCTGGGGCGGTCAACTACCTTTGCAAACCCTTCCAGCCCGAGGATCTCACAGTGAAGATCGCCGAAAGCCTGGGGGAAGGGTTCTGATCAGAGGGAAATTGGCGCAGCGGTAGGGAATTCTGATCTTGGAGATTCTCCCGGATCACTCACCCGGTTGGGGTGTGCGCCGAATCCTCACCGAAAGGATTCTGGCGCCTTGGGTTTCCAGAATCTCAGCCTCAAGGCCATTCCCCAGATCCAGGCGTTCACCAGAAGCCGGCACGCGACCCGCCTTGGCAAGGCAGAGGCCACCGAGGGTGGTCCAGAAGGCCCCTTCCTCCATGTCCAGGTCCAGGTGGCGGTTCATTTCGCGAAGCGGCGTGGGACCAGGCACCAACGCACTCCCCTCCGAATCCCAGCGCAGCTCCTCGATACGCTCATCCCGAAACTCACTGAAGATCTCGCCCACGAGTTCTTCAAGCAGATCCTCCATGGTCACGAGCCCCGAAAAGGAGCCCTGCTCATCCACCACGAAGGCGATCTGTTGCCGCTCCCTCTGCAGCCGCTGAAGCAGGTGGATCGCAGTGCTGCTTTCGGGAACACAGATTGCCGATCTGAGAAGCTCCCGGGCCTGCCCTTGTTGAGTCCGCTTGATTGCGAGGTCCTTGGCGGCCAGGTAGCCGAGAATCTCATCCTTCGAACCGGCGTGAATGGGCAGCCGAGAGAAGGGCGTTCGCTCCAGCTGCTCGGCAACCTCCTCCAGACTCGCCTCGGCGGGAATGGAGATGACCGCATGCCTGGGAACCATGACATCCACTACGCGAAGGTCTCCGAACTCGATGGCCCGGCTAGCGATGGAACTCGTACCGGGATGCATGCTTCCCACCTTGGCCGCATCCTCCACCAGGTGGCGAATCTCTTCCGAAGACAGGCGCGCTTCTGTGAAGCTCGTCCGATCTCCGAAAATCTTGAGCACCAGATTGGAACTCGAAGCCAGCACACGGACCGCAGGGCTCGAGATCCGGGAGAGCCAGAGCAGCGGGGAAGCGATCAGGCGGCCGTACATCTCCGGCACCCGCATGGCCAGTGACTTGGGCACCAGTTCGCCGATCACGATGGTGAGATAGGAAATGAACACCACCAGGAGCGCAACGGCCACCTCTTCGGCGTAGGGGCGCAGCCATTCGATGGCCTGCAGCAAGGGCATGAGATGCACGGCAAGGGTCGAGCCGCCAAAGGCACCGGCCGTGGTGCCGATTACCGTGATGCCAACCTGCACCGTGGCAAGGAACCGTTCGGGATTGTCGCGGAGCGCCTGGGCCGACATGGCCCATCCGATTCGCCGCTCCACCAGTTCCTGAAGTCGCGTACGCCGGATCGACACGATGGCAATCTCGGCACCAGCGAGAACGCCATTCAGGAGAATCAACACTGCGATGACAAAGGCTTCCAGAAAAATAGTCGACTCCTGCGTTGGCGGTTAAGGTCTACCCGATTATCGGCCAAACTCCGCCGAAAAGACTTAGCCGCGAATTCGCCCCTCCACGCGACGGACTTGGTGCATCAGCTTCTGGCGGCATCGGCCAACGGCGCCTTGGATGAAGCATTGGGCCACTCCGCGCAACCGCATCTCTTGATTGTTGATGAACACGGATATCTGCCCCTGGAGCGACAGGTGGGCCATCTCCTGTTCCATCTGCTGCACCCCCGCTATTAGAAGGGCAGCCTATTGCTCACCAGCAACCAGCCCATCGAAGCCTGGGGAGAGACGGTCCGCGATAAGACTGGGCGACCGCCACCCTGGACCGCCTGCTGCTCCACAGCCATGTGCGAGCATCGCAGGCGACAGCTATCGCCTGCGAGAGAAACGTCGAGCCTGGATGCCCCCAGCATCAGAAGCCGTAGCCCCATAACCGCCGCGCCCGATGGGGCGCCCTCCGCTTCGGCCTACGGCCTCCGCTCCGGGCACCCCATCGGGTTCACAACCAACAGGGGATCAATATTCATGTCGTTGGGTGGGGCAATGTTGTAGGTCATTCGCGCACCAACAGGGGCGTATTCGCCAAAATCGCGGTTCAGCCTTTTTGGCGGAGTTTAGCCGATAAACGGAATTGCGAATTGACTATGGGTGTGCCTTGCATTTGTATCAGTTTCTCTCTGCTTGATAATTATTTAATATTTTTCAGAGATGGATCAGAGAGCATGGCTTTGACCTCGGCCGCATGTTTGCCTGCAGGCGATAGATCAATATATTTCTGGAGGTTGGTCTTAGTCCCCTTGAGATTATTTTCCGAAAACTCGCACATAGCCAAGAGATAGTAGGCATCAGCGAAATCAGCCTTGACACTTATGGATTTCAAGAAAAAGGGTTTAGCCTCTGCCAATTTCCCCGAATTGTATAGTTCAACTCCCTGGTTGTAAGCAAGCTCCGGGCGGGGACCAAGTATGGCGTCGAGTGCTTTTTGATATTTTTGAGCGCCTTCGGCATCTTTCTTCGCCGTTGCGATCTCAAGAAGATTTACCAGAATATTTTGATCTTTCGGGTTCAATTCGAGGGATTTAACTAAGATTGGTTCAGCTTTACTAAAGAGTTCCACGCGCAATGCTGCATCGGATTTACCCACCTCCACCAAAGCGAAAGCATAAGGGCGCTGTACGGTTTGGATCTTCTGTTCAATTTCCACTTTAGCTGTATCACTAGTGGCTTTTGCTATTGATTCATTCAAATTGCCGATAGCAGACTCAAAGAGGGGCAACGCTGCTGAGTAATTTTTATCATTATAGAAGCCAACCGCTTGATTGAATGAGTCAAGACCAGCTGCTTCTGCAGATGCAGAGGGATCGCTCGAAACCGCAGCTTTCCCTGATTTAACGGCTTCCTCGGGAGTCAGGAGGACAAATTCTTTTTGGGTGATGCCAAGACCAATACGCCCTTCTTCCCATGTATCGAGAAAACCCTTCGCAGATACTGTGATTTTGTATTCAGCAGGAGTAAACCCAACCTGGAAAAATTTTCCTTCCGCATTCGGTTGGATTTCTTTCACCCAACTAATCCCAATTCTGCTGATAACAATCTTGGCACCCGGTATGGGCTTGCCCTTGGAGTCCACAACTCCCCCTTGCAAGGTACCAGTGGACTGCGCGACAAGGCTCATGCCCAGGCTCGCTGCGACAATGGCTGGGACAATCCGTTTCATATGCCCTCCTTTTCAGCCATCAATGGTGGCACCGAATGGCGATATTGAGAAGTGGCAGGCATTCAAGTTCAAAGCTGTGATACGCTTCCATCAATTTCAGGGACAGAAGGAGCCCCCCATGAAGGCGCCTCGGATATTTTTCGCCTTGCTTCCATTCGTTGTGGTGTGTCTGTTTTTGCAGACCGCAATGGTGGCGGCAGCGCCATCGGAGACTGCGCCCTCTGTCGCCCTTGCTCATCGAGCCGAGCGCCTCAAGGCAGCCCTCAGATCGGGTGACGCGGCTGCGGTGGAGAACGCAGCGCATGAGGTGGAACTGCTTCGCCGCAACTTCGGTACGCTGGATGTCACTCCTCTCGTTGACGCCATGGCGATTTGGGCAAGACAGGTGGGGAGCCAAGGGAATCCAGAGCTCGGCCTCAGTGCCATCCACATCGTAGAGCAGCACAACTGGACCCCCCGGAACCCCACCTTACTGGGAACCCGGATCATGCTTCTGCGGCAGCAGGGGCTCCGCGGGTACATGCTGAGTCTTCCCTACGTTGCAGAGCTGACCCAACTTCGCATCGGGCACACCAGCCATCGTTGGCTTTGGATCGTTCAGCATGCGGCCTGGATTCGAATGATGGCAACGCTGCTGCTTTGGGGGTGGGCCCTGACCTTGGCTCTGCGGTATCGACGGGTCTTGAGGTATCTATGGGAGGAACCCCTTTCTAAGCGTGGACTAGGCCCAATGCCCCTGGCCCTGATTGGAGCCTTCCTGATCACCTTCCCGGTGCTCCTAGGCTTTGATCCGAGTGTGGCTGCCTTTCTCTGGATTTGGCTGCTGGCCCCTTATTTTCATACCCAGGAAGTCAAGGCAACCTACCTCGTCATCGCATTGCAATTCGTCCATCCGGTCCTAGCTATGCTCGAACCCAAGGCGCAGCAGGTCCCTGAGCCCAGCATCGTAAGCCTGCAGTTGCAGCCCCAGATCAAGGGACTCGCCGACTCTGTCAGTCGTGCCTTCCCTCCCCACGACCAAGTTTTCCTTCATGGATGGGAACAACTCAAGGCCCAGGACTGGAGCGGCGCCGAAGCCACCTTTGCATCCTTGGTCGGCCAACATCCAGACCAGGCTGAGGTGCTCAACAACCTGGGCGCCGCTAAGTTTCAACTGGGGAAGCAGGATGAAGCAGAGAAAGATTTCGAGGAGGCCTTCAAACTGTCTCCAAGCAGCCCTCAGATTCTTCTGAATCAGAGTGTGATTGCGTTCAAGAAGTTGGATAGCCCCGCGGGCATTGCCAAACAGGACGAAGCTCGGAGACTCGCTCCGGACATGTACGAGGGCTTGAAAAACGCCAGTCAGGCAGGGACCGATCAACGGGCATTCCTGCTTCCGCTTCCCGACTCTGTCCAGCGTAATGAGGTTCTCAAAGCAGGGCTTTCGGCAGGGGCACCCCTAGTCCAACGCCCTCAAACCCCCATCCTCGTGTTTGGTTTCGCCCTTCCCCTGTTGGCTCTGATTGGATTCATGATTCGCCTTGCCCGCAGCATCAAACAGGCTCATCCGACTCAGTGTGTGCGCTGTGGGGAACCCTTCCACACCACAGACAGCCCCGATGCGGAGGTCTGTTCAAGGTGCCATCACTTGTTTGTAGTCAAGGACGGGCTTCACGGCGAAAGCAGAAAACGAAAAGTTGAAGAAATTGCCTCCCACCAGGGAGCCCAGCGCTGGATTCACCGCGCCATGGTTGTCTTGGCCCCGGGTTCTGATTTGTGTTTTCTAGGGAGAACCCGCCAGGGCTTCGTGGAGCTTCTCTTCCTCAGTTTTGCGATGGGAATCGTATTCGCTACGGGGCGGAGTGTGCGCTATCCCGGAGAAATTCTTGCGGACCCTACATCCACCTGGCTCCCCCTGGGTCTCATCCTGCTCACCGTCTTGTTCCTCCGTTCGTGGCTCAAGCTCTTGCCGCGTCGTCGTTCCTGAGGTGGAAACATGGCTCTAGAAGGCTCGCTCCGAGATTTTGATCTTTTCTCGCTTTTCAACATGATTAAGACTCAGGGCAAGAGCGGTACGCTCGTGCTCTCTCGGGGACAGGAGTTCGTCAAGGTTTTCTTCGACCAAGGCGACATCGTCGGCTGTGATTCCAACCAAGTGCGCATGGAGGATCGGGTGGGCGCCATGCTCGTGCGCCTAGGCCGGCTCTCCGGCGACGAGCTTCTGGGCATGATTCAGAAACAGAGACAGACCCTGAAACGCATGGGAACCTTGCTTTTGGAATCTGGGAAGGTCTCGAGCCAGGATCTTCAGGACGCCCTCTTTAATCAGGCGATGTCCATCATCTATCGCACCTTCCGCTGGATTGAGGGTGATTATCGCTTTGATTCCATGCTCCCGCTGGATTTGGATCGGGAGAATTTTCCGCCAATTCCCGTAGACACCGTGCTGATGGAAGCCGCCCGGATCATGGACGAATGGCCGGAAGTGCAGCGGCGACTTCCGGATAATACCGTTCCCCTTCAAAAGACCACGTATGCGATGTCCCTCAAGCTCGACATTGACCAAGAGCTCTCCTCCGTGCTGGAAGGGCGAGGCACGTACCACTCCGAGCGTTCTGGCCTCACCCACGAGCAAGAAACCGTACTCACCTATGTGAGCGAACCCCAAAGCATCCAGGGCATCCTGCAGATCACTCGTTACGACGAGCTCGACACCTGCAAGATCATCGCGGAATTGCTTGAGAAGGGACTTCTGGAGATCTCTCAAGACCGCGCAATGCCTGCCACTCCTGCCTGGAACCTCCCTGCGGAAGTGCATCGAGAACCCATAGAGCCCTCCGGTCCCTCAGTCTGGTTCTGGCCGCTCGTGGCGTTGTTTCTGCTGGTTCCCGTCTTGACTTACGTGCCCCGTTCTCGCGCCTCTCTCAATCTTGGGCTTGCAAGTCTTCAAGCCGCTGACGTCCGTATCGCCAAGGATTCCATAACCCGTGACCGCCAAGCTTTTGCCCTGCGCATGGTCTCACCAGGGGACGGAGGGATGGCAATTGCAAAAGAACTCAACATCACCCTCGAAGGATTGCAAAAGAACTCAACATCACCCTCGAAGGGGACCATAGTACCGCGCCAGATTTCACCAAACTTCCGGACCCTCTTTTCGAACCTGCACCTATCTCTACGCCTATGCCTCCGGCGGGAAAAAAGGATGATCGCAAGGCCCCCTCAAGGTAAGGATGCTTGGGGGCTCGCGCAAAGCCTTCTCTCAATAAACAGCGAGCACCCCTCAAAGCTTTTTGCCATTGTTTTGGCGTGACTGGCAGCGGCTGCGATCTCTCGGTGGCTGGGGAAAGCGCCAGGAGAGACTGGCAATATGCCCACAGAAACCGAAGCCAGGGGGTGATGAACCAGCTCGCCGCGTCTGTCCCGACTTTCATATCCACCCTTGGCGATGTCCGATTCGTGGAAAAAGATGTTCCGTCCACGCTCGAATCTCACAAGGATGTCTTCGATCCGTTCCTGCCAGTCAGGAGAGCGCATCACGAGCACGAAATCGTCCCCTCCGATATGGCCCAAAAAGTCCAGGTTCGAGTCGCAGGCATCCTGAAGAATTTTGGCTGCCCATTGAATGAGCTCATCACCTTTTCGATAGCCATAGACATCGTTGTAGGGCTTGAAGTAGTCGAGGTCACAATAGGCCACCACGAAGTTTGTACCTTGCTCTAAAAGGTCATCGAGGTGTTCGTGAATGGGGACGTTGCCAGGCAGCAGGGTGAGTGGATTCGCATACCGAGCGGCCTGAATCTGTAGGCGAGTGATCTCGCGCATGAGTTCCTGGCCGCTGCCGACACCCTCGTAGCGTCCTTCGCGTGTTACGAGGAAGCCATAGAGAATATGCCGGGGGTCGGAATCAACGATGAGCTGGCTCAGTTCCTGCACTGTGGTGCCGTGGTCGACAATGAGCGGATGTCTCTCCATGAGCTGATCGCACATGTTCTTACCGTTCAGCTCCAAGGCGAAAGGATGGGCCATGAGATCGAGGAAGGCGTAACGGTTCAGGAGGCCAACCGGCTGTTCATTCGAAACAACGGGCAGCGTGAAAAGATTCGGGTCTGCGGTGAAACGTCCAGCCACCTGGGCAACAGGGGTGCTGGGATGCACCGGAACCACCGAGTTCATTAGGTGACCCGCAGTGATCCGGTTCTGGTTGCCAAATCCCCCTCCGACAGAGGGGGATCTCTCTCGCTCTTTTCGGAGGAGCGGATGGAAATGGGAGGCAATAAGGGCACTGGAGGCCGGGCGTCCAAGCAAGTACCCCTGGACGAAATCCAGTCCCATTTCCTGCACAACACAGAGATCAGCCTCTGTCTCGATGCCCTCGGCCACCACTTGGGCACCGGTTCCAGCAGCCAGATCCCGGATGGACTTCAGAAACTGGCGCTTGACGGGGTCAAAGCTGACCCCTTGAACGAAATGTTTGTCGATCTTGACGAAATCTGGACGAAGCTCAGACCACAAACGCAGGCTGGCAAACCCCTCTCCAAGATCGTCCAGGGCGATTGCAAAGCCCATGGTCCGGAATTCTTCGGCAGATTTGAGAAGCGAATCCGTGTCAAAGGAAGGTTCGCTCTCGGTCAACTCGATGACAATTTGTTCCGGTCGAAGGCCACAGGCAGCGACTTCATCCATCCCAAAAGGTGCCCGACGGGTTGAGCGGGTGAAGAACGCGGGACCCACGTTCAAGAAAAGCCGCCCTCCAGGGGCCTGGTGAGCATAGGCCTTCATCAGGGTTTGGCAGCAGGCTTCTTCCAACTGCTGAGTCAGCCCAGTGAACCGGGCTACGTTGAAAAGGTTTATCGGGGAATGCAGAACGGTATCCGACGGCCCTCGAATGAGTCCTTCGAAACCAAAAATTTGGCCCGTCCTCGTGTCAAGAATGGGTTGAAAGAGAGGATTGAGCTGTCTGTGGAGGATAATGCGGCGGAGATCACTGCCAAGGACGTCATAAGTCGTCGGGAACGGCTCGTCTTTGTCATGTCTCATGTAGAAGCCTTGGGGCATGGGAAGGAGTGTGGAAGTCGCCATGCCTCAAGGGTGATGGGCCTGTTTGCCGTTCAAGCTAAAAGTGTGTGAACCTTTGGCGTTACGGCCGCGGCAGCGTGAAGGAGAAGATGGCTCCTAATCCCGTTTCGCTCTCCACGCTCACGGTACCACCCATGGCTTCCACGAGGTGTTTCACGATGGCTAGACCAAGTCCTGTGCCTCCCAATTCCCGGGAGCGCCCAGCATCTACTCGGTAAAAACGCTCGAATAGCCGAGGCAGATGCTGCGGCGGGATGCCCGGTCCAGTATCGCTGACGCTCATCCGCACCTTGTCTCCCTGGACCTCGGGCCGCAGATGGACGATGGCACCTTGGGGGCAGTATTTGATGGCGTTATCCAGGAGATTTCCCACGACCTGTTCCATGGCGCGGCGATCAGCAAGGGCGAAAATTCCCCGAGCACCGCCATCCACTTCGAGCCGAATGCCCTTGTCCTGGGCCAAACGGCTGTAGCTCTTGGCCATCAGTTCAGCAAAGGCTCCCAGATCCAGGGGTTCCAACTGAAGGCGGAACTCCCGGGATTCGATCCTTGAGAGATCCAGAAGATCCTCAACCAGCTGGTGAAGCCGTCCCGCATTGCGTTCGATTATTTCAAGGAATGACTTGGCCGCCTCCGGATCATCCATGGCCACTCGCAGAGTTTCGGCTGCGGAACGCATGGATGCCACGGGTGTGCGCAGCTCATGCGAGGCATTGGCCACAAAGTCTTTGCGAATGGATTCGAGCTGGCGCAGCTGCGTGACATCCACAAGTACGATCAGGAGGTCACCTGGTTCACCCTGGAGTGGGCTCACATGGGCCATTAGGCGCCGCGGCTTGATTCCTGCCAGTTCAATCTCACCGGAGGTTACGGAGGCCTGGTGCTGCCCTCGTCGCAGGATCTCCAGCAGCTCGGCATTGCGGATCACATCCAGCAAAGGCTTTCCGATGCAGTCGGATCCCAGAAGCAGCATGCCTCTGAGTGCGGGATTTGCATGGATCACATGCGCATCCCGATCCACCACCAGGACACCCTCCTGCATGCCGGCCAGGATGCCACCCAGGAGATCTCGTTCGGTTTTCAGCTGGCGAAGCGCGCCTGAAAGGTTTTCTGCCAGGCGATCAAGGCTCTTGCCCAAGGTCGCGATTTCATCATGACCGGGCGTGCGAGTCCTTTCCCCTAGGTCACCTTCGACCATTCGCCCGGCCGTTTCGGCAAGCTGACGAAGGGTGCGGGAAATTCTCCGCGTGGCCAGGGTTGAAACCAAGCCAGCAAGGGTTAGGGCCAGGAGAGACGCCCCGAAGAGAAGCATCCGGAGTTTCGCGATGGCCTGATCAGCCTGAGCCAGGGGTAGAGCCATGCGTACGACTCCTGCAACCCGCCCCTGACTGCTGAAAGGGACCGCAACGTACATCATCCGCTGGCCAATGGTACTGCTATAGCGAACACTGGCACCCCTGCCCTGGGCAAGGGCTTCCATGACCTCTGGACGCTCGTTGTGGTTCTCGATGCGCAGAACCTCCTGGGAATCCAGGCTGGAGTCCCCAAGGACCACGCCATCCAGGGCGATGATCGTCACCCTAGCCTTTGCTCGTTTGCTGAGTTCATTCGAGAGTGGCTGCCAGGTATCCCGGGCAGCAGAGGGATTGGTCTCGGCAAGCCGGGTGGCCTCGCGCTCAGCCATTTCGGTGCGGATCATCAAGTCTGCCCTGGTCTGAGCCGTCATGTTCTTGTCGAGGGACGACGTAAGCACAAGATCAGAAACGAGCAAGGCGACCGCGATCACTCCGACCGAAATGAGGATGAGCTTCCCACGCACGCCAAGTTTCACGAGTGAACCTCCTCGGGGCTCGCGGCAAATCTATAACCAACACCTCGAACGGTCTCGATGTAGGCTTCTGCGGCGCCAAGTTTCTCTCGAAGCCGCTTCACATGGGTATCGACAGTGCGGGTTTCCGTGTCCGCTTGGAGTCCCCAGACGTCTTCCAGCAAGGAGGCCCGCGTCTGCACCCGGTTCCGACGGTCATACAGCATGACCAAGAGACGGAATTCGATCGAGGTCAGTTGGGTCTCGATGCCATCGACCCAGACCCGGTGGGCGGCGGTATCAATCCTCAGGCGTCCAAAAGTCACGGCATCCTCAGTGATAGGCGACTTCGCACTCAGGACACGGCGCAGGATTGCCTGGACCCGCAGAAGCAGCTCTCGAACACTGAAGGGTTTCACGACATAGTCCTCGGCTCCCAATTCGAAGCCCAGCACCCGGTCAATTTCCTCACCCTTGGCAGTGAGCATGAGGATTGGGATGTCCCGGGTGGTCGCATCGGCTTTCAGGGCTTTGCAGACCTCAGTGCCGGGGAGATCCGGAAGCATCAGGTCCAGCAGAACCATGTCGGGTTTCTGGGCTTTCGCAGCGCGAAGGCCTTCCGCCCCATCGAGCGCTTGAAGGACCTCGTAGCCCTCCTTACGCAGGTTGTAGGCGAGGATCTGCTGAAGATCCGGTTCGTCCTCAATGACAAGAATTCGTGACATGGCGTTTCCTCATGTCTCATTATCCTTTCGGGATGGAGACAGATGCGAAACGATTTCGTGACGAACCTGGAACCACCCCGCCTCGGAGTGCCTCTAACTGCGGGGTTTGTCGGCTTCAGTGATTCAGAATCGGACGGTAACGTTCTCGCCCGCTTCCATGTGCACGGTGTCCACGAAACGCACTCGGCGTGGACTGTAGTTCAGGATCAGACTGCTGGTGCGAACCCCGTCGCCAAAGAACCGGACCCCCTTCAACAGGTTGCCGTTGGTCACGCCTGCCGCGGCGAAAATGATATGTTCGCCCGGGGCTAGATCATTAGTCATGTAGATACGTCCGAAATCCACGCCCATGCTCTCGGCCTTCTCACGTGACGCCGTGTTGGTGTCCACCTTGAGGCGGCCCTGGATTTCTCCGTTGAGGCACTTGAGCGCCGCAGCAGACAGCACACCTTCAGGCGCGCCACCGATGCCCATGACCGCATGGATGCCCGTGCCACTGACGGCCGCAGAGATGGCAGCGCTTAGGTCGCCATCCCCGATGAGTTGGATTCGGGCGCCTGATTTGCGGATGTCTTCAACCAGTTTGTCGTGGCGGGGACGCTCTAGCACGACAACTGTGATGTCCTGAACCTTACGATGCAGGGCCTTGGCGATGGCATTCAGGTTGTCTCCAACCTCGGCATCCAGGCTCACCTTACCCTTGGCGGCAGCACCCACAACCAGTTTTTCCATGTAGAGATCCGGAGCATGGAGCAGACCGCCCTTCTCGGAGGCCGCGAGCACCGCGATGGCGTTGGCCGAGCCCGTGGCGCAGAGATTGGTGCCCTCAAGGGGGTCCACCGCAATGTCAATGGCTGGGAAGCCCATGCCCATACCAAGCTTCTCTCCCACATAGAGCATGGGAGCCTCGTCGCGTTCCCCTTCACCGATCACGATGGTGCCATCCATCTGGATCGTTTCCATGGAGACCCGCATGGCCTCCACCGCCAGAAAGTCGCTGTGCTTGCGGTCCCCATGGCCGATGCTTCGGGCACATGCAATGGCAGCTTGTTCGACAACCTTGAGGAATTCACCCGTCAGTGTCTGTTCCATGGTTTTCTCCAGATGGTGTGGGTGAAATTATCAGCCCTGGCGCGTTACAGCCTGTTGGATCCATTCAAGGAAGGGCACGGAGCCCGCCTCTACGGGAAACATCAGGATTTCGGGGACTTCGTAGGTGTGGAGCTCTGAAATGACCTGGGTGACCGTCTCGAACTGAGCGCGGGTGGTCTTGATGATGAGCATCACTTCCTCATCCAGGTGTGTTCCACCCCGGTAGTAGTAGTAGCTCTTGAGACCCGGCAGGATACTCACACACGCGGCGAAACCCTGGTCTACAAGGGCAGCCGCAATGGTGAGAGCCGTTTCCTCACTGCCACAGGTGGTGAAGATCGCGCATGCGTCAGTCATAGCCAAAGCCGCTCCCTTCGCCCTTCGGGCAGGTCACGATTCTGCCACGGACCTCGCCAATTTCCTACCGTCACGTTTGCATCGGGGGGTTAGGCTTCTTCATGCGCAGCATCGTATGGTTCCGTGGAAAAGATCTTCGCCTGGAGGATCACGGTCCTCTTTGTCAGGCCCTGGCCAAGGGCGAGGTGATCCCACTCTTTGTGGTTGACCCGTATTTCTTTGAACCTGCAAGAGCCGCTGGCATGGCTCACCGAATGCAGTTCTTACTGGAATCCCTCGTGGTTTTGCAAAAACGAATCGCCGACCTGGGTTCGAGGCTGGTAGTGGTCGAGGGGCGGAGCACGGATCTGCTCCCTGAACTCGCCGTCCGGTGGAAGGTGGATCAAGTGCTGGCCCACCGGTGGAGCGAGCCCTTCGGGGTTCAGCGGGATGATCGCATTCAGGCCAATTTGCAGAAGATCGGTATCCGTTTCCTCCTTCATGAGGGTGAAACGTTGGTGCCGCCGGGTTCTGTGGTCACGGGAAGCGGTTCTATGTTTCATGTATTTACACCCTTTGCCCGAGCCTTTGGGCGCAAGGGGTCGCCAGGAAAACCTCTGCCCGCGCCTGAATCCATGCCCCCGCTGCCTCGACTCGAAGGTGGCCAAACAGAGATTCCAAGCCTTGAAAACCTTGGAATCTCTCGAAATTCCCTCCTGCCCAGGGGCGGTGAGGTCGAAGGACTCAAGCGACTCGCAAGCTTCAAGCGGGAGGGAGTGCAGGGCTATCGCACAGCCCGAGATCGCCTGGCAGAGGATGGAACTTCCAGGCTTTCCAGTGATCTCCACTTCGGAACCCTGTCCATCCGTAAGGTCTGGCACGAGATCTCCAGTTGCTCCGAGGGACCACAGGAGGATGTTTCCTGCTTTCTCAACGAGCTCCTGTGGCGGGAATTCGCCCACCACCTGTTGGCAGTAGAGCCGAGGCTGTTGACCCAACCCTTTCGACCAGGATTTGAGGACTTTCCCTGGCGGGAGGACGAAAGGACCTGGGAAGCCTGGAAACAGGGCCTGACTGGTTTCCCCGTGGTGGATGCCGCTGCGCGACAGTTGCTGACCGAAGGCTACGTACACAATCGAGCTCGCATGGTGGCGGCCAGCTTCTTGACCAAGCACCTTCTCTTGAACTACCAGGGGGGAGAGGCTCACTACCTGCAATGGTTGGTGGATGGGGACTGGGCCAACAACAACATGGGCTGGCAGTGGAGTGCAGGCTGTGGGGTGGATGCCCAACCCTGGTTCCGGATCTTCAACCCCATCGCCCAGGGCGAGCGGTTCGATCCAGAGGGCACCTACGTGAAACGTTGGCTTCCGGAACTGACAGGTGTTCCTGTGAAATGGGTCCACCGCCCCTGGGAAGCGCCGGAAGATTGTCGAAAAAAATTCACCTACCCGAATCCCATCGTAGAGCACAGGGCCGCGAGAGCCCGGTTCTTGGAAGTTGCTAAAGGGCATCTGCAGCGCCGTGAACGACAACCGGGCTAGTCTTTCGCTCATTTGCGAGTTTCAGGTGGGATTCGAGCCCCTGAACGGAGATGAACAGAAGGCGGAAATGGTAGTCAGGACCGACTATGATGGCCGTTTGCACTTTCGATAACCTGGGCCGTTCATCCACATGAGTCATGTGTTCACGGCCTGCAGATTCAGCAGAGGAGTCACTCGTGGCAACCATCGGCGCCTACCCTGGCAAGGACGGATTCAAGCAGATCGCCTCACAAATTCGCACGACCGTGGAAACAGCCTTCTACGGCAACAACGTTCATTCTATTTCGTCTGTGGCTGAGGCCTACCGACTGGCAGAAAGGGCTCCGGGAACCGTCGTCCTGGACGGCATGCCGGTGTTCAAGCCCGAGTCCATTGGTCTGCCTGCGGATGCCAAAGCGCTGCTGATGAACGATGGCGCCGTTTCGGGTCGCGCCGCTGCCGCCCGCCAAATCCTGGGATGCCCAGGGGTGAACAAGGGTGATCTCTACAGCAAGGTGGTTGAAGCCATCTACCAAACCCGCACCCGGCGCATGATCACCGCTGAAACAGTGGTGGGGCTGGACGAAGACTTCATGGTGAAGGCCCGACTGGTCATTCCCGAAGAGTATGCGAACACCCTCTATAGCTGGATGCTCAACTTCCAGTGGATCGATGAGTCGTACGCCGCCCGCTTCGAAGCCTCCAAGCCCTATCCCGAGGGCGACATCCTGGTGTTTTCCGACCCTGACTGGAGTCACCCGGAGCACCCGATGGGCCTCAGTTTCTTCGACAGTGAGCACAACACCCTGGCCCTCCTGGGTATGCGCTATTTCGGCGAACACAAAAAGGGCACCCTGACCATGGCTTGGCACATCGCCGCTCGTCATGGCTACGCTTCCTGCCATGGCGGCATGAAACGGTACCGACTTTCTGGCGGCAAGAGCTACGTCGCCGCAGTCTTTGGCCTGTCCGGTTCAGGCAAGTCCACCATCACTCATGCCCGTCACGGCGAAAAATACGACATCACCGTGGTCCACGACGACGCCTTCATCATCAACGTGAAGGACAAGTATTCCATCGCCCTGGAGCCTGCGTACTTCGACAAGACCCAGGACTATCCCATGGACTGCGAGGACAACAAGTTCATCCTTACGCTGCAGAACAACGGCGCAACTCGCTATCCCGATGGCAAGCTCCGGGTGGTGAGCGAGGACTTGCGCAACGGCAACGGCCGCGCCGTGAAGTCCAGGCTCTGGAGCCCCAACCGCGTGGACCGCATTGATGAGCCCATCAACGCCATCTTCTGGCTGATGAAGGACGAAACCCTGCCCCCGGTCCTCAAGCTCGAAGGCCCCAGCCTGGGGTCCGTCTTCGGCGCGACCTTGGCCACCAAACGCACCTCTGCGGAGCGCCTGGCGGCGGGTGTGGACCCGAACGCCCTGGTAGTGGAGCCCTACGCCAACCCCTTCCGTACCTACCAGCTCGCCCTGGACTACGATCGCTTCAAGACCCTCATCGCCGATGGCGTGGCCTGCTACGTGCTTAACACGGGGTCGTTCATGGGCAAGAAGGTGCAGCCAGCCGATACACTTGGCATTCTCGAAGCCATCGTGGAAGGCAAGGCCGAGTTCAAGGCCTGGCAGCCCTTCGAGGACCTCAAGATCCTTGACTGGCCTGGCTTTCCAGCAAATTTGTCGGACCAAGCCTATCGCACCGAGTTCAAGAAACGCATCACCGATCGCTTGGCCTTTGTCCGGACTCGCGAAACGGAAATGGGTGGCGCCGACAAACTCCCCGCCGATGCCCACCAGGCCCTAGAGGATGTGCTGGCCAAGCTGGGGTGATTACAAGAGAATCCAGATGGAGATCGGGCCTCCGATTTCGACGAATGGGGGCCTTCTCTTTATGGTTCGGCAGATCCGTGGATCAGCGTGGTTCAAGGCACTGGTGCCAACACTGCGCACAACCATCGTGAGTTTCGAGGGGCAGCGATTCGGCTTTGTGGGCGAGGGAAAGCTTGTACGCACCCTGTTTGCGCTGATCTACGGCTTCGCCATGGGCTATCGTTCGGGCAAGGAGATCGCGGATGTGATCGGTTCGGACACCCTCGGCTCTCAGGATTCAGGAGCGCCGCTCTCTCGGCATCGCATACGCGATACGCGAGACTGTCCCAGCCTGGGTTCGTCAATCC
>JFJP01005582.1_pt1 | contig 16106 bp, 15 predicted proteins | sample 431651 | NCBI WGS metagenome assembly JFJP01 (sample SAMN02602958, study PRJNA72255) | Microbial mat metagenome, whole genome shotgun sequencing project. | biome: fresh water; feature: sink hole; material: water; isolation source: purple microbial (photo- and chemosynthetic) mats found in... | reverse complement strand
CCGGCGACAAGGTTCAGACCATCATCCCGTTTCGTGGCAGCACGGACTGCAATTACACCAGCACCGATTTAGGCCAGGCCGACCCTGGGTGTGTGGGGTGCAAGCATAAGATTCAACACAAGGACTCAAATGACTGACCTATGCCATATAAGACCACATCATGAATTGATTGACAGACGGTGCATAGAGTGGGGTAAATGGGCCAGGGTTCATAACCGTCCATTCGGCGTTCAGCCCATGTGGCGGCATTACATGAGCACAGCCAGGCATTGGGACATTGACCCACATGTGCCCGTCGCCATCAACGCACTTGATGCACTGGAGATCGAACGTGCAGTAGCTCAACTTCCAGAAAAGTTTAGAACCGTCCTGCGCTGGCATTACGTATGGCCATCATTGCATCCAAACTCTGTAGCGCGGCAACTGGATATGTGTGTCGATGACCTGACGACGGCAAGAGATAGCGCTCTTGATTGCCTGATGACGTGCGTTCTGTAAAAAATTCTCTTGACTTTGAAAATTTATGGTATAAACACACTATTCGGTAACGATGGATTTTCGGTTTGCGCCGGAATAGTCGTCTCTAAATTCAAAGCCTCGCCGCAGCAATGTGTCGGGGCTTTTTGCATTGCACTTAACAAAATACAAAAATGGCAAGACCTCGGAGTACAACCGTCGATTGGGAGTTGGTTGAAAAGCACTTCCGGTCAGGCATCCTGTCAAACGTACAAATAGCCACAGACTGTGGCGTGTCAGAAGGGATGATTCGCAAGCGCGCCAAGAAGGACGGATGGACAAAAGACCTGTCCGCAAAGATCAAAGCACGCACTGAGGAAATGGTACGAGCTGAAGTGGTACGAGGGAATGGTACGAACCTAACACCAGCCACTGAAAAACAGACCATTGAGGTAAATGCGCAGGCTAACGCCATTGTTCTCATTAAGCAGAAGGGTCGAATCAGCAGGCACTTGAAGTTGTCGCAATCAATGATAGCAGAGCTTGAATCTCAAACCATTGACAAAGAGCTTTACGCGCAACTAGGAGAATTGATGTGCGCGCCAGACGACAAGGGTATGGACAAACTCAACGAGTTGTACAAAAAGGTGCTGACAACTGCATCGCGCATCGACTCGCACAAAAAGGCGGTTGAGACTGAAAAGACGCTGATTGCTTTGGAGCGTGAGGCTTTTAACATTGATGCCAAGGCTTCAGATAGCCCAATTGATGCAGCCCTGAAACGCATCGCAGAAGCTTCCAAACGAAATGGCTGACATTGATATGGTTGCGCTGCTAGAGGCAACGCGAAACCTTGAACTGTTTTGTGTAACGTGCCTGAAGGTCAAGGACAAGAAGGGCGACATCGTTCCGTTTGTCTGGAACCGGGCACAGCGACACATTCATGCGGCGCTGGAAAAGCAGCGCAAGAAAAATGGCTATGTTCGGGCGCTTTTGCTTAAAGGCCGTCAACAAGGTGGGTCAACCTATATCGGCGCAAGGTTCTATCACCGCACCAGCATGACACCGGGCCGGTCAGCTTTTATCGTGGCGCATGAGGATAAGGCGACAAACAACTTGTTCGAGATGGTCAAGCGGTATCACCAGCACAACCCGCTTGCGCCAAGCACGCGCAACAGCAATGCCAAAGAACTGGTGTTTGGCGGCATTGATGCTGGATACAAGTTAGCCACTGCAGGTAGCGATGATGTTGGTCGGTCAAACACTGCGCAATTGCTGCATGGGTGTTTGGGCGCTGGCGCATTGGTATTGATGGCCAATGGCGGAGTAAAGGCGATTGAGTCGCTTGAACCTGGTGACATGGTTCGCACGAAGTCCGGCGATGCAGCTCCTGTAAAGGGTGTTAGTTGGCATCCGGATGTGACGCGAAACATCACCATTGCCAAGTCAAACATTGAGCTTCGTGCGACTGACTCGCACAAGTTTTGGACGCGCAACGGAATGACGGAACTTGCTGACCTGAAGGTTGGTGATGAGCTTGGGTTCCCTGTGCGAGAGATCACCGGCGAGATGACTCATATACCGTTTGCTTCTGAAATGGCTGTTCGGGCGCATGGCGGCGGACGAACTGAAGTAGCTGGCCCGGAGTTTGTTGAGCTTGATTTCAATATGGGCCGCATGCTTGGATTGTATTTGGCAGAGGGTTATGTTGCGCTGCAATCAAAGGTACCACACTCTCCAGGAAGTGTAGTTTTCGCATGTCATGAGCGCGAGCTTGAAAGAAATACGGAGTGGATTCGCTGTGTTGGGTTGTACTCATCCATCAACACGCGAGAGAATAAAGGAAGTCTGACCAGAATGACGGTAACTTACGGCAAGCAGCATGCCTCGTTTATTGAGCGCATGTGCGGTCGCAAGCAAGACAAGCACCTGCCCGATCAGTGGTGGAAGATGCCTAGAGATTTTATTCTCGGCTTACTGTTGGGGTATCTAGCTGGCGATGGTCACTCAAGTCCAACGCGAGACAGGAGAATTCAAGCGCCTAGCATTGTCCCGGCTATTGCTTTTGGTATGCGCGATGTTGCAGCCTCTCTTGGGTTTGGATTTGGAGCAGTGTCATACCGTGCTAGAGCGGTCAGAAACGGAAGAAATGAAAAAGCACAGTACACATTCCGACTAACCGGCTCTGGAGTTGACCAGTTGGCCCCGATGTTGGATTGGGCAATTCCTGTCAGGAAACGTACTGGTAGAAAGTCGGATGTAGAAAATGGATTTGCTTGGTTGCCTATTGTTTCAATCGTAGGAGAAACAAAAGAGTTGGTTTACGACATCGAAGTTGACCACCCAGACCATGATTACTGTCTCGCGCAGTGCGCTACTTCAAATTCCGAATTCGCCTTCTGGCAAAACGCACCGCTGCACCTGGCAGGTATCGGCAACACGATTGCGCTGGCTGATGGTACAGAGATTGTTTTCGAGAGTACGGCAAACGGTGTCGGTAATCAGTTTCACCTGATGTGGCAATTGGCCGAGTCTGGCCAAGGTGATTACACGCCGATATTTGTGCCGTGGTTTTGGCAGGATGAGTACCAAAAGGAGCCGCCGCAGGATTGGGAGCTAAGTCCGGCTGATGTTGAGTATCAGCAGGCTTATGGCCTGACGATTGAGCAAATGGCCTTTCGTCACGCGAAGTTGATGGAATATGGCGCAGGAAACGAATGGCTATGGGACCAGGAATATCCAGCGACTCCAGCACTTGCATTCAGGTCAGCCACCAGTAACCCGCTGATCTCACCAAGCCTGATCATGGCCGCAGTCAATAACGTACTGTTTCGTGAGCGTCAAGGCCCATTACTTATCGGCTGTGACCCGGCAGGCGAAGGCGATGACAGGACAGCGATTGTGTTCAGGCAGGGCCGGACGGTGTTTCGGGTTGAGTACCACAGCAAGCTAGACACGATGCAAATCGCGGGAAAGCTGGCCGCTTATCACCGAGATATGCAGCCTGATGGTATTTTTGTTGACAAGTTGGGACTTGGGGCTGGTGTTTATGACCGGCTGGTTGAGTTGCAGATACCTGTTATCGGTGTCGGCGCAGGTTCACGCGCAACGGATTCAGAGCGCTACGAGAACAAACGGGCAGAAATGTGGTTTCTGATGGCCAAGTGGTTTGCAGATCAACCGGTTCGCATACCAAACGACAGCGCATTGATAGCTGATTTGAGTACGTTTCAGCCAGAGACATCCAGCAATGGGCGCAGGCAGTTGGAAAGCAAGCAAAAGCTACGCAAGCGCGGGATTAGAAGCCCCGATGGCGCGGATGCCTTGGCTTTGACATTCTCAGAGCCAGTTATGAGTAAGACAGCCGGGATTATTCCGCAACAACGCTACACCGCGCCAACCAGCGCAGGATATTAAGGATAAATCATGAGTGAATCAACATTTGATGCGTCAAACAATGGATACGACCCAAAAAATAACTGGTCGAACTTCTGGAAAAGCACCGATGACGATGGTAACGATATTGCTGAAACATCTGGATTGCCTCAACCGAATCATTATTTAGACTCTCCAGAGGAGGATGCAAGACTTGCGGATGATCTAAGTGAGCACACTAAGGCATGGCAGGAAAAAGAAAAAGCAAAGGCTGAAGGATTGAAAAGTGATCCGCACGAATTAAGCCAAAAACCTGAATCCGCTCCAGCGGTAGCTGTGGTCACCGTAAGGCAGGACAATCCGCTTTCTGACTCAACGGATAAGAAAGATAGCCCGTTGTCGTTCCGTGAGGCATTCAAGGCAGCGCGGGAAAAGGCCGAGGAGTCCGGCAATGGCGACGATGGTCGCTTCGATTGGACTGATAAAGATGGCAAGGTCACATCAATTGCAACCATCCTGAAGAAGCCCGCTGCACAGGGTGCGACTGCGGAAAAACCCGCTGCACCAGTGACGAAGGCCGTGCCTGTTGCCATTCCAGCGGCTGCGTCAAATCCTAATGCTCGACCACCGTATAAGAACACCACGCCTCAAGTCACTGCTGTTGGGACGTATGCAGGAAAACGCCCAAACGGGCAGGCCGGGGCACCAGGAACGACAAACTACACGCCTATGCCTGATGCGCCAAAGAATCTAGCATTTGACGAATTTACAAGCAAGCCTAAATCGGCACGCTAAACCATGCAGCAGTCCCCCGATAACGCCGAATACGATCTGGCGGCAGCCTCTGCATTTGCCAACGATAGCGAGCAGGAAGCCGTCATATCGTCGCTTGGCCCGATTTTGCTGGCCGAGTTCGCAGATGCCGAGCAGCAGCGCCAGGAAACTGAACTGCGCTGGCTGTCGAATCTGCGCCAGTATCGCGGGCAGTATGACCCAGAGGTTGAGGCCAGCATTGGTCCCAATCGCTCCAGGGCGTTTGTCAGAAAGACTCGCGTCAAGGTCAAGACAATCAACAGCCGGGTGGCTGATTTACTTTTCCCCGCTGGCAGCGAGAAAAACTGGACGATTGAACACACGCCTGTGCCGTCTTTGAGCGATGAGCAAAAGGATGTTGTCATCAAGTTGTTGACGCAAGCAAATCAAGGCCAGCCGCCGACCAAAGAACAATTTGACAAGGCAGCGGCTGACGTGGCAAAGCAGGCAGCAAAGAAGATGAGCAAGGTGATTGAAGATCAATTGGTTGAAGCCAGGTACAAAAAAGCTTCAGTGCAGGCGATTCATTCGGCGCACCTGTACGGCACGGGCATCATCAAGGGTCCGTTGGTTGAGAAGAAGGTTCGTACTCAGTTTGCGTATAAAGACGGGCAGTGGGAGCCTTTGAGCGAGACTTACATCACGCCTTTTGTGGATTATGTTCCGCTGTGGCGCTTTTACCCTGATATGTCCGCGACAACGATTGATGAGTGCCGCTATGTTTACGAGCGCCACCTGATGACTAAATCAGCCATGGCAAGTTTGTCGCAGCGCAAGACGTTTTCAACCCAAAAGATTCGTGATTACATCCTGTCAAACCCGGATGGCGAGACAAACAGTCTGTATCTGGACTCAGAACTGAAAAGTATTGGCGAACGCACGGCAAGCCAAGGGGTAAGGAATGGTCAGTATGAAGTGCTGGAGCGTTGGGGCTGGCTGGACGGGCAGCAGCTTGTTCAAGCGGGCGTTGATATTCCACCAGACCGTTTGCATGAATCATTTTTCAGCAATGTGTGGATGTTGCCGAATGGCGACGTGATCAAGGCCGTGTTGCAGCCGATCAATGGTGTTACATGGCCATACCACCTGTACTATTTCGACAAGGATGAAACAAACATCTTTGCCGAGGGGCTTGGAAGTGTCATGAAGGATGACCAAACCATGATTAACGCAGCTACTCGCATGGCACTGGATAATGCGGCTATCACATCAGGGGCAATGATCGAGGTCTCGCCGTCTCTGCTTTCCAATATGGAGAAGATGGACGAGATGCACCCATGGAAGATTTGGTTTCGCAATGGGACATTGCCGGGTAATCCGGCGATTCGCCCGATCACGCTGCCGTCGAACCTGAAAGAACTGTTTGACCTGGTGCAGTTGTTCGAGGGCAATTCGGACGAGGTGACAGCCATTCCGCGCTACATGACGGGCGAGAACTCGACTCAGGGTGCAGCGGGTACAGCATCAGGTATGTCAATGCTGATGGCGGCAGCAAACATCGTTATCAAGGATTTGATTACCAGTTGGGATGAGGGTGTAACCCGGCCATTCCTGCAAAGCCTGTACCGATGGAATATGCAGTTTCACCATGACAACACGATCAAGGGAGACTTCGACGTGAAAGCGCGTGGCACGGCTTCACTGGTGGCTAAAGAGATTCGATCACAGCAACTGAACAACTTTGCCCAGATGACTGCCAATGAACTCGATGCGCCGTATGTCAAGCGCGACAAGCTGTTGCAGCAACGTGCCGAGGCAAACGAGTTGTCTGACTGCGTGAAGACTGAAGAAGAGGTGCAAGCCGAACAAAGCAGTCCGCAAGCACAGCAAGCGCAACAGGCGCAACAGATGATGCAGCAGGCGCAAATGGCCCAGGCCAAGGCGCAGGTTGAAAAGCTCATTGCCGACGCACAGCGCATGATGGCGCAGGTCGAGCAGATCAAGGCGCAGACCGAAAAGTTGGCTGCCGAAACTGTTGCCGTTAAGGTGGGCGCTGAATATGCAGCGATGCAAGCCGGTGGTGTTGCCACCGAAAGGCCGGAAATTGCACCAGCAGGCGATGTGATTCTGAAGCAAGCTGGTTGGGTAAGTCAGCAAAAACGTGATGCCATGCTGCAAGCACAACAGACAGCCGCCATGCAACAGCAAGCAGCGCAGCAAATGGCACAGCAACAGCAGCCACAAGGACAACAAGGTCCACAAGGCCAGCCTGTGCCACCTATCCAGCAGCCGCAAACAGGTATGCAGGGCGAACAGTCCGGTATTGAAACCGCGAGGATTGAGTGATGGACGCTCAAACTCTATTGCAAGCCAAGTTGCAGACTGAGTGCGCTATTTTGCGCAGTTATTCGCAGTCTGAGTGTTCTAAGACGATGCTGAAGATTCTCGATATGCTGATTGAGAGCTACAAGCTGGATTTGATTCACGTCAAGCCTGACGGGTTGGTGGCAGTTCAATCTGCAATTCAGCAAACCATCGCCATTCGCAATGTGGTGGCAGACGAATCCAAGGATTCACCAAAGATTTGAGTTTCTCTAACCCCTGACAAAACGAAACCGCTTCACTGCGGTTTTTTTACGTCTTGACAGTTGGCCGACATCGGCCTTATCCGCCGTTGAAAGGAAAAATCATGGCACGCACACCAGAGCAAGAGATGCAAGACAGCAAGGATTTTGAAGCTGCTTATGCAGAGCAAGACCCGGAAAAAACACCGCCAGAAGAGGATGATGGCTTCGGCCTTGACCCGCAAGCGGTGACGCTTGAGGATGATGGTATCCCCAACAGCCCAGAAGAGGCCATCGAAGCTGAGCCAGTGCAGGAAGCCGCGCCTGAAATGCCGGCAGAACCAGTCCAGCCCCCAGGCTTGAGCAAGGAAGAGCAGCGGTTGAAGTCATGGGAGGGTCGTCTTCGGGCGCGTGATGCCATGGGTAAATCTGTCGAGTCCGAATCAGCCGAACCTGCATCAGAGGAAAACGGCGAAACCGCTGCGCAAGAGGCCAGTGAGCCGAGTATGAGTGCTGATGAGGCGATGGAAAAGCTCAATAGTGATTTTGGTCCTGAATTTACCGCCATGATCAACGCGCTCATTGATGCCAAGGTGTCGCAGTCCACCAAGGGTACGAACGATACGGTGCAAGAGATCATTGCCGACATCGTGAACAGCAAGTCGCGTGCCCATTTTGAGGCCATTGCGGACGCTCACCCTGATTTTGTTGATGTCGAGAAAAGTCAGGAGTTTCGATCTTTTGTGCTTGGTATGCCTGAGCCTCAAAAGACTGAGGCCATTCGCGTTATCAAGACTGGTTCTGCCAAAGAGATCAATGCACTTCTGTCCGCATTCAAGAGCAGCGCCAATCCAGCCGCAGTTAACGCCAATGTGGATGCCGCTGAAGGTGTCCGCTCAAGCGGTATGCGCCTGCCAGTTCAGCCGCCTGGTAATAACGATTACGAGGCAGCTTGGAAGGAATTCGACTAACCCAATTCGCCGGGTAACTGTATCAAAACAGTGCCCGGCATTCGCTTGTCCAGTGGCGGTTATCGCTGGCAATTTTCGGAGCAATAGGGCGATCACCTAGACGCGCAAGCGCAGTACCGAGAGATACCCCGTAGCGGGCCTCAATAGCGTACCCAGCAGTTTGCATACGGCAATACGGTAGTAGTTCAACGCTTCTTTTTGACGTGCGCCTTTGAGGCGCTTTTCTTTAAGGAAAATTGAAATGACACAAACTGCATACGGCGATATTTCGCCCGCAACGGCAGCCCGTACAGCAAAAAAACTGCTGAAGCGCGGCCAACCTTACCTGGTGCTGGAGAAATTCGGCCAGGCTCAATCCGTGCCTGCGTTCAACACAAAGGTGCTGAATTTCCGGCGCTACACGGCATTGCCAACTACGCCTTCTACGTTGACCGAAGGTGTTACGCCTGCTGGCCAACAACTGGCGGCATCGACCATCACGGCCACCCTGTCCCAAATGGGCGACAAAACCACGATCACCGACGTGATTATGGACACCCATGAGGATGCAGTGCTGACTGAGGCCATCAATTTGATTGGCGAGCAGTCAGCGCAGATGGTTGAAAAAATGCGCTTTGGCGTGTTGAAGGCAGGTAGCAATTTTGCTTATGCAAATCAGGTGGCAGGACGCACCAGTGTGGTTACGGCTTTGGCACTGGCTGATCAGCAGCGCGCCATTCGCACGCTCAAGCGCCAAAACGCTCGCCCAATCACCGAGATTTTGCTGAGTTCGACGCGCCTTGATACGCAAAACGTGGCCCCCGGCTATATCGGGTTGATTCACCCCGACTTGGAAAACGACGTGCGCAACATGACCGGCTTTACCCCTGCTGAAAAGTACGGCTCAATCACCCCGTGGGAGAACGAGCTGGGCAAGGTCAACGACGTTCGCTACCTGTCAAGCACGATCTTTGAGCCCTGGATTAACGCCGGTGGCGCAAAGGGTACGCTGATGTCAACGGGTGGCACAAGCGCTGACGTTTACCCGGTGCTGTACCTGGCGCGTGATGCTTTTGGCATTGTGGCGCTGAAGGGCCAGTATGCGGTAATGCCAATGGTTGTCAATCCCAAGCCATCGGACAGTGACCCGCTGGCACAGCGTGGTCACGTTTCTTGGAAGACTATGCAAACTTGTGTGATTAACCAAAGCTATATGCAATAAAAGGTCACCTTTTACCGTAAGGTAATCGACAAAATTCTGTGAATTGCTGGAACCCCCTGAAGCTCTAAACACTACAACGTAGCTGGAAACGGCAGGCGTGAATGTTTGAAAAGGTTAGAGATTGGGCAATCAGCAGCTAAGGGCCGTACAGGTCAAAGTTCAACGACTAGCCGCAAGGCGTAGAGGTTAGAAACCTCGAAGTGCAGAACCCCTATTAAATAGGGTGAAGATATAGTCTGGCCTGCTTGGAAACATGCAGAGAATCATCGGAATCGGATGGTTCGCAACACAATCGCTTGCAAGATTTGTTTATGATTCGAGTGGAAGTTGGAGCTACAGCTTAGTAACATGACGCAGGTATGAATCATTTTCCATGATACAATTAAGTATCAAAGGAGAGTGATTTATGCCAGTCAAGAAATGTGAAATATGCGGTTCTGAATTCAAGGCTCGGCTATCCAAGATAAGGTGTTGCTGCACAACATGCCGCAACACCTTGATCTCAAGAGAAAAGTCATTACGGTACAAAAAAACCAACAATTGCGTGGTTTGCGGGAAAGAATTTGAAGTCGGGGCTGTCGATGCAAAAAAGAAAACATGCTCAACTGAATGCGGTTACAAGTTAAGAGGATCATTGACCAGTAAGAGCCAATTGAGAACTTGTCTAACTTGTGGAAAAGAGTTCCAAATTCAACTTTCAAAGCTGAAGCAAGATGGAGCCGGTAGGTACTGCTCTGATGAGTGTCTGTATCATAGGAATGATAATGAAACAGAACGTAAATGCATTTGCTGCGGCAATGTATTTAGATCGCCACCAAGTTTGATGCATGTTAAAACGTGCTCAACAAAATGTGGATACGAGTGGTTTTCTGGCTCAAGGCACGGAAGGTACATTGGAGCAACAAAGAAAGTTGTGCATGATGACGGGCATGTTACAACTGTTGCAAACAGATGGTATGCAGCAAAGCACAACAAAATTCGGTTTGAATTGTTAAAACGAGCAACTCCAAGTTGGGCATCGGAAAACAAAATCATCGAGTTTTATGAACTAGCTGATTCTCTTGAGAAAACAACAGGAATGAAATACCATGTAGATCACATCGTCCCATTGAACGGTAAGACGGTATCTGGTCTTCATAATGAATTCAACTTACAGGTTTTGCCTTGGCTTGAGAACTTGAGCAAGGGAAACAGATATTGGCCTGATAAGCCTACATAAAATATCCATTTAGGATATTCGTAACCGCCGCGTAGCAATACCCGGCGGTTTTTTTACGCCCCTTCATTGGGGCTTTTCTATTTTCAGGACAAAAAATGTCAAAAGATTCAAATATCACCACACTGGATGATGAAGTTCCGGTGGCAGAAGTCGTCAAAACACCAAAATCAAAGGCCAAGGCTGATGTTGCAGCGGATGGCGAGTTTTACAACATCACTTTTTACCCGACGGGCGATGAAAGCGGCAGCCAACTTGTTGACGTTTCAGTCAATGGTTATCTGATTCGCTTTGAACGCGGTGTGCCGCACAAGGTGAGCAAGTCGTTCAAAGAGGGGATTGAGCAAATGGTGGTTACCACGTTTCACACGGTCAACGGTGAACATGTGGAGAAGAACACACCACGGTTCCCGTTCAGTGCCGTACCGGCGTAACCCATGAAGATTGTCGATCTAATACCAATGGTTGCTGTGGAGGCGCTGGGTTGCCCAGAACCGACGATTAGCGCGGCCATTTTGATGGCATCCATCAATCTGTGCAAGGAGTCTTTGGCATGGACTGAAACATCAGACCCTATTCCCATGCAGGTTGGCAACCGTGATTATGAGATTGATGTGCCTATGGGTGCGGTAATGGAAACCGTGCTAAGTGCGTATTGCAATGGACAGCCGCTTTTGCCGTTTAACCGGCCATTTTCACCAGATGCATCAATAGGTGCGCCATACCACTACAACATGACGACTGACCGGCTGGCTGTCAGCGTTTATCCAGCGCCTGCGTCTGTTGGTTCTGTGTTGATTGTCAGGGCTGCGTTCACGCCGTCTTTGAAGGCTACGACATTGCCTGATTTTCTGGATGTTGACGTTGTCACCAGTGGGGCCAAGGCAAGGGTTATGGCAATACCCGGAGTTACTTGGTCAAACCCGCAGTTGGCTGCTTATTACAAGTCTGTTTTCGACGCAGGCATTACCCAATACCGAATCGAAGAACACCACGGTCGTGTACCAGGTTCTATTCGCGTAGCTCCGCGCTTGTTCATTTAGATAACCGTTTACTTAAGGAAATTACCATGGCAACACTTACAGCCGCAGCGATCATCAAACGCTGCATAGATACTTTACAAGACCCGACCTCGGTACGCTGGCCGATTATCGAGTTGATTCGGTATTTGAACGACGGACAGCGTGAGGTGGCAATGCACCGACCGGACGCGATGGTTAAAACAGCCACTGTGACGTTGGCATCCGATACAAGGCAGAAATTGGTGGCTGGAGCCGCAGGAAGCCCAGGCGCTGTCGGCACAGGAATTGAACCTGCAAAGCTGATCGACATTACCAGAAACCTAACTGGCCCTGCGCGTCAAGCCGTGCGGCTGATTAACAGAGAGGTGTTGGATGCCCAACTGCCTACCTGGCACGATAGTGCGGCGAGCAAGATTATTAAACATTTTATGTTTGATGCGCGTGACCCACTGGCGTTTTTTGTGTATCCAAAGGCTGACTCTGCAACGTCTGTCGAAGTGGTATTTGGTGCGTACCCGAAAAGCATCCACGAAGCTGATTTCGCGGATTGGGCCGCGCTTTCATTAAGTCCAACATCAGGTATTGCTGTTGTTGATATACCAGATATTTTCAGTAATGCTGTGATTGACTACATCCTGTACCGGTCGTATTCAAAAGATTCCGAGTACGCAGGAAACTCGCAACGGGCACAGAACCATTACACATCGTTTGCGAACGCGTTAGGCGTTGAGCTGAATGGAACTATTGGTGTTGCGCCAATGACCTCAGACAACCCGAACTATTCAGGCCGCCGCACCAATTCCGCATCAACTACAAACTAACCTTACGAAGGATTAAATCATGTCTAAATTCTCGAACTACAGCGAAGCAAATATCATCGAGTCAACCCTTCGAGGGGCTGCATTTCCGGTCCCGTCGAGTATCCATCTGGCGCTGTTTATAGCCGACCCGACTGATGCCAACGTAACGGCTAACGAGTGCAATACAACGGCCTGGCCGGCGTATGCACGACAAGACGCTGCTGCTGGTGCTGCCATTGCAACAGGGTGGACGGCCCCATCAGACGGTGTGACCTCCAATTCCAAGGTCATTACCTACGCGCCTAATAACGGGGTGGCTTCTGTAACTGTGACACACGTTGGTATTTATGACGCATTGACCGGTGGTAATTTGCTGTACCACGCGCCGCTGACATCGAGCAAAACGCTGTTGACAGGCGACGTGCTGTCCTTCGGCATTGGGGCGATTGTCATCACGGTCGCCTAATAGCGAGTAGCTTGCTATGAATCGCTTCACGCTCAATGGGGCGGCGCTTAACGGCGCTGTCCTATCCCTGGTTCTGGCATCGGCCAGTTTTGGGTGCGAAGCGCAGGTTTCCCCATTGGTTCGCCTGGTACGAGGTGCTTCGGTCTCGGTATCCGGTTCTGCTGCCGCCACAGTGCAGGCAGTTTGTACTCGCCGAGTTGTTGCGCGTATCGACGGGGTAGGTGGTGTATATCCGAAGGCGGAGCTAAAAAACGCCATTGCTTCCAGGTTTACCTGCGGCGCGTCTGCGACAGCCTATGTGCTGCGTGATATTCAGTCCGGCGCAGTTATCTATGGAGATGCCAAGGTGTCGGCCACGGTGGCCGATCAGTTGGGCCAAGTGGCTATGTCAGGAGGCAGCGCATTAGGTGTGACAGCCACCCGTGTGCATAGGGTCAGATCCGACCTGGCAGGGGTATCGTATTGTGCGGTGCTGCCGTCCCCTACGGTTTACCGAATGGCCGCCACCACAGCAACGCTTGGTGCTGCTTATGTCCTGGTTGAGACAACCATCAACGGGGTGGCGGAGTGCTATGCCAATTTTCCTGCCTCATGCTCTGTTGTTCTTGACGGGGTGGCGACGCGCACGGCTTCGTGCGACATTCATGCGCTGGCAGATGCGGCGGTTAACGCCAATCTGGTTCAGCCTGGCCGGGTTGCGTTGACACCAACGGCTTCGGTTCCGACAGCCAATGCTTTTATTGTGCAAACGTCGGTTGTCCAGATGCCGGCGACGGCGCAGTGTCATGCGCAGGCCGTCCGGGTACATCCGGTAGCGACCAATGTTCCATGTCTAAGCGCGATGGCACTTACGCCCGTTCAGCAGCATTCCATCGGGTTGGTTCTTACCGCCAGTGCTGATGTCTTTGGGGCGGGTCGAGTTGCGCGTTATGTGTCGGCCCACGCGCTGTGTTTCGCGACGGTGGATGCTGGTTCTGTGCGAAGTGTGCGCCCGGCGGTCAGCGTTGCGGTGGGGTCGGTAATCTCCGCTGAGGCTGTCAGATCGGCGTTGTTTGGCGTTGATTTTTTGTGTTCGGTCGGGGTACATGCCGACGCATCAAGGACTGTCAATCCATCGGCTAGCGTTGCCGCGCAGTCCGCAGTGACAGCAGATGTTGTGCTATCAAAAATGGCCGGGGCGAGTGCCGGCGGGTCAGCTAGTACAAATGCTACCGCCGGGCGCTCCGCGCTTGCTGGGCTTTTGGTAGAAGGGGGTTCAGGTGTGTCGGCAGAGGCTGTTAGGACTGCTTCGGCACAGGCTGCTGTTGTTTCCACGGTATCGGTGTCAGCAGATTCGGTTCGTGGGCTATGGTCAGACGCGTCCGTTGAGTGCGCCGCGTATGTCGCCCCGTTTGCGGTTCGTAGAGTGTTAGCTGATTTCAGCGTTACAACTGAGGCTGATGTGACGGCAGATGTTAGGTGCTGGAAGGTTCCTACTACGGTGTGTACTGCCAGCGCTGATTTGCAAGCGACGGCTGTCAGGTTGGTTGCGCCGACTGCCCTATTCAGTACAACAGCTACTGTGGAGCTAGAACCGTTGCGTTTTGCCGTGTGTTCCGCAGATATCAGAGCTGTTGCCGACTTTGAATTTAACGCGGTGCGGATAGTTCCGGCCTTGGCGGGTGTTTCTGGTGAACTAACACTGACGGCGGATGCAAGCAGAACGACACCGCCTAATTTTGCCGTTTTAAGTGCAGGTGCGACCGTTATTTCAGATGCGGTTCGTGTGCTGCTACCCACTGCGTTCTCTGGCGCTACTGCTGATGTTGTCATTGATCCAGATGGCGTGGTGTTTTTACCCATGCCCGCGTGGTCAAGTTATTCCAATTTCAATGCGGGTGCGACCGTTGCTTCAGATGCGGTTCGTGTGCTGCCTGTGGAGTCGGTTGTCCAAACAACAGCTCATGCTGGCGCTACTGCTGACAGATCGGTTTTCCCGTCTTGCGAAGTAGCGACGTTGTCGGTAGTGACCGCCAGCGCTAGTAACACAAAACCGAGTTTTGTCAGTTTGAGCGCTGGCGCTTCGGTGACCGCATCTAGTTCATTTTATGGGACGCTGTACGCATTTATTGATGCCGGTGTGACAGTGACGGCTGATGTGCGCTTCGTTCGGTATGGCTCGGCGTTTCTGACAGCCGGAGCGGCTATGTTGGCGGATGTTGTCGCCAACGCATACAGCAAAGACCCCCTTGAGCGAACTTTTGTAAGCCCGGCCCGTGTGTGCGACTTTTCCAGACCGTTTGTTGAAACTGAATTTAGGAGGGCTGCATGAGGCTCGGAACTGTACAAAAGCAACCCGCAGAGCGTTTTAGCTACACCATCACTTACGAGGATGCGCTGACTGTCGGCGACAACATCGAAACAGCCTCGGCTGTTGTTGACCCGCCGGGTCTTGTCATCGACAACGTGGGTGTCTATGACCCCCGCGTGAAGCTATGGGTCAGCGGCGGAGCAAATGGCGCATCGTACAAGGTGACTGTCACTTGTGGTAGCGCCGAAGGCCGCGTGTTCCAGGATGAAATTGTGTTCAAAATCAAAGAGCTGTAACAATGCAAGACTTCAAAAACAATGCCTTTGGTGTCCTAAGCGCGTACATAGACGCATCAACAACTTCTATTGCGCTGGTTGACGCGTCAGGGTTTCCGTCACCTTCGGGCGGTAGTTTTTTCATGGCGACGCTGGTCGGTTTGAACACCAACGGGCAGGAAAATGCCTGGGAGGTTGTCAAATGCACCAGCCGAATCGGTAACACCCTGACGGTGCTGCGTGGACAAGACAATACGACCGCAGCAACTTGGCCCATCAGCACTAAGTTTGAACTGCGGTTAACCGCCAGTTTTGCAAACTTGCTGGATGACCACCTTGACAGCACAAGTAACCCGCATAGTGTGACCAAGGCGCAGGTTGGATTAAGTGAAGTTCCAAACCTCGCGTTCAGCGGCAGCAACACAGGTGATGAAACCAATGCCACCATAAAGACAAAGCTGGGTATCACCACCCTGAGCGGCACCAACACCGGCGATCAGATCATCCCCACCACGCTCCCTGCGTCTGACGTATCCGCCTGGGCAAAAGCCGCCACCAAGCCAAGTTACACCGCCGCTGAAGTGGGCGCACAGGCTACCCTCGTATCTGGCACAAACATCCGCACGGTCAACGGCAACAGCCTACTGGGCGCTGGCGACATCACCATACAAGGTGGCAAGCCAAGCATCACCGGTGACACCACTATCTACATCAGCC
>JFJP01020485.1_pt1 | contig 16107 bp, 10 predicted proteins | sample 431651 | NCBI WGS metagenome assembly JFJP01 (sample SAMN02602958, study PRJNA72255) | Microbial mat metagenome, whole genome shotgun sequencing project. | biome: fresh water; feature: sink hole; material: water; isolation source: purple microbial (photo- and chemosynthetic) mats found in... | reverse complement strand
ACCGACCTTCATCTGGTCCTTGTCGAGCGAATGCTCCGACTGGGGGTCGGCGCCGAACATCACCGTGAGCTTGGCCATGTGCGAAGTCCCTGACGGCCAGGAAGCTAGGGGTGGGATGGACGGGGTCAACTTTTTGCCGGGGGGAGGGCTCGGAGACAGGCTTAAGGTTAAGGCTTGAGGCTTGAGGTCCATTGCCCCAGTTCCGGTCTGGGACCGCCTGACTGCAGATGGATCCACGTTCCACGCTTGCGAGCCAGCAGCCGGCGACCAGCGGCCAGCGGCCAGCAGCCAGACCAGGGGCAATGGACCTCAAGCCTCAAGCCTCCAGCCTCCCCCTGCGTTGCCGGACATGGCCGGATGGGTCCGTATGGGATAGCACGGCGTTGACCGCGACGTCTGGCCATCACGGCCCGACGATTGCCCCCGCCGGCTTTCAATCACCATCCCTCGCGCCATGCCTACCGCCACCCTCCCCACCACCCAGCAGGCCGTCCAGCTCGTCGGCCCCGACAAGCTCGAACTGAACCGCACGAAGCCGGTGCAGCGGCCCGGGCCGACCCAGATCCTCGGCAAGGTCGAGTGCGTCGGGCTGTGCTTCAGCGACATGAAGCTGCTGCACCAGTTCGACCAGCACGCGCGCAAGACCCCGGTCAAGGCGCACCTGGCGGAGAGCGTGCTCAAGACCATCCCCAGCTACGTGCCGGATGGCCAGCCGACGGTTCCCGGGCACGAGGCGGTGATCCGCGTGGTCGAGGTCGGCGCCCAGGTGAAGAGCGTCAAGGCCGGCGGCCGCTACCTGGTCCAGGCCGACTGGCGCGACCTCAAGACCGACAAGAGCAACGGCGCGTTCGGCTACAACTTCGAGGGCGGCCTGCAGCAGTACGTCCTGCTCGACGAGCGCACCACCGTCGCCGCTGACGGCACCAGCTACCTGGTACCGGTGCCTGACGACCGCTCGGCCAGCCAGATCGCCCTGGTCGAGCCGTGGGCCTGCATCGAGGAGGCCTTCATCCACCGCGAGCGCCAGCTGTTGAAGCAGGGTGGCACGCTGCTGCTGGCGGTCGCCCCCGGCGCCAGCGTCGACCTCGCCGGCCTCGACCTCGCCAGGTCGGCGAAGAAGCTCTGCCTGGGAGCGCCCTGCGGCCGCGACGGCTTCATCTGCACCGATCCGGCCGCGCTCAAGCCCGGTTCGGTCGATGACCTGATCGTGGTCGGTTCGGATCCGGCGTTCCTCGAGTCGCTGTGGCCGCTGGTCGCCACCGACGGCCTCGTCCTGCTGGCCCTATCCGGCGGCAGCTATGGCCGGCCGGTGTCGACGCCGGTCGGTCGCGTCCACTACGGCAATGTCCGCATCGTCGGCACCACCGGCAACCGTCCGGCCGAGGCCCAGGCGCGCATCCCCGCCACCGGCGAGGTGCGGCAGGGCGACCGGGTGCACGTGATCGGCGCCGCCGGCCCGATGGGCTCGATGGCAGTCCTGCGCCTGGTCTCGCTCGCCGCCGGCGGCACCGCGGTCGAGGGCAGCGACATGAGCGACGAGCGCCTTGCTGTGCTCGGGGCCAAGGCCGAGCCGGTGGCCAAGCGGCGCAGCGTGCCGTTCCGCCTGTTCAACCCCAAGGCCGGCGGCAAGCCGACCGGCGGTTCGCGCTACCACATGGTCATGGTGCCGGTGCCGGCGGTGGTCGCCGGCGCGGTCGCCGACAGCGCCGACGGCGGCATCGTCAACATCTTCGCCGGCATCCCCAGCGAGGTCAGCGGGCCGATCGACCTCGACGCCTACGTGCGCAAGGGGCTCTACTTCATCGGCACCTCCGGCTCGACCATGGAGGACATGCAGGTGGTGCTCGGCAAGGTGCTGGCCAACCAGCTCGACACCAACCTGTCGGTCGGCGCGGTGACCGGCTTCGGCGGCGCGATCGAGGGCCTCGAGGCGGTGAAGACCGGCAAGATCAGCGGCAAGATCCTGGTCTACCCCGACCTCGGCGACTTCCCGCTGACCGAGCTGGCCGCCCTGGTCGCCAAGTACCCGTCGATCGGCCCCAAGCTGAAGGACGGCTGCTGGTCGCGCGAGGCCGAGGTCGAGCTGCTGCGCGTGGCGGGCTAGCCGGCCGCTGGCGCGGCGGCGGAGGCGAGGTAGACCTCCGCCCATACGACCCCGTCCGCTACGCCCAGGTCCAGCAGGCCGCCGGCAAGAAGTAGCTTTCTGTTCGTGGGGCTCTGCCCCACGTCCCCGCCGGGGGACTTCTCCCCCGGAACCCCCGCTCGACACGCCGCGCATACGCGCGTCGATTCGCCAGGCGGGGGTTTCTGTTCCAGGCTCGCTGCGGCCTCGCGACACCTACTACATGGTGCAGATCCACCGATCGTCGCTCGCCCGGGCGCTCGCTCGGCGGACGCTAGCCACGATTTGCTCGTGGGGCTCTGCCCCACGTCCCCGCCGGGGCCCTTTGGCCCCGGAACCCCCGCTCGACACGCCGCGCATACGCGCGTCGATTCGGTGTAGCGGGGTCGCTCGTTCCAGGCTCTCTGGTCGCACGCCGGCCAGAGCCACACGGACAGCACGGCTCCAGCCCGGCGCGCTCCGGCGTTCGCTCGGCGGACGCCATCCACGAGCGGTGGGGTCAGCGGAGGTGCGGAAAGGGCTCGGGCAGCAGGCCGGGGGCCTGCAGGGCGGGCTCCCAGGCCGGGTCGTGGTAGAGCACCGACAGTGGCAGTCGGCCGCGGCGCGCGGCCTCGGCCGTGCTGCGTGGTGGATCAGACCAGTCGCGCAGCAGGAGCTGGATGCAGGCGGATTGCCGGGCGTCGGCGGCGGGCAGGGCGGCCTCGGCCTGGGGCCGGGCCGCGGGACCCAGGCGGTAGAGCGCCATGATCGCCCAGGTCGCCGCCGGCTTGCCGGCGGATGCGCGCAGACATGGCAGCAGTTCGGCGCAGATGGCGTGGGTGGAGTCCGTGTCCTGGCGCATGGCCAGGAGCCAGGCGGCGAGGAAGCGCTGCTGCGCGTCTGGTGAGGCGAGCGCCTCGCGCAAGCCCGGGGTGCCGGCGTCCGGATGCAGCCACAGCCAGCGCGTCCCGTCCTTGGCATTGCGCAGGCCGGTGTAATGCGAGTAGTCGCGGGCCCGGGGATAGTCGTCGTCGCGCAGACCTTCGATGGTTACCGCCACCAGCCGCGCGTCGGGCGTGGCGCCGCGCGCGCGCAGGAGATCGGCGGCGAACTGGCGGCACTGGTAGTCGGGGTCGCCCAGCGCATCGCGCAGCAGCTCCTCGGCCAGATCGTCGTGCTGGTCCTGCAGCAGCCATTCCGCGCTCAGCGCCGACCAGCGCACGCCATCGTCGCGCAGCGCCGCGATCAGGCCCGCCAGCATGCGCCGGCGCTGCTCGGGGGCGAGCCGCAGCCCGCGCAGCGCGTTGCCGGCCGCGCCCACCGCCTGGGGACGGCTGCCCAGGGCGCGCAGCAGCGGCTCGACCGCCTCGTCCCGTCCCAGGCGGCCGAGCGCCCCCATCGCCGCGCAGGCGACGCCGTCATCGCGGTCGTCGACCAGGCGGAGGAATTCGGGCAGGAGGCGCGCGTCGCGCCGGTGGGTCAGGCTGTTGACGGCGGCAAGCCGCACCGGCGCGGCGGGATCGCGCAGGCCAGCCAGGACGAGCCGGTCGTGGCTTCCGGCGTCGGCCAGCAGGGCGATGAGATGGGCGCGGACCCGGGCATCGGCATCGCCGGCATGGCCGGCGGCACGATCGAGCAGCGCGCGTCCGGTCGCGGCTCCCAGCCGCAGCTGCTGCAGCTCACCGGCCGCCACCCGGCGGACCTCGACGTCGCTGTCGCGCAGGGCGGCGAGCAGCGCCTCGGCTCCGGCCGCGGGGTCCTGGCGCAGGCGCCGGTCGAGCGGCACGTAGGCGACCCAGTGGGCCGGCACCAGCGGCGATCCGCCGGTGCGGCGCCGGGCCTCGGCACGGATCGCCGGACCCAGCAGCGGGCTGTACGCCACCACCGCGCCGGGCCAGATCCGCGGCAGCAGGAACCAGCCGGTCGCCAGCACCGTCGCCAGCACGCCAGCGGCCAACCAGCAGAGCAGGCGCAGGCTCATGACCGGCGCCATGTCACGTGGATTCCACCGCTGGGCAGAGCTCGCTTCGCAGTCACGGCGGATGGACGGCGGTCGGAGTGCGGCAGCCGGAGCATGCTGGCAGCGTGCGTCCGCCGTACCGCTCCGCCAGGACGGCCCAGCGGCCTCCATCCCACCATTGGGACGGAGCGGCCCAGTGCCCTGAGGCAAGTCCTGGCCTGAGGCGCTGGCCGGCCGACACTCGGCGCATGCGCTCGCGCCGGCTCCGATCGAAGCTGCGCCTCCGGAACTGGCTGAGGGCCTGGTGGTTCTGGCTGCTCGCGGCCTGCGCAGCCTATGTCCTGACCATCGGCCTGCTGCGCTTCCTGCTGCACGACTACCTCGTCGTCGCGGTGGTGCACGAGGACGGGCCCACAGATGGCCGGGTGGTGCTCTACCTCTCGCTGCTCACCGAGTTCGCCAGCGGGACCGACCGGCTGGTGGTGGGGCTGGGTCGTTCGCTGCTGGGACCCGAACTGGCGATCGAAGGCTGGGTCCGCACCCGGCTGCGCTGATGGTCCGGCCCGCTCAGCGGGCGATGGCGATGCGCCTCGGCTGTCGGTCGGCGGCGGTGGCGTAGAGAGCATGCACGGTGGCGAAGATGCTGGCCGCACGGGCTCCTCCCATCGGCTCGGCAGGGCGGCCGGCGAGGATGGCGTCGAGCGCGGTCAGCGGCCGATGGTGGCTCTCCAGCTCGGCCGACGTGGGGAATTCGCGCCGCTCGCAGACGACGGCGCCACGCACGTCGTAGCGGTGCTCGAGCCACATGCGGTCGCCGGGCCAGGGCAGCCACTGCCACGCCACCGCGCCGGTGTCGCCGGCGATCTCCGACTCGGCGCGTTCAGCGCCGTGGCAGCAGCTGGCGCGTTCGTAGGCCACCGATACGGCAGTGCCGTCCGCCAGCTCGGCGACGAGGTCGGCTCCGATGTGGTGCTCGACATCGAACACCGTGCCGGCAGGCAGCGTCACGCCGGTGGGCGGGCAGCGCGTCCAGGCCGAGGACACGGTCAGCGCGCGCGGCGCGAGGACGGCGCAGATGGCAGAGAGATCGTAGACCGCCCAATCCATGCCGACGCCGCCGCCGCTGGCGCTGCGGTCGAGGAACCAGCGCGAGCGCGGCTGGTATTCGATCCCCGGCCGCCCGCGGTTGGTCAGCTGGAGCCAGCGCACCCGGTAGGGTCGGCCGAGCGCGCCGCTGCGCACCAGCTCGGCCGCGGCGAGGGTCGTACGGTAGCCGAGGTAGCGTGAGCAGCACTCGTGCAGATGCAGGCCGCGCCGCGCCGCCTCGGCGACCATCTCGTCGGCCTGGGCGGTGGTGGTGGCGAAGGGCTTCTCGACCAAGACATGCCGCCCGCTGGCGAGCGCGGCGAGGGCCATGGCATGGTGGGTCGATGGCGGGGCAGCGACGATGGCTATCTCACCCGGTTCCGCCGGCCTCGCCAGCATCGCTTCGACGCTGGGGTGGGTGGTCGCCTCGGGATGCTCGGCGGCGAAGGCGGCGAGGCTGGCAGGCACCGGGTCGGTGACATGCAGCGGACGCGGTCCGTCCGCCAGGCCGCGGTTGGCGATGGCATGGTGTCGGGCGATGGCGCCGGCGCCGATCAGGCAGAGGGGGGCTCGCATGGATGTCTCGAGGTGGTGCGGAGATGGAGGGGCTCAGGCTGCCGGCGCCGCCGCGGTCGTGCGCCAATCGATGGCCACGCCCCAGACCCGGTCGCGGGCATGCTGCAGCTCGCGGTACGAGGCGGGGGCGTCCTCGGGTCGGACGAGATGGCTGCGCAGGGGCGCGACGCGCAACCGTCCGTCGGCGATGGCGGCGAAGATCAGGGCGTAGGCGTCGGCGACGGTGCGGGTGGTGCCGCGCACCGAGGTCGCCGGGAAGCGCCACATGTGCGCCCCGCGTAGGGCGATGCCCTGCATGTGGACGCGGTTGAGCAGGCTGGTGAGGTCGCCCGGGAGAGGCGTGCGCGGGGTGCCGAGCAGGACGCACTCCCCCATCAGCCGGGTGCCTTCGACCGCCGCCTGGATCACGGCGGTATGGCCGACGGCGTCGACGGTGACGGTCGCACCGGCGCCGCCGGTGGCGGCGAGCAGGGCTTCCACCTGGCGTCCGGCGGGGGCGTCGATGGTCTCGCCGATGCCGCAGCGGCGCGCCATGGCGCAGCGCTCGGCCACCGGGTCGAGGCCGATGACGCGCGCCCCGGCGAGGCGGTAGAGCTGGGCGCACAGGTTGCCGATCACCCCCAGGCCGAACACGGCGACGGTGTCGCCGGGCCCGGCCGGGCTGACCCACGGTGCGACGAGAGCGATCTGCGCCAGGCAGACGAAGGCGGCGTCCTCGGGGGCGAGACCCTCGGGCACGGGGTAGCAGCGGCCCCACTGGTGGTCCTGGTTGTGCAGGAACCGCTGCACCGCCTGGTGCTTGCCGGCGAAGAACACGCGGTCGCCCGGCTTTACGCCGGCGGTGCCGTCGCCGGCGGCGATGATGCGTCCGATGCAGGCGTAGCCGCTGCGGGTGGGGAACGCGCCGGCACCCTCGCCCTCGCCGCGCAGCCGCGCCAGCTCGGTGCCCGCACTGATCAGCGACGCCTCGCTGGCGATCAGCACCTCGTCGCGGGCGAGGGCGGCGCCATCAACCTCCTCGCTGGCGAGCTCGACCTGGTTCGGAGCGGTGAAGAGGATGTGGCGGGAGGAGAGGGGCATGGCTCGGTTCCGTGCGGAGTTGCCCCCAGCGTACCGTCGCGGATGCCGCCGGAGGAGGCGGAAGTGGACGCGATGTGGCCTTTCTGGTATGAGCGGCCATGGACGGCCCCATTCCCACCGACATCTCCAGCCGGCCGCGTGCCGCCACGCGCTACCTCGACGAGGGCGGGCGCCATTGGCGCATCACGGTCGTCTTCCAGGGTGCGCACGGGCTGCGCCGGCTGCGCGGCGAGGACGCCATCATCGGGGCCCGGCCGCCGCGCGAACCGCAGCCCGGGCGCGGGCCGGTATGGGGGCTGAGCGTGGTGCTGGCTGGATCGGCGGTGTTCTCCGATCACACCGGCGGAGCGGTGGGGCTGGCGGCCGGCGGCTGGTACCGCTTCGCTGGCCGCGCTCCCAGCGAGGTGCTGGTGTCGCCGGCCCCCGGCTTCTCCGAGATGGCCGTCTCTACCGACGGCGAACTGGGCGACCGCCTCGCCGCGCTGGGCCTGTGGCCAGATCAGCCGCACGCCCAGGCCGAACCGGACGCGACGGTGCTGGCGGCCGGCTGGGAGCTGTACCGTGCTCTGCGCGACCCGGTGGTGGCTGGCCACGGGCTGATCCGCCGCCTGGTGGCCCTGTCCGAGCGGGTGCGCCTGGCACCGGCGCCTGGCGCCGACACCGGCTTCCGCGCCCGCGCCTGCCGGCTGCTCGCGGCCCATCCCGAGCCGGGCTTCGCCTTGGCGGCGGCGGCGCACGCGCTCGGCCTTGGCGAGCAGGCCTTCCGCAAGCGATTCGTGCGCGAGGTCGGCGTCCCGCCCGGGCGCTGGCACCTGCGCCGGCGCATGGAACGCGCTACCCATCTGCTCGCCAGCATGCCGGTGGCTGAAGTGGCGCGCCGCCTGGGCTACAGCGACCGCACCGTGTTCAGCCGCCAGTTCCGCCTGGCCACCGGCCAGGCTCCGCGCAGCCTGCGGCACGCGGAGCGTTGAACGGCAGGAATGGCATGCGGTGGTGCGTGCGCAATCGTCAGGCGCTCCGCGGCCAGCCGCCCCAGCCGGGTTCGCAGCGGCGCAGCGGCACCTCGTCGCGCAGGACGAAGTCGCCGGTGTCGCGCATCCAGGCCTCCAGCTCGCCCGCCAGGCGCTGCTTGATGGCACGGCATTCCGGACGCTGGGCCAGGTCGATCAGTTCAAGCGGATCGCTCAGCGTGTCGTAGAGCTCCTCGGCGGGACGCAGGCCGACGGCCGGTGCCGGCAGGGCACCGTCGAAGCCCTGGCCGCTGTCCGTCCCGGCCGGCACCTCCCACGGCCGCCACGGCCGCGGCTTGACCTCGGGATCGAACCAGCGGAGGTAGTGCCAGCGCTGATCGCGCACGGCGCGCACCGGATCGTAGCGGTCCACGTAGCCATCGACGCCCTGGATCCGCACCTCGCCGTGGAAGTTGCGCTCGGTGAAGATGCGTCCGTGCGGGCGGTAGGGCCGGCCCTGCAGCAGGTCGAGGCAGCTGCGCCCATCGACCGGTCCGCTCAGCGGGATGCCGAGGGCCTCGGCGAAGGTCGGGCGCAGGTCGATGTTGGGCAGCAGGTGGTCGCAGACCTGGCCGCGCAGGCCGCGCGGCGGACGCATGAGCAGGGCGACCTCGCAGCCGCGGTCGTAGAGCGTGCCCTTGGCCCGCCGCATGGGATCGGCGATGCCGTGGTCGGTGGTGAAGACGACCAGCGTGTCGTCGAGGCGGCCGAGTTCCTCGAGCGCGGCCATCAGCACGCCGACCTGCCGGTCGAGGAAGCCGATCGCGGCCTGGAAGCGGGCCAGGACGCGGCGCACGCCAGGACGTTCGGGCAGCCAGGGCGGGACATACACCTGGTCGGCCGGCACGGCGCCGCCGTAGGCTTCGAGGCGCAGGTCGCGCATGAACGACGAGGCATGGACCTCGTGCGTGCCGACATTGGCGTAGAACGGCTGTGACTGATCGCGCTGGCGCAGCCAGGCGATGCAGGCGGCGACCGCGTTCTCGGCCCGCTGGTCGTCCCAGGTGCGCTCGCTGTCGATCACGTAGTGGTTGTGCAGCGGATGGCGCTCGTGGCTGAAGCCGAAATGCGCGGTCTCGCAGCCGGCGCTGTTGGCGTCATCGACGATGGTCGTCTGGGTTTCCGGCAGCGGCCAGCCCATGTGGGACAGGCCGATGCCGCCGCTGACATGGGCGTAGCGTCCGCTCATCGCGCACATGCGGCTGGGGCTGCAGGCCGGCGAGGAGCAGAACGCCCGGTCGAAGCGCACGCCGTCCGCCGCCAGGCGGTCGAGATGCGGACTCTCCACCAGGGCGCCGTAGCAGCCGAGATGCTTGCCCAGGTCATGGCAGATGATGTGCAGGACGTTCATGGGTGGTGGCTCGTGGGGACAGGGTGGGAGCCGGTCGCCGGCAGCAGCTCCAGCCGCAGCAGCGCTGCGGCTGCGGCCGACCCTGCCACCGTCAGGGACAGGGAGGCGGGGCCGGCGTCGAGGGTCAACGGGGCGTCCCAGGCGATGCCGCCGTCGTCCGAGACCGTGCCGCGGACCACCGCGCCCGAGGCGGACAGCTCCAGGGTCAGGCCGCCGGGAGGCCGCCCTTTCCAATGCGTGGTCGCCGTCACCGGACCGCCGCGGACCACCTCGACGCTCCAGACGGCGCTGGCGCCGGGGGCATCCCAGCCGAGCAGGGTGAAGCCGTTGTTGCGCAGGGATCCGTCCAGGCGCAGGGGGGCGCAGGCGCGAACCTCGCTGGTTCGCAGCGCATCGATGACGAAGGCCGGTGGATGGAAGGCGCGGGGTTCGGCGCCGATCTCCCGCCACCAGGCATCGAGCCGTCCGGCGAGCCGCTGCGCCGTCGCCGGAGCCTCGGCGATCCGGTTCACCTGCTCGCCGGGATCGCGGGCCAGATCGACCAGCCAGGTGGCCAGGTCGCCGAAGCCGATGCCGGGGCGGCGCAGCAGCTTCCATGGCCCCTCGTAGGCGGCGGACACCTGCTCGGCCGGAGGCAGGGCAGCCGCCGTCAGCGGCCGGTATTCGTCGAGCACGGCGCGCTGCGCGTCGCTGCGCCCGGGGACCGGCGGAACCGCCGGCAGCACCCAGGTACAGCCGGGACGCTCGGGCGCGGGTCCGCCATCCAGCCAGGAGCCGAGATCGAGGCCGTCGAGGGGCCGGCCGGCGGGTGCGGCCCCCGCCCAGCCGCAGAGCGTCGGCAGCAGATCGTAGAGCCAGGCATCGCCGTCGCGCAGACCCGGGGTCAGGCGTTTGTTCCAGCGGATGAAGAGCGGTGAGCGCACCCCGTTCTCCCACAGGTCGCCCTTCCAGCCGCGCAGGCGGCCGGGATCGCGCTGCGACCGGTCGGCATCATCGAAAACCCCTTCGTTGCAGGCCGGGCCGTTGTCCGACAGGAACAGCACGATGGTGTCGTCGGCGAGGCCGAGACGGTCGAGGGCTGATAGCAGCCGTCCGACCGCGGCATCGAGCAGGGCCACCTGGGCCCGCAGCGTGGCCACCTTGGCCCGGCAGCCTTCGGCGCGGAAGTCGGCGACCATGTCGTTCGGCGCGTCGAGCGGGGCATGCGGCGTCATCGACGGCAGGTAGGCGAAGAACGGCTGCTCGCGGCGGCTCTCGATGAAGGCGATGGCGTGGTCGATGATGACGTCGTCGGCCCAGCGTCCGGGGAATGACCGCGCCGCGCCGTTCAGCCGACCGCGGGGGTCGCGATGGCGGTAGAGGTCGAGCATCAGCGCCTCGTCGAAGCCGCGCTGCCACGGCAGATAGCCCTCGGTGTGGCCGTTGTGCCATTTGCCCCACATGCCGGTGGCGTAGCCGTGGCGGGCGAGGATCTGCGGCAGCAGTTCCTCGCCCCGGTCGAGGTAGTCCTGGCCGCCGTGCACGCCCCACACCCCGGTACGCAGGTGGTGCCGGCCGGTCAGCAGCATGGCCCGGCTGGGCGCGCAGACCGGAGCGGTGCGGAAGCGGGCGATCTCGACGCTGCTGCCGGCGAGCGCGTCGAGGTGCGGTGTCTGCGCGCCGGGCGCTCCACCCCGGCCGAGGTCGCACAGGCCGAGATCGTCGGCCAGGATCAGCACGATGTTCGGCGGGCGCATGGCGGCCAGCTTAGCCGGCCGTCCGGCGAGGCCGTAGCGAAGACCTGTCGTTTCCGCGGCAAGCCTGTACGATCTGACCAGGCCGAGCCGGCCGCGATCCGCCATGACCACCCAGCTGAGACGCGAACGCCAGATCACCCTGCCGTGCGGAGCCGGGACACTCCTGGTGCGGGTGTTCCGCCCGGGTGGCCGGCGCCGCGGCTTCGCCGACGCTGACGAGTGGGATCCCGACCATCTGGGCCTCAATCTGGTCCTGGCCGGGCAGGGCGCCTATCGCATCGGCCGCCGCTCCTGGCCCCTGGTTCCGGGCACGGTGTTCCTGCGCCGTCCGGGCCTGCGCCATTCGACCTGGGGCAGCGCGGGCTATGCGGAATGCTCGCTCGGCTTCGCCGCCGCCTGGACCCCGCACCTCGCGGCCCTCGGCGCGTTGCCTGACGAGGTGGTGGTCGCGGGGCCCCCGCAGGCGCAGACGGCCGACGATCTGGCGGTGCTCGCGGCGGACATGGAGTTCGAAGCCGGGCCGCCGCTGGTCGCCAGGGCGATGGCGATCGCGCTGGCCATGCTCCAGCGGGCGACCCGCGGCGAGGACGCCATCGCCCGGGCCAGGCGGGCGATCGAGGAGGATCCCGCGACGGCACCGCGCCTGGCGGCACTGGCCGCCCGGGCCGGACTCTCCCCAACGGCCTTCCGCCGGGCGTTCACGGCGGCCGTTGGGGCGGGCCCCATGGCCTACCGCCAGCGTCTGCGGCTGGATACGGCCGAGCACCTCCTGCGGCGCGGCCATCTGGTCAAGGAGGTCGCCGCCAGGCTCGGCTACCCCTCGCCCGAGGCCCTGTGCGTCCAGTACCGCGCGCGCTACGGATTTCCTCCCGGGCGCCGCCACAGGGTCGGTACGGTCCGCCGGGCTCGCGGCGACGTCCGGTAGCCTGCTCCAGGCGTGGGCCAGCGGATCGCCTGTATGCCCTGCCCGTCGCGGGGGATAACAACCCATGACGCGCGTGCACCATGCCAGGGACCAGTCTCGGCAGCAGCCGGCCAGCGGGCCATGCAGGAATCAGGACATGACGGTGCGTGAACTCCACATCATCCACCACAGCCACACCGACCTGGGCTTCACCCACGATCCGCCGATCGTGCGGCGGCTGCACGGGCGCTTCCTCGAACAGGCCATGCGGCTGTGCGAACGGCATGCCGGCGATGCGATGCCGATGCGCTGGACGGTGGAGGCCTGGGGCGTCCTGGCGCCATGGCTGGAGCGGGCCCTTCCCGCCGACATCGATCGCCTGCTGCGGCTGCAGGAGGCTGGACTGATCGAGGTCGCGGCGCTGCCGAACCACCAGACCCCGTTGGCCGGTCCAGCCGAACTGGCCGAGGGCATGGCCGCCGCCCTGCGCCTGTCGGCGGCCCATGGGATCCGGCTCCGCCATGCCATGAGCAGCGATGTCAACGGCCAGAACTGGCCGCTGGCCGACATCCTGCTCGACGCCGGGATCGCCGGCATCACCTGCGCGACCAACCCGCATTTCGGCCGGGTGCTCGAACCCCGGCCGCGCCTCTTCCGCTGGCTCGCCGGCGATGGCCGTCCCTTGCCCGCCTACAACGGTCTGCAATACGGGCAGGCGGGAGGCCTGGGCATCCCGGGAGCCACCGCCGAGGTCGCAGCCGGCCACATCGCAGCCTTGCTCGATCGTCTCGGGCAGGCGGGCTGGACCGCCGAGGTGGCGATGGTGACCGCGGTGGATCCCTTCGGTGACAACGCCGGGCCCGATCCCCGGCTGCCGGCCTGGATCGCCGCCTGGAACGCGGCCGGTCGCTCGCCGCGCCTGGTCCTCAGCACCCCGTCGCTGTGGTGGGCGGCGGCGGCCTCGGCCGTCGCGGCGGCCCCGGCTCTGCGTGGGGATTGGACCGACGCCTGGAATTTCGGTGCGCTGCATCGCGCCGCCGAGCTGGCGCAGCACCGCCGCACCCGTCAGCGCCTGCTGGCGGCCGATGCGCTGCTCGCCGTCGCCGGGAGCGTGCCGGCCGAGCGCGAGGCCGCCTGGCTGGCGCAGCGCGACTACGACGAGCACACCTGGAGCGCGGACTGCGCCGTCGAGGCCTGGGACAGCGAGGACGCCGCGGTGCAGCAGGCCCACAAGTCGGCCCTGGCGGCCGAGGCGCGCAGCCTCTCGCAGCTGCTGCTCCGCGACGCCCTGGCGGCCCTGGCGGCGCGGGTAGCCGTGCGTGGCCCGGGACAGGCCCTGGTGTGGAATCCGCTGCCGTGGGAGCGCACGGTGCGTGGCACCGTGCCCGCCGCCGTTTCGCGGCCGCGCGGCAGGCCGGAGGACCCGACCGCCGCCAGGCATGCCCAGGACCGCAAGCTCGACCTGGAACTGCTCGCCAGGTCCACGCCGTATCCGAATCCGTGGGGCCAGGAGCCGACCCGCGAGCTGCACCCCGTCTCGGTCCCGGGTTTCGGCTACCGGGTCATCGATCTCGCTGAGGGGGTGTGCGATCCGTTCGCCGGGACCAGCGAGGATGGTCGGGCCGTCGTCGCGCATGGCGAGCAGCGGCTCACCTTCGATCTGCAGCGCGGCGGAATCCGTTCGTGGCGCAGCGCAGACGGCCAGGAACTGATCGAGGCTGGCGATTGGCCATTGGGCGGCTGGGTGCACGAGCGCGTCGATGCCCCGCCCGGCCATCCGGCACCGCGCAGCCTGATCTTCGACCTGGCCGGCGGCGGTGGTTGGAATCCCGCCTGGCCGGTGCGGCGTTCGGGCGCCACCGCCGTCCTGGAACACCGGGTGACGACGCGATTCGACGGCACGGTGGTGCGCCAGCTGCTCGACGCGCCGGGGGCGGTCGGGCCGGTATCGGTGCTGTACCACTTTCCCCGTGGTGAACCGTGGATCGAGGTGCAGGCGCGCTGGACCCTGCCGGCCGATCCCTGGCCGCAGGCCACCTACCTGGCCCTGCCCTTCGCCGGAGCCCGGCCGGTGGCGCATGTCGATGTTGGCCTGCCGATGCGCGCCGGCAGGGATCAGCTTCCCGGGGCGCATGCCGACTGGTTCACCGCGCAGCGCTGGTTCGATCTCGCCTGGGAGGGTGGCGGGGTGACGGTGGCCAGCCCCGAGCATCCCCTGGTCCAGTTCGGCGCCCTGCGTTTCGGCGCCGCTTCGGCGGAACTGGCCCTGGACCGCCCGACGGCCTTCCTGTGGACCAGCTGCAACTACTGGGAGGTCAACTTCGCGGCGCATCAGGCCGGTCCGCTGACCGTGCGCTTCCGCCTGCAGCCCTATGCCGGACCGTTCGATGCCGGCCGGGCCCACCGTCTGGGCGAGGAGATGGCGGCGCGCCAGCCGTTGATGCAGCGTCTGGATGAGGTGCCGGAGGTGCCGGCCAGCCTGCCCGTGTGCGGCAGCCTGCTGCAGCTGCCGCCTCCGCCAATCGCGGTCGAATCCATCGTCCTGCAGCCGGATGGCCGTTGGCTGGTCGGGCTGCGGAATCTGGCGGACACGCCTCAGCAGGCGAGTCTCGCCAATGGGACGCTGGCGATCCGTCGCGCCTGGACCAGCGATCTGTCCGGTTCAAGGCTGACGTTGCTGGACACGCCGAGGCTCGACCTGGAGCCGTACGCCAGCGGTCGCCTGCTGATCGAGGTGGTCGGGCGTCAGGCGTAGCGGCTGAGGGCGGCGCCGGCCGCCATGTATGGTCGCCCGATCTCCAGGATATCACCTACATGCGCTCCTGGTTCTCGCTGCCGGTCCTCATCGTCTGTCTCCTGGCGCAGGTCGCCTCCATCGCAGCCGTCGAGGTCCCCGACGGGATCTACGACGTCGCCGCCCACGGCGCCGATCCCAGCGGCGCCAGCGACTCCACCGCCGCCATCCAGGCCGCCATCGACCATTGCCGGGACAACCGCATGGTGGCGTGGTTCCGCCCCGGCACCTACCTGGTCAGCGACCGACTGGTGGTCGATCAGAGCGACAATGAGGACAAGAACCCCGGCGTGCTGATTGGCAGCCTGGCTGATCCGGCCAAGCGGGCGGTACTGGTGTTGAAACCCAACGCAGCGGGCTTCGGCGACCCTGACAAGCGTCGGGCTGTCGTCCACTTCATCAACAAGGGGACCGCTGACGCCGAGACCGGCAACACCGACCTCTACAATGCCGCCTTCGTCGGCCTCGACATCCGCATCGGTGCTGGCAACGACGGCGCCATCGGCCTGCGACTTCAAGGGGCCGAAGGCTGCACCATCCAGGACGTGTCGGTCGATCTGCGCGAGGGCGGGCATACCGGCATATGGGGCGTGCCGGCCTCGGGCGGCGGCACGCACAGCGTGCGGGTGCAGGGTGGGCGCATCGGCATCGACACCCGCAATGTCGATGGGTTGCGCGGCGGCGGAACCCAGCCGGGGCCGGTGATCACCGGCGCCACGCTCGAGGGCCAGCGTGAATGGGCCGTGTTCGCCACCGCACGCGGGGCCATCTGCCTGGTCGGATGCCGCATCGTCCGCAACCAGCCCGGGCCCGCCCTGGCGCTGCGCAACCATTGGAGCGGCCAGCCCTTCGACGGCGCCCTGGTGCTCGCCGACAGCAGCATCGAGTTCGCCGACGCCGATCCGCGCAACGCCGTCTTCGATATGATCGAGAGCGAGAACATCCGGGGACGCAGCTTCGTCCTCGAGAACGTCCACCTGCGCAACGCGGCGCGGATCCACGACGATGCGCTGGCAGGCAATCCCGCCGGCTGGATGCATGTCCGGCGCGCGGCGGTGCGCGTGGCGATGCAGGCGCGCCACTGGGGCGAGCCCGACGAGCATCCGTGGAAGGATGGCGTCCGGCAGGGCGAGGTGCTCTTCGATGCCGTCGCCGATGCGGCTCCGCCGGCGGATCTGCAGGCCCGCCATCTGCTGCCCAGTCCCCTGCCCTCCTGGGAGACCTCGGGAGCGGTCGATGCCCGCAGCCTGGGAGCCAAGGGCGATGGCGAGGCCGACGACCATGCCGCGCTCCAGGCGGCCATCGACGCCAACCGCACGGTGTACCTGCCGCGCGGCGTCTATCGCGTGTCGAAGACCCTGCGGCTGCGCCCGGACACCCGGCTGCTCGGGGTGCACTGGTCCTTCACCGCGATCACCGCCATCTCGACCCCGCAGGCGCGTTTCGATGGCGCTCCGGCCGAGGCCCCCGACCGGCCGATCGTGCAGACGGCGGACCTCGCCGATGCCG
>JFJP01005766.1_pt1 | contig 16107 bp, 8 predicted proteins | sample 431651 | NCBI WGS metagenome assembly JFJP01 (sample SAMN02602958, study PRJNA72255) | Microbial mat metagenome, whole genome shotgun sequencing project. | biome: fresh water; feature: sink hole; material: water; isolation source: purple microbial (photo- and chemosynthetic) mats found in... | reverse complement strand
TCTTTGGCCATCAGGATGCCAATGATGTTTTCGCGCTCGCCCTCATACACCGGAAAGCGCGAGTGCGCGGTGTCGATCACCCCGTGCATCAGCTGGTCGTAAGGGTCTTCGATGTTGACCAACTCCATGCGGGTGGTCGGCACCATCACGTCGCCGGCCGTCATGTCGGCCATGCGAATCACGCCTTCGAGCATTTTGCGCGAATCTGCGCCGATGATCTGGTCGTGCTCGGCCTCAGCCAGCCAGTCAATCAGCTCCTCCGTGGAGTCAGGCCCCGGATGGATGAATTCGGCAATTTTTTGTAAAAAAGTACGGTTGTCTTCGCGCTCCGAGCGCGTGGGGTATGGGTCAGACACAGCCAATGGGGCAGGACATGCAGTGGTTCATCAAGCCGCAAGGATAGCCCAAAACCGTGACACGCTCCATCCAGACAAACCAGCGGGCAGTTGTTACCTGGGTTTTGTGCCAAGCACGTCGGTGTGACGATGTGGCAGCCAGATCGCTTGCAAGCGGCTGAAGGTGTCTTGCAGTTGCCGGGCGTGGACCTTGAACTGGTAGTTGGATTGCGCCATATGTTCTTCCACAATTTCAGCCCATTGGGTGTTCAAGGTCGCCGGTTCCAAGCTCAAATGCGCCTCTGCCTCGGCACCGTCACGTTCAATGTGGGCCCCGGCATTGCGTGCAATTTTGAGCATGGCAGTGTTTTCAGACAAGGCGTGAACAAACATGGTGCGCACCCCCTGGTTGCGTGCGTGCATCACGGCACGGTCAAACAGGCGGGCACCATAGCCACGTCCACGTGCCCGAGGCAGCACTGACACGCCAAACTCCGAACTGGGGCTGACCTGCATGTCGATCGAAAACGCCAGATGCGCCACGGCAATCAGCGTCAGGTGGCGGTTGTAGATGCCAAAAATCTCATCGCGGTCGAAATCAAGGCCGGCCACATAGCGGTCAATCTGGTCGTCGCTGGCGTTGAAACCGAAGCGGTAGTAGCGGTCTGAGGCATCGAGCGCTTTCAAGTGTGCCCTGATGCGCTCACGGTGGTTTTCGCCCAGCGAGCGAATCGGCACCACCAAATTGCTGAAGTGGGGTGGGGCGTTGGCGGCGCTGCTGGTTTGCGGGCGCTGTAAAGTAATTTCTAACATGCCTTAAATATAAGGGTTTCCCCTTGGATATCCACTCTAAAGTCATTGTTTTTCCGCAGGGCGTTGTGTGAATGTGTCGCTACCTGTGTTGGCTGGGGCGTTTTGCACTTCAACCAGGCAGTCATAAAACGTGGGTGCCGAGCCCAGGTCGGTCAGGTGCTGGCTGGTAAGCTGGTTGACATTGGTGTCGTTCAACCCCATTTTGCGCCACCAGACACCCAGCCCGTTGACCACGCCGATGCGGGCGCGCGCATTCAAGCTGGCACGGCAGTGGTAGTCACCGCGCGCGTTGAAGACTCGCACGATGTCACCGTCCACGATGCTGCGCGCCGCAGCGTCGGCTGGGTGCATCTCCAGCAGTGGCTCGCCCTCCACGCGCTGCAGGCTGGCTACATTGACAAAACTGGAGTTCAAAAAATTCCTCGCAGGCGGCGAGATCATTGCCAGTGGGTAGGTGCAGGCGGTGTGGGGTGTCTCAAAGTTGGGCACATGGTCGGGCAGGCCGTCCAGCCCGCGGTCGGCCAAGCGCTGGCTGAAAAACTCGCACTTGCCGGATGGCGTAGGAAAGTTGCCATGGGCAAACGGGGCCTCGGGGGTGGGCAGCGTGGCAAAGCCCTGCGCCAGCAAGGTGTCGAAATCCACCGCATCGCCATAGGCCATGCGGCATAGGGCCTCGTCGGTGTCGGTAAAACACGGGTCGGTGAACCCCATGCGGCCTGCCAGTTCCCGAAAAATCTGCGTATTGGGTTTTGCCAGTCCCACCGGCGCAATGGCCGGGCGGTTCAGCAGCACGTCGGTATGGCCGTAGCTCAAATGCACGTCCCAGTGTTCCAGCTGGGTGGTGGCGGGCAGGATGTAGTCGGCGTAGTCGGCGGTGTCGGTCTGAAAATGCTCCAGCACCACCGTGAACAAGTTATCGCGGGCAAAACCTTGCACCACTTTGGTCGAGTCAGGGGCAATGGCCACCGGGTTGCTGTTGTAAACGATTAACGCCTCAACCATTGGGCCAAATTCAGGGCTGGCCGGGCGCAGCAGGTCGTCGCCAATGGTGGCCATGTTGATGCTGCGTGGGGTGCGCCCGGCTAGCAGGTCAGTGCGATCCAGCGCCGCGCGTTGCACCGGGAAAGTGCCGGAGCTTGACAGCAGTACGCCTCCGGCGCGATGCCGCCAGGCCCCCACCAGCGCTGGCAGCATGGCTATTAGGCGCACCGCGTTGCCGCCGCCATGCACGCGCTGCAGGCCGTAATTCATGCGAATCGCAGTGGGCGAGCCGGTCTTGGCACATTGGCCGTAGTCGCGTGCCAGCGATTCAATTTGACGCGCATCAATGCCACACACGGCAGCGGCGCGCTCGGGTGACCACTGCAGGGCGCGCTCGCGCAACGCATCCCAGCCCAGCGTATAGCGCGCCAGGTAGTCGTGGTCGAGCCAGTCGTGGCTGATCAGTTGCTGCATGATCGATAGCGCTAAAGCGCCGTCAGTACCGGGCAGCAGGGCAATATGTTCATGACATTTGTCAGCTGTTTCAGTTTTGCGCGGGTCGATGCAGATCAGTTTTGCACCGTTGCATTTGGCCAGATTGGCATAGCGCCAGAAGTGCAGATTGCTGCTGATCGAGTTGCTGCCCCAGATCAGAATTAACTTGGACTGCGCAAAAAATTCAACGCGCATGCCGGTTTTTGCTCCCAGCGTGTGCACCAGCGCCTCGCCGCCGGCAGAGGCACAGATGGTGCGTTTGAGCTGCGATGCGCCCAGTTTGTTGAAAAAACGTGCTGCCATGCTTTCGCCCTGCACCAGCCCCATGGTGCCGGCGTAGCTGTAGGGCAGGATAGCCTGCGGGTCGCGGCCAGCAATGCCCTGCAGTCGCACGGCAATTTCGGTCAGTGCCGCGTCCCAACTCACTGGTTCAAATTGCCCCGAGCCTTTGGGGCCGACGCGTTTAAGGGGCTGCCGGATGCGCTCGGGGTGGTAGCTGCGCTCGGGGTAGCGCGACACCTTGGTGCACAGCGCGCCGTCGGTGTGTGGGTGCGCCGGGTTGCCTTGCACTTTGATTGCCACGCCGTCTTTCACGGTGGTCAGCAGGGCGCAGGTGTCGGGGCAGTCGTGCGGGCAGGCACCCCTGATTTGGACGGTCTCCGGGGCCGGGTGGGGTTTGCTATGGGGCATGGCAGTGCAACAGGGTGAATGCGTGTGATGGCATTGTCACCCAGTGGGCATCATGCGGCGCGAAAAACGTGGCTGAAGCTGCGGCTTACCTCCAGCACCTCAGGGTGTTGTTTGAGCGTCACACGTTGGCGGCCAGTGTCGTCGCGTTGCACGGCGGCAATCGCACTCAGGTTGACGATGCTGGCGCGGTGGATCTGCCAGAACTGCTGCGGGTCGAGCTGGCTGATCAGCTCACGAATTGGGGTGCGGATGAACGACTCCTGCGAGGCAGTTTGTACTCGGGTGTATTTTTCATCAGAGCGGAAAAACAGCACGTCATCCACATTCACCAGCCGGGTGTTGTTGCCCGTTCCACATTGCAGCCAACGCAGGCGTGGCGGGTTGGCCTGGCCGCTCAGGCGTGACTGCAGGTGGGCCAGCGTTTGCAGCAGCGCATCCTGCGCAGCGATGGGTGCATCAGCGCTAGTGGCGGCTTTGCCCAGACGCGCGCGCACACGCGCCACGGTGATGTTCAGGCGCTCGCGCTCCACAGGTTTGAGTAAATAATCCACCGCGCCTTCTTCAAAAGCCGTTACCGCGTATTCGTCGTAGGCGGTGGCAAATACGATTTCTCCGCGCCAGTCGTCCAGTGCGGCAATTTCTCGCGCCGCCTCGATGCCGGTCAAGCCCGGCATGCGGATGTCCAGAAACACCACGTCGGGGCGAAGCTCGTCGGCGAGTTTGACCGCCTCCAGCCCGTCGCGCGCAGTGCCGCAAATCTGCAGCTCGGGCCAGCACTGCGTCAGGCGCGCTTGCAATTGCTCGCGCAGCAGGCGTTCGTCGTCGGCGATCAGCCCCCGTGGCGCGCCGAGGCCGGTGATGGGTTTAGTGGCTTGGTTCATTCTTTTTGGGCAGTTCCACCTGGTATGGGATCGACAGGCGGGCCACGGTACCCACCGGGTTGCCGGCGCACAGCTCCAGGCTGCTGCTGCCGGGGTAAAGCAGCGCCAGGCGATTGCGGATGTTGTCCAGTCCCAGGCCGGTGCCAGCCGTGTTGGCTGCATAAATATGCCCGCCGTGCAAGCCTGCACCGGTGTCTGCCACTTCCACGCGCAACTGGCCGTCAACCACCTGCGCCGAGACGGTTACGCGCCCGCCTTCGGGCTTGGGCTCAATACCGTGTTTGATGGCGTTCTCTACCAGGGTCTGCAGCACCATCGGTGGGAAGATGGTGGACTCCAGCCCCGGCGGCACCGCAATGTCGTAGCTCATGCGCTCTTCAATGCGCAGCTTGAGCAATTCCAAATAGGGGCGGATCAAGGCCAGTTCGCGCCCCAGTGTGGACGATTCCTGGCGCATTTGCGGCAATGCTGCGCGCAGGTAGCTGATGAGCAGCTTTTGCATCTCGGAGGCGCGTTTGGCATCGGTCTCGATCAGGTAGTCCACCGCTGCCAGCGTATTGAATAAGAAGTGCGGTTCTACCTGTGCCTGTAGCAGCTTCAGACGTGCCTGCACCAGTTGGCGCTGCATCGCCTCGCGCTCAGCAGCGGTGTTGGCCACTTGCAACTTGGCATCGGACTCGGCGGTTTTACGCACAATGATCTTGGCTGCCACCAGGTAGGCAAAAAACGCCACCAGCAGCGCCGACAGAATGTCGCCAATCCAGCCGCCCAGGGTGTGCTGGGTAGTGAGGCTGACTTCTTCGTCGGTGTCGGGCGGGTCTTCGTCGTCGGTGGACCTGGGAATTTCGATCTTGATCGGTGCCTCATTGTCGCTGGCAGCCGACGCTGCTGAGGCAGGATTGGCGGGAACTGTCGGCGTGCAGCCCTGCTCTGTGATGACGATGGCAGTCTTGCCACCGATCACGACATGTTTGGGTTTGCACGGCGCAGCGGGGCCGACTGGTGCCTGGGAGTCGGCGCTCACGCTCACCTTGCGCACCTCGCGCTTGCTGCGGTGCGACAGTTGCAAGTGGTCAGAGATGATCGAGCCGGCAATCAGCGTGATCAGCGCCAGGGCGATCATGCGCCACCAGCTCAGGCTGGCCGCCCAGGCGCTCAAGCGGGCATTAAGCCGGCCAAGCCAGGCAAACCGGTCTGGTGCTGGTGCGGCGTTGATGGGCTCAAAGTTTGGCATTGCAGGGCTGGGTCGGGTTGTGGGTGGCGGCCAGCATGGTAGCGGAGTCAGGCAGGCGTTTGCCGACGACAGTCACACTGGGCAGTTCCACCACCGTGGCTTGGGGTGCACTTGCTGGGCTAAAGCCAGCCGCCAGTGCGCCATAGATGGCCAGGTTGATGGCGGCGCTGGCGAGCAGGCTGTGAACGTGGTGAGAAGTTTTGGCTGTCGTGGTCATGGTGGGCTCCTAAGGTTCGGGTGACTCGGTTGCAGCGGTTTTTTTGCTACAGCGGGGTGAACTCTACGCAGCGCGTTGTGGCGATGCACGCACGATGCGACAAACTGCGCCAGCTGCGGACAATCTGCAGTTGGGGCGGACAGATGGTGCGCGCCAGGCACAGGATCGGCGATCGCTTTAGACTCTGCCTCCGAGGAGCACACCATGAACCTGATTGACACCATTGCCGCTGCCGCGCCTGGCATTGCCGCCTTGCGCCGCGACATCCACGCCCACCCTGAGCTGTGTTTTGCCGAGCAGCGCACCGCTGACCTGGTGGCGGCCAAATTGACCGAATGGGGTATTCCGATCCACCGGGGTCTGGGCACCACCGGCGTGGTGGGCATCGTCAAGGGCGGCACATGCGGCCGCGCCATTGGCCTGCGCGCCGACATGGATGCGCTGCCAATGCAAGAGTTCAACACCTTTGCCCACGCCAGCACTGCCCCCGGCAAAATGCACGCCTGCGGCCATGACGGTCATACCGCCATGCTGCTGGGCGCGGCGCAATATTTTGCGCAAAACCGTCACTTTGACGGCACGGTCTATCTGATCTTTCAGCCGGCCGAAGAGGGAGGCGGTGGTGCCCGCGAGATGATCAAAGATGGGCTGTTTGATAAATTCCCGATGGATGCGGTGTTTGGCTTGCACAACTGGCCGGGCTCGGCGGTGGGGTTCATGGCGGCCAGCGCTGGCCCGGTGATGGCTTCCAGCAACGAGTTCAAGATCACCATTCGCGGCAAGGGTGGCCACGCAGCCATGCCGCACAACGCGCTCGACCCGGTGCCGGTGGCCTGCCAACTGGTGCTGGGTTTTCAGACCATCGTCAGCCGCAACCTCAAACCGATTGACGCGGGCGTGATTTCAGTCACCATGATCCACACCGGCGAGGCCACCAATGTCATCCCCGACAGTTGCGAGCTGCAAGGCACGGTGCGCACCTTTTCGCTGGCGGTGCTTGACCAGATTCAGCAGCGCATGAGCGACATGACCGCTCAGTTGTGTGCGGCGTTTGGCCTGACCGCTGAGTTTGAGTTTGCCCGCAACTACCCGCCGACCATCAACAGCGCAAGCGAGGCCGAGTTTTGCCGCCTGGTGATGGCCGATTTGGTGGGAGCCGATTGCGTGCAAGTGCAAGAGCCCACCATGGGTGCCGAAGACTTCTCTTATATGTTGCAAGCCAAACCCGGTTGCTACGCCTTCATTGCCAATGGCGACGGCACCCACCGCGATATGGGCCACGGCGGCGGGCCGTGCATGTTGCACAACCCAAGCTATGATTTCAACGATGCGCTGCTGCCGCTGGGTGCCAGCTACTGGGTGCGGCTGGTTGAGGCGTGGTTTGCCAGGAGTGCTATATAAAATGTAGCTTCTGACGCTTATTTGACATGGGCTGGAAGTCTAAAATGCTTGAAATCAAATCGCATCGAAAAAACCGACTGCCCGGAAAAAAATGGGGGCATTCGCAACAAAATATCCTGCAATGCAACCATCACAATGGTGGAGTGCGCCTGATACCCACGGTGAGCGTGCTATGGGGCATCCTCAGCTGCGCTGATGTACGAAGACAAAGATCATCGTCAACTTCAATGGCTAAAAAATGCACGGAAACAACACCGATAAACAAGGGTTAACCCTGGGTGTTTGCGGCAAACGAAAGATTGGAAGTTATGCGGATGCCATGCTGCTTAGAATGCTTTTTTCTTAGAAAAACCCTCAAACCTGGAGTAAAAATTGCCCGAACTCCGCTTATCCATTGCCCTGTGGCTTAGTCTGTTGTGCGCTGCAAGTGTGGCACAAGTCCCGGATAAACCCATCGCATTTTCAATTTCTGGCTACCAGGTGCTGGGCAACACGTTGCTCAGTGTGGGGCAAATTGAGCAGGCAACCCAGCGCTTTGCCACACCCCAGGCTAATTTCGACACCATCCAGCAAGCGCTTGAGTCGTTGGAAAAAGCCTACGTCAGTGCCGGCTTCGGGTTGGTTCGCGTCGAACTCCCCGAGCAGGAAATCGCCGCTGGTGTGGTCACCCTGCGCGTGGTGGAGGGCGTGCTGTCAGGCATCAATGTTGAGCCCAATGCTTATTTTGACCAAGACAATGTGCGCCATTCGCTGTCGGCATTGCGTCTGGGTGAGTCGGTCAATATTCAAATGCTCAACCGCAACCTGACGCTGGCCAACGAGAGTGGTTACAAGGTCAGCAACGTCACCTTCAAACGCAACGACAACAACAGCCGAGAGGTGGTAGCGCATGTCAAGCTGGCTGCCGAGCGCCCGCAGCGCTGGCTGGCGCTGGTCGACAACACTGGCAGCGTGACCACCGGGCGTCTGCGCACCGGCCTGGTTTATCAGAACGGCAACCTCTTCAACCGTGACCACAGCCTGTCTGTTCAGTGGATGACCAGCCCGGACCACCTCAGTGACGTGCGCATTTTTGGGCTGGGTTACCGGATGCCGCTGTATGCGCTGGGTGATGTTGTGGACTTTAACGCCAGCAGCTCCAATGTCGATTCAGGCCAGGTGCGCGGTGCCGGCGGCGGACCTGATCTGTCGATCAGTGGCAGCGGCTTGATGCTGGGCCTGCGCTACACGCACCAGCTCGATGCCACGGCAGACCAGCAGCAGACCTTGTTCATCGGGCTGGAGCACCGTGCCTATGGCAACAGTGTGATCGCCAGCGGTGCGCAAGACAGCCTGGTGCCCGACCTCACCACCCATCCCTTGACGCTGGGCTACAGCAGCCGCTGGCGCAGCGACGAGCGCGATGTGTCAGCCAGCGTGACCTGGCTGAAAAACCTGCCTGGCAGCAGCCACGGCAGCAGCGCCGACTTCAACCTGCCCGGCGGGCGCAGCGGTGCCGATGCCAGTTTCCAAACCCTCAAATTCGACTTGCAGCACACCGAGCGTTTCGAGTCGCAGTGGTCTTTGCACAGTGCCTTGTCGGGGCAGTTCAGCCGCGACCTGCTGATTGCCGCCGAGCAATTTGGTGCAGGCGGTGCCGACAGTGTGCGTGGTTTTGACGAACGTGAAGTGGCTGGCGACCAAGGCTTGCGCGCTGGCATTGAAGTGTGGTCGCCGCCACTGAGTGCGGACCCGTGGCGCGTGATCGGACTGGCCTTTGTGGACTTGGCTTACGTCAGCCGCAACCAACCCGCTGCCGCCGAAGTCAGCAGCCAAAGCATCAGCAGCGTCGGCCTGGGGCTGCGTGGCGCGTATGGCCGCAACCTGAACCTGCGTGCTGACTGGGGCTATGTGCTCAACGGGGTCAGTGGCACCAGCGGCACGGCCAAAGCAGACCAAAAACTGCACGTCTCGGCGGTCTGGGCGTTTTAAGAATATTGAAGGAATTGCACCATGTACCTCAACGCACCTTTCAAACTCAACCCGCTGCTGCTGGCGGTGCTGGCCGTGTTCGCGCCGGGCCCGCTGCTGGCTAACCCGCAATTGCCACAAGTCATCAGCGGCCTGGCCACGTTCCAGCAAAGTGGCAAGACGCTGACGGTCATCAACACCCCAGGTGCCATCATCAACTGGCAGCAGTTCAACATCAATCGGGGTGAGCTGACGCGCTTTGTGCAGCAAAACGCCGCCAGTCAGGTGCTGAACCGGGTGGTCGGTGTCGATCCGTCGGTGATTTTGGGCAGCTTGCAGTCCAACGGGCGGGTGTTTCTGGTCAATCCCAATGGCATTGTGTTTGGCGCGGGTGCGCAGGTGGATGTGGCGGGGCTGGTGGCTTCGACGCTCAACCTGTCGAACGCCGACTTTGCCGCCAACCGCTTGCGTTTTACCGAAACTGCGGGTGCAGGGAATATTAATAATGAGAGCACGCTGCGCACTGCTGGCGGGGGCTCGGTGCTACTTTTAGCCCCAAATATCACCAACTCTGGTCTGATCAGTGCGCCTGACGGCAGCATCCTGCTGGCCGCTGGCCGCAGTGTGGAAGTGGCCGACATCGACAAGCCCAGCATCCGCGTGGAGATTGCCAACCCGGGGGGCGAGGCTGTCAACCTGGGCACGCTGCTGGCCCGGCAAGTGTCGATTTACGGTGGACTGGTGCGCCACAGCGGCAGCATTCAGGCTACCAGCGCCAGTCTGGAAGGTGGGCGAGTGCTGCTCAAAGCCAGTGGCGACACCTATGTGGAGGGCGCAGGCAGCATTGATGCCAACAGCAACGTGGGGCTTGGTGGCCAGATTGATGTGCTGGGCAATCGCGTGGCGCTGACCGACGGCGCCCGCCTCGATGCCTCGGGTGCCAGTGGCGGCGGCACGGTGCGAGTCGGGGGCGATTACCAGGGCAAGAACCCCGAGGTGCAAAACGCCACTGCCACCTTTGTCGGGGCTGGAACACAGATACTCGCCGATGCAACTGGTAAAGGCGATGGCGGTAAGGTAATTGTTTGGGCTGATGACAGCACTGCAGCACATGGCAGCATCAGCGTGCGTGGCGGTGAGAGGGGCGGCGATGGGGGGTTTGTCGAAACCTCAGGCCATCGGCGACTGCAGGCGACCCGGGCGCCCGATCTGGCCGCACCCATGGGGCAGGGCGGCACCTGGTTGCTGGACCCGAGTGATATCAATATCGTGCATGGGACGTCACCCACAGACAATATTTCGATCACGGTGGATGGCTTGTCCGTGCCCACAGTGATCAAACCCACTCAAACCAGCAATACCGATACCAGCGCGTCCAGCCTGACCGACTACACCATCAATACAGCGCTGAGTGGCGGCAATGTAGTAGTGCAGACAGCCAGCGGTGGTAGTGGCAACGGCGATATTAATTTCAGTGGCTCGGGTGTTGCCATTGCTGGCAGCGGCAGTCTGACCTTCAACGCGGACAGGAACATTAATTTTGCCAGCGGCAGTAGCACCACGTTCCAAAGCGGAACCGGCGGGTTGTCGGTGTTTCTTAATCCAGCCAATAATCAAAAAGTCAGCATTGCCAGTGGGGCCACGGCCACCTTTGACGGAACCGCAGGGGCCCTGACGTTTCAGACCACAAATGTCATGGGAACGCGGAGCTGGGAAAACGCCGGCACGGTCAGCTTGTCGGGCAATTCCACCCTCAATCTGACCACTGGGGGCTCTTATCACACGCCATTCAATATTTTGGGTGGTGGCGCTCTGTACCTTAACTCGACTGCGGCAACAGCGATCAGCAGCAGTTCAGGGGCTGCCGTATTTACCAACAATGGCACCATTAACGTCGGTGAATCCACGGCGTTGCAAGCCAACTTCACGCAGTCGTCCGCCAGCGCGGCATTGAACATCCAGACCGGCAAGACGCTGAGTTTGCCTAACGCCAACGCATTTGGCGGAACGGTCACGTTCGGCGATGGAGCGATCCTCAAGCTGACCGAGCGTCATATTGCAATGGCACCTACATTCAGCGGTGCAACGCTGAGCGGGCCGGGGTTTCTGGATGTCTTTGATCTTGGCTTTAATCTCACTGGTGCAACATTGGCATCGGGCGTGGCTGTGGGTAACTCAGGAAGCTCGAATTTCGCTGTTCCGGCTGGGGTCACTTACAGCGGTAACGTGAGCTATTTCGCGGCCGGCAGTTTGTCGGTCAGCAACGCAATAACATCCAACTCAGGCAATGTCACGCTGATTTCGGGCTGGAACGGCAATGTCACAGCGCCTGCCGCGTCAGCAGCAAACCCTGCAAGCTTGTCCGTCATGGCACCACTGACCATTGAAGCAGGGCATGATCTTAAGCTGTTAACCAGCCAGAACATTGTTCAAGGCACTGGCGGGGCAGCTATTAAGGTGAGAAGCGGCACCACGACGATCAGTAGTACTGGCAGCAGTGGCAATATCGTTCTCAGTGATTCAACCAATGATTTTCTCAGCTTGCAGGTCATTGCGCCTAGCAGCAGTGTCACCCTGCACGACACCAATGCCATGGCGCTTGGCGACATCAATGTCAGTCAGTTCAGCCTCAACACAGGCGGCAACCTGTCGCAGACCGGGGCCATTACTCTGCCGGTGGGCGCAACATCCCCGGTCGGTACACTGAACATTAACTCGGTTGGTGGTGTCAGTCTGCCCAACGCCAATCAGGTGAGTGCGCTGACCGCCAATGTGTCGGGTTCAGGGCTGAGCTTCAACGCGGTGAAGTCCTTTGAGGTGGCTTCAGGTGGCATTTCGGCCAGCAGCGGCAATGTCACCCTCTCGGTCTCGGCTCAGGATAATCAACTTTCGGTTATCGGCCCAGTGACCGCGACCAGTGGCAGTGTGTCTTACATGGCAGACAACCTGGCGCTGACCGGGAACACCACCGCCAGCAGCACGGGACAATTCATCGAGATCAAAGCGTACACCCCGATGACTGTCAGCAAGTTTGCCTCCTTTGCCGACTCCGAGGGTCATTTGGTCCTCACGAGTGCTGAGCAGGCGACCCTGACCACGCCACTGCTGAAGTTTGGCAATACGGGAGTCTGGGGCGGCATCTGGATTTGGGATCAGCCGCTGGCACCCCCGCACGTGACAAGCGTGTCACTGATCACGTCTGGCTTCATAGCGCAACAGGCGGATGGAACTATCAATGTGGACAAGCTCAATGCTGACGGTGCTGGTGGTGTGACACTTAACGCAGGAAACCGGGTGGGCACATTAGCTGGTTTCGCTGGTAGCTCCGATTTTGAATTCAACAATGTTGGCAATCTGACGGTGGGCCAGGTGGACATCAAGAATGGCATCGTTGCAGGGGGGCACATTCAGCTAACCAACAGTGGCACAACCACCATCACCAGCGAATTGAAAACGCCAACCAACAATCTGACCGTTTCCTCGGGCGGGCTGTTCAGCATAGCGTCAGGCGGAAATGTCACAGCCTACAACCTGAGTATCACCAGCGCTTCAGGCATGAGTAACAGCGGTGTCCTGGTGGGTAATGGAGACATCACTGTTGGCACCGGCACGGCGGGTTTTCTAAACCAGGGTAGCATTTCACCAGGTGGAACTGGCGCGGCAGGCACCTTGTCGGTGACTGGCGATATGCAGTTGGCCAGCGGGTCGAATCTCAATATTGAACTTGGCGGCATCACGGCCGATGCACAGCATGACGTGCTGGCTGTGTCCGGGTCAGCCAACCTGGGCGGCAGCCTGACTGCCACGACGATCAACAGTTTTGTACCGGCCAGCGGCAGCTTTGCATCATCAAGCTTGCCGTCCGGAATTAACGGCGCCATTGTCAGCGGCACCACTTACCGTCTCACGCACAGCGGCATTACCTGCACCGGTGTCTGCTGGGACGGCGGCGGGGGCATCGACACTGCTTGGGAAACCGCGAACAACTGGACCAGCAATATGGTGCCTGGAACGGACAGTCTGGTGCAATTGAACCTGGTCGCCGGTGTCAATGCCAGCTTGCAGACTACCCAAAGCATCAAGGGCCTGAACTCCATCACCGGCAACAACCTGACCATCAACAGCGGCGGCGCACTGACTCTCAATGATGCTGCAACTACTTCAACGCTGGCGGGCAACCTGACACTCAATGGCGGCAGTCTGACCGGCAGCGGCCCGGTCAACAGCACGGGCATCGTTTCAGTCGCCTCAGGTACGTTGAATTTGAATGCAGCATCCAGCATGCACCAGCTCAATTTGTCCGGCGGCACGCTGGGGGGCGTCGGTGCATTGACCGTGAATGGCCCGATGAACGTCAGCGCCACCAGCATTTTGGAAGGCTCGGGCACACTACTGACCACAAACAACACCTCCATCAGCATGGCCGAGACGAACGGCAAGCTGGTGGTGCGAGGTGGTCGATCATGGAGCAACAGCGGTACGATCACCGTGGCTGGCGACGATTACATCGACTTTGGTGGGGTCACCCTGACCAATACATCGACCGGCAACATCATCCTGAACAGCACCAACGCTGAACCATTCAACAGCTTTGACGGTACGAACACGTTGACCAACCATGGCATGTTGAGCCAAAACGCCAGCGGCGACCACACCGTGTCGGTCAACATGGTCAATGCCAACAGTGGCAGCATCAACGCGAATGCTGGCAGACTGATCGTCAACGGCAGCCTCAGTGGCCCGGGCACGCTCAACATCTCGGGCGCGGCCACGCTGAAAAACACTCGGTATTCTGAAGGGATCGGGTACGCTGGACATTGGCAGCAGCAACACGTTGACCAGCAGCGGCACGATCATGCCTGGTGGCAGCGGCAGCTCTGGTATGCTCACGGTCAATGGCAACCTGGCGCTGACGACCGGTTCGGTGCTTGACATTGAGCTTGGCGGCACTACGTCCGGTACGCAGCATGACGTGCTGGCTGTGACGGGTTCGGCCACCTTGGGTGGTAACCTGAATGCCACGACGATCAACAGTTTTGTGCCCAATGGTCAAAATTTTGACATCCTGACCAGTAGCGCTGCCAGCGGCAGCTTTGGAGCACCCCCCGCATCCAGCCTTCCATCAGGAGTCAATGGCGCCATTGTTGGCACCACCTACCGTCTCACGCACAGTGGTGTTACCTGCACCGGCGTCTGCTGGGACGGCGGCGGCGGCATCAACACCGCTTGGGAAACCGCGAGCAACTGGACTGACAATGTGTTGCCATCAAACACCAGCCTGGTGCAGTTGAACCTGGTCGCCGGTGTCAATGCTAGCTTGCAGAGTTCTCAAACCGTCGCCGGGCTGAGCTCGATCGACCGCAACAATCTGACCATCAACAGCGGCGGCGCATTGACGGTCAACGGGCCAACCGCAACAGTTGGTGGATTAACGGTTGCTGGAGGTACTTTGACGCTGAATGGCGCGTCGAATATCCATCGGCTTGACTTCAGCAGTGGCACATTGAACGGGACGGGCGCTGTCACCGTGACCAACAACATGACATGGACGGCCGGCAGCCTGTCAGGCGCAGGGTCATTTTCAACCACATCGGATGCCACACTTGACTTGCCCAATTCGGCAAATGCACGCAGGGTGGACGGGCGTGTGTTTGACCACAGTGGCTCGGCCATATTAAATTCCAGCAGCATGGGGCTTGAAATCATCAACGATGGCGTGTTTAACAACAAGCCGGGCGCAACATTTGAGATTAAAGACGCAGCAGGGCTGGGCGATTCCGGAGCGGCAAGAGGGGTTGGCACCTTCAACAATCAGGGCACATTAAGTAAGACGACGCATGCTGGCGAAACGCTCATCCAATCCAACACCGACCCAGCCAAGTTTCTCTTCAACAACAGCGGTGTGGTGAATGTCAATGCCGGCATCCTGAAGTTCGTGGCTGGCGGCATCGACACGGGCAGCTACAACGTGGCCACTGGCACCACCTTGAATTTTGATGGTGGCACTCGTGACCTGAATGTCGGCTCAAACGTTTCCGGTGTCGGTGGCCTGACATTTGGTGGCGTGGGCAACTACAACGTCAATGGCAGTTTTGATATTGCCACTACGGGCAATGTCACAGTGGGCGCAGGGGCGGGCGGTGTTTCTTCGACCAATTTCAACGTCGATGTGGCGTTTGCCAACCCGCTGACTTACAACGGTGTCTATTCATATTCGATCGGCGGCAGTGGCAATCTGACCACCAATGGCCTGGATTGGACTGGCGGGGCGGACATTGCCGGCACTGGCACGCTGACAACGCACGGCACGACCAATATCACTGGATCAGTGGAAGCAAGTTTTGGCCGCAACTGGACCAACAATGGCACAGTCAACCTCAGCGGCACTGGCAGCATTGAATTCTTCAACGTCGACAACCTGACCTTGACCAACGCCTCAACCGGCGTGATCAATTTTTCTGGCAGCAATGCCACGCCGATTCGCCGCTTGGACCATATTGGCCATACCCTGGTCAACCAGGGCAGCATCCGCAAACTATCGGGCAGCTTGGCCACGCAAACACTGGGCGATGCCAATATGGCAGTCAGCAACGTGGCGGGCGGCAGAATCAATGTCGCGTCAGGCACACTTGATGTCGCTGGCGCATTGACCCAGGGCGGCGTCATCGAGGTAGCCGCCCTGGCCACTTTTGCCAAGAGTGCGGGCTTCACCAACACCAGCACCGGCATTTTGCAAGGCAAGGGCAGCATCGCAGTTGGCACAGGTGCAGCGGGGCTGGTCAACCAGGGCACCATCAGCCCCGGCGGCATCGGTGCTGCGGGCACGCTGGCCGTGACTGGCGATGTGCAGCTTGCTACCGGGTCGAATCTCAATATCGAACTTGGCGGCACTGCGGCCGGCACCCAGCATGACGTGCTGGCTGTGACGGGTTTGGCCACCTTGGGCGGCAGCCTGACTGCCACGACGATCAACAGTTTTGTGCCCGGTGGTCAAAGTTTTGATGTCATGACCAGTGGGTCGGCCAGCGGCAGCTTTGCATCATCAAGCTTGCCGTCCGGAATTAACGGCGCCATTGTCAGCGGCACCACTTACCGTCTCACGCACAGCGG
>JFJP01002113.1_pt1 | contig 16107 bp, 15 predicted proteins | sample 431651 | NCBI WGS metagenome assembly JFJP01 (sample SAMN02602958, study PRJNA72255) | Microbial mat metagenome, whole genome shotgun sequencing project. | biome: fresh water; feature: sink hole; material: water; isolation source: purple microbial (photo- and chemosynthetic) mats found in... | reverse complement strand
TCGCAACAACACGGAGTGCGACCTTTAAAGGCGCCCCGACTTTTCTACCCACAATCAAGGAGCAAACCATGGCAATGAGTTTCAACAAAACTGCAGATCATGAATGGACGCTGAATGTTTGCGGCTATACCTGCCCGCATCCGCAGATGTACACCAAGAAAGCGCTGCAAAAGATGGAAAGCGGCGATCTTCTGAACCTGGTGTTCGACAACCCCTCATCAGGTGAATCCATCCTCGCGATGTGCGATGCCGAAGGCAACGATCTGCTTGATCGCCAGGAAGGCGGCGGTTCCTTCACCTGGAAAATCAAGAAAGCCTGAGCCATGCAACTAGGCATAGTCATTACCGATGAAAGCTATCTTGCCGTCGCCAACGCACTGTTCGACGCAGCGGCGGCGCGGGGTTGGGAAACCCAGTGTTTCCTCACCGATAGCGGGGTCAATTTGCTCGCCGATGCCGGTTTTATCGAGCGCGCCAAAGCCTGTCCCAATAGCGTCTCGCTGTGCGAGCACAGCGCGGAGCGTTATTCGGCAGGCCGATTCGATCTGAAACTGCTGGGTGACATCGTCATTGTCGGCGGTCAGTACCAGGATGCCGAACTCGTGCGCAAGTGCGACAAGGTTCTGGTTTTTTAAGGGAACAACATGGCGGATCAAAAAAACATTTTGATGTTGGCGCTGGACAAGAAAGTCGAGGCGTTGCGCATGGCCAGCGGCCTGACGCTGCTCGACGACGTGGTCAGCATCGCTACCTGGGGCAAGTTGCCTGAGGAGAAAGAAGTCGCGGAGCAGATGGAAGCGCTCGAGTTCGCCGAAGTGCCATTGGTTGAACTCGACCCCGCGAAGGATGCGTTAGCGGTGCTGGCGCAACAGATCATCAACAGTGATGTGGTGTATTGCGTATGAGCACAGGAAAAAAGATTTTACTGATCAATCCCGCTTCGGCGACGGCAATGCCGGGTCTGGCGGAAGCATTGCGCGCCGCTGGCGCCGAAGTTCAGGAAATGCATCTGGGTGACTACGGCGCGCTGCTTGATGCGCTCGAACAGGATTGGATGCCGGTGGTGTTGAAGTCACCGGCAGCTTGAAGAGGTTTGGCTCGCGACTTTGGTCGCGGTGGAGGTTGCGCATGACTGGGACAAAGCGGTTTCGTTTTGTCCTCAGTGGGCCAGCCATTAATGGGCGCGTCGCTTTGCAGTTTGGCGGGGACGGCGCGGGCTTGAGTTTTGATGGAGGAATTTCGATGAACATGCGCATCAACAATAGCTGGGCTGGCTTGTCCGCCCTGGTAATCGCCCTCGGACTGCACGGTTGCGGCGGAGATGAAGACAAAACGGCGGTGGCTACCCAGGTTACGGTGAATACACCGGCAATGCTGGCGCAGGCTTCCGCCGATAACTATGACGAAAACGTCAACGGACTGGTCACCGCCGCCACGCTGAAGCGCTGGAAGGACGACTGGGCGGGTGAGCGTGCCAAGCTGGGTCTGACCGGCAAGTTGATTGTGTTTCAGGTCACCGCCGGGCCGATCGAAGGGATGGACCCAACCAAGGCCGTCAGCGCCACCAATCCCGCCAACCCTGATGCAGCCATCAGCACCAAGCATGCACCCTATATAAAACCCGGTTCGGCCAATGTGTTTGTCCGCAAAGCGTGGTGCCGGACGGGGCGCAGATGGACGGCCTGATGAAGAAATACAACATCGATCCAGCTAACGACATGATCGTCGTCGCCATGGGTACCGGCAGCAATCCCAACGCCATGGGACAAGGCCGGGTCTGGTATGCGTTGCGCTACTGGGGGATGGACAAGAAAAATCTGGCCCTGCTCAACGGTGGTAATCAATGGGTCGTCAACAACGGCTTGACGGCAGCCGATTTTCAGTACACCGCAAATACGCCGACCAACGACGGCATTAAATCGGTCAAGAACCTGAAGGTCGACAACACCCAACTTCAGGCGACAGTCGAAGACATGTTGCGCATTCTTCCCTCCACTGACACCAACGTGAAGAACGATGGTGTCCTGATCTGGGATGCCCGCAGCATGTCGCAATACAGCGCTGGCGAAATGGTGGAATTTTCTGAAGACACCAATTCCGATACCGCTGGAAGCCAGTCCTGTACCACCGGATTCTGTACGCCGGTCAACCCGAACAACTACATGTGGACCTTCCAGTTCGGCGGCTCGCGTCAAGGTCACCCCAACGGCACGATGCAGGTGCAATACACCCACTTCCTCGATCCGGCCAAGGGATACAGCTACCGTCCCAAAGCCTTTTTGGCGAAGTTGTTGAACGGCGGCGTCACCACAGCACAGGATGTGGCTGATGGCAACGCGACAGTGGCCGGAGTCGGTTTTGTCGATGGTTCCTATGGTTTGGTGGGCGAGGGCAATGCCTATCAGCCGGGTGACACACTCTATGTCTATTGTGAAACCACCTTCCGGGCGATGATTACCGGCATGGCCAGCACGGTGATCCTCGGCAAACCCACCCGTTTCTACGACGGCGCGATGGTCGAATGGAATTCATTGACCTACACCACCGACAAGAACGGCAACAACATCCTGCCGAGCGACTCGCCATGGCGTACCGACCTCCGCTCGTTCTATCGGTTGGCAACCAGCAACACCCTGGTCAACACGCGCACGATTACCAACGCCTATGCGACATCAACCAACGCAGGGGTCAACGCCGACAAAGCCTACAAGACCGGTGAAAGCGTGGCTTCTGGCGGTGGCGGTGGCGGTGGTAGCGGCGCACCAGCGAATCCTTGCGGTGGCTAATGCCTGATTGAACTTGCGGCATACTTTCCGGCCCACGTATTTTGCGTGGGCCGTTTTCATTGGTGAAATGCTATGAGCGCCTGCTCCGATCCTTTATTGCGCCACTGGGCGCTGTTTGTTTTTATAGCGGTCGTGTTGGTTGGCTGCGGTGATGCATCGAAGCCAGCGCCGCCGCCGGTGGAGCAGGATTTTCTCGCCCGCCATTGGGCCGATCCATTGCCGCCGCAAGGCCCGCCACCGACATCCTTTTCGCCGCAGGAAGCCTCGCTCAGTCCTGATAGTTGCGGCCAATGCCATCGCGAACAATTCAATGGCTGGAGCGCCAGCCTGCATAGCAAAGCGATGGGACCAGGGTTGTTGTGGCAGTTGCAACTGATGGATCAAGATCAGGGCAATCGTTGCTTGCGCTGTCATACGCCACTGGCGGAGCAGAAAGCGCTGCTGGCGCTGGAACTGGGCTGGCCTAACGCCCCCAAGCAAGCGCCGCCAGCGTATGTCAGCGCCGATCTTGGGCATCGCGGTCTGATCTGCGCCGCGTGTCATGTGCGAGAACATCGGCGCTATGGCCCACCCGCGCGCGGCAGTGTGGTGCGTAGCGGGGTCACTCCCGACGGATCGCATACGGATTCGGCCACCACCACCCGGTCATCGGATGGCACCGACAGATCGACCCACAACCCTTATGCGCCGCATGGCGGCTTTACCGTCGCAGCGGCATTTCAGGACAGCCGGTTCTGCGCCCACTGCCACCAGTTCCCCGAAGATGGCCCGCGCATCGCCGGCAAACTGCAAGAAGATACTTATCAACAATGGCTCGCCAGCCCGTATGCCAAAGAAGGCGTCGGCAAACAGACGTGCCAGACCTGCCACATGCCGGATCGCCGGCATCTCTGGCGTGGCATTCATGATCCGGAAATGACGCGGCGGGCGATCGACGTATCGCTCAAACTGGTCAAGCTTGACAACGGCGGCTATGAAGCGCGCGCGGTTGTTCGCAACAGCGGCGCCGGTCATCACTTTCCAACCTACATGGTGCCGAAGGTCGAACTGCTTTTTTATCGGCATGACAAACGTGCCGGATCGCGTGAAGTCGGCCGTTACATCATTGGCTGGCAAGTCGATACGCCAATCAAGCAGGAACAATTCGACACCCGCATCCCCGCCGGCGAGTCGCGTGAATATCGACAAGGATTTACCGCCACAGAAAACGACGACTGGGAGATGGAACTGGTGATGCGCGTCGCGCCCGCCGAACATTACGAACGTATTTATCGCGATAGCCTCAGCCACAGCGACAAGTTACCGCCGACGGCAGTGCCTTTGTTACGGCGGGCGCTGGCCGAAGCGGAGGCGAAGCGTTACGAACTGTTGCGTCTGAAGGCGCGTCCGGCCGGCTGAATCGGCCAACCAGACGAATCCGCGATTGCAATTTGAAAGATTGCGCCCCGCCAGCTTGTCTGTGCAATCCGCCTGATCTTTCTGAAACAGCCCAAGTAATTGATTTTATAGACTAATAGCAGTTGGCATAACTTGTGCTTATAGAGATTGTCGAGAAGACAAATGCGAATTGGATTTCCATGCCAAACCGATGTATTGCAACCCTTGCGGCTTTAGCTGTGCTGATGGCGGCGGCCAATGTCGGCGCAGCTGAAAAAAGTCAATCCAGGCTTAAATTTCGTGGCAAAGGGCCTGTCTGTTCATGCGCTTCAGGCATGAGCGAGGCGGATATACAAAAGGCAATGGAAGCCCGATTCGCTCAACCGGAAGACGTTCGCGGCAACGCTTTGGACGATCTTTCAGCTAACCGTGACGAGCAAAGGAGAAAGGTAGATGAAGCGCAACCAAGATAAGGGTGGTCTGTTTGGGAAAATCTGGCGGGGCGGCATCTTGCTGTCCGTGCTTGGCCTGGGTATCGCCTTGTTTGCTGGCGCGTTCAGCATGCACAGTGAAGATCAGGCGGTAGTCGCGGATGCGGGTTGGGGTGGGGAAGCGACTTCGGCGCTGGTGCAAGGGGCGATTCGCATTTCCCCGATCGCGCTGGCCAACGCATGTGGTCTGGGGGCGTCGAGTTGTTTCAAATGCCACAACGGCACGCGCGCGGCAAAGGCGAACATGGATCCGGTGAAGTCCCCTTGGCATGCTCAACACGGCAAGGTGAACAACTCCTGCGTCGGCTGCCACAAGGGAAATTCTCGTCTGATGAAAGAAGAAATGGCGCATGCAAAGATGATTGCAAAGCCAAGAGACAACTCGGCTGGCGTCTGTGCCAGCTGTCATTCGGGCGACCTGAGCAAAGTGCAGGGCGCTTATCACGCCACCCCAGGAGCGAAGTAACATGAAAAAACTCTTCCAAGCGCACCAATCCGTCAAACCGCTGTCCCGGGCCTGTGCGATCAGCCTTCTTGCCGGCTTTTTTCCGCTCAGCGCAATGGCTGGACCGACCATCGCCTTTGGTGAGCAAGGTTCGCTGACACTGGGCTACTCGCTGCAAGGCTGGCTGCAACAAAAGAGTTTCACCTCGCCGACCGATTCCGGCTCATCGACTGACGCTTTTTTGCGTCGTAACCGGCTCACCTTCACCGGCCAGTACAACGACTACGTTGGTTTCTACGCCCAGATCGAAGCCGGCAACGACAGCAAGATTGGCGATGACAATAAAAGCATCTATTACCGCGATGCCTACGTAACCCTGGATTACCGCGATGATCTGCGCTTCATCGTCGGCCGCTTCAAGAACACTTTCTCGCGCGAGAATCTGGAAGCCTGTCTGGAACCGCTGACGATGGATCGCGCTGAAGTATTGTCGTACACCCCGTTTGGCGGCAGTCGCGATACCGGTCTGGCCATCTGGGGCAACCTGATGGACGCGAAATTCCAGTATCGCCTCATGATCGCCGACGGTCGCGAGGGAGAAGAAGTCGCCAAAGACAACCCCCGCCTGACCGCTCGGGTGCATTACAGTTTCTGGGAGCCGGAATTCAATTACGGTTACCTTGGCACCTATCTTGGAACGCAGAAAGTGCTGACCATCGGCGCCGCCGTGGACAAGCAGGATGGCGTCGCCTATGCCAACTACCCCTCCCGCTCCGACATCAAGGATTACAGCGCCTGGACGGTGGATGCGTTCATGGAGTTGCCGACGGCTAGTGGCGTCTACACCGTGTCGGCAGCCGTCTTCGAATACGACACTGGCGATGCGTTCAGTCAGACTTCCGACCCGGCGCTTACTGTCAATAGCGATCTGAAGGGCTATTACGTCAAAGCCGGTTACATGTTGCCCAACAAGGTTGGCAGCGGTCGCCTGCAATTCTTTGCCCGCCACGAAAGTTCTGATTACGGCGCCAAAACCGGCAATGTCGAGTATTTCGACCAGACTTGGGATGGCATCGGCGCCAATTACTATCTGGACGGGCAGAAGTTGAAGATCAGCTTCGAATACGCCAACGTCAGCTTCGATAACGAGCATCCGACCAATCCGGCTTTGCAAGATTACAATCAAGCCACTTTGGGCTTGCAGTTGCAGTTCTGATCAGCCTGAGCGGTTGAATCTCGCATACGGCCGCTCTTGATAGAGCGGCCGTATTGTTTTTAACGCGCATTAATCCTTCTCTTGAAGATAAATACCAACAAATCGTTGAGTGTCCCGGGCAAGGTAGCCAAATGCCATGTCATGCCAAAGGTCTCCGGAAAGCTGCTGCCAATTGCAATCGGCTTGCCCGCTGGTTTGCTGTATGCGTTTTTCGGTCAATACTGGCATGACTCGCAGCTGTTCTGGGTTTTCGGCGCGGCGCTGGTCGGATTGTTGAGTTTCCTGGCGGCGCGTCTGTTCGCCGAGATTGTCGCCATGCACTGTCTGGAGCAAGGCATCCACAACGTCCGCGAAGGGCTGCTGGAGCCCACCCTGGTCGGGCCTTGGGGCTGGACTTCGGTGGGGCGGCTGATACCGGAATTCAACACCACCATCTCAACCCTGCAGCTGATGTTTCAGACCGTAGAAGAATGCCAGGGGCGCTTTCTCAATGAGCGCAATCGCAGCAACACCATCCTGCAAAGCCTGCCTGGCGCTTTGCTGAGTCTTGCCGATGATCTGCGCGTCACCATCGCCAATCGCCAGGCGGAGACGCTGTTTGGTTTTCCGCCGGGCGGCTTGATCAATGCCAATTTGTTCGAATTGCTTGATCTCAACGAGCGCGATCGAGAATTGCTGCGCGACGCGTTCTTGTACAAACACACCATCCGCAGCCAGGAAATCAGCCTCAAGGTTGGCGGCAAAAGCCGGTATTTTTCGCTCAATCTCGCCTTCTACAACGTCGATGAAAACGACATGGGCGGGGTACTGATATTGCAGGACATCACCGAATATCGGCAGCTGATGGAAAGCGTGGCGACGCGCGAGAAACTGGTTGCCATGGGCCAGCTCGCGGCGGGCGTGGCGCATGAATTGAATACTCCGCTGGGCAACATCCTCGGATATGCGCAACTGCTCGACCGAGGCGCAGCCGGCTATCCGAAGTTGTCCGGCTATGCCCGCATCATCGCCGAGGAGACGCAGCGTTGTTCGAGCGTGGTGCAAGAGTTGCTCAACTACGCGCGCAAGGATCAGTGCAGCGGCGAAACCTGCGACCTCAACCAGCTTGCTCAAGAACTCACCGACACCTTCATCAACTGTCGTTTGAAGCGTTATCGCATCGAAATCGCGCTCGAACCGAGTCCGGGAAAGTTGATCGTGGAAGGCGGCTGCGGCCAGCTTGACATCGTACTCAGCAACTTGATCAGCAATGCCATCGCCGCCCTCGACAAAACCACGATGCCGCGCATCGTGGTGCAAACCTGGGCGGAGGAAGGTTATGCGGCGATTGCCATCGCCGACAACGGCCCTGGCGTGCCAGCTGACATTCGCAACCGTTTATTCGATCCTTTCTTTACCACCAAGGATGTAGGTCAAGGCTCCGGCCTTGGTCTCTCCATCAGTCAGGCCATCGTGACCAAGCGCGGCGGTTTCATCGCTTACGACTCCGAATATCGGAAAGGCGCGCGTTTCATCATCAAATTGCCGGCTGTCGATCTGGAACGCATGCAGTCATGAAACAGGAAAACACCAAGGACAACGCCAAGGACAACGCCGACGAAGGCAAGGCCAAAGTCGCGGCCGCCGAACAGACGCCGACCATTCTGGTCACCGAAGATGATCGCAACATGCGTGACCTGATCATCGCGGTGCTGTCCGAATCCGCAATGAAGTTCAAGGTCGCCAGCGCCGAAAATGCGCATGAAGCGATGGACTTCCTGGAAAACAATGATGCTGCGGTGGTGCTTACCGACTTGCGCATGCCCGGCGCGGATGGACTCGATCTGCTGAAGTTTGTAAAGACCCGCGATGCGCAGATACAGGTGGTGATGATCACCGGCTATGGCAGCGTCGAATCCGCTGTTGCCGCCCTCAAGGAAGGCGCTTATGACTATGTGCAGAAACCTTTCGACACCGTTAAATTGCTTGGCGTGGTGGAAAAGGCGCTGGCGTTCTACCTGCTCTCGACAGAGAACCAGCGTCTGCGTCAGCAGCGGCGCGCCTATCAGGAAAGCGGTGAAATCATCGGCCAGTCGCAGGCCAAAGAGTTGGTCGATCGCCTCATCGACGCCGCCGCAACCTACGACTCCAGCGTACTGATCTTTGGCGAAAGCGGTTCAGGCAAGGAATTGGTAGCACGCCAGATTCACCAACGCGGCAAACGGCGCGACAAAGCTTTCGTTGCCATCAACTGCGCCGCAATCCCGGAAAATCTCATCGAAAGCGAACTCTTCGGCTTTCGCAAGGGGGCTTTTACCGGCGCGGAGCGCAACAAACTCGGTTTGTTCGAAGTCGCCGATGGCGGCACTTTGTTTCTCGACGAAATCAACAACGCACCGATGGCGCTGCAGGCCAAATTACTGCGTGTGTTGCAGGACGGCAGTTTCTATCCGACAGGCGCCATCGATCCCATCCATGTCGATGTCCGTGTGCTCGCCGCGAGTAATCGCCAGATTCCGGACTTGATGGAAAAAGGCCTGTTTCGCGAAGACCTTTTTTATCGCTTGTCGGTCATGGAAATCAGCGTTCCGCCACTACGTGAAAGAAGAGAAGATATCGCACTGCTGACTTATTACTTTCTCAACAAGCATGCCTCCAGGCTGGACAAACACATTTCCGGTGTCAGTACCGCTGTGCTCGGCACCTTGATGCGTTACGACTGGCCAGGCAACGTGCGCGAACTGGAAAACGTGATTCAACGCATGATCATCCTGTCCGAAACGGCGCACATCGATGCCGATGTATTGCCGCCACGCCTGACCGAGCAGAAAGATCCGCGCGGTAGGGCGCTCGACTACCTGCCACCGCAGAGTCTGGATGAAGTTGAAGCCTATTTCATTCGCAAAACGCTACGCGAAACGAATGGCGACCGGGCGTTGGCAGCGGAAATTCTGGGCATCGACAAATCAACCTTGTGGCGCAAGGTCAAGCGTTATGGCATCGAGGAGTAAAGCGGTTCGTCTGGCGCGGCTTTCAAAGCGTGTGCAAACGTGTTGCTTATTCTTCCTTGCGCCGGCCTGTGTGCAAATCCGAGGCTGACGAACTATCATTTCTCCGCCGGCTTTTGAAGTTCAAAATTTTTTAAAGCAGGGCTAAAGTTCCGCTTGGTCCGGTCGCTATCCCCACCACGATATCTTTTTGTACAACTTTTTGGTTTGAATTCTTGCCCGGTATCAAGTGACTTGTTTTTTTTATTCGCCAGGTTGGCTGCAAATGGTTTTAAATGCAGCCGTATGGCGCAACGCATACAGAGGTCGAAGTGAAAACCATTTTTCTGGTCGACGATTCCGCGACAGTTCTTATCAGCACTTCCAGCATTCTCACCAAGGCTGGATATCAAGTTGAAAAGGCTTCTTCCGCCGAGGAAGCAATGACCAAATTCAAAGCCGGGTTGAAACCCGATCTGTTGATTACCGACCTCAACATGCCAGGCATGAACGGTATCGAACTGATCAAACAGGTCCGGCAGATGCCGAATTACCGTTTCATGCCGATCTTGTTGCTGACCACCGAATCGCAACAATCCAAACGCGCTGATGCAAAAGCGGCGGGCGCTTCCGGTTGGTTGGTGAAGCCGGCGACGGCGGATGAATTGCTCAATACGATCAAATTGGTGATTAAGTGAATGACAGTCACATAAAGCCGGTTTTTCTCCGGCGTATTACGGGCGTTTCGCTGGCCACCGCTGTTCTGCTGGGGGGGCTGGTGGCATTCGGCGAACAGACCGTGCATGAAAGGCTGGACTGGATTTTCCACTCCTTGCCGTTTGGTCATGCGATTAGCATCACCGTTCTGGTTCTGTTCGCGTTCGCCATGCAAGCGGTGTTTTCAATGCTGTTTTTTCGCGACCCCAGCCTGGGCGTCTCGCAGTTTGAACTGACTGATGCGGCGAACTGGAAAAGCACCTTCACCGCGATGGAAAAAGTGGCGAATGAATTGCAAAGCGTTCCCGCTTTCAATCAGGTTGTCTGCAACCAGCTATCCAGCGTTGCCACCGAAACCGAAGCCGCCGCGCTGACCATCATGGAGCGACTGCAAGTGGTCGATGGTTTGATTACCGACCTGCAACAATATGTTGGCAAGACCTCGAAAGAATCGAGCGAAGTACTGGCCAGTTCGGAGTCGCGTCTTGATTCCAACCGCACCTTGATCGACTCGATGCAAGCCCACATCCAGTCGCGTATTGCGGCGACCCGTGAAGAACAAGCGCGCATCACCCATGTGGTCAACGAGGCGCGCTCACTGGAGTCGCTGATCGACCTGATCAAACACATCGCCGGACAGACCAATCTGCTGTCGCTCAATGCCGCCATCGAAGCGGCCCGCGCGGGTGAGCAAGGGCGAGGCTTCGCGGTGGTTGCCGACGAAGTACGCAAGCTGTCAGACCAGACCAGCGAGGCGGTTTCGAAAATCCGCGACGGCATCCTTACCGTGGCCTCCAGCATTGAAAACGAATTCAAGGAAAAACTCGCCCAGGCCAGCGCCAACAGCGAAACGCAGACGCTGGAGCAGTTCGCCAACCAACTCACCGAAATGGGTGATCGCTACGCCGAACTGGTCACGCGCGAAGGCGATGTACTGGCGCAGATCAACCAGACCAGTTCTTCCTTGTCCAGCATGTTCATGGAAGTCATGGCCAGCATTCAGTTTCAGGACGTTACCCGGCAGCAGGTCGAACATGTAATGAGCGCATTGCATCGGCTGGATACGCATCTGGCGCTGCTGTTGCAGCAATTGAACGATCCTTCCGCGGCGGTCAATATCAAGCCGCTGGCGCAACATCTGAATGAAATGTTCGACGGGTATGTGATGGATAAACAACGTAATCAGCACAGCCAGGCTTTTGCTTCCGGCGCTTCATCTCGTGGCGGCAACAACGGCGGCAACAGCGGCGGCGGCCCGAAAGTGGAGTTGTTTTAAGCAAGTCTATCGGCCCGCTCGCGGGCCTCCAGCGGGGAAGGAAACTGACCATGCAAGAAACTTTACCCCCTCTCGCTCTTGAAGGCGCGCTGACCATCTACCGCGCCCAGGAACTCAAAGAGCAACTGATGAGCGCGGTGCAAACCAATCCGGAGTTGCATCTTGATCTGTCCCAGGTCACCGAAATCGACTCGTCCGGTTTGCAGGTGTTGTATCTCGCCAAGCGAGAAGCCGCTCGCGCCAACCATGCCTTGCGCATCGTCGCGCACAGTGATGCGGTGCGCGAAGTCTTCGACCTGTGCAACATGAATGCCTATTTTGGTGATCCCACACTCATTCCGGCGCAGAAACCTTGCCGGCAACCTCAGTAGCGCCGAAGACCCAGGAGCCATCCTATGGATGAGTTAAGACAAGCTTATATCTCTGAAAGCCAAGAACTCCTCACCAGTCTGGATGAGAACCTGCTGCGTCTGGAGCAGAATCCCGGCGACGCCGACGCGCTGAATGCGGTATTTCGGGCCGCTCACACCATCAAGGGGGGGGCGGGCGTGGTCGAGTGCGACTACATCGTCAGCTTCACCCACGTGGTGGAAAACGCCCTCGATGGCGCGCGTGAAGGGCGCATCAAGGTCGATGGCGACTTGATCCAATTGCTCCTCGCCAGCGGCGACCACATCACCCAGTTGCTTGAGTTCGCGGTAGATCCAGAACTTCGTCCGGATGCGCAGACCCTGGCGCGTGGCGAAGCCTTGCTGGACGGCTTGCGCAAATATTCGCCCGAAGCCAAGCGCGATGAGAGCGGCATGGCCAATGCCGACGCGCATATCGAAAGCAGCGGCGGCGGCCTGGTCGGACACGATTGCTGGCATATCTCGATCCGTTTCGGTGAAAACGTCCTGCGCGAAGGCATGGATCCGCTTTCCTTCCTCCGCTACCTCTCCGGTTTCGGCGAAATCGCCCACCTTTCCACCTTGCTTGATGGCATGCCGAGTGCCGATTTGATGGACCCGGAAGGGTGTTATTTCGGCTTCGAGATCGATTTTCGTGCTGAAACCAGCAAGGAAAAAATCGAACGCGTATTCGATTTCGTGCGCGATTCCTGCCTGATCAATATCCTGCCGCCGTTCAGCCGGGTCAGCGAATACGTCAGTCTGATCATGTCGCTGCCGGAAGACGCCATGCGGCTGGGCGAAATTCTGGTGCAGGCCGGGGCAATCACCACGGCAGAACTGGACAAGAGTTTACAGTCCCAGCAGATTGATGAAGCGCAAGCCAAGGACAGCGACGAGGAAGAGCCGCACAAGGTTTCGCAACTTGGCGAGATCCTGGTCGAGCAGCATGTCGTGCAGAAAGAATTGGTCGAAGCCGCAGTGGTCAAGCAGGCCCAGGTCAGCGAGAAGAAGTCGCAGGAATCCAAACTTATCCGGGTTCAGGCCGACAAACTCGATCAGCTCATCAATCTGGTTGGCGAACTGGTCATCGCCGGGGCATCTGCCGCCATGCTGGCGCAAAAGGCGAAAGACGCCGCGATGTTCGAAGCCAACTCGGTGGTTTCCCGCTTGGTTGAAGAAATCCGTGATGGCGCACTACAGTTGCGGATGGTGCAGATCGGCGAAACCTTCAACCGCTTCAACCGGGTGGTGCGCGATGCCAGCCGAGATATGGGCAAGGATATCGAACTGGTCATCACCGGCGCAGAGACCGAACTGGACAAGACGGTAGTCGAAAAAATCGGCGATCCCTTGATGCATCTGGTGCGCAACGCGGTAGACCACGGCATCGAGTCAAAAGCCGTGCGGGCCGAGCATGGCAAGCCGGAGAAGGGCACGCTGCGGCTGAACGCCTTCCATGAGTCGGGCAGCATCGTGATTGAAGTCATCGACGATGGCGGCGGCCTCAACCGGGCAAGAATTCTCGCCAAGGCGGTCGAAAAAGGCCTGGTGGCGGAAGGCGCGGAAATGTCCGACCAGGATGTTTACAAACTGATTTTCGAACCCGGTTTTTCCACAGCGGCGCAGGTCACCAATCTGTCCGGCCGCGGCGTCGGCATGGATGTCGTAAGGCGAAACATCGAGGCGCTGCGTGGCAGCGTGCATATCGACAGCTTGCCCGGGCAGGGCACCAACATCTCCATCCGTCTGCCGTTGACGCTGGCCATCATCGACGGTTTCCTCACGGGTGTCGGCGAAGCGGCTTACGTTGTGCCGCTCGATCTGGTTGAAGAATGCATCGAACTGAACAGCGAAGCGGCGGACCGAAACTACCTCAATCTGCGCGGCGAGGTGTTGCCGTTCATCCGCCTGCGCCAGCAATTTGGCCATTCCGGACAGGTGCGCCGACGTCAAAGCGTGGTGGTGGTGCGCTACGCCGGCAAGCGGGCGGGATTGGTAGTGGATGAATTGATGGGCGAATTCCAGACCGTGATCAAGCCGCTCGGTCCGGTTTTCGCGCATTTGAAAGGCATCGCCGGCTCTACCATTCTGGGCAGCGGCGAAGTCGCTTTGATACTCGATGTACCCGCACTGATTGCACGTACCACAACCACCGGGGCTGAACATGCGCCGGAGCGACTGGGCCTGGTGGCCTGATCGCGTTCACTTAAGTTAAACAGGAGAAACAGTATGTTCAAGAATCTCAAGCTGGGCGTGAGACTGGCCATTGGTTTTGGCGTGGTGATGCTGCTGATGACCATCATCGGTGTAATCGGCGTCATGCGGGTGGCAGCCCTCGACGAATCTATCGATACGGTGGTTCAGGACCAGTTTCCGAAGACGGTAGAAGCCAACAACATGATCGATGGCATCAACATCATCGCCCGCGCCATGCGCAATGCCTTGTTGGTGGATGATCCCGCCGAGGTCCGTAAGCAAGTCGAGCGGATAAACGAGGCCCGCAAACGTATCGCGGAGAATCTCGAAAAGCTTGAAAAAACCATTCTCAGCGACGCAGGCAAGGAACGCCTGAAAGTCATGCTTGATACGCGCGCGGTCTATGTGGTCAGTCAGGACACCCTGCTGAAATTGTTTGATGAAGGCAAGATGGCGGAGGCCAAGTCATTTATGCTGGTGCAGATCAGGCCGCAGCAACAGGCTTATATTGATGCCGTCACCAAGCTGATCGACTTCCAGAGCGAATTGATGCTGAAGACCGGCAATGAAGCCGCCGAATTGGCCATCAGTACGCGTAACCTGATTCTGGCGCTGCTCGTGGTCGCGCTGCTTCTCGCTGTTGCCGCCGCCTGGTTGCTGACCAGCAGCATCACCGGTCCGACCCGGAAACTGGTCGATGCCAGCGACAAACTGGCCGCCGGCGACCTGAGTTTCAAACTGGATATCGATAGCAAGGACGAGATCGGCATACTCGCCAGGTCGGTTATTGCGATTCAGTCCAGCGTGCAGGCCATGGCGGCGGATGCCGTGATGCTCGCCGACGCCGCTGTGCAAGGCAAACTGGCCATCCGTGCCGACGCCAGCAAACACAAGGGCGATTATCAGAAAATTATCGCGGGTGTGAACAACACCCTGGATGCGGTGATCGGGCCGTTGAATGTGACTGCTGATTACGTCGACAAGATTTCCAAGGGGGTCATCCCGCCGATCATCACCGACAACTACAACGGCGATTTCAACCTCATCAAGGGCAACCTCAACAACGTGGTGAAGATGATGAGCGACCTGCTGGCGCAGACCGACATCGTTATCAAGGGCGCGGCCGATGGGCAGCTCGACAAGCGCGCCAACGCCGAGATGTTCGTCGGCGGCTGGAACCAGTTGGTCAAGGGCGTCAACGAAGCCATCACCAATATCGTCGATCCGCTCAATGTCACCGCCGACTACGTTGACAAGGTCGCCAAGGGCGTTATCCCGCCGACCATCACCACCGAGTACAAGGGTCAGTACAACCTGATCAAGATCAACCTGAACAACATGGTGAAGATGATGAGCGACCTGCTGGCGCAGACCGACATCATCATCAAGGGCGCGGCGGATGGCGAACTCGACAAGCGCGCCAATGCCGAGATGTTTGTCGGTGGCTGGAACCAGTTGGTCAAGGGGGTCAACGCCGCCATCACCAACATCGTCAATCCGCTCAACGTCACCGCCGGTTATGTCGATCGTATTTCCAAGGGCGACATCCCGCCGAAGATCACCGACCCCTACAGCGGCGACTACAACATCATCAAGAACAACCTCAACGCCTGTATCGATGCCGTCAACGCGCTGGTTAGCGATGCCAACATGCTGGCCGCCGCAGCGGTGGCCGGCAAACTCGAAACCCGCGCCGATGCCAGCAAGCATCAGGGTGATTTCCGCAAGATCGTCGCCGGCGTCAACGACACCCTCGACAACGTCGTCGGGCCGATCAACGAAGTGCGTCGAGTCATGGACGCGATGTCTGGCGGCGACATGACGCTGAGCATCACGCACGCCTATCAAGGCGATTTCGATGCCCTGAAGAACGCCATCAACAGCACGGTGAGCAAGCTTTCCGAGACCATCACCATGGTCAATACTTCCGCCGAATCGTTGAACAATGCCGCTGGTCAGGTGTCTTCCACCGCGCAAACCTTGTCGCAAGGGGCCAGCGAGCAGGCCGCCAGCGTTGAAGAAACCAGCGCGTCCATCGAACAGATGAGCGCCTCCATCGCGCAGAACACCGAAAACTCCAAAGTCACCGATACCATGGCCAGCAAAGCGGCGAAGGAAGCGGCGGAAGGCGGCGAGGCGGTGAAGCAGACGGTGACCGCGATGAAGAGCATTGCCGGCAAGATCGGCATCATCGACGACATCGCCTACCAGACCAACCTGCTGGCGCTCAACGCGGCGATCGAAG
>JFJP01040411.1_pt1 | contig 16112 bp, 15 predicted proteins | sample 431651 | NCBI WGS metagenome assembly JFJP01 (sample SAMN02602958, study PRJNA72255) | Microbial mat metagenome, whole genome shotgun sequencing project. | biome: fresh water; feature: sink hole; material: water; isolation source: purple microbial (photo- and chemosynthetic) mats found in... | reverse complement strand
GCTTTTGCATAATTACAGCTTATTATAAAATATTGATTCATAGATAGATGCAATCCCAAACCTGAGGAAGAATGCCAAGATTCATTTTTGCCTTTTTGAAACCAGTCAGCAGACAGGGCATCATTAATTTGATAAGGATAATAAGAAATAATCCTACCCACATCGAATAAAACGCTGCTAGCTATATAAAAATAATTTTTTCTAAACTTAAAATGATAGAAAGCATAACGGCTTTCCAAATTCATCAAAGTATATCCTTTTCCTACCGCCCTGTTTTTCTCAACACCTCTTAGGGTGTAATAGCCCCCTAATCCACCAACTGGCTGTCTTTGAGAGGAGTGCAAATAAGGCAATAAGTAAAAGGGTATAATTCCAGCGATAACCTGCTGTACAGAAAGTCGATATGCCAAGTTCCAATTATTCATCAACTTAATGTATTGCCGGTGGGTGAAGGCAAATTGTAGGTATGCAGACTTCTGATTGAGCTGTAAACCACTAATGATAAGAGCTTCGGTAAAGATTCCTTTCATAGGATTTGGCTCCAAATCGCGGGTATCATAAACGCCACCCACTTTAACAAGCAAGCAGTTTCCTCCATTCTTTTCCTTCTCATTAATAAAGCCCCAATTAATAAAATTTTCATACAAACCAGGTATAATGTGAGGCGAAGGCAAGCTATCGCCCATCTTATTATAATACGACACATCAACCGATGACAATTGAAAATTATAAAAGGCAGAACCGAATAAGAATTTATATGGCGAAGCGGATTGTGTAATAAAATCAACGTTCACCCTCTTCATTAAATGCTGGTATTTATAGTACATGCTGGAAATATAATGAGAGTTACCCGGCTCAGAAAAGGTGTAATCAATATAAGATTGATAGCCATTAAAGCCGTAAAATTTCATGGCTTTATCATTAAATATACCAGCGGAAAATGTAAAACGAAAATAAGGAATTAAATATTTACTATCATATCTGAATTGCAATTTTGAACTTCGGGCGGAGGTATTGTTGAATTCTAAAAAAAATGAATGCTTATAATCAGGGAATGTTTCACCTTTTCCAAACTGAAATACATTAATAACACCTCCATATTTTAAACCAAAGTCGGTATCGTAAGCCAATACAGGCAAAGCACCAACTGTGACGCCCTTTTTAATTTGGATGGTATCATTTGCAAAAAGCTTAGCATAAAAAAAGCTAAGAAATAAAAGAAATCCGGTAACCGGAAGCCTCCTCAATGCCCTTATACTTTTTTGAAAAGAATGGCCGAATTATGGCCACCAAAACCATAGGATGCAGATATAGCGTATTGTAGAGATGCTGGCATTGACTCCGTAACAACATTTAAATTATCGATATTATTATTGGAGAGATTTGGATGCACGCGTTGTTCTTTAATGGACATAGCTGTAACAATGGCTTCAATAGCAGAACTAGCACCGATATTATGTCCCAAAATACTTTTAGTAGAATTGATATAAGGCTGAGTTTCTTTATTTCCAAATAATTCCTTAATCATATTTGACTCCACCATATCGTTCAAGTGAGTGGCAGTTCCGTGGGCATTAAAATAATCAATTTTTCTATTAGAAGAAACATTCTTTACTACCTGCATGATCTGAGTACCGGCATCGTCCATTTGAACAATGTTATTGCTATCGGAAGTAAAAGAGCAGTCTTCAATCTCCGCATAAATTTTTGCCCCTCTTTGCAAAGCATGTTCATACTCTTCGAGGATAAGCATCCCACAACCGCCCTCGGAAAAAAGAAAACCGGAACGATCATTTGAGAAAGACTGTGGTTTTCCGTCGCTTGAGTGAGTAAGAGCGCCCAAAGTATCAAAACCACGCATGATGCTACCATTATCATCTTTAAAACATTCAACGCCACCGGTAATCATAACTTTGCGCTCGCCATAGTAGATTTTTTTATATGCTTCGCCGATGGCATAATTACCAGAAGCACAAGATGTATTAAGTGAAAAAGCGGGGCCATTGATTCCGAATAAGATAGAAATCCATGCAGCAACACAACTATCCATAGTAATAGGTATAACCATGCGGTTGAAACGGAAGGCCTTGAATTCATCTAAATTAAGATGAGAAGAAATATGACTGGTAACGGAATTAAAAGCTGTACGCAATGCGCCCAGAGACATACCAATAATTACCCCAGCATCATTTATTCCAGGAACATCGAATGTATTTTTGCTGGTTGGTTGCATATTAAAACCTGCATCTTCTAAAGCTTGCTTTGCGCAGGAAACAGCAATTTTAGAATTTTCTTCCATAAAAACTCCTGCTTTTGAAGGAATTCCATAATCATCAAGTTTAAATTCAGGGAACGGAACGTAAAAACGAGTTTTATATTTGTAATTTTTTTCGAATTTTTCATTTATGGGCACTACAAAATGATGGGCCTTATTTAAATTGGTCCATAACTCCATTACATTTTTAGAATCAGCAGCTATAGCTGAAACTCCTGTAACAACAACTCTTCTTGGCTTAATATCCATTTAATTCACTTTAAAATAATTGTTGCAAAGATACAGATTATATTTTATATCAATAAAAAAAATGGACCTGTGGTTGGCAAATAAAAAAAATTATTCTTTAGTAATATCTTCGTTTTGAGTACAATCCTTTGCTCTTTTAACTTTCCCTTTTAGCACGCATTTGCCAATAGCCGGAATACATTTTCCTTTTTGGAGCTCACAGTAGGCTTCCAATAAATGAGGACATTCAAATCCCATATTATAAGGATTTAAGCAGGTATAAATTCAAACTGTAAACCGGTTGCATCGGCAAGGTCTTCTCCATCCTCCTTCATTTGGTCATCCGTTTCATCATAAAACCATTGAATATTAAAACCAATACCCAGGTCTTTAATATTTCTGATCATTTCAAGAAAATGTAAAAGCATTTTAAAAGAAGCGGAATTAAAATAACTGAGCTTAAATATTAGGTCAATGGAATTCAATTCATATTTCAGTTTTGGATCTAATTCTAAATCGCTTATCAACTCTTTAAGCCAGTTAATGGCAGGCTGATAGAAATGCACCACATTTTCTGGACGTGACACCCCACTAAGCGAAAATGATTTACTATTTAAATCAAGAATTAATTCAGGTGTAAAATCTGTTTCAGGTAAAAACAATCGCTCCATTGTGGTTTAGTTATTGTAATTTTTCAATGATATAGGTACTTTGCAAGTAAAATACGAAAATGAATTATTGATGGGAGTGATTTCATAATCTAATTTTTGACCGGAAATTTTAGCCATTTCAATAAAGCCCAGACCGGCACCTCCTTTTTTGCTAAACTCACCATTAGTTAAGGTAACTCTAAATAAATCCCTTAATCCTTCTCTGTCTAAATTATTAACCAAATCAATTTTTCCACTCAATTTTTCAACATCTTTATTGCGAATTGGATTGGAGGTTATTAATTCAACGAATCCATGAGTCTTTCGAAGTTCAAAGTAAGGAAGGTATTTTGGAAATAGTTGCTGTTCATTTTCAAAATATTCACTGTACTTGTAAATATTTTCAAGTGATTCAATCATCACCGACAAAATCTTCTTATATAACTGCATGGAAATACCTCTAACCAGGGCCTCGTTTTTAAGGCTGTTCAATAAATGTCCAATTTTATCAAAATTAAACTGACCATTATAACTGAGAATAACTTCTGCTTCTTGCATCAAAGCTCCCATTCAATTTTTTTATGCAAATTATAAAATTCCATGCTAAATTACTAATTATTTTTGTGATAATTGTATTATTTTTTAATTCTTTCTTGTCTTTTAGTGACAAAACAATCTTAAAAAAAACACAAATTATTGAATATTAATTAATTAAGAATTAAAGATTTTCATATTCAAAATCAACAGTTAAATTAGAAGCTCGAGAAGCCTTTACCGCCAATTGATCGCAATGTTCATTCCATTTGTTATTATTATGACCTTTAATCCATTGAAATTTAACATAATGTTTGCGATACAAGTTTAAAAAGCGCAACCAGAGGTCTGCATTTTTCTTTCCTTTAAATCCGGTTTTTTCCCATCCAAACAGCCAAGCCTTTGAAACAGAATCACAAACATACTTTGAATCGGTAAATACAATTACATTACAAGGGGCTACTTTCAATTCTTCCAAACCTCTAATAACAGCAAGCAGTTCCATTCTATTATTGGTAGTATGTTTAAATCCTTCAGAAAAATCTTTTGATTGGCCATTGCACATTAATATAACTCCATAACCTCCGGGACCGGGATTTCCGCTTGCGGCTCCATCGGTATACATAGTAACATCGTATTTGGCTGGCAGCATAGTTTAATACAACAGTTTCATTTCCTGTAATAAATAAGATGCTTTATAATAATGATCTACCATATATAATATATAACGTACATCAACATTTAAAGTTCTTTGGGAATTGGCATTATAATAAAAATCACCGCTAAGCCCTTCCTTATGACCATCGAAAGCCAATCCGATGATTGCTCCACGAGCATCTATTACTGGACTACCAGAATTACCGCCAGTAATATCATTAGTAGAAATAAAACAAACTGGAAGAGTATCATTTATAGCATAGCTACCAAAATCTTTACGCTCTAATGTGTTTAAATACTCGAGAGGCAAATCGTAATACTCATTATTTTTCTCGTACTTCTCCAAATAACCATAATGACTCGTCTTCCAATCGTAATGAACAGCATCGCGCGGATAAAAACCCATAACATTTCCATAACTCATTCGCATAGTAGCATTGGCATCTGGATACATCACTCTTTGCGGCTTGAACAAACGCATGCCGTCGATAAAAAGTTTTTCATTCTCTTCAATTATCTGAATATGTTGCACATTCATATCCTTAAAATACTTGTATTTACGAAAGTTTGATTTAAAGAACAGCCAGAAAGCGTCTTGTTCAAGCTTTTTAATACTTGCCTTTTCCATAAAAGAAAAGAAAGCGCTGCTATCTCTAAAAAAACTTTTATTATACAATGCTTGTACGTATTTATTAATACTTCCCTTATGCTTTTTATCAATCTGACTAAAGAATTCAGGTAAATCTTCAGGTTTCATTTTATCCTTTAGAAGCTGAATCATTTTTTCAGTAAGCAGTATTTCAGTTTCCTGATCATAATCTTTATAGAATTTGTGAGCCTGAGTATAAATGTCCTTAATCATCTCATCCTTTTCAGTGCCAACTGGCTTTTCAAGCATATCATAAATAGCATTAAACACATCATAAACAAAATGATCTAATAGTTTGATTGAACTAAATATTGCCACACTAATATACATTGAACCTAAGTCATATTTACCATCATAGCTATCCCGCATCTGTTGTATTACCTGTGCATATTTTCTTCTTGATGAATCACCAGACTGTGCCCAAAGCTCAAACTGGCTTTCTTCCTCCTGCATCTTCTGGACTATTTTTTGCTGCATTATTATTTTATTTTCGCCCATAGCATTCAAATAATGATTACTAACACTCGCATAATCAGAAGAATACTTAATATTGATTGCATCATCAGCAGCCATACGCGGCTTTAAAACACTTAATTGCTCACTAAAAACATCAATAAATACTTTATTTTGTATTTGTAAAATATCGTTTATTTTATAAGAAGTAAAGAAGCGGTATGTATAAAATGGATAACCAAGAGTCATAGAGAAATCGCCTTCTTGAAGCGGCTTTAAAGAAATAGGAAAAAAGTGTTTGGGTTGATATGGCACATTGCTAATATCATAATCAGCTGGTTTGTTATTCTTACCCGCATATACTCGAAATAAAGCAAAATCGGCATTATGTCTTGGCCAATTCCAATTATCAATTTCACCACCAAATTTTGCAATAGACTCATGCGGTGTTCCAACCAAGCGTACATCTGAAAAAGTTTCAGTAATTACCAGGTAGTAATTATTCTTGCTAAAAAAACTTACTATTTTTGCATGATAATTAGTTCCTTTTACAGCTGTCAATTCAATATCTGATTTGGCTTTACTTAACTTGGTTTTAAACGGAACGTTTAAGGTATCATTCTTTATTTTATTCTCTATTTCAAGCGTTACATCGTTCATTCTGACAAGAAAATCAACTGTTAGTCCTGGGCAAGGCAACTCGCCTAATCTATTCTTCGCCCAAAAACCATCTCTTAAAATATTATTATCAACACTACTCAATGCCCTAATATTGTCAAATCCGCAGTGATGATTGGTCATTAATAATCCATCTTTTGAAATCAATTCCCCGGTACAATTTCCATTGAACAGAACTACTGCATCTTTCATGGAAGCATTATTAACACTATAAATATCTTCCGCTTCCAACTGAAAACCCTTTTGCTTCAATTGGGTGATGTTCAACTCCTGAATCAATGGCAAAAGCCACATTCCCTCATCGGCGATTAGACGACCAGAGTATAGCAATAATAGTATAAATAGGAAACGATTCATTTTCAAAGGGCTTTAATTCACAATAATAAAAAAAAACAACTTAATAATAACAATAATCCCTCAAAAATTTAGGTGTAATTGCAAATTATTTTTACAAAAGCTTTTTCTATGGTGGGGCGATATGCCATGTTTAATTATTTGCTCGCGATGAAATAGTGTAGGATAGCCTTTATTCTTCTGCCAATTATAGATAGGAAATTCATCTGCCAGTTTTTCCATATAAAAATCTCTTTCTGTCTTTGCCAAGATAGACGCAGCTGCAATAGATGCATATTTGCCATCGCCCTTTATAATGGTTTGATAAGGGATATTTTTAAACTGTTTAAAACGATTGCCATCAATAATAAGAAAGCCCGGTTGCATGCTTAATGCTTCAATAGCCCTGTGCATAGCTAATATTGAAGCGTTCAAAATATTTATTTTATCAATCTCTTCAGCCGTTGCAGTAGCAATGGCATAAGCTGCGGCATGTTTCAATATATAAGAACGAAAGAATAACCTTTTCTCATGCGACATTTTCTTTGAATCGTCTAAGCCCGGATCTTCAAACGATTGAGGAAGAATAACTGCGGCGGCAAATACCGGCCCGGCCAAACACCCCCTACCAGCTTCATCAACTCCGGCTTCAATAAACGATTGATTTAAAAATGGCAATAACATTACCTGATCTTTTGAATGGATTCCCAAAGATGCAGCGCAGTGCGATCCCATGTATATCGAATTCTCTGCTTCCTTCCTTTAGTTATCAGATCATCGTGCAAGGCCTTTGATTCAGCAACTGCATACATGGCATCAACAATGGAAGTAATATTATATGGATCGGCATAAACAGCCGCATCGCCTGCAACTTCGGGCATTGATGTAACATTGGAACAGATTACAGGAACATCGCAATACATGGCTTCAACTATAGGGATGCCAAATCCTTCAAACAAAGGTACGAAGGTAAGGGCATAAGCAGCTGCCATAACCCTTGCCAATTCACTTGGTTCCAACCTTCCCGTAAAATAAATATCATTTTGGTTTGTCGATTGCAACAAAGCCCGCTCAATATCGGAAGTTAAAAACATTTTATTGCCCACAATCACCAAAGCAAAATCGTGCTGGGGATTGTCTCTTTTGAAAGAATCAAAAGCCGTAATAAGCCGAGCGATATTTTTGCGGGGATGCAAGGTTCCCACAAAAACAAAATATTTTTTTCCTCCTGCATACAATTGCTTCACTTTTTCTTTTTCGTCCTCACCTATGGGTTTATAAATCAGATTGGCTCCATTATACACAATATCAATTTTGTCCGGATTAATATCATAAGCATGGCTAATATCTTTTTTTGAATATGACGAGACCGTAGCAATACCTTTAGCCTTTCTGGCAAAGCGAGGAAAAAAATAATTGTAATATTTTCTCACCAACCAAGGCACATCTTTAGGACGGTGAAAAAAATTAATATCGTGAATCACTGCCAACGACGGAACTTTTGAAGAGAGTGATAAAAAGCCATCGGGCGAAACAAACACATCGGCTTTATATTGCTTTAAAACGCGGCTTACCGACCATTCAAACCAAAGAATAAACAAAAATGGATGCCGAGCCTGTGGACCTACCACTACTGGAATTATATTCTCTGAAAAAACAAATGCCGGATCATAGGGTCTATCAAAAATAAATACAAAACTATGTTCTGGATGGTTTTTAGCTATCCTCGACATGGTTTCGAAACAAAACCATCCTATGCCATCAAGTTTATTTCGAATTAATAAGCGTGTATTTACAGCTACTATCATTTTTTCGCTTTCAAACCCTAAAGAAATAAAAAAATAACGTTTATTTTGTAGTAAATATTAAAAAATAGCAAAGCCTTGATTCAAAAATTTCTTTCCAACCTGTTTTTACTTCTTATACTAAACCTGATAATCAAACTTTTATGGTTTTTTGGGATTGACCGTACCATTCAAAATATGGCAGGAGCTACTGAATATGGCTTGTATTTTTCACTCACCGGGTTTTCAATTGTATTCAGTATTCTCCTCGATGCAGGAATTACCAATTTTAATAATAGGGCTATTTCACGCAATAAAAACAGGGTGCATTACTATTTATCGAACATTATTGTGCTTAAATTCCTTTTAGGCATCGTATATGCTATTATCTGCTTCTTTTTTGCACTTATTTTTAATTATGGAGAAAGACAAATTTGGCTGCTTTCAATTATTGTGGGTAATCAGTTTATTAATTCTCTGATCCTCTATTTCCGGTCGAATATAAGTGGACTTCAACTTTTTTTTACGGACAGTCTTCTTTCTGTATTAGATAAATTATTGATGATAGTGTTTTGCTCTTTCCTCATTTTTGATACTTTCAACACTGGATTTAGCATAGAATATTTTATTTTGGCTCAAACGGCTTCGTACGTCGTTACACTTATAATAGTTAGTTTGGTATTATGGCATCATACACGCATAAACGCTATTTCAATTGATTTGCGGTATTATAAAAAAATTCTCAAGCATAGTTATCCGTTCGCATTGCTAGTGCTTTTAATGGCATTATACAACCGTATTGATGCCGTAATGCTAGAAAGAATACTACCCCAGGGAGCTACCCAAGCTGGCATTTATGCCCAGGCATTTAGGATTATTGATGCCTTTTCAATGTTTGGCGTTCTGTTTGCACAATTGCTTCTCCCAATTTTTTCAAAAATGCTGAAAATGAAAGAAGATATTTCAGAATTATTATCCATTGCATTTTATCTAATATTTATACCTACCCTATCATTGGCTAATTATTGCTTATTTAATTCCAGCACTATCATGTCGCTCATGTATCATGAAAACAGCCAGATCTCAGCAAGCATTTTTCCTATTTTGATGTATGGATTTGTTTGTATCAGTCTGGTTTATATTTTTGGAACCCTGCTCACTGCGTCAGGAAATCTGAGATTACTAAATTATGTAGCAATTGCCAGTGTAGCTATTAATGTTATTCTTAACTTGATTCTTATTCCGCTATTGGGTGTAAAAGGGGCAGCAATAACCAGCCTCATTACACAAATATTTGCATTGTTGTTACAGATTTATCTTAGTAAAAAATATATTCATAGAGCTACTTTAAAAGATATGATAATAAAAAGCAGCCTATTTGGCACCAGTCATTTTTTGCTTATGTATGCAGCAAGTATGTATATAAAACAAGGATTTGCGCTCATTGGCCTCGTAATAGCTTTTTCCATCATATTGGCCATTACATTTAGAATGGTAAGCCCCGCATCGATTAAAAGAATACTATCAAAAAGCAATTCGTAATAATCACTTAAAATCTACCGGACCAATTTTCTCCATCAGGGAAAGAATATGCGCTTGTCGCCTCAACAAGTATGATGACGGCTTTGCAGGATTTCTCTTTAATGGAGAAGGTAAAATAGCCGCCAGAAGAGCCGCTTCACCCCGGGTTAATTTCTTTGCGCTCTTATTAAAATACTTTCTCGATGCCGCTTCCACACCGTATACCCCATCACCAAATTCAATAATATTCAAATATACTTCCATTACCCTTTCCTTGCTCCAAAAAACTTCAATTAAAACAGTGAAATACATTTCAAAAACCTTTCGAACATAACTGCGCGTGGGCCATAAAAAAACATTTTTTGCTGTTTGCTGACTGATAGTAGAAGCACCCCGCACCTTTCGACCTTTTTTATTGTTGTGATTGGCTTTCCGGATGGCTTCCATATCAAATCCGAAATGAGTCAAAAACTTATTATCTTCTGATGCAACTACAGCCTGAACCATATTGGGTGAAATATTCTCGATTGACACCCATTCTTTAGAAAAATAAACCTCCCTTTTACTATCGATTAATTGTTGATAACTGCGTTTAAGCATCAAAAATGTAATAGGGGGATTAATAAAAGAGAGGATCAAAACCCATAGTACCGTAACTGAAACAAAAAAAGCCAAGAAATATAGTAAAGATTTCTTTATAAAACTATATGTCAAATACTTCCTCATAAAAACCCAAACTATTTTTAGTTAATTCTACACTTACTGCCTTCATATAGGTTCCTAAGGGCGGATTCATTTTAGAAATCTTTACCGTACAACTCTGTATAACGCTAAAACGTGCCATCACCTCATCCAAAATTTGCGTTGCTACATGCTCTAATAAATTAGAAGGCAATTTCATTTGAGCAGCTACAATCTCGGTAAGCGTTTGATAATTAACCGTATCAATCAACTGATCGGTCGCACCAGCGACAGAAACATCCAATCGGACAGTTAAATCAACAATAAAACGGGTGCCACATACTTTTTCTTCCTTATAACATCCATGAAAAGCATAAAACTCCATGGATTCCAATCGAATCACTGCCATTTCTGAAATTTTGCTGCAAAGTTAATTTTTTGTCCCGAGATAGTATGAAACTATTGCAAATAATATAATTTTGTATGGCTATAATTCATAAGTATGATTGATAGTAGCAAATTCGGTATTTTTAATTACAATTTTAATATTTCGATATGACAGAGGCTGATTTGACCCCAGGACAGGAAATAAAAAAATCCCTGCATTTTATAGAAGAAATTGTTGAAAATGATTTGGCATCGGGTAAACATAAGGCAATCATTACCCGTTTTCCGCCTGAACCCAATGGATATTTGCAAAAAAATACCAAGGCAAATGCAATTTGCGTTTCGACGATACCAATCCTGTAAAAGAAGATACCGAATATGTTGACTCCATTAGAGAAGATGTTGCTTGGTTGGGATTTGAATGGGCAATTGAACGCTATGCCTCTGATTATTTTGATCAATTGTATCTTTGGGCTGAAAAGATGATACAGGATGGCACAGCCTATGTCTGCGACTTAAGTTTTGATGAAGTGAGCGCAACGAGAGGTACCCCATCGATACCAATGCAAGCCAGTCCATACCGCAACCGATCGGCAGAAGAAAACCTTGATTTATTCAGAAGGATGAAAGCGGGAGAATTTGCAGATGGATCAAGAGTATTAAGAGCCAAAGGCGATTTGGCCTCGCCCAATATGCATATGCGCGACCCCATTATGTACCGCATCAGAAAAGTGTCGCACCACCGCACCGGCGACAAATGGTGCATTTATCCAATGTACGACTATGCGCACGGACAAAGCGACTATATTGAACAGATAACACATTCTATATGTACTCTTGAATTTGAAGTACATCGTCCTTTATATGACTGGTATCTAGATCATATTATTGATGACAAAACAAGCAAGAGGCCCCGACAAATTGAATTTGCCCGTTTAAATATCAACTATACAGTAATGAGTAAAAGGAAATTACTGGAATTAGTAAAAGAAGGCTATGTAAATGGATGGGATGATCCCCGCATGCCAACTATATGCGGACTAAGAAGAAGGGGTTATACCCCTGAATCGATTCGTGAGTTTGCAGAACGAGTTGGTGTTGCGAAAAGAGATAATGTAATTGATGTTTCATTATTGGAATTTTGTATTCGCGAAGACTTAAATAAGAAAGCCATGCGGGTTATGGCTGTTTTAAATCCGGTTAAATTAATTATAGACAGCTATCCTGAAAATATGGTTGAAGAATTAGAAGCTGTTAATAATCCAGAAGATGCGGGAGCAGGGACTCGCATGGTTCCATTTTCAAAAGTTTTATACATTGAAAGGGATGATTTTATGGAAGAAGCACCGAAGAACTATTTCAGATTATCAGTTGGCAAAGAAGTTCGTTTGCGTTATGGATATTTTGTTACCTGCACGCATATTGATAAGGATGCCGCAGGAAATATAACTACCATTCATTGTACCCACGACCCCGCATCAAGAGGAGGTAATAGTCCTGATGGCCGTAAAGTTAAAGGAACCATTCATTGGGTATCGGCAGCGCAGGCAGTAAAAGCCGACGTGCAACTCTACGACAGGTTATTTAGCAATGCTGCACCCGAAGATGTTCCAGAGGGCAAAGACTATAAAGAAAATATCAATCCCGACTCGCTAAAAACGGTAACGGCTTATATTGAGCCTGCGCTAGCAAATACAAAACCAGGCGACAAATATCAATTTGAACGATTGGGGTATTTCTGCACCGATAAGGAAAGCAAACCCAGTAAATTGGTTTTTAACCGCACGGTAGGATTGAAGGATACTTGGGCGAAGATTAGTAAATAATGATATAACTCATTGTTTACCTTTATGGAAAAACATACAAATCCATTAGAAGTAATAATAAAGTCTTCAGAAGAATTTATAAATTATTCAGGTAAATTTGCTGATTACAAAAAAATTACAGAAACTGCATTAGTGTTATCTAATGCTAAATATGTTGTATTAAATATATTTAGCAATGATAGTCTTGATTTCAATACTGTAGGAATCTCAGGGGTAAATCCGAATATTGAAAAAGCCGCCAAGATTTTAGGATTCGATATTCTAAATAAACAATGGAAACACGACCCTAATCGCTTTACAAAAATAAAAGATCAACAAACGACAGTATTTGAAGATTTACAACAACTAACAGGAACAACAATTTCTTTAGGAATAACTAATCTAGTAGCCAAAGTTTTCAATCTGGGCATAATTGTAATTGTCAAAATCCAAAAAGAAAAAAAAATATTTGGAGACTTTACCTTTTTATTTGATCGACATGAAAAATTTGACAACCAAAAATACGTAGAGCTATATTCTAATCAGGTAGGTCTATTTTTAGATAAATTACAATCCGACTTAAACTTAAAATTGCGGGAATCGTATTTATCAGCAATAGTAGAAAACCAGCAAGGGCTTTTCTGGTTAAAAGACAAAGAGGGTAAATTTTTGGAAGCTAATAAGAGATTTTTAGAAACAAGTGGGATAAATTCCATTGAGAAATTAATTGGTTTATCAGATAAAGACATTTGGCCCCCAGATCTTGCAAAAAAGTACAATGATGATGATAATAGAATAATTGAAAGCGGTAAAGACCAAATATTTGAAGAACTAATAACAAATAAAAACGAAACTAAATGGTTCGAAACACATAAAGCTCCAGTATTTGATTCTAATAATGAAATAATAGGAACTACAGGCTATTCAGTAGAAATTACAAAAAGAAAACTAAATGAAATTAATTTAATAGAAAACGCCCATTTTTTTCGCTCATTAATTGAAAATATTTCAGTTGGTATAATAATAATAGATCCCATTTCAAAAATAATTGAAGAAGTAAATACTCAGGCTGCAGCGATGATAAAACTAGAGCCAGAAGAAATAATAGGCAAGAAATGTCATCAGTTTTTATGTTATACCGAAGAAGATAAATGCCCAGTATGTGATTTAGGCTTGAGCTTAGACAATTCAGAAAGGCAATTAATCAGTTCAGATAAGAGTGAAACAACAGTTTTAAAAACAGCGAAACTAATAGAAATAAACGGAAAACAAAAACTATTAGAAAGCTTTGTAGATATAAGCAATCTAAAGAAAGCAGAAGCTACATTAGCAAAATATTCAATAGAATTAAAAACAAAAAACAGCGAACTTGATGAAGCTTTAAGCCGAGAAAAAACTGCAACAAATTCGGCAAGAGATATGGCAGAGATTGCAAATTTCGCAAATCATTCAAAAAGTTTATTTTTAGCAAATATGAGTCATGAGATAAGAACCCCATTAAATGCGATAATAGGGTTTGCGCAATTGAACGATCGTGATAAAAATATGACTCCAAAACAAAGGGAATATAATAGTTACATATTGAAAGCCAGCAATCATTTATTAGGTTTAATAAATGACATACTAGACCTTTCAAAAATCGAAGCGGGAAAAATACAATTAAGCTTATCAAATGTGAATATTAACGAAATACTTTCAGACATTAAAGTACTATTTAAAGAAAGAGCAGAATCAAAAAGAATTCGATTATCATTTCTAACTTCCGAAAACATACCAGACTACATAATAATAGATGAAAAAAGGTTCAGACAAATTATAATAAATCTAATAGGAAATGCAATAAAATTTACTGAAAAAGGAAGTGTTACAATATACTCACACATTGAATACAAAAATATAGAGGATAAATATTTGGTAGTTGAAGTAAAAGATACTGGTGTAGGAATAGATGAAAACGAAATAGATAACTTGTTCGGGCAATTTGTGCAAACTAGTGCTGGGATAAAACAAGGTAGCGGCACAGGACTAGGATTGTCATTAAGCAAAAAATTTGCAAAATTAATGGGTGGGGATATTTCAGTAAGCAGCAAACCAGAGGAAGGAACTGTTTTCAGTTTAACAGTTAAATATGAAGAAGGGTTGGAAACAATAACCAATACTAAAGAAAGTAAACTGCCAATTGGAATAGCGGATATTTCAAAGTCATATAAAGTATTAATTGTTGATGACAACGAAAACAACATATTATTAAGTAAGAACATACTTGAATACGTAGGATTTGAAACGGAGAAAGCTAGCAATGGATATGAAGCCATTGAAAAATTCGAACAATGGAAACCTGATTTAATACTCATGGATTTAATAATGCCCGGTTTAGATGGCTATAAAACTACTTTAAAAATAAGAGAACTTGAAAAAAGCACACTAACTCCAATTATAATAGTATCCGGAAAAATATATGATGAAGAGCAAAAAGATATCAAACAATTTAAAATTCAAGCGTACATAAAAAAACCATTTACAGATATAGAGTTATTAACGAGCATAAGTAAAATATTGCAAATAGAATACAATTACGATGAACCAAACAAGACAAATTCGATTATTCCTAAATCAGGTATTTTGACAGATGAGATAGAAGACATCCATGAGATGGATATCTTCATTAGAAAAAAAATAATAGATGCAGCAGAATCTGCAGACATAGATATGCTAAATGAGCAAATTGATATAATTAAGATTCAATACCCTAAAATTTCTGAATTAATTATTGTTTATGTAAACAAATTTGACTATCTTGCAATAGCAAATTTATTAAAAATATAGGAGGTAAAGCCATGGATAAAATCAATTATCATAATGACGATGCATTTGATATTCTAATAGTAGATGATGTATCAGAAAATGTAAAGCTTCTTGGGGACTTATTAAAAAATGCTGGGTATAAAGTCAGACCCGTGCTAAGTGGATTATTGGCCTTGGAGATAGCAAAAAAAGTAATCCCTGATATGATAATTCTGGATATTATGATGCCAGAAATTGATGGGATTGAATTATGCCGTCAGATAAAAAAAGATCCTCAACTCCATGAGATTCCAGTTATTTTTGTAACTGCTTTAAGCGATACCCGCAATATAGTTAGAGCTCTAAATGCAGGCGGGGTTGATTATATAATCAAACCTTTTTTACACGAAGAGGTAGTTGTAAGGGTATCAACACATCTAAAAATTTGTCAACAAAAAAGAATCATTCAGAAACAGCATCAAGAATTGTTAAAATTAAATGAAATGATTCAAGTCTTAAAAGAGAGCAGGAGTAAACAATAATCTATACAAGATTAGGCTTTCCAGTATTAAAGTAGTTTACAAGATTAACATCTACGACTTTTAAAGTATAGTGATAAAGTTAATAAACATATTAAGTAAATGATAATTATTTGGATAATTGCATTGAACTTAATAATTCACTTTCAACAAT
>JFJP01038710.1_pt1 | contig 16115 bp, 12 predicted proteins | sample 431651 | NCBI WGS metagenome assembly JFJP01 (sample SAMN02602958, study PRJNA72255) | Microbial mat metagenome, whole genome shotgun sequencing project. | biome: fresh water; feature: sink hole; material: water; isolation source: purple microbial (photo- and chemosynthetic) mats found in... | reverse complement strand
TGGATGTGTTCCTTTGATACTAAAGAGGAGGAAGTGTTCGATTTTGTAAATGTTCTAAAAGGTCTTTTGGAAAATTAATTCATGTAGTATTTTCTAGGAAAAAATTCAACTTAATACTTTTTCTAATAGGTGTTTATTGCTGGTAATTGTCAGATTAGGAAGTACTATGTGAAATCGACCACTTTTTACATTAGGATACCACTAACTTTATTGTTGGAAAAACATCTAAGGATTATCACGAAACTAAATATTTAATTATTGTACTCAGGTTTGTTAAATCAGAGAAAATGCTTTATTTATATAGCTCCACCATTTTAATTTCACGATTTTTAACCGCCATACAGATAGCAATTGTGAAGAAATGATGTACTTTTGTACCACTTTTCCCAAAAACTGCACTCAGCCATCGAAATGTATTATCATGAATAAAAACATTCTTGCCAAATTTGTTCCGCACATTGCTGCTATACTGTTATTTATCTGCATCTCATTTTTGTATTTTACACCGGTTTTAGAAGGGAAACAGCTTCTTGGGCACGATACCGAAAGCTGGATGTATATGGCCAAAGAAACCCTCGATTTTAATGCTACACACGATGAGCCTACTTTGTGGACAAATTCTTTGTTTGGCGGAATGCCCACATTTCAAATTTCTATGCTTCAGCCTAATAATGTAATCAAATACCTCGAGAACATTATTCATGTTTTTCCCAACACAATTTACAATTTGATTCTTTACCTAATAGGTTTTTATATTTTATTGCTGTCTTTTAAAGTAAATCCTTGGTTGGCAATAGTTGGTGCTATTGCATTTTCTTTTGCGTCCTATAATTTTATTATTATAGTTGCAGGTCACAATTCAAAGGCCATTAGTATAGCATATATGGCGCCGCTTATTGGTGCAATATTTATGGCGTACCGAAGTAAACCGTTGGCAGGCAGTATTCTTTCAGCTATAGTTCTTAGCTTGGCCATTCGTGCCAATCACGTACAAATCTTGTATTACACGCTAATCATTATACTTTTTTTGGTCATTGTAGAATTTATTTACAGCCTAAAACAAAAAACACTTCTTCCTTTTTTCAAATCATCAGCTTTGTTGGTAGTGGCTGCAGCCTTGGCCATTGGGATGAATGCTACCTCATTGCTCACCACTTACGAATATGGTAAATACACCATGCGTGGAGATTCTAACGGGTTAACGGTTGACTCCAATAGTTCACAACAAGGGCTTAATAAAGATTATATTACTCAATGGAGTTATGGCATTGACGAGACTTTTACTTTGCTAGTTCCAAATTTTAAGGGAGGTGCCAGTGGTGGTACGTTAACTGCCGAGAGTGAGACAGGAAAAAAACTGAAAAGTTTTAATGTGCCCAATGTGGATAGCATGCTTAAAGATATGCAGTTACCGCTATATTGGGGTACCCAACCAGGAACTTCTGGCCCAGTATATATAGGGGCTATAGTTTGTTTTTTGTTTGTACTTGGATTGTTTTTGGTAGAAAAACGCATACTTTGGTGGTTGCTACCAATGATTGCACTTACTTTAATGCTTTCATGGGGGAAAAACTTTATGTGGCTTACCGATATTTTTATCGATTACGTACCACTTTATAACAAATTCCGTACAGTGTCTATGACATTGGTAGCCACCGGATTTGGAATGACATTGATAGCATTATTGGCACTAAAAGAAGTATTTGAGCCTACTACTGATACGAAAAAACTATTGCGTTCAGTATTAATCAGTGCAGGTATTGTTGGTGGGCTTTCGTTAATATTTGCAGCCATTCCGTCCTTGTCCGGCAATTTTATTTCGGCTTCTGATACTCAATTTACGGGTGATTATGCATTTTTGAAAGAAACTTTACCATTGGACCGTGCCGCAATGCTGCAATCAGATGCCTTACGTTCGTTTGGTTTTGTACTTGCAGCAGCAGGATTGATATTGCTTTATGCCAGAAATCTATTGAAGAAAAATGTGGCTTATGTACTGCTTGGAATCATTATTTTAATGGATATGGTACCTGTAGCAAAGCGCTATTTAAACGATGATAATTTTAAACGCAAACGCAAAGTTGAAACCTTAATTCAACCAAGTGTTGCCGACAATTTTATTTTGCAAGATAAATCGCAATTTAGGGTGTTAGATGCTACGGTTAATATTTTCAACGATGCAGCTCCTTCCTATTTTCACAAAAATATTGGTGGTTACAATGCTGCCAAATTGCGCCGTTATCAAGAGTTGATTAATATGCAATTGGAAAAAGAAATGGGGCAGTTATTTGCTACTTTTGGACGCGCCACTTCGCCCGAACTGATAAGCAACACGCTCGATTCATTGGGAGTGCTAAATATGTTGAACATGAAGTACTTAATCTATAATAAAGAAACAGCGCCACTTATTAATCCTCATGCTAATGGTAACGCTTGGTTGGTGAAAAACATACGTATTGCCGCCAATGCCAACGAAGAAATGATGCTAGTGGGCGAAATAAATACAAAAACAGAAATGGTTGTTGACAAAACTTTTTCAAACCTTTTGCCATCTTCTATTACGCCTGACAGTACTTCAACTATTTTGCTAACTAGTTATCTGCCAAATAAATTGGTTTACAGTTTTAGTTCCAATTCGGAACAAGTAGCAGTATTTTCCGAAATCTATTATGATAAAGGCTGGAATGCTTATATCGATGGAAAAGTGGTTCCTTATGTAAGAGCCAATTATTTGCTACGTGCTATGAAACTAAAAGCAGGTACCTATAATATTGAATTTCGTTTTGAGCCTACATCTTACAGCTTGGGAAATACTATTGCACTTGTATCTTCTATTCTGTTGATATTGTGTGTTATTGCTTTTGTATTATTTCAATGGAAAACAGTCCAGTCAAACAGAATAATAAAAAATGCGACTGAAAATAAATAATTAAATTATTAATATAAAGACGATGAAAAATAAAAATACAAAAAAGCGAAGCTTTAAAAACATACATTTTACCTCTACCATCAGTATGTCATTGGTGTTATTTTTAATAGGCTTGGTTTCGTTGCTTTTATTTATGGCGCGTGATATGAGTACTTATGTGAAAGAAAATATTAATCTATCCATAATACTAAATGATGAAATAGGTAAGGAATATGCACAGCGTATAGAAAAATACTTGACATCTACCCCTTATACAAAATCTGTAGAATACATATCTAAAGAGGATGCACTAAAAGATCACATAGCTAGTATGGGCGAAGATCCACAAGATTTTTTGGGCTATAACCCGTTAATGGCTTCTATTGAAGTGAAGTTAAAAGCCGAATATGCCAATACGGACAGTGTAAACATGATTGAAAAGAAATTGAAGGCATTCGAAAATATTAATCGAGTGGTGTATCAGAAAGACATGGTAAGTTTGGTAAACGAAAATGTAAGAAAAGTGAGTTTCATTTTATTGGGATTGGCAATAATTCTTCTTATTGTTTCAATAACGCTTATCAATAATACGGTTCAATTGGCCCTCTATTCGAATCGTTTCCTAATTAACACAATGAAACTGGTAGGGGCAACACATTGGTTTATTAGAAAGCCGTATTTGAAAAGCAGTATCATCAATGGATTGTTTGCTTCGCTAATCTCACTCGTTTTGTTGGTAGGAGTGGTTTATTTTGTTCAGTATGAATTTGGGATGTCAGGCTTAGTTATTCAGCCATTAACCGCCACCTTTATTTCACTTATCGTTATCTCTTTGGGTATTTTACTTACAGCAGTGTCATCTTTTTTTGCTGTAGGCCGGTATTTGAAAATGAAAACTGATGAATTGTATTTTTTATAGCACTTAGCGAGTTTAATTTTTTTTCTACAGAAATATATACACTTACATATCAGACTCCTTTTTTTGGGGGTTTTAAATTTATTATTATGGATAACAACACCCGTTTTACGTTAGAGAAAATCAATATTATATTGATTGCCATCGGATTTGCTATTATTGTTTTAGGATTTTTACTAATGACTGGTTCTACTACGGGAACTGAATTTAATCCTGATATTTTTAGCTTTCGAAGAATAACTTTAGCACCTGTGGTGGCTTTCAGTGGTTTTATGTTTATTATTTTTGCCATTTTGTATAAACCTAAAAATAAATAAACATGACTTTATTTCAGACAATTATCATTGCCATTGTAGAGGGCTTGACTGAATTTTTGCCAGTATCCTCAACAGGACACATGATAATAACTCAGAAGCTGCTGGCTATTGAAAGTACTGAGTTTGTAAAAGCATTTACAATTATTATTCAGTTTGGGGCAATTCTGTCGGTGGTAGTATTGTATTGGAAACGTTTTTTTCAAACCTTGGATTTTTATTACAAATTATTTATAGCTTTTATTCCTGCTGCTGTTATTGGCTTTACAATGAGCGACTTTATTGATAGTATGTTGGAAAGTGTAGAGGTAGTGGCAGTTATGCTTATTGTCGGTGGCATTTTTATGTTGTTTGTAGACAAATGGTTTAATAAACCATCTGAAGATCAAGCAATGGATTGGAAACGCTCGCTCAAAATTGGTTTCTTTCAATGTATAGCTATGATACCAGGTGTGTCGCGTTCGATGGCCACAATTGTAGGTGGAATGACCACTAAACTTTCGCTTAAAAATGCAGCAGAGTTTTCATTTTTCCTTGCAGTGCCCACAATGGCGGCTGCTTCTGGCTATAAATTACTTAAATTAGTGACTGATCCAGTTTCTGTAGAGATGCTTAAGGATAATCTATTCACTTTGTTGATTGGAAATTTAGTTGCATTCTTAGTAGCAATGGCTGCTATAAAATTTTTTATAGGTTTTCTTACTAAATATGGTTTTAAAGCTTTTGGGTATTACAGAATTGTAGTTGGTGTTATTATATTGACCTTGTTATATATGGGTGTTGATTTGAGCGTAATGTAATGGATTATTTAGCGGGAGAGGTATTGTATGTGGCAAAACCATTGAACTGGACTTCATTTAATTTAGTGAGTAAGGTACGGTGGAAATTGCAAAAAACATTGAAAATTAAGAAATTGAAAGTGGGTCATGCGGGTACGCTTGACCCTTTGGCAACTGGAGTAATGATAATTTGTACCGGAAAAGCTACCAAACAAATTGAGACTTTTCAGTATCAAACAAAAGAATACATTGCCACACTTGAGTTGGGTGCAACTACACCATCGTTCGATTTGGAACTTCCAATAGATGGCACTTTTCCTATCGACCATATCACTAGGGAGCTAGTAGATCAAGTAATCCCACGGTTTCTGGGCGAAATATGGCAAGTGCCACCTGTTTATTCCGCAGTAAAAGTAGATGGTAAACGAGCGTATGATTATGCCCGTGATGGACAGGAAGTTGAACTTAAACCAAAGTTGTTGGTTATAGATGACATTGAAGTATTGGATTTTACACTACCTATCCTTAAAATAAGGGTAGTTTGTAGTAAAGGTACTTATATACGCGCTTTAGCCCGCGATATTGGTTTGGCACTGGGTAGTGGAGCGCATCTTATTGGTTTAGAACGTACAAGGATAGGCGAAGTTCGTTTGCAAGATTGTTGGCAAATAGAAGACTTAGTGCTTGATATTGATCAAATTGCACAATTGACAGATGCTGATAATGTGTTGTAAGTATTGATAGTTGTATTTGTTCTACAACCAACTATAGTAATCATTCAATTCATACCTTGATTTAAGGAAAAAAATAGAATTTACATATCACAAATAAAAAAGATTATGAAGTTATCAAAGTTCAAATTCAAGTTGCCTGATGAGTTAATAGCTCAACATCCAGCAAAAAATCGTGACGAATCACGTTTAATGGTATTACATCGTAAAACTGGAGAAATTGAACACCGGGTATTTAAAGATGTACTTGAGTATTTTAACGAAGACGACTTATTCATTTTTAATGATACAAAGGTTTTTCCAGCTCGGCTGTTTGGCAATAAAGAAAAAACTGGTGCGCAAATAGAAGTTTTTTTACTTCGAGAATTAAACCACGAAATGCGCCTTTGGGATGTGCTTGTAGAGCCTGCCCGTAAAATTCGTATTGGTAACAAATTGTACTTTGGCGATGATGATTCTATTGTAGCCGAAGTGATTGATAACACCACCTCTCGTGGACGTACCTTGCGCTTTTTGTTTGATGGAACACACGAAGAGTTTAAAAAAGGACTTTATGCACTGGGTGAAACACCACTACCAAAAAATATTACTCGCGAAGTAGAACCAGAAGATGCTGACCGTTTCCAAACAATTTTTGCTAAAAATGAAGGTGCAGTTTCAGCTCCAGCAGCTGGTATGCACTTTAGTAGAGAGTTAATGAAGAGGATGGAAATAAAAGGAGTTAATACTGCTTTTGTAACCTCACACATGAGTTTGGGTAATTTTAGAGATATTGATGTAGAAGACCTTACTAAGCACAAAATGGATTCAGAACAGATGGCAATTACGGCTGAAACATCTGATATTGTGAACAAGGCAAAAGATGAAGGTAGAAGTATCTGTGCTGTAGGAGTAACCGTTATGCGTGCGCTGGAAACAGTAGTAGGCACTGAAGGAAAAATTAAACCTTATGAAGGTTGGACCAACAAGTTTATTTTTCCACCTTACGATTTTACTGTGGCTAATGCATTAATCACCAATTTCCATCTTCCATATTCTACTTTAATTATGCTTACTGCAGCATTTGGAGATTATGATCAGGTTATGAAAACTTATGAAGTTGCTATCAAAGAAGGATATAAATTTGGAGTGTATGGAGATGCACTGTTGATACTATAATCTGTAAAAAAATGAATAAATAAAAAAGCCGAATTCAAGTTGTTTTGAATTCGGCTTTTTATTTATTCTGGTACCACTTCTGTTTCTTTTTGACTTTCGTCCAATGGTATTTCCTCTTCCAAATTTATAGTTGTAGAATCGTTTGCAGTTGTGTCTTTTGGTATATAAGTGTGACAGGAATAGCTTCGCGATATTTTTTCTTTTGGTTTTGTGGGAAATTTTCCGCGGTATTGTTTTAAGCTTTCGTCTTTTAAAACTTTTTCCATAAACAAACCAAATATGGGTAACGCTGTCTTGCTACCCTCTCCCAATTGCCCTGTTCGAAAATGCACGCTTCTGTGCTCTCCGCCTACCCATGCACCGCCAATAAGCTTGGGAGTAACGCCTACAAACCACGCATCTGAGTGATTGGATGATGTGCCCGTTTTTCCTCCAAAATCTGTATTCCAGCGAAATAAATCCCATTCCCACAATGCTTGTGTGGTAGCTCCAGGTTCAGTCATTCCACCTTTGAGCAACTCGGTAACCAACCATGCATCTTCATACGGAATTACTCGTGTTTGTTCTGTTTTTGGCTGATATACTACATTCCCATCTTTATCCTCTATGCGTGTTATGAGTATTGGGTCTTTGTAAACGCCCTCGTTTACTACAGTGCCAAAAGAATTTATCAATTCCAATAACGATACGTCCGACGAGCCCAAGCAAAGTGATGGTTGCTCTTCTAATGGCGTTTTAATGCCTAGTAAATGAGCGTATTTTATAATCTCTTTTAGGCCAACTTCTTGTGCCAATTGCACCGCCACTGAGTTGATAGAGCGACCAAACGCATGCTTTAGACTAATAGTACGACCAGAAAAGCTGCCATTTGCATTGTGAGGACTCCACGATTTGTCTTCTCCTTTTTCAACGTAGTTCCATGTTACTGCTTTATCTGTTATCATATCACAGGGTGCTTTCCCATTCATAATGGCAGCAGTGTACACAAATAGTTTGAATGTAGAGCCTGGTTGTCGTTTCGATTGAGCTACTTTATCGTATTGCCAAAATCTGAAGTCAATATCACCTACCCAAGCTTTTACTTGTCCAGTTTCTGGCTCCATAGCCACAAAGCTGCTGTGCATAAAGTGATTCATGTAGCGTATGGAATCCATTACACTTAAAGTGGTATCCTTTTCACCGAGCTTATAATCAAATACTTTTGTTCTATGTGGCTGGTTTAAATATTTATAAATTGAATCTTGGTTGTTGTCATATTTGGCTTTTAATGAAGCATATCTTTTTGTTTTTTTTGCTTTATCTTCAATGAAGTTCACTATATCAATGTGATTCTCATCTTGCCATGGGTTTTGGCCACGCCAATGTTCAAAAAAACGACGTTGAATTGTACGCATTTGTTTGTTCACGGCCTCTTCTGCATACTTTTGCATTCTCGAATCGATGGTGACATAAATTTTCAACCCGTCGGAGTATATGTCAAAGCCAGTCTCTTTCTGCCAGTCTGCTAGGTACTTATCCAAATAGGCTCTAAAATAAAGCGCATTACCATCATAAGATTGTTCAACACTATAATTCAGTTTAATAGGGATTTTTTTGAGTGAATCACATTCATTTCGAGTGATAACATTGTGCTGAAACAAGATCTCAAGCACTACATTTCTGCGCTCTTTCGACCGTTTCGGATTTGCAATTGGACTATATGATGTTGTGGCCTTTAATAATCCAACCAAAGTGGCCGATTGTTCATAGTTGAGTTTTGCTGGCGTTGTTTTAAAAAAAGTTTTGGCTGCGGTATGTATTCCAAATGAATTACTTCCAAAATCAACTGTGTTGAAATACATGGTAAGAATTTCCTTTTTGCTGTAAAATATTTCAATTTTTACCGCAGTAGTCCATTCTTTCGTTTTCATGATAATCATTTTTAAACCAGGAATATATCCAAACAATCCGGTAGAATACATGTTGCGGGTTTTGTACATGTTTTTTACCAACTGTTGTGTGATAGTACTTGCGCCACGACTTCTGCCTTGTGTCATGTCTTTTATTGCTGCAAAAACGCCCTGAAAATCAATGCCAAAGTGTTGGTAAAAACGCTCGTCCTCAGTGCTGATTAATGTTTCAATCAGTTTAGGCGATATCTCTTCGTAAGTAACTGGTGTCCTGTTTTCGTGAAAGTATTTTCCAAGCACCTTACCATCAGAAGTATAAATAATAGATGCTTCACTTTGACTTGGATTGCTTATGCTTTTTATGCCAGGCGATTTACCAAACAACCATAAAAAGTTGATGTCCACCAAAAATAAAAAAATCAAAAACAAAACGATAGAAGTAACAAAGATGTTTGCCAGCTTTTTATACCAAACTAATCCGCGAAAACGTACAAGTCTCGCCTTGCGCCAAAAAATAAATTTCTCCCACCAAACCTTAACAAACGCCCATGCTAAAGAGAGTTGACTCATGATTTTTTTCCACATAATTTTCTGATTTTAAATACAAAGTTAAAGCAAAAGATGCAATTATCTATCGTTTTAATGGTTTAAGATAAAAATCTTTTTTGAATTGACTCATTTGGGATTAAACAAGCTGTACGTTTGCCAAAAAAAAAGTATCTTTTTTTTGCAATTTGCTTATAAATATAATTGCGTATTGGCTTGGGTATTAGCATAAGTACGTTGGCTAATTTCCAGTATCCGCCAAGCAATTGTAGAATTTCGAATACGGCATCTGAATATAGGAAGTACTGCTTATCTTTAATAAAAATTACTGATTCCAGTTCATTTATTGGTATCGTTAGCTCTTGCACGGTTTTTTTTCCAATTTCTGATTGTAAAGATGCAAATTGAAATATGCCTTTTTTATCAAATTTAATTAAGAACATTACCCAACCACAGCATAAATTGCATACACCGTCAAAAAGTATAAGAGGCTGCTGATTCATTATTTTTAAACCTTATTTTTTGTCCAATTGTCCAAAAACTCTTTTCAATAAAGTGCTCACCCGTGCTACGGGGTCTAAGCGTATAGCTTTTTCTTCTTCGGCCACTTTCAGAAACAAAGCATCTAATGCTTTCTCGGTTACATAGTTTTCTAAACTAACATTTACGGTTTTCAATCCAGCTATCATACCTACCTGGGTTTTTGCTACCGAATTATAGCCTGAGCTTAGTGTATTCCAGGTGTCGTTTGTCGACACATTGGCCACTAAAGGTTTCCCAAGCGACGCTTTTACCTTTGGTGCAAAAGCTGTTTTGAGCTGCGAGTATGTGTTTTGGCGCAAATACTCAGTAGCAGCATTGTTTTTGCCAAATAATATCCCTATGGCATCTGTTATACTCATGTTGGTAATTGCTGTTTTGAATATCGGAGTGGCTTCTTTTACAGCATCTTCGGCCGAGCGATTGAGGGATAACACTGCTTTGTTGACCAACTCATTGCCGCCAGGAATTAATTTAATATTATCTATAATGGGTTTTGCTTCGGGTGGGAGCAGTAATTTCAAAGCAGCGTCTTTAAAAAAACCATTCTCTACTCCCAAATTGCTTACAGCTTGCTCTATTCCAATATTTAGTGAGCTTTTTAACCCTGAAATATTTTCAGCATTCGTTACAGGTAGCGAAGTGGAAGTAGCATACTGATTTGCGACTTGTAGTAACTCTCCGCAAGATGTTAATGATAAGCAGATTAATCCAACACTGATTATTTTTCTCATGAAATTATTTTTTGATGATTGTTGAAGTAAATAAAATACAAAAGTAGGCTTTTTTTCTTCAATTTGTTTCGCAATATTACTAGAATGACCGAACAATTTTGTTCATAGCGTGTTAATAGCTTTAGAAAACCAAGATTAAACTATTACATTAAAAATAGAAATAAACATGAGTAAAATTGAAAAAATTGTTGCCCGCGAAATTCTTGATTCGCGTGGAAATCCTACTGTAGAGGTAGATGTGTATTTAGAATCAGGTATCTTAGGTCGCGCAGCCGTTCCATCTGGTGCATCTACTGGCGAAAACGAAGCCATTGAATTGCGTGATGGTGACAAAGGTCGTTATTTGGGCAAAGGCGTTCAAAAAGCTGTTGACAATGTAAATGACGTTATTGCACCAGCATTAATTGGTATCAGTACATTGCAACAACGTGCTATCGACAAACTTATGATTCAGTTGGATGGTACAAAAACAAAATCGAAACTAGGTGCTAATGCCATTCTAGGCGTTTCGTTGGCTGTGGCTAGAGCTGCAGCAGCGTATTTGGATATGCCATTGTATCGTTATATTGGTGGTGTAAATGCATTTGTATTGCCAGTACCAATGATGAACATTATCAACGGTGGTTCTCACTCTGATGCTCCTATCGCTTTTCAAGAATTTATGATTCGTCCTGTGGGTGCTACTTCTTTCAAAGAAGGTTTACGAATGGGTGCTGAGGTTTTTCACTCGTTAAAAAAAGTGTTGCATGACCGTAATTTGAGTACTGCGGTAGGTGACGAAGGTGGTTTTGCGCCAGCACTCAACGGTACTGAAGATGCATTGGAGTCTATCATTATTGCTATCGAAAAAGCTGGCTACAAAGCTGGAAAAGATGTAACTATTGGATTGGACTGTGCTGCTTCTGAGTTCTTTAAAGATGGTATTTACGATTATTCAAAATTTGAAGGTCCAAACGGAGCAAAACGTAACTCGGCACAACAAGTTGAATTCTTGGCTGGATTAGTTGCCAATTACCCTATCGATTCTATCGAAGACGGTATGAACGAAAGCGACTGGGACGGTTGGAAATTATTGACAGAAAAATTGGGCGACAAAGTTCAATTAGTTGGTGATGACTTATTTGTAACCAATGTTGAATACTTGAAAAAGGGAATTGACATGGGATGTGCCAACTCTATCTTGATAAAAGTAAACCAAATTGGAACATTGTCAGAAACATTGGATGCTATCGAAATGGCACACCGTGCTGGTTATACTTCGGTAACTTCTCACCGCTCTGGCGAAACAGAAGATGCTACAATTGCCGATATTGCAGTAGCTACCAACTCTGGTCAAATTAAAACTGGTTCGTTGAGCCGCTCAGACCGTATGGCTAAATACAATCAACTACTTCGTATCGAAGAAGAATTAGGAGATTTAGCTGTTTACGGATTTAAAAAATAAGTAATTCTGACAGTTTAATTCATTTTCGTCTGTCATTTTTACCCCTAGCAAAACAAAGCCACCTGTCAAAATGGGTGGCTTTTTTATTTCTCTACATTCAAAAATTTTAACCAATAATCCATAAGTGGTTAATGCGCGTTAATCAAAAAAACACAATATTAAAACTATTTAAAAGCGCTGTTGACATTCACTTTCGGGCATGAGTTTTGATTATTTTAGCATCGTAAATCATACTAAGTAATTAAGAATTAAGAATTAAGAATTAAGAATTAAGAATTATGAATTAAGAATTATCACTTAACCAATTATAAATTTATAAACAATGAAAACAATGAGTTTATCAAAAAGAACACAAACACTCGGCTTTTTTGTATTGGTGGTGGCTATAAGTGTTGCCACGAATTTAACTACTAGTAAAATTGTAAAAAGCCAACAAGAAGATGCCGGAGTTGGATTAGAAGTGCCGGCGTCGTATGCACGGTTTGCGAAAGCAACTAGCGCCATGGAAACTGACTTTACTGTAGCCGCAGAGTTGTCAATACACGCCGTGGTGCATGTCAAAACAAAAACTCCCATGGCTCAGCAACAGCAATTTGGGATGATGCCAAACGATCCATTTTTCGAGTATTTTTTTGGACGACCACAAAATCCAAGTCAGCCAAAAGAGCCACCAATGCAAGAAGGAAGTGGTTCGGGTGTAATAATGACTTCCGATGGATACATTGTTACAAATAATCATGTGGTAGATAAATCTGCCGAAATTGAAGTTACTTTGAATGATAAACGGACATTTAAAGCAAAATTAATTGGATCAGACCCAAGTACAGATATTGCATTACTAAAAATTGAAGCAGAAAAATTGCCGGTAATAATTTTTGGGAATTCCGATTCACTAAAAGTAGGAGAGTGGGTATTGGCAGTGGGTAATCCTTTTAATCTAACCTCCACTGTTACAGCTGGTATAGTAAGTGCAAAAGCCCGAAATATAAATATTATAAACTCCCAAATGAAAATCGAATCATTCATACAGACCGACGCAGCCGTAAATCCGGGCAACAGTGGAGGAGCATTAGTAAACACACGCGGCGAATTGGTTGGTATTAATACGGCCATTGCGTCGCAAACAGGTTCGTATGCTGGATATTCATTTGCTGTGCCTGTTAGCATTGTAAGCAAGGTGGTATCGGACTTACGACAATTTGGCGTGGCTCAACGAGCAGTGCTAGGAGTAGAAATTAGTGATATAAACGACCAATTGGCAAAAGATAAAAAACTTAAAACAATGGTGGGAGCCTATGTAGGCAAGGTAGGCGAAGAGAGTGCAGCAAAAAAAGCAGGAGTTAAAGAAGGTGATATTATCAATAATGTAAATGGAGTGGTAGTAAAATCGGTGGCTGAATTGCAGGAACAAATTGGACGATACCGACCTGGCGACAAAATTTCGATTGAGGTTGTTAGAAGCAATGAAACTATAAAGTTAAAAGTAGAGTTGAAAAATAGACAAGGAAATACAGCTGTAGTTTCATCTCTCTCAAATACTGAAGTGTTGGGAGCTTCCTTTGAAACGTTAAGCGAAAAAGACAAAGCAAAACTCAAACTAGAATACGGAGTTGAAATTAAATCGCTTACAAAAGGAAAATTGGCAGAGTTTGGCATTAAGCCTGGTTTTATAATTTTAAAAATCAATAATCAAATAATTAGATCCACTGATGATATTCAGGCGGCAGTAGATAATGCAATAAACAGTGGTCTTCAAGAAAAGGTGCTTTTTATTGCAGGTGTTTATCCTAATGGAAAAGTAACCTATTATGCCGTAAATATGGCAGAATAAATGAATTAGAAAATTTTAATGATACTAGTGTTATGTTAGGTAATTTATGATGTATTAATAAGTTGTTAAATTATTGCTGCACAGTGTTTTATAATTTTAGAATTTCAAATATCAAATTAATACAGCACTAGTTTAAAGAGGACAAACCCTTATTGCTTGGGTTTGTCCTTATTTATTAGTTGGAATAGAAAACATTTTCAGTAAATTTGCGTTTTAATGTCAAACTAATTCAAATCAGGTGTTGGTGATAATAATACAATCATAATGTGCTGTTTTATTTACTGAATTGATAGTACTTAAAATGATATGAAATATTAAGATGAAGGAGGTGAAAGGTATTAATACTTTCAATAAATGTATTATTTCAATAAACAATGATTTTATTGTAAACTTACTCTTTACTAAATTGTTTGGATATATAAAGACATGGTAATAATTTAAACATTTTTGTTTTTGCCATGTCGAAAAAAAAAACTACTTTTGCAAGCTAATTTTGAATCATTAAATGAGACAATTAAAAATTACCAAATCAATCACGAATCGTGAAAGTGCTTCTCTTGACAAGTATTTGCAAGAGATTGGACGCGAGGACCTTATCACAGTAGAAGAAGAAGTCGAATTGGCTCAAAGAATACGTAGTGGTGATAGAATAGCGTTGGAAAAACTTACACGAGCAAACTTACGTTTCGTTGTTTCGGTAGCTAAACAGTACCAAAATCAAGGCCTCAGTCTACCCGACTTAATTAACGAAGGCAACCTTGGACTGATAAAAGCAGCAGAGAAATTTGACGAAACACGTGGATTTAAGTTTATTTCTTACGCTGTTTGGTGGATACGGCAGTCTATTTTGCAAGCATTGGCCGAACAATCACGTATTGTTCGTTTGCCGTTGAATCAAGTAGGGTCGTTGAATAAAATCAACAAGGCTTTCTCTAAATTTGAGCAAGAGAACGAGCGTCGCCCTTCACCAGAAGAGCTGGCTGAGGTATTGGATATTCCAGTCGACAAAATTGCAGATACAATGAAGGTTTCTGGTAGACACATTTCGGTAGATGCTCCCTTTGTTGAAGGAGAAGACAATAGCTTGCTAGACGTTATGATTAATGATGATTCTCCCAATGCTGACCGTGCTTTGATTAACGAATCGCTTTCAAAAGAAATTGAACGTGTGCTTATCTTCACTTTGTCAGACAGAGAACGTGATATTGTAAAAAAATTCTTCGGTCTTGGAATACCAGAAATGACTTTAGAAGAAATTGGAGATGAATTTGGTTTAACACGTGAACGCGTACGTCAAATAAAAGAGAAAGCTATCCGCAAACTTAGACCAAACGCTAAAAGCAAATTGTTAAAAAGCTTTTTAGGATAACCCCAAACGATAGTAAGGTGTATCGTAAATGATATTAAAAGGAGTAACTTCTAGTAAGTTGCTCCTTTTTCTATTGAATTATTTTTTGTCAAATAATTGTCTGAATAAATAGATCTAAAGCGGTACGTTTTTCTACGCTATAGTTCGTGTGAAATTATAAAAAATGTATTCCGATTTTTTTTGTCAGCGTTCATTAACCAATTTTTAAAGATGTCATGGTTAATGACCCCATTACAGCCTTGTCATTGAACAATGTCAACTCATCATCCGCCTTTGTCAATGCCAAGGTGTAGAGTAAGGGTAAATAATGCTCAGGCGTAGGCACTGCCATTTGCATTGCCCTCCCAAGCAACTTATAATCAATTAATGCTTTATGATTGCTTTCAACGATTAGTTTTTTTACTAATTCATTTGCCTCCATTGCCCAGTCGTGCCCATAGTCCTCATTGTTGGGCTTATCCCAGGCTACATGACGTAAATTGTGAACAATGTTACCACTTCCAATAATCAATACTCCTCTGTCTCGAAAAAATGCTAATTCTTTGGCCAATTGGTACTGTTCCTTCGGCGATTTAGTATTATCCAGACTCATTTGAATAATTGGAATATCTGCATTTGGATACATGTGTCGAACAACACTCCAAGTTCCGTGGTCAAGTCCCCAATTTTTATCGGGAAGTAGTATACTTGAGGAAATGGATGCTATTACCTCATTGGCTAACTCCTTATTTCCGGGTGCTGGATATTTTATTTCGTATAGTTCGGGTGGAAATCCTCCAAAGTCGTGAATTGTAGGTGGGTTTTGCATGGCAGTAACTTTTGTACCACGAGTTTGCCAATGAGCAGAAATACAGATAATAGCAGTTGGTTTTGGAAGTGTTTCTCCCAAATCTCGCCATGACTTTACAAATTCATTTTCCTCAATTGCATACATCGGACTTCCATGACCAACAAAC
>JFJP01010936.1_pt1 | contig 16122 bp, 14 predicted proteins | sample 431651 | NCBI WGS metagenome assembly JFJP01 (sample SAMN02602958, study PRJNA72255) | Microbial mat metagenome, whole genome shotgun sequencing project. | biome: fresh water; feature: sink hole; material: water; isolation source: purple microbial (photo- and chemosynthetic) mats found in... | reverse complement strand
CAGTAAATTACAAAGATAATGGAAAGTTTGTATTTTCAAAAAGGCTGAAAAAATGTAAAGGGTTAATACGGGTTGGCTATATAATACTTTTTTATTACTTTTGTCAAAATTTATTTTTCCACTTTTAGGCAACCCTAATTTCCACCTTTTCCCTCCCAATCAAGCCAAACTCGTCTGGAACCGACGCTAAACTTTGTATTTTTTTACTTGACTAAGCTATTTTTTTGTGCTATAACTTGAATTACATTTTTAATTCTTAATACAATTTTTATTTTTATGGGTGATTTATTGGTAGTAGATTTCAACAAAGCAAGACAAAACAGGGAAACAAGCAAGGTGGAAAAGAAGGTTGAAAAGAAACGAGAAGAAGAAATAAAAGAGTTGTTAAATTTAGGCTTTAGAACTTTGTATAATATTGAAGGTTTTTATAATGAAGTCTCAACACTTACTTTAAACGATGATCCTAATGTTATAAAAATTAGATTTGAGCAAATTATAAAAGGTATTTTAGATGATGTTATCTTTTATTCTAACAGTGAAGAATTGAAAGAATATTTAAAAAAATTTAAAACAAATTATATGTATATTTTAGTGGCATTAGAAAAAAATCCAATCTTTCCTGAAAAATTAGATACATTACGAAAAAGGGCAATAGTTGCATTATCAAAAATAAAATAGTTTTTTTAAGATACAATTCTTAGTTTTTTACCCAATTTTTATTTCCACCTCCTCCCGTCCCACCAAGCCAAACTCGTCGGTTGCTGTGGCTACAATTTTGTACTCGCCTTTTTTCAAAGTCTGATTGTAAGTATTTTCCTTGAGAAAGTTTTCAAAAATTTTGGTTTCCCAGTCTCCAGTTTTGGTTTTTTCTTGGATCAAAAGAGTGTAAAATTCAATTTCGCTTTTGTCCTTTTTTTCAATCACAAATTCCCAGTAGCCCGCCTCCGCATTTTCTTTAGCCATTAATTTAATCTTTGGACGAGTTGAAAGCGGGACAATTTTACTCACTTCCACGAGCCGAATTTCAATATTTTCCTCCCGCTCCAGTCTGGCTACTTCTTGCTTTGCCCCACTACCAAAGGAAAAAGCTAGTAAATAAGCCATTTTTAGGTCTTTGTTAAATCTTCTCATCGCCGAGTGGAGATTATCAATCACATTTCGTCCAATGTTGTCGCTTCGTTTGACCTGAATCACGATGTCAAAATTCTCGGCAGTCCAAATCTCGTCCTGTGGCATCAAATCCCCCTGTAAATTCGGCACAATCCCAGCTTTGAGAACTCCGTCTAGGCCAAAATCGCCCCGCTGTTTTTCGTTGTTTTTACCGCCAAATTTCTCCACAATCCACTTTTCAAATTCAAAAGCATCGCTATTTCGCACCTCGTCGTAATCGTATTTTTGAGTCCGCACTTCAAACGGAATTTTGCCAAAAACCCCCTGATCCGTCAGAATATCCAGCCTCGCCCTCGTAACCCCAAAAGCCGCAGGACTTTGATCAATCCCGATCCAATTTCTCCCAAGTTTTTGAGCAACTGCAATCGTGGTTCCGCCGCCCATAAAACAATCCAAAACCACATCGCCTTCGTTTGAACTAGCTTTGATAATTCGCTCTAAAAGTGCTTCCGGTTTTTGTGTTGGATAACCAATTTTCTCAATAGAACTTTGAACATTGCCAATATCAGTCCACAAATTTCCCATTAAAACACCTTTTGAATTATCTAAATACCTCTTTTTTCTAAGTCTCTGGTTTTCATCTTTTGGAAAATAAATTATACCTTCTTTATCCCATTTTTCCATTGTCTCAATTGGGCATCTCCAACCATTTGAAGGTGGTTTGTAACCTTTGTAATCATAAATATAACCTCCAGCTTTTGGGTTTGAAAGATTATCTAATTGATAGACCCCTTTTTCATCTTTATGTTTGTAAAAATTTTGAATATACTTTTCATCTAATTTTCCATAAACAGGATTGTAAATAAAATCGTCAGATTTGGAATAATACCAAACTGTATCAGTCAAAACAGCTAATTTCTTTTTGGCATCATTGTGAGCATTTGTTCTTTGCCAAACAACTTGACCCCTAAATTTATCCGCTCCAAAAATTTTATTCAAAACATAAACCTTCAATTCCGCATCCGCATGCCAGTCGCAGTGCAGGTAAAACGAGCCAGTGGGTTTGAGGATTCGGTGGATTTGCTCCACTCTTTTGTACATCCAGTTGATGTAGGTGTCCACTCCGCCGTCCCAGCAGTCTTCAAAACTCCTCACCTCGCCCTTGTCGCCCCAGATCACGGCATAATTGCGATTACTAAAAAATGGCGGATCAATATAACAAAGATCAATGGAGTTGTCAGGAAGAGATTTGAGAACTTCCAAGTTGTCGCCGAGGATGAGAGAATTGAGCATAATGATTTTATAATTTGAAAGATTTAACTTTTAGTCAATTTTTAAGGTTTGAATTTGAGAATTTTTTGAGTGATTTTACCTTGATGGTTTTTATTTCTTGACAAATTTTATTTTTTGTTGTGTAATATTTTTACAAATTGGCATTCGCCACAACGCCACTAAAAATAAAGAGTTAATTTTTGGGCAAAATTCGCAAAATACCGTTAATAACATTGGCAAAATCTACACTATCAAGCTTGGCAATTTTATTTCTAAACCTCTTGACATCAATTGTGTGAATATGAGAAATTAGAGCCGAATAAGTTTGGTTTTTGTAAGTAATCTGGACATAAAAAAGATTATCTTTGAGCTGGTGACTATTGGGAATAACAAGAGCTAAATGATTATTAAACTTTTTAATTACCAGTACAGGTCTCATAAAAAACTCTCCTTTACCATTTTCTTCATCACCGATCTTTTGTCCAAAGTTTGACCATCAAATTTCACCTTCTTTAAAACTTGGACAACTTGGCTTGTTATAAACTTGGAATTTGATTTGGAGTCGATTGAGAAAGTTTGTGAGAATATTCACAACTAAAATCAGAAATCTGGAATTTGTCAAAACCAAAAAAAAACCAAAACTATTTTTAAAAACAAACTAGAAATTGAGTTTGTAAGATGTTTTGCAAATTTATCCAAGAATTTCTTCGATTTTTTCAACAATGCCTTTTGCGTCAATCTTTGCCCATTCCAAAAGCTTTTCTTTGGAGCCGCTTCTGGGAATTTCTCCAACAGACAAACTGTAAATTCCTCGCCACTTTGGGTCAACTTCTAAGTTTTTTAAAAATTTGTTAAAATCTATTTTTTGAAACGTTGATAAATTATGCGAGTCAAGATTGAGTTTGATTTGTTTTAAAATCCCTTCTAATTGCTGAGAATTGTTGCCATTTTTGCCTTCAATATTTTTTTCGAATTTGCTGGTTAATTTTTCGTTTTCCAAAATTTTTACTTTCAGTGTTTCTGTTTCCAAGTTTTCTATTTCAAGTTTTTCGGAACTATTTTGTGAATTATTTTGCCAATTTTGAATTTCAGTTTTGAGTTCTACAATGTTAAACCCTGCCAAAAAAGTGCTAATAATTGAGCTAATACCACCAAAAGGTGAATGATCTTCGGCGCTTATCAAAAATTGACTTTCCAGAGCTGTTTGCAAAATGGTCAATTGGTCAAAAGGCTTGACGGAATACAAATCAACGACCTGAATTTCGGCTTTATTTTCTATCTGATTTCCAGTTTTATTTCCGTTTTTAGTTTGATTTTCTCCTGTAGCTTCTTGCATAATTTCTTGAGCTTTGAGGCATTCGTGAGTCGTAATTCCAGCTCCAATTAGCGTAATTTTGGGCAATTTTTCAGTTGAATTTTCTAAAATAATTCTGGAATTTGTGTTAGATTTTTTGGAATTTTTAAAGAGGAAACTGCCGCCAATTTTAAAATTAAAGTCAACATTTTCATTTGAATTTTCAATTGAATTTTCCTCCAAAAATGGCTTAGAATTTGACTTTTGACTTTTTCCTAGATTTACAATTTGAGAATTTCCTAGTTGATTTTCCAGTTCATTTTCCAAAATTTGTTCAGTTTTGTTCAGATTTTCTTTTGAGTTTGTCAAATTCATAATTTCCAATTTGCTAAATTTTTCGCCATACAAATCAGGCATTTCATCCCTTGTCAAACGTAAATAACTGATTCCGTGATGATCAAGCAGCAATTTGGTCAAAGCTCGAGTAGCTGTTTCGCCGCTTGGATACAGAATTATGGAGTCGTGAATCGTCCCAAACATCGCAATATCTTCCAAAGCCATTTGGCTAGGGCCATCGCTCCCGATCGAAATTCCGCAGTGAGAGCCGACAATTTTGAGATTAGTTTTGGGAAAACTATACTGAGACATCCGAATTTGGTCAAGACAACGCGTCAGGAAAGCAGCAAAAGTCGCACAAACTGGCACCATTCCGCCAATAGAAAGTCCCAAAGCCGTGCTTAGCATATTTTGCTCTGCGATAAAACACTGGACAAATCTATTCGGAAATTTTTCTTGAAACAGATTAGTAAAAGTGGAATTGCTCATCTCAGCGTCCAAAACTACTAATTCTGGCATATTTTCCCCAATTTCTGCCAAAAACTGCCCAAAAGCCAAACGCGTCGCGATCATAAAATTTGATTTTTAATTTACCAAAAAAATAAACCAAAACTGCAAAATTTGTCAAATTAGAAATTTAAACTTCTTCATCCCCAAACAAACCATTCCAAAGTTTTTCAGTAATAATTTTAGCGATCTTTTTTTGGTCATATTTAATAACAGACCTGGCAATATTTTTTTGAGTTTCAGTTAAGTAAAAACATTTCTCACCCTCAATATAACTTTCTTTTATCATAATTTTTGCCAAAGCGTGTTCTACTAATTCTAAAGTAATTTCAGGAAAGTTTGTTTTCAATTCTCTATTACTTTGTAAAAAATCTAAAATTAAATCCGTAGGTATACCAGTTTTACTTCTATTTTCAGCCAAAAAAGCTACGATAATTTTTTCATTTTCATCTAATTTTTTGAGCATTTCAGTGAATTTTTTAATTTCTACCGCCCCCATTTGGTTGTCAGGATTTGGATTTGGAGCTGGAATTGGTTTATTGATTTTATTAGGATTGCCGATTGGATTGTCAAACATAAAAAGTGAAATAATTTGGAAAGTTGTGAGTTGAGAGACTGGGATCGGAAAGTTTGGAAAGTTGAAAGTAAAGCCAAAAGAAGAGTTTTAGAATAATTTTTCAAAAAAAGTAAAAAACTAATTTTTAAAGTTAATTTCTAAATTGATTTTAATAATTTAATAAATTAAAACTAATTTAAGCACAGATTTTCCTCTTTGTCAAGTTTTGAAACAAGATAATAACTGAATAAAGTTGGAGAATTGGGTTTTTTATAATTTTTTGAAGTTAAGAATTATCAAGAAAAGATTGGAAATGTGTTTTTTGAAATTCAGATTTTGGATTTGGCTTGACTTTTTTGAAAATTTTGTCTTTTTTGGATTTATATTTAATTTTATTTGAGATTTAATTTTTACAAAACTTTAAAATTTTTAAACAATTTTCAACTATTTTTAGCAATTTTAAATTTACAAATTATGCGACTTTCCCACAATTTTACCAAGACTTCCAAAGATATTCCAAGCGACGAAACGAGTCGAAATGCACAACTTTTGATCAAAGCTGGATTTATTCACAAAGCCATGGCTGGAGTTTATGCTTATTTGCCATTGGGGCTGAGAGTCCTTGGCAAAATTGAAAACATTGTCCGCAAAAATATGAATGAAATTGGTGGGCAGGAAATCCTGATGAACTCACTTCACCCTAAAATTTGGTGGAACAAAACTAATCGCTGGGATACCGTAGATGTTTTATTTAAGCTAAAAAGCCAAACTGAAAATGAATATGCTCTTGCCCCAACTCACGAAGAACAAATTTCACCTCTAATTAAAAATTATATCAATAGTTACAAAGATTTGCCAGATTACATACCAAATGTAGAAACATCGCTAAATGATATACAAGGAAATCAAATTTTTCTCAACGCTGTTAGTATCATAAGCTGGGAACATCTAAAAAAAATATATCTTAATCAAAAAATTTCATTGGTTTTTGAGAGAGATGTTCTTACAAATAATGCCACTTCATGCAAGACTGTTAAAATAAATAAAATTACAACTTTCGTTGGCGGTGAAAAAAAAGAACATGAAGAAATAGAATTAAGATTTGATCACAAATTTACTAATATTAATATTGATTTTGAAGAAATTGTCATCCAAAAAACCTCACCATTATCAGTCTATCAAATCCAAACCAAATTTCGTGATGAGTTGCGATCTAAAGCTGGTTTGATGAGAGGTAGGGAGTTTCGTATGAAAGATATGTATGATTTCCACCCTAATAAATGTAGTCAAACCGCCTATTTTGAACTTATTACAGAAACTTATCATAAAATTTTTGAAGAAATGGGACTCAAAAGCTATGCGGTAGATGCAAGTGGTGGAGATTTTAGTGATAAATTCAGTCGTGAATTTCAAGTACTTTGCGAAGCTGGAGAAGACAACATAATTTATTGCCCTGATAGTGGCTTTGCTTGTAATATAGAAGTCTTTGAGGAAGCTGAGTCCAAATGGAAAAGCACTGGCAAACATTTGGGCCAAAAATTAAAAGGGAAATCTGCTGAAATTGGAAATATATTTGATCTTGGGCAAAAATGGGTCGAGGCTTTTGACATTAGTTATACAGATGAAAATAACCAAAAACAGTATCCCTATATGGGCTGTCACGGAATTGGCACGAGTCGTTGTATGGGCGTGATTGCTGAGATTTATAGTGATGAAAATGGACTTAAATGGCCAGAAAGTGTCGCACCATTTCAGTTTTACCTAATCACACACTTTGGCAAGAATGAAGAAATTAACCAAAAAATCCAAGATTTGGCAGACAGAATTTATCAAGAGGAAATTAAAATTGTCAAACAAAACTCTGGTCAAAACCAAAACCCCAGACAAGAGGAAATCAAATTCCTAGATCCAAATAATTTGGTAGAGCTTTCCAAGTTTGTTTTATCTGATATTCAAGCCGCCAAAGACGAGGTTTTATGGGACGATAGACGGGAAGTTTCTTTGGGTGAAAAGCTCAAAGATGCGGATTTAATTGGCTGCCCTTATCAGCTTATTATCTCCCCAAAGAGTCTGGAAAAAGGTGGAATTGAAGTCAAAAATCGGGGAACTGGTGAAAGTTTGGTGGTGCAGATTTAGCCAAATAAAGATTTTCAATAATTATTCTAAAACTGTTTTTATTTCTGAGCGAATCAAAAATTAAGCTTTATTTTTATATGCAACTGTTAATTTTTAACTTAAAATTAGTCACTTTTCTTTTGATATTTTTGTTGTTAAGAATCAAAACCAGTGGAGGATGGGGAGTTGTATTTGAAGTATTATATGGATATTTTTATTTAGTAATTTTCTGTTTAAGTTTAATTTTATCGTTAGTTGTTTTGGTAAAAAACCGAAACTTGAAGCTCAATAAAAAATTAAAAATTAAAATACCAAAAAATTTATTATTATTTATCTTAGGACTGTCAACTTTCCTAATTATTTTTAATGATGGTAGTTGTGGTAGTAGTCATTATGACTCTAATAAAATAAGTGTTGTTGATGAAACGGGAAATTTTATTCAGAGAATTATTACTCAAGAATCTTGTACACCAACTACCAAAAATTGGGTAAGTTCTGAATATCTGTTTTATGGATTAATTTTAAATTTCATTTTAATTTTGGTACTGGTTATAATTAGCTTAGGAAAAACCAAACCTGAATTAACGAATTAAATTCAAACTTGGAATAAAATAGACTTTTTGCGTTAAACATTTTAAAAAAATTAAAACGGTAAAAATTCAGTTTATTTTGGCTAATTTTATTTTTCAAAGTTGCGAAAGTTTTGTGGTGCAAATTTTATAAATCAATATTTGAATATGTTTTGGGCAGAAATCTTAAAAGTAACCTTGATTGACAGATATTTGTTACCTGTCGGAATTGCTTATCTACTATTTTATGTTATTTTAAAAAATCGAATACAAAAATTTAAAATTAGTGGAACAAAAATTACCAAAGAACAACTGTGGCACGAGTTTTCGGCTTCGCTTTTGACGAGGATTTTATTTATATCTATTACTTTTGGAATCATTTTTGCCAGGAATATTGGCGTGTCAAAAACTTATACTGGTATTAATTCAAATACTGACTGGACTTACTTTGTTTTTAGTCTTGTGTGTTTATTTTTATTCCACGATGCTTATTTCTACTGGACGCACCGCCGGCTTCACTCAAATAAATGGCTGCGAATAAATGTTCATAATTTTCACCATAAATCTTTGAACCCAACACCACTGGCTGCCAATTCTTTTCACCCAATCGAAGCGATTATAAACGGTTTTTACCTGATTATTGCGGTTGTTATAATTCCAATTCATCCAATGGCAATTTTAATTGAGTCTTTGGCAAGTGTATTTTTGGGGGTTTACGCTCATCTTGGATACGAGTTTATTCCGGTGAAAATTAGAAACAGCTTTTTGGGAAAATACATAATGACAGCCACTAATCACAACTTTCACCACTCGAGGTTTAAATCAAATTACGGTTTTTACTTTTTATTTTGGGATAGGCTTTGTGGAACTTTGAGCGAAGATTAATTCGATGATTTTGAAATTGTCAAATCCAAAAAATATTAAATTACTCAAATAAAACTAAAAAAATCTCAACTTTACAAAACTTTATGCCACAAACTTTTGAATCCAAATTTGGTTTTATGTCAATTTTCTTGACTATTGTAACTTTGGGAGCTTTGGCTTTTGCCTATCTTATTTTGACTTTGATCTTAATTCCAGCGTTTTCTAGTAGTTTTGGACAAATTGGAAGCTCACTTGCTTTGACTCTAATTATCAGTTTTTTGAGTTTTATTTTTCTCAGATTTTTAGTTTTTTTACTAGCCAAAGAAAAAGTTATTTTGGACAAAGATTTTATTCAAATAAATGATGGTAAAAATTCAATCAAAGCAAATTGGCAAGAAATCAATGAAATCAACGAAGTTTATTCCAATAAAAGAACATTTAGCACCAAAATATACCGAATAGAGTTAGACACCAAATTTGGATTTTTTTATTTGCCGCCCAAAATAATGTCTAATCTTGATTCTGCGGCCAAAATTCGTAAGTTTCTAATTACCAAAAAAGAGTTAAAAAATAAACTGAATTTGGATGAACTGGGTTGGCAAATTTATAGAATTGGTCGTTATTTAGCTTTTATCATTTTGGGTTTTTTTGGCTTTAGTATTTCTATTCGGTTTTATTTGGGCCAAATTGTCTGGTAATATTTGAACTATTTTTTTCAAGTTTTTTGGAATTTTTGAGTTTTAAACAATAAATCTTTTAAATTAGCAAGTTTTTGACAATTTCCTAAGATATATTTGAAATTTATTTGACATTTTAAAATTTAAAAAATATTTTTCTTAGTAAAATTCATCAAATTTAAAATAAAGCACTTCTCAAAAATTAATAAGTTTTAGAAATTTCCAAAGCTTTAAGTTTTTAGGTTTTAAAAATATTTCGTGTGAAAAATAACCAAGTTTTGATTTACCAAATTTAGTTTGACAAATTTCAATTTTTTTTCTTAATTTAATTTACAGACATCTTTTTAAATTTTTTTCAATTTTCACAATTTTTTTTACTTTAAATTTCTTATTTTATGAACTATTCTCAAGACAAAATCACCCAAATGTTAATTAAAACTACCGAAAGTATTCTCAAAATTATTCTAAAAGCTCAAGCTTGGGCAAGTGAAAATAACACTGAAGAAACTGTTCTTTTGAACGCCAAATTAGCACCCGACATGTTCCCATTTTCCAAGCAAATCCAGGTTGTAAGCGACAATCTCAAAGGAATTTTGAGCAGAATGGCGATGACTGACGCACCGGTTATGGAAGACTCAGAAACTACTTTGCCAGAACTGATTCAAAGACTTGAAAAAACCCTCGAATACGCCAAATCTATCGCAGTTGACTCGCTAAATAATAGTGAAAATCAGAAAATAATTTTGCCTTATATGCCCAATAAATTTTTGGAAACTGAAGATTATTTATTCGGTTTTGCTATTCCCAACTTTTATTTTCACACGAGTGCAGTTTATTGCATTGCCCGCAATCTTGGCGTTCCAGTAGGCAAAATGGACTTTATCGGCAGCCTAAATCTCCAAGATCTAAATTAAAATAATAGGAATTCTCTAATAAAAAATCAAACTTTTTGTATTATTTTTCATTATTAAATTTCAACTTTTTTACTTGATTTCTTTTTTTCAAGCATTTTTTTGATTAATTAGAAATATTCTGTTAAATAGAATTTTGGTTTTTGAAACATTGTGAACAGAATGTAGCGATTGACAATTTATTTAATCTTTTGTCTTTTGAAAAAATATAGATTACCCAAAAACTTCCCAAAATTTGATATGAGTTTGAGCCTTAATAGGTTGAATTTTCACCGTTTTGAGTTTTAAAATGTTCAAACCAAGAAGTCATTAAGAAGTTTATTATTTATGATTTGAAATTTGAGAATTATCAAAAGTAATTTGACAAAAAGTTTGACAAAAAAATCTATTTATTTTAAAATAAGGGTCGAAGCAGCAAAATAAAAATCGCAAAATAAAACTTAACATTTCCCAAAATTTCTCAGCTTTTCCCGCAAAATAAAATCACAAAATGATAGACAAATTAGAAATGGAGCTTTTGAATTGGCGAGTTTTTGAAAAAACCAAATTTGCAATTCCCGAAAAATCTTTTTTGCTCACGGGTTCCAATGGCTCTGGAAAAACTTCTTTTTTGGCAGCTTTTTTTTCTCTTTGGACGGGTGCAAGTTTTGGCGGCAAAATGATCCAATATCTCAAAGCCGATTCTCAGTATCTTGGAATTACAACCAACTTTGACGACTGGTTTTTGACAGGTAAAATTGGTCCACATGGCAGACTGCAGAGTAATTACTCCAAGCCAAAAAATCTCGACTTTGACTTTTTTTCCCAAAATAATTCAAGGAAAACTAACAATTCAGAGCTTTCCAATTTTGACAATTTAAAGCTTAATTTAGAGTTTGATAATTCAAATTCAGCAAACATTTTAGAAACCAAAAACGAATTTGAACAAGCCTGGACAACTGGAAAATTAGAATTAAATCAAGAAATCGGTTCAAAATCGGATTCAAAGAATAACTCAAAAACAACTTCAGGGTTAATTTCAAATATTGTTTTGGGCACGAAAAATAAAAATATTCAAACTTTTCAAAATCAAAAAAACTTGGAAAATGAAAGTCTTTCAAATTTTAAAAACGATCCAAACTTAGAGGAAAAAAATTCGGACTTAGAAAAAAACTTAACCATTTTCAATTCCAGCTCAAATAAATTTCAAAATTGGCCGACAGTTTTGACATATGTGCCGAGCGATAATACTTGGTTTGAGCTTTCCAGGAGCGACAAATTAGGCAAACTTGATCAGCTTTTGGGACAGATTTATGGGGTAGATTACCAAAACGCTCTCACCAAATTCAACAAAAACCTTAGAAATAAGCAAAAATTTTTGGCAAATTGTCTGCAAAATAACACAACTGGAGATCCTTTTTTGGCTCATAATTTAGCGGAATCTGTCTACCAAACTTCACTGATTTTGTGGCAATTTCGGCAACTTTTTTGGCAAGAACTGGACCGAGTTTTGATGAATTTTTCGAGCTGGCTCCTGACCAAAATCACCAAAATGGAAATCAAATATCAGGTTAATAATTTTAGCGGCGTTCGGCAAAATGTAAATTTATCTGCCCAAATTAACCAAAAAAGTACCAATTGGCAAGGACTTTGGAGCAAAGAAACAATTGTTGGGCAAGTTTTATTTGGGGCACACCGTGATGATTTTGAAATTTTGGTCAATTCTACTCCGATTCAAAACTACTTTTCTCGTGGAGAAATGCGTCTTTTTGTACTTTTTATCAAAAATTTGGCAGTAGAATTAATTGGGCAATATTCTCCGGTAATCGGGCTTTTTGACGATGTTTTTGGTGAGCTTGATTTGGCTCGTGAAAGAATTTTATTTGATAATTTATTGACCAAAACTGATTATTTTATCGCAACCAGCGCCCAAAAAATTTTGAATTTTGAGAACACTTTTGAGCTAGTTGACCTGATAATCTGAAAAGCTAAAAAATTGGAAAAAGAATTGAGAAAAGGTTTTAAAATAAAAAATATGAAAATTATTACCTTGAAGACAAGTTTTGATTAGATTTCTACCAAAAAATGCTTCAAAAAAAGTTTTAATTTTTGATTTTGAGTCTTTTGCTGAATTTTAAAATATAAAATGGTAATTTGAATTGTTAATTTAAGAGACATTGCAAAAATATGAAAGAATAAAATTTCAGGATTGACTTTTTTGAGAATTTAGAAACTGGCTCGGAATTTATTTGGTGTTTTGATTTTTTCAAAAAAAAATGTTTTCACGGCAAAATTTCTCAAATCTGGATTAAAATTGGCTAAAATTGGCTAAGTTTCTACGTTTTTTAATTCCTAAATTGTTCAAGCCAGAATTCTTAAAAAATAATAAAATAATTTCTAACTTTGCCAAAAATAGTCTCAAAGCCAACTCTTCAAGTCAAAATTTCTAAATAATTTTCAAGTCCAAAAAAATTTGACAAAAAAATAAAAAGGTTTGTAAATTTCATTCTATGCCAAACACCGCAGAAATTAAAACAGAAATTAAAAAAAAATCCGCTGATTTAGAAAAAGTTTTGGGCAGTAATTTTGATAAATATAATAAGCTGAGAGAGGAAATTCAAGAATTAGCAGCAATTTTAGCTACCGCAATTGCAAATAATAATGGAAATCAAATACTTCCAGTAAAAAATGAAACAAAAAACCAAGCTTAAACTAACTTTAAATTCTGAAAATAGACTTTTTACATTGAGTATTTTTTTTAAAAAGTAAGATATTTCAAATAATCTTAATCTTTTTATTTCCCTAGTATTTTAAATTTCTCAATTCCCAAAACTTGGCAAAAATCTCGGTAGCAATTTTCAAAAGTAATTTTTTTACTGGAATTAAAAGCGTTTTGGCAAATTTTTGTGTATTTATTTTGCAATTCTTTATTTTGTGGTTCAGGATTTGAGTCAACTTTGGGTTGATTTTTGGAATCTAGTGAGTTTTGAAAGTTTTGGATTTCTAAATTTTGAAAACTTTTTTTGGTCTTTGTCTTTTGACTTTTTTTGACTTTGCCAAATTTAATTTTTCTGGAATTTTGATTTGTAACTAAATTGTAAGTTAAATTATTATTTTTGGAGTTTTTATTTATTGAAATTTTTGACAAATTTTTCAAGTCTATTTCCAAAGTTTTTGCTGATATCTCTTTTATTTCAAGAGACATTTCTGACTGATTTATGGAATTTTGAGAAAGTTCTGTAGGGTTTTTATTTTTAGACTTTTCAAAGTTACTAAATTTTTTTTCCTTTTGTAGTTTTTCAGTTTGCCAAAGATTATAAATTTCTAACATTTTTGCAGCCATTTCATCAGAATTTTCCACCACAAAATTACCAGGCAAAGCACCTGAATCTCGCAGTCCATCCACATTATAAACCACACAAGGCGTACCCATACTGTTCGTTTCCGTAACGATAAGTCCCCAACCTTCCTTGATGCTCGTGGCAAGACCGAGATGACTTTTTTGCATTAATTCAAGTTTTTGTTCGTCGCTCGTTCGTCCCCAAAATTTGACATAATTGGTAATTTTTTGATTTTTACAAAAGTCTTGACACTTTGCCATTTCTTCGCCATTTCCCGAGATCCAAAGCTGACAAGGAATTTCTGTTGAATTTGTTTTTTGAGAATTTTTATCTTGTTGTTTTTCACTCTCTTCAGAATTGTTTTTTTGTCCTAAAGTTGACAAAATATCACTTTTCTCTTTTTTTGTTTGTGAAGAAAAACCCTGATTTTCAATTTTACTTTCAGAATTTAGTGATTTTTCCAGATTTATTAAATTTAGTGCTTTTTGAGAACTTTCTAATTTTTCCAAGATTTTCTTTGTGTTTTTGATTGAGGTAAATTCTAATTTTTGAACCAGATTTTGCTCCAAATTTTGATTTTCCAGTAATTTTTTGAACTTTGCAAAGCTTTCCAAAACTTCCAAAGGTCGTTTCATCGGACGGAGAGATCCGTGATAAAGTATCGTAAAAATTGATTCTTTGGGTAATTGAAGTTGCAAATTTTCCAGAGGCTCGTTGTCAATTCCTTCACTGATAACGCTAATTTTTGTTGAATTAAAGCCAAACTTTGCCAAATCATTTTTTGAGCTATTTGAAATGGTAATTGTCTGGCAGTTGAGGCGACTTTGCAGCCAAGTTGCAACAGGCTCTAGAATATAAAATCCCACAAAATTAATTGGAAAACTGGTCTCTAGCCACCAAATTTCACGAGCTAATTGATGATAAAAAAGAGCAAAGCTGGTAATTTTTTTAGAATTTCCAAGTTTTTGATTTTGAGAATTATTAACCGAATTTTTTGTATTTTCCAAAGAGTTTTTTTGAACATCTGAATCTGACTTTTGAATTGAATTTGAATTGAATTTTAGAGTTAAATCTGCAACTGAATTTGAAATCTGACTCTCATTTTCCAATTTTCCGTTTTTAAAGTTAATATCGGTAGAATTTGTATGGTTTTTTTCAAAGTTTTTTACTGAGTTTTCTAAAAATTTTTGAGATTGATTTTTGGGTTGATTTTGAGATTTTAAATTTATTTTTTTCAAAGTGTTTTGAACTTTTTCCAAATTTTCTGCGTTTTCAGTTGGCAAAGATTTTCTATTTTGGCTTTTTCCATTTTGGGTTTTTGTGAAATTTAAATTTGACCAAAAATTATTCCAAAAATTGTTAAAACCGAGAAAGTAAGGTGCGGTATTAACCATTTCAACCACCAAATCAAACTCGCCAACTAGATTTTTTTGGTAATAAAAATTGGCAAAAAGTGAATGTAGGAATTTATTTTGACCAGTTCTAATGACCGAAATCCCATCCAAAACCTCGAACCGCGGAGATAATTCTGGCTTTTCTTGTTTTTGACTCAAATTTTTCTCAGAATTCAAATTATTTTTATTTTGCTCAGTCTGAATTGGCTTTATTTCACTAACTTTTTGGTTTTTAATTGGATAAACCGCCGTTAAAAGAGAAACTTGGTGATTATTTTGAATAAGTCTTTGACAAATTTCTCTGAGAACAACTTCCGCACCGCCAGATTTTGGGTGCTGCCAGTCTTTCCAGTTGACAAATAAAATTCGCATAAAATAAATTCTTTGGTTTAATTTTGACTTATTGACAAAAACAAGAATTCCAACTTTAGTCAAGTTAAATAGTGTTTTTACGGTTTTTAAAATTGTTTTAATCTTTTTTGTTAAATTTGAAATCTAACTTTTTATCTCAATCTTTTTTGGGATTTAGTTTTTAGATTTTAATTTGTTTTGAAAATTGAAAAAAATATGCCCAGAAAATGGTTTCAAAAATTATCCAAAGCGGAAAAAGAAATTGTCAAAAACTATAGTTTGAAGAGTGAAACTGAGGAAATCTTTCAAAAAGCAAAGTTGGCAAACCAGTCAAAACAAAACCTGGAAAATACATTACGCCAAAAATTTGCGGACAAATTCAATCAAAAAACCTGCCAAACTCACACTTTCCCGACAATTCATTCCCAAAATCCTAATAACACAACTGAACACGAAGCCTCAACTGGTCAAATTAGTGAGGAAATTAGCAGTTATTTGGAATCTCGTGGACTTAATCCTGAACAAACCAAGAATCTGTTTGTTAGTGGATTTTGTGCTGATGTTTTGGCACTTTTACCGATGGAATTTGCGGTAGAAGCGAGGCGTCTTGTGCAGCTTACTTTGGAAAAAGGCTTTGGTTAAAATTTTGAACGGTAATTTTTGATCTAAAAAACTAGTAAAATGGGTAAAAGAACAGAAAAATTTTTGACTTTGAAAATTAAAAAAATGTGGTAAAAAAAATCTAATAAAAAATTATGAAGTTTATAAATTTATTATCTGAATTATTGATTTAGAATTAAATTATTATTAAATATTTTGATTTTTAAATTTTACTAATTTTTTACT
>JFJP01020489.1_pt1 | contig 16124 bp, 6 predicted proteins | sample 431651 | NCBI WGS metagenome assembly JFJP01 (sample SAMN02602958, study PRJNA72255) | Microbial mat metagenome, whole genome shotgun sequencing project. | biome: fresh water; feature: sink hole; material: water; isolation source: purple microbial (photo- and chemosynthetic) mats found in... | reverse complement strand
TTCACCATGATCGAGTGGTACATGGCCTACGCCGACCACCGCCAGCTGATGGATCTCTCGGAGGAGCTGCTGCGCGCCCTCGCCGACAAGGTGCTGGGCACGCGCAAGCTGAAGTGGGGCGAATTCGCCGTCGATCTCGACAAGCCGTTCCGCCGCTTCACCTACCACGAGGCGATCAAGACCCTCGGCGGCGTCGACTACGACGACAAGGCCGCGGTCGAGGCGGTGTGCCGGAAGATGGGCCGCGACCCCAAGGATTTCGCCACCTATGACCGCATGGCCAACGAGGTGTGGGAGCACCTGGTCGAGCCGCACCTGGTCGAGCCGACCTTCATCACCGACCAGCCGACCTGGCTGACTCCGCTGTGCAAGGCCCACCCCGAGGATCCGGCCAAGACCCTGCGCTTCGAGCTGTTCATGTGCCGCATGGAAGTGGGCAACGCCTACACCGAGCTGAACGACCCCGACGTGCAGCGCGCCCGCTTCGGCGCCCAGGTCGCCGAGGCCACCGCCGCCAAGGACAAGGAGTCCGGCATCGTCGACGGCAAGATCGACGAGGACTACTGCACCGCGCTCGACCACGGTCTACCCGCCTGCGGCGGCCAGGGCATTGGCATCGACCGCTTGGTCATGCTGTTCACCGGCCGGACCAACATCCGCGATGTGATATTGTTCCCCACCATGCGGCCGCAGGCATGAGGGAGCGCCGACTTCAGTCGGCACGGCCGGTGGACTTCAGTCCGCCGCGTCTGCAACGCCACCAGGGCGGACTGAAGTCCGCCCGCCATGCCGACTGAAGTCGGCGCTCCATGCATCCCGACGACGCCATCTGCGCGCTGATCCGCAACGAGATCAAGGTCGAGAAGCGCATCGCCGAGGGCGCCGAGCGGGTGTTCCGCTTCGCCACTGGCAAGCGGCACGGACTGGGCTGGTTCCTGCCGAGGTATCTCCGGGCGATCGGGCCGCGCTGGCCCGACGAGCTGCTCGCGAAATGGTGCGCGGATGGACGCTGCACGGTCGATGGGCAGGTGGTCGGGGCGCAGTGGCAGGTGCTGCCGGGGCGTCAGGTCGAACTGCGCATCGCGCCGCTGCCCGACGAGGGGCACCAGCCGCCGCCGCTCGCGCTGCTATGGCACGACCGCCACCTCGCCTTCGCCAACAAGCCGACCGGGCAACTGGCGCATCAGGCCGGCAAGCAGCTGTCGGGCACGCTGCTCAACCAGCTGCAGGACTGGGCGGTGGGCCAGGGCATCGATCCGAACGAGGTGCGGCTGATCAACCGCATCGACCGCGAGACCAGCGGCCTGGTCATCGCGACCTTCGATCTGACCGCGCACCAGCGCCTCGCCGCGCAGCTTGATGACCGCGCCATCCGCAAGGCCTACCGCGCGATCTGCGTCGGCGTGCCCGAGCCGCGCGACGGCGACTGGCGCGAACCGCTCGGCCCGCTCGGCGCGCACACCATCCGCCGTGGCGTACTGCCCGACGGCCAGGACAGCCACACCGAATACCACGTCGAGGAGGTCGCCGCCGACGGCCGCCACGCCGTCATCCGGCTCGAACTGCACACCGGCCGCCAGCACCAGATCCGCGTCCATGCCACCCACCACGGCCACCCGCTGGTCGGCGACTGGGTCTATGGCCAGCCGATCGCCGAGCTGCCCGGCCAGGCCCTGCACGCCTGGGTGGTCGAATGCGCCCATCCCCTGACCGGCGAGCCGCTGCGCGTCGAGGCGCCGTTCCCGCCGCAGCTCGCCGCCCTATGGGAGCGGCTGCGCGGCGGCGGCGCGGCGACGCCCGTAGAGCTGAGCGCGGATCAGCGCTCGAAGATCGCCCTGCCGCCGTTAGCCTGAAGCCATGGCCGTCAGACCGATCTCCGAACGCGGCCGGCACATCGTCCTGGCCATGGCCCGTCATCACGGCGCGGTGCGCGGCGAGGACCTCGCCCGCGAACTGCAACGCCTCGGCGCGATCGACAACGATCTCGGCGAGCTGGTCCAGGGCGGCACAGTGGCGGCACGCGGCACCATGAACGAGGCCCAGCTCAAGGCCGAGCTGGAGCACGTCTGGCCCTATCTGGTCAAGGCGCAGGCCTGCGGCGCCGAGTTCCGCTGGAAAACCCAGAACACCTTCGCCTACGAACTGACCAAGGTGGGACGCGACATGGTCCCGTTGCTTACCAAGTTGCGTTAGGCCGTCAGCGGTCGGGCGAGACCTCTCGGTTGGTGGTCCCGCCGGGCACGATCCACCCGGCCTGCCCGGGTGCCATGCGGTGATCACCCCAGAGCGTGGGCGCGCGTGACGAGTAGGGTTGCAGATCGCAAGAGCGTTCTGCAAGGATCCCCATATGACGGCGTGCTGCGGCCTGGTGGCAAGATTCCTTCCGGCCGCGCTCCGGAGGCTGTGCCGGCTGCAGCCCGCCAAGACGGTCCTGACGACTCCGATCCGCGATCTCGCCCAGCTGGTCAGCGTCCGGGTGGACCGGCTGCTTCATCCGCATGGGCTGGGGGCAGATGCGGCGCCGATGCGCGCCGAGTTGTTCAGCACCGAACAGCTGCAGCGCCACGCCCGCGAACTGGCTGGTTGGCATGTGGTCGACCGGCGGCCTGACGGCTACGCCCTGCTCCGACGCCTCGATGACAATGCCGAGGTGCTGTCGCAAGCCCACGAACTGGTGCGCGAAGGCGTCGCGGCGCATCGCCGCATCGCCCCGGCCGCCGAATGGCTGCTCGACAACTACTACCTGATCGAGGATCAGATCCGCACCACCCGGCGGCATCTGCCACGCGGCTACAGCCGGCTGCTGCCGCGCCTGGCCAACGGTCCGCACCTTGGATTGCCGCGGGTCTACGCCATCGCCACCGAACTGATCTCGCACACCGATGGCCGGGTCGATATCGCCGACCTCAACCGCTTCACCGCCTCCTACCAGTCGGCGGCCTCGCTCACCCTGGGCGAGCTGTGGGCGATCCCGATCATGCTGCGGCTGGCCCTGACCGAGAACCTGCGCCGGGTGGCGGTGCGCATCTGCGACAGCCACCGCGCCTGCGATGCCGCCAGCCAGTGGTTCGCCCGGCTGCTTGCCGGAAAGAATCCGACCGAGCTGGTCATGACCGTGGCGGACCTGGTCCAGGATGATCCCGACCTCTCACCCGCCTTCGTCGCCGAATTTGCGCGCCGGGTCCAGGACCAGAACCCGTCGCTGTCCTTCGCCACGGTATGGATTGAGCAGCGCCTTGCTGAAAACCACCAGAACATCGAGCAGATGGTGCTCGCCGACCACCAGGGCCAGGCCGCCGACCAGGTCTCGATCGGCAACTCGATCACCAGCCTGCGCACCCTCTCGGCGATCGACTGGCGTGAGTTCGTCGAGGGCATCAGCGCGGTCGAGGCGATCCTGCGCGGCGACCCGGCGGGGGTCTACGGCCGCATGGACTTCGCCACCCGCGACAGCTACCGGCACGCGGTCGAGGCGCTGGCGCGGCGCAGCCACCGTCCCGAGGACACCGTCGCCAGCGTCGTCGTCGCCCTTGCTGCCGCATCACCACCCGGCCCTGGCGCCGATCCGCGGCGGCACCACGTCGGCTACTACCTGATCGACGCCGGCCGCAGCGAGCTGTCGCGTCTGGTCGGGACCGGCCCGACCCTGGGCATGCGCCTTGCCGCCTCGGGCCAGTGGCTGCGCCTGGGCCTGTATCTCGGCCCGATGGCGCTCCTCACCGCGCTGGTGGTGGCGGTCATGCTGGCGCTGGCGCTGGCGAGCGGCTGGCATGCCACCGACCGCCTGCTGCCGCTCTGGCTGGTGCTGATCGCCGCGCCGATCGCCATCGCCGCAAGCCAGACCGCGTTGGCCTGCGTCAACTGGCTGACCACCCGGCTGGTGCATCCCGCCCTGCTGCCGCGCCTCGACTTCCGTCCTGGGATCCCCGCCGGCTGCGCCACCCTGGTGGTGATCCCGACCATGCTGGCCACGGTCGGGGATGGCGAAGCCCTGGCCGATGGGTTGGAGGTCCGCTACCTCGGCAATCCCGATCCGCTCCTGCATTTCGCCCTGCTCACCGATTTCGCCGATGCCGCCCAGGAGACCATGCCCGACGACGAGGCGGTGGTGGAATCGGCCTGCGCCGCGATCACTGCGCTCAACCACAAGTACCACCTGGTCCGGCCCGGGATCTTCCATCTCTTCCACCGGCCGCGCCGCTGGAACCCCCAGGAACGCCGCTGGATGGGCGAGGAGCGCAAGCGCGGCAAGCTGTGCGACCTCAACCGGCTGCTGCGCCATGGCGACGGCGGAAGCTTCATGCGCGTGGTCGGCGAGGCGGCCCAGCTCGCCGGCATCGCCTACGTCATCACCCTCGACACCGATACCCAGCTGCCGCGCGAGGAGGCATGCCGGCTGGTCGGGACCATCGCCCATCCGCTCAACCGCGCGGTGTACGACGAGCGCAGCCGGCGCGTCGTCTCCGGCCATGGCGTGCTCCAGCCGCGCGCGGCGATCAGCCTACCGAGCACTGAGCGCTCGTGGTTCGCCCGCATCTTCGCCGGCGAATCCGGGATCGACCCTTACACCCGGACGGTTTCCGACGTCTACCAGGACGTCTTCGGCGAAGGGTCGTTCATCGGCAAGGGCATCTACGACCTCGCCGCCTTCGATACCGCCACCGCCGGCCGATTCCCCGACAACGCCATCCTCAGCCACGATCTCATCGAGGGCTGCTACGCCCGCTCCGGACTGGTCAGCGACGTCCTGCTGGTCGAGGACCAGCCCGCCCGCTACCTCGCGGACGTCGCCCGTCGCCATCGCTGGATGCGCGGTGACTGGCAGATCCTGTATTGGGCGCTGCCATGGGTGCCAGCCCCTGCGGTGACGGCCGGCGCCAGCCCGGCGCGCTGGGTCGCCAATCCGCTGCCGGCCCTGTCGCGGTGGAAGATCCTCGACAACCTCCGGCGCTGCCTGGTGCCGCAGGCCCTGCTCGTCCTGCTGGCTGCGGGCTGGACGCTGCTGCCCGGGCAGGCGTGGTGGTGGACCGCCCTGGTGCTGGTCCTCCTCATGCTGCCCGTCGCTCTCAGCGCCGCTGTCGGGCTGATCCGGCGGAACCCCGAGACGCCGTGGTGGATGCACCTGCGGACGTGGACGGAAACGGTCGTGCACGGCCTTGCCATGGCCGGAAGCTCCCTCGTCCTGCTGCCCTTCGAGGCCTTCATCGCCAGTGACGCCGCCTGCCGCAGCCTGTGGCGGATGCTGCTCAGCCATCGCCATCGCCTCGCCTGGCAGACCTCAAGCGATGCCGAGCGCAGCGCCCGCGCCGACCTGCCGGGGATCTATGCCGCGATGTGGTTCGCGCCGGTAGTGGCGGTCGCCGTGGTCTGGCTGGTGCTTGAGCGCCGGCCCGATGCGGCCCCGGCGACCCTGCCGCTATGCGTGTTGTGGGCCCTGTCACCAGTCCTGGCGTGGTGGCTGAGCCGGCCCCTGGCCCCGGCCCTTCCGGCCCTGAGCGGCGACGACCACGCCTTCCTCGGCCGGCTGGCGCGGCGGACCTGGCGCTTCTTCGAGACCTTCGTCACCGCCGAGGACCACTGGCTGCCGCCGGACAACTACCAAGAGTACGCCCTCGCGGCGGTCGCCCACCGCACCTCGCCGACCAACGTCGGGCTGGCGCTGCTTGGCGACCTCGCCGCCAGGGACTTCGGCTTTCTGACCATCGGCCAGCTCATCGGACGCTGTGAGCAGACCACTGCCACGATGCTGGCGATGGAGCGCCACCACGGGCATTTCTACAACTGGTACGACACCCGCACGCTGCAGCCGCTGCACCCGCGCTACATCTCCACCGTCGACAGCGGCAACCTCGCGGCCCATCTGATGGTCCTGCGCTCCGGCATGGGCGAGCTCGAACGCCTTCCGCTGGCGCCGTCCCGCATGCTGGCCGGTCTGCAGCACACCGCCCGCTGTCTCGCCGAGGCGGTGGCACGGCAGGAACACGTGGCGGAAGATCCCCCGCGCCCGGATGGAGACAACGGGCTCCTCCGTGAACTGCTCGACGCGAGCGCGCTGCGGCCGGCGACGCTGACTACCGCTGCCACCCAGCTTGCGCTGCTGCTGGCCCTCGCCGAGCGCTTCGCCGCATCGCCCGCTGCAGTCGCTGCCGAGCCGCGCTGGTGGTCGGATGCGCTGGTGCGGGAATGCCGGGCGCAACGCGATGAACTGGCGCTGCTCGCGCCGTGGTCCGACATGCCCTCCCCGCCGGTATGGCGGAGTAGCGACCTCGGGTTGCGTGGGCTGATCGATGAGGTGCAGGATCGTCTTCCCGAGCTGGACACCGGCACCAGACTTGGGGCGATCGCCGCGTTCGCTTCCGGCCTGCTACCCGCCATCGACGTTGCCATCGGCGGACTGGCCACAACCGCCCAGCCCGGCTCGGCAGCCAGCCTGGCCTGGCTCGGCGGGCTACGCCAACGACTCCTCGAGGCCGTCGAACTGGCGACGCAGCTGCTCGCCCGGGCCGAACGGCTCGGACAGATCTGCAGCGAGCTGGCCGACGTGGATCTGTCGTTCCTCTACGACCGCACCCGCAAGCTGTTCGCGATCGGCTTCAACGTCAGCGATAACCGCCTCGACCGCAGCTATTACGACCTGCTCGCCTCGGAGGCGCGCATGGGCAGCTTCGCCGCCATCGCCCAGGGCAAGGTGGCGCAGGACCACTGGTTCGCGCTCGGACGCCAGCTCACCGTCTCCGGCTCGTCCACGGCGCTGCTCTCGTGGAGCGGCTCGATGTTCGAGTACCTGATGCCGCAGCTGGTCATGCCGGCCTACCCGGAGACCCTGCTCACGCTCAGCAACCAGGCCGTAGTCAGGCGGCAGATCGAATACGGAGGCCAGCGCGGGGTGCCCTGGGGCATCTCCGAGTCGGGCTACAACCGCACCGATGCCCAGCTGACCTACCAGTACCGCGCCTTCGGCGTCCCCGGCCTGGGCCTCAAGCGCGGGTTGGCCGACGACCTGGTGATCGCGCCCTACGCCAGCGCCCTCGGCCTGATGATCGAGCCGGTGGCGGCATGCGCGAATCTGCGGCAGCTCGCCGCCGCCGGGATCGAAGGTCCCTACGGCCTCTACGAAGCGGTCGACTACACCCCGCTGCGCATGCCGGAAGGGGTCGCGGTGCAGACCGTGCAGTCGTACATGGCCCACCACCAGGGCATGAGCCTGCTCGCCCTAGCGCATCTCCTGCTCGGGCAGCCGATGCAGCGCCGCTTCATGGCCGATGCGCAGTTCAAGGCGACCCTGCTCCTGCTCCAGGAGCGGCCGCTGCGCGCGACCGCGGTGATCCAGCCGCACGCCTCGGAGGCGAGCACGACGATCCGGGCCGGCGGCGAAAACGAGGCGGCGATGCGCGTGTTCAGCGATCCCGACGCGCCGCTGCCCGAGGTGCACCTGCTCTCCAACGGGCGCTACCACGTCATGGTGGGCGCCGCCGGCGGCGGCTGCAGCCGGTGGAAGGAGACGGCGGTGAACCGCTGGCGCGGCGATCCCGCCAGCGAGGCGTTCGGCATGTTCTGCTACCTGCGTGACACCGGGAGCGGTGCGGTGTGGTCGAACACGCATCAGCCGACCCTGCGACCGTGCCCGACCTACGAGGCGATCTTCACCCAGGCCCGCGCCGAGTTCCGCCGTCGCGACCATGACATCGACGTGCACACCCAGATCAGCGTCTCGCCCGAGGACGACATCGAGCTGCGCCGCATCACCCTGACCAACCGCTCGCGCGGCGAGCGGGTGATCGAACTGACCAGCTTCGCCGAGGTCGTCGATGCGCCGCAGGCCGCCGACGCTTCGCATCCGGCGTTCAGCAACCTCTTCGTGCACACCGGCATCGACCGCCCGCACAAGGCGATCCTGTGCTCGCGCCGGGCGCGCAGCGCCGGCGAGCATCCGGCGTGGCTTTTCCACCTGATGACCCTGTCCGGCAACGAGGTCGGCGAGGCCTCCTACGAGACCGACCGCATGCGCTTCATCGGCCGCGACCGCAGCGTCGCCGCCCCGGCAGCGATGGATCCGGACGGGGCGTTGTCCGGCACCGCCGGCTCCGTCCTCGATCCAGCGGTAGCGATCCGGCGCAGCGTGCGCCTGATGCCGGATGAGGAGGTCGACATCGACCTGATCTTCGGGATGGCCGCCAGCCGCGAGCAGGCGGAGATGCTGATCGGCAAATACCACGACCAACGCCTGTGCGAACGTGTCTTCGGCCTGTCGTGGACGCACAGCCAGGTGGTCCTGCGCCAGCTCGGGGCGAGCGAGGCCGAGGCCCAGCTCTACGGCCGCCTGGCCGGCGCAATCATCCATCCGCTGGCGCTGCGCCGGGCGCCGGCCTCCGTGCTGGTGCGCAACCGCCGCAGCCAGGCCGGCCTGTGGGCCTACGGCATCTCCGGCGACCTGCCCATCGTCCTGCTGCGCATCGCCGATGGCGAGCACCTCGAACTGGTGCGCGAACTGCTCAAGGCCCATGTCTACTGGCGCGCCAAGGGCCTGATCGTCGATCTGGTGATCTGGAACGAGGATCACTCGGTCTATCGCCAGGCGCTGCACGACCAGATCGCTGCGCTGGTCGCCTGCGGCAGTGACGTCGCCCTGGTCGATCGTCCGGGCGGCATCTTCGTGCGCCGCTCCGAGCAGATGACCGAGGAGGATCGCGTCCTGCTCCAGACCGTGGCGCGCATGGTGATCGGCGACAGCGACGGGACGCTGGCGCATTTCGCCGACCGCCGGGCGCGCGCCGACATCCTGCCGCCGCGCCTGGCGCCAAGCCGGCCCCACCGCCCATCCCCGGCCTCGCCGGCGGAGCTGCCGCCCGACCTGATCTGCGGCAATGGCCTGGGCGGCTTCACCCGCGACGGTCGCGAATACATCATCGCCCTCGAGAATGGCGCCAGCACGCCGCTGCCGTGGGTCAACGTGCTGGCGAATGCAGATTTCGGCAGCGTCATCAGCGCCTCCGGCAGCGCCTACACCTGGGCCGGGAATGCGCACGAGTACCGCCTGACCCCCTGGCACAACGATGCGGTGGGCGATCCCAGCGGCGAGGCGTTCTATCTGCGCGATGAGGAGAGCGGCAGATTCTGGTCGCCGAGCCCGGCGCCGGCACGCGGCGACGGGCGCTACGTGGTGCGGCACGGCTTCGGGTACAGCGCCTTCGTGCACCAGGAGGACGGTCTGGCCTGCGAGATGATGGTCTATGTGGCTGTCGATGCGCCGGTGAAGGTGATCTCGATCACAGTGCGCAACCACTCGCGACGACGGCGCCGGCTGTCGCTCACCGGCTACTGGGAATGGGTGCTCGGCGAGCAGCGCCAGCAGTCCGCGATGCACATCGTCAGCGAGCTGGACCACACCAGCGGCATCCTCACCGCGCGCAATCCCTACCATGCAGAGTGCGGTTCGCGCCTGGTCTTCGTCGATGTCAGCGAGCGCAACCGCAGCGTCACCGGCGACCGCGGCGAATTTCTCGGCCGCAACGGCAGCCTCGCCGCCCCGGCGGCGCTCGGCCGGCAACGCCTCTCCGGCCGGGTCGGCGCCGGACTCGACCCCTGCGCCGCGCTGCAGGCGGCCTTCGAACTCGCCGATGACGAGGTCCGCGAGATCGTCTTCACGGTCGGCGCCGCCGAAGGCATCGCCCAGGCGCGACAGCTGGCGCAGCGCCATTGCGCGGTCGAGGGATCGCGCAAGACCCTGGAGGAGGTCTGGCGGCACTGGAACCGCACCCTCGGCTCCGTGCACGTCGAGACGCCGGATCCCACCGTAAACATCCTCGCTAACGGCTGGCTGATCTACCAGACCATCGCCTGCCGGATGTGGGCGCGAAGCGGCTTCTACCAGTCCGGCGGAGCCTTCGGCTTCCGCGACCAGCTCCAGGACGCCATGGCTCTCACCCAGGTGGCGCCGTGGCTGCTGCGCGAGCACCTGCTGCGCGCAGCAGCCCACCAGTTTCGCGAAGGCGACGTGCAGCACTGGTGGCATCCACCCGGCGGCCGCGGAGTACGCACGCACTTCTCCGACGACTTCCTGTGGCTGCCCTGCGCGGTGGCGCGCTACTGCCTGGCCACCGGCGACACCGGCGTGCTCGATGAGGTGGTGCCGTTCATCGAAGGCCGGGCGGTGCGTGCCGACGAGGAGGCCTACTACGACAAGCCGGGTCCGGGTCCGGCCGCGACCCTCTACGAACACTGCGTACAGGCGATCAACCATGGTCTGCGCTGGGGTGCGCACGGTCTGCCGCTGATGGGCTGCGGTGACTGGAACGACGGCATGAACCTGGTCGGCGCCGGCGGCAAAGGTGAGAGCGTGTGGCTGGGCTTCTTCCTCCACGACGTGCTGGAGCAGTTCGCGCGGGTGGCGCAGGGACGCGGCGACACCCTCTTCGCCGGACGCTGCGCCGACGAGGCGGCCGGCCTCAAGCTGCGCATCGAGGCCAACGCCTGGGACGGGGCGTGGTACCGCCGGGCCTACTTCGATGACGGCACCCCGCTTGGTTCTGCAAGCAACGCCGAATGTCAGATCGATTCCCTGCCGCAGAGCTGGGCGGTGCTGTCCGGGGTCGGCGATCTGATGCGCGTGCGCGGCGCGATGGAGGAGGTCGACCGCCGGCTGGTCAGCCGCAGCGAGGGGCTTATCCGGCTGTTCACTCCCGCCTTCGACCGCTCCGGCCTCGATCCCGGCTATATCAAGGGCTACGCCCCGGGCGTGCGCGAGAATGGCGGCCAGTACACCCACGCTGCGATCTGGACGGTGATGGCCTTCGCCAAACTCGGCGACCACGAGCGCGCCTGGGAGCTGTGGTCGCTGATCAATCCGGTGGCGAAATCAGCCTCGCCGCAGGCCATGGCGGTCTACCAAATCGAACCCTACGTGGTCGCCGCCGACGTCTACGGCATGGCGCCGCATGTCGGTCGAGGCGGCTGGTCGTGGTACACCGGTTCGGCGGGCTGGATGTACCGGCTGCTCAGCGAATCCCTGCTTGGCATCCACCGCGAAGCGGAACGGCTGCGCTTCGTGCCCTGCCTGCCAGCGGCGTGGCCGGGCTACACCGTGCACTACCGCTTCCGTGACACGCACTACCGCATCCGTGTCGAACGCTGCCCGGTGATGACGCAGCGCGTCCTGCTCGATGGCGTCCTGCTGGAGGGGGCCTGGTTGCCGTTGACCGATGATCGCCGCGATCATGAGGGGCGGGTGGAAGTGCCTGAATGAAGACGGAGGGCTCGCCACCCTGGCCGCGGCGCAGCCACGTCGGAGTTGGCCCTTCTCCGCTTTCAAACCGCCGCGCCGGCCGATCATCCCGCCCGTGATCGCAACCCTCGCCTACATCGCCTACGTGCTGATGGCCCTGCTGGGCTTCGGCTTCGTCATCGCCATCCACGAGTTCGGACACTTCATCTTTGCCAAATGGTCGGGCGTCCGCGTCGATGTCTTCTCGATCGGTTTCGGCCCGGTGGTGCTGCACAAGCGCTATGGCGAGACCGACTACCAGCTCGCGCTGCTGCCGTTGGGCGGCTACGTCAAGATGCTCGGCCAGGAGGATGTGCCGAGCGGCCAGGAGCAGCCGGCAGCGCCCGATCCGCGCAGCTACCTGTCCAAGAGCGCGGGCTGGCGGGCACTGATCCTGCTCGGCGGCGTGCTCTTCAACCTGATCAGCAGCTACGCCATCCTGCTCGGCCTGGTCGCCTGGGGCATGCCGGTGTTCCGCCCGATCGTCGGCGACGTCGCGCCGGTGGTGGTCGATCAGCGCGGTCTGCCGGTCGAAAGCCCGGCGGCAAAGCTCGGCCTGCGCCGTGGTGACCGCCTGATCGAGGTCGATGGCGAGACCGTGCGCTCGTTCGATGACGTGATGACGGCGGTGATCTTCGCCGGCGGGCGTCCGCTCAACCTGGTGGTCGAACGCGGGCCGGACAAGCAGGTCGTGCGCCTGCCGGAGCCTGGCGCCGCCCCGGTCGAGCCGATCTTTGACGGCCGCTTCGGCCGGCCCAGCCTGGGCATCGAATTCCCGGCCAGCAACCGCGTCCTGCTGACTTTCGACGCTCCGCCCGACGGCCTGCGCCGCTTCGACCGCATCGTCGCCGTGGCCGGCGAGGATGTCTCCGGGCTGATCGGCCAGGACCTCCAGGAGCGCCTCGCCTGCCACCTCGGCAAGGCCGTGCCGGTGAGCATCCTGCGCGACGGCAAGCGTCTCGACCTGACCCTGACCTATGCCGGCGAGGACACCTCGTTCGAGGTCCGCGCTGGCGTGCCGACCGCGATCGGCGCCCTGCCCGAGGGCAGCGCCGCCGCCGCCGCCGGGCTGCGCGTCGGCGACTGGCTGAGCGACGTCGATGGCGTGCCGGTGGCCGGCTACGGCCACTTCCTCGCGCTGGTGCGCAGCGGCATCACCGCCAAAGGCGCCTGCCGCATCGGCGTGCAGCGCGACGGCACGCGGGTCGAGGCGCTGGTCACGGCAACCGAATCCTTCGGCGTCAAGCGCGTCGGCATCGTCCCGCGCTCGGTGCATCGCGGCGTGCTCACCGTGCTGCCGCCGGCCCTCGACGGCGGCCCCAGCCTGCTCGCGCGCACCGGCCTGAAGCCGGGTGATGCGCTGGTCTCATGGGAGAGCGGCGAAAGCGCCGTGGATATCGCCTGGGTCTCCGGCGGCACCGCCGTGCTGTTGCCGCTCGGCCTCGACGCCAAGGCGTGGCAGCAGGAGAACCGCTTCCACGACATCGGCCTGCTGCGCAAGATCCTGCGCCAGAGCGCCGCGCCCGGCCTCGCCGAGCTGCTCACCGGCACGCGCGTCGAGGAGGTCCGCGACACCGCCATCGTGCTCAAGCCGCTCAGCGGCGAGGCGCGGGTGGTCGGACGCGACCGCTTCGGCCCGGCCGCCGCCAGCCTGCAGGTCGGCGACTGGCTCGCCGATGCGCGCATGGGCGGCGACGGCGCCGTCCTCGAAGTGGTGCGTGGCGCCGGCGCGGCGCAGCGCGCGACGCTCAATCCACCGCCCTTGGGCACCACCGTCGTGCTGTTCGAACGCGAGGAGCTGCCCTACGAGACCAAGGGATTCGCCGACTCGATCGCACTGGTCAACGACGCGGCCTACAACCTCGTGGTCAAGAGCGTGCTGCTGCTGCCGCGCCTGTTCCGTTCGCCGGAAGCCGGCGGCGTCGATGCCAACAAGAGTTTGACCGGACCAATCGGCATCTTCCGCGTGCTCAAAGAGCGCGCCGAACTGATGGGCTTCGACTCGTTCCTCAAGCTCGTGGCGATGGTCGGCCTCAACCTCTTCATCGTCAACCTGCTGCCCATCCCGATCACCGACGGCGGCCAGCTGCTCATGCTCGGCATCGAGACGGCGATCCGCCGGCCGCTGCCGATGTGGCTGCGCAACGGGCTGATGTACCTCGGCATCGGGCTGGTCGGGGCGCTGTTCATCTATATTTGCGGATTGGATATCCTGCGCCTCTTCGGCGTGGCTTAAGCCCGGGGGGACTTCCCCCCGCGCCCCCCGCCAGGGCCTTGCCCTGGACCCGCTCGACACGGCTCGCTGACGCGGCCGACTTGGCTGGAGGCGCTCAATAACAGGCGCGCTGGGCCCTCGCCGCTCATCCACACGGCGGGCACGACATCGCTCGCGGCTCGGTTCGGCGCGCGCCGGCAGGGCCTTGGGAAGACAGGCGCTGGCGTAGGGGGGGCGACGGGCATCATGCTGGGATGGGGATGTTCGATTGGCATCGGCAGGCGCGGTTGTGCGAAAGCCTGGCGTCGACTATCGATGCGGGGCTGCCACCGCATATCGCGCTTGGACTGGCCGCCGATGCGGCGGGGGGAGTGGTCGGGGGGGAGTGGTCGGAAAACGCGCGCGGGGGGCGGCGGGGCGGGTCGCGCTTGGGGTGCCGCTGGCGACGGCGCTGGCGGAGGCCGGTGAGGATGCGCTGCTCTGCGCGGTGCTCGCGGCGGGGGAACGGGCGGGGCGGATGCCGCCGCTGGCACGGCAGCTTGCCGCCGCCTTCACACTGCGTGCGCGGTTGCGCGATGAGGTCGCCGGACGGCTGCTCTATCCGACCCTGCTGATCCATCTCGCGCTGCTCGTGCTGCCGCTGCCCTGGGTGGTCGGCGGGACGCTGCCGGTGTGGACCCTGGCGGCCGGGCCGGTGACGCTGTGGGTGCTGCTGGTGGCTGCGGTGCTGGCAACCCGCGCCGGCAGCCGCTCGGGACTGCTCGCCCGCCTGGCCCTGCGCAAACCGTGCAGCCTGCTGTGCCAGCCGGCGCTCATCGCCGACGCGGCGGCAGTGCTCGGAGCGGCGCTTTCCGCCGGACTGCTCGTGCCAGAGGCTTTGGAGCTCGCCGCCGGGGCGTGCGCCAATCGCGTGCTTGCCGAGCGCCTACGCACCGCCGCCAGCGACGTGCGCGGCACGCGGGTGCCCGACCTCGCCAGCGCCCTCGATGCCTGCGGCCTGGCTGGCGATGAACTCGAACTGATCCGCATCGGCGAGCGCTCGGGTAAGCTGGAGGAGGGGCTGACGCAGGCGCGCAGCGTCGCCGCCGATCGTTTCGCCTGGCGCCTGCAATGGACCGCCCGCCTGGTCACCGGCACGGTCTATGCCATCGCCATGCTCATCGCCGCCGCCACCGTGCTGACGATGTACAGCAGCTACATCGGGCAGATCCGAGAGTTGGAAGCCTCGTAGGGGGCTGTTTGTTGTTGCTTCAGTTCCTCCGCAGCGGGTACGATGGCGGTGTCAACCCGGCCCAATCGAGGAGCTTCACATGCCCGCCACCATCTATGGCAAAGTCTACAACAACGTCACCAAGGTGGTCCTCACTACCGCCACCGTCTCGGCGCCGCCCTACACCGTCACCAACAACCAGGGCAACTACAGCTTCACCACTCCGGGGGCCGCCACCGTCGATGTCACCGCCTCGGCGTCCGGCTTCACGCCCAAGACCACCAGCGTGACGGTCACCGCCAACCAGGTGAAGAAGGTCGACTTCTACCTCGACCCGGCCTAAGACCTTACATAGGTCCGTCTTTTACTTTTGGAAAGAGTCCGCTTTAATCGCCGCTCCGATGGCGACGGTCCCGTTCCGCTCATGGCTTCTGCTCGGCGCAATGCTGCTGCTCGCGGCCTGCCAGGGCCGCGTCGATCAGTCCGCCGGCCAGCCGGCACCCGGCCAGATCTCGGTCGCCTTCCGCAACCGCTGGTGGCACTTCTACGAGCGCGGCCTGTCGTGGGCCGACGGCGGCCAGGACGCCCAGGCCGAGGCCGACTTCCGCACCTGCCTGGGGCTGCGCCAGACCGACAGCCGGCAGGCCCGCACCTATGGCCTGCACTTCGTGCAGTGCTTCGCCCACCGCGAACTCGGCGCCGTGCTGCTGCGTCGCGGCGCCCTTGATGAGGCGGAACGCGAACTGCGCCTGAGCCAGTCCCAGGAACCGAGCGCCAAGGCCGAGTACCTGCTCGAACGCGTGGCCCAGGCGCGTGCCGGGGTGGCGCTGGCGCCTGCCGCCGCACCCGTGCCGGCCGGCCCCGAGGTGCGCCACATCGAACTCGCCAGCGTCGTCCCCGCGCAAACCCTGCTGGTCGTCGCCGGTCGGCTGGTCGGCGACCTCCAGGCGGTGCTGTGGGCGGTCGATGGGGCCGGGCGGGCCAGCCGCGTGGCCACCGACGCCAACGGCGCCTTCAGCGGCGAGGTCGCTGCCGATGCCGCCCTCAGCCTGGGCAGCGCCGCCGGCCCCGAGCCCGGTCCTGCGTTGACCGTGGCCCCGCCCGCTGCCGCCACCCTCGAACTCGATGGACCGGATCAGGGCGCCGTGGTCGGCGACGGCCGGGCGTGGTACCGCTGGCAGGCCGCCGCCCCGGCCGGACTCGACCGCCTCGTGGTCCGCGACGAACATGACGCCCTGCTCGCCGACGTGCCGTTGCGCGGTTTGCGCGCCGCGGGCACCCTGCGCCTCGACCTCGCCAGCGGCGAGCAGGTCGTGAAGTTCCAGCTCAGCGATCGCGCCGGGGCCATTGCCGGAGCGCAGAGGCGGGTCGAGGCCAAACCCAGCCCACGCCAGGACCGCCGCCTGCGCGCTGTCGCCCTGGCCCTGCCGCTGCAGGCC
>JFJP01005581.1_pt1 | contig 16125 bp, 19 predicted proteins | sample 431651 | NCBI WGS metagenome assembly JFJP01 (sample SAMN02602958, study PRJNA72255) | Microbial mat metagenome, whole genome shotgun sequencing project. | biome: fresh water; feature: sink hole; material: water; isolation source: purple microbial (photo- and chemosynthetic) mats found in... | reverse complement strand
CGAGCGGACCACGCCCATCTGCGAGTTGGTCGAACCACCCAGGACACCACCGATTGAATTCTGGCGGGTGTACTCGTCAACGATGTTGGTCGCGTTGGTTTGCTGCAGCTTTTTGAACAGCACAAAGTGCTCTTCTTCCTGCACGACGGTCTTCATGGCCGTGTCCAGGGACTGGATGCCCATGGCGCCGCCACCGGTCAGGGTGGACACGTCGGTTTGGTAGTTGCTGGCCGTCAAGGCTTTGGTCAGCTCCTGGACATCAGCCAGCGCGCCACCAGCAGAGCCGCCCAAAGTGGGGGCGCCGCCAGCTTGCATACCGGCGAATTGCGTCATCAAGTCTTGTGCATTCATAAAAGAAGCTCCTAAAGTTAAAACAGGGTTACTCGGCGTAGATCTTCTTGATCAGCGCCGCATCGATGGTCTCGTTGTGCCGCAGGGACACATCGCACACCGTCAGGTCTTTGCCGGAAATTCGCCCAGCGTTGTAGGCTGCGTTGGCCTTCATCATGAAAGACTCGGTGGTCATTTGCGGTTGCACCGACTTGATCATGCTGGTGGCTTCGGGGCGCTCATTGACAGTCAAAACCGCCTTGCGACCCACGCCCTGCTTGCCCATGTTGACCATGGCCTTCTGCAGCATGTCGATCTGGTCGGCTTGCGACTTGAGCAGATCGGTCACGACGGTGAGCGCCTTGGAAAGATTCTGGTTATCCGCATTCAACGTGGACTCGACGCCCAGAATGCGCTCATCCAGCGACTTGATCAGGTCGGTGGCGTCATAGGCGCGGACCGACTGACCATCAGCACCCGTGGCCCGAAACGACTTGCCCAGGACTTCATCGTCCTCGTCGTCGTCACCATCAGGACCAGCCACGCCAGCCGCGTCTTCATCTTCATCCTTGGTGTCGCCCACCTCGTCGGTATCCACACCGGCCTCTTTGGCGGCAGCGAGAACCTTGTCCTCTTCGGTGGCGGGTTGCGCCTTGGCCAAAACTTCCAGCTCGGCGGCCAGCTTTTCAAACTCAGAACTCATCAGGCTCTCCTTAAATTAGACAAGAATCTTGCGGTCATCGCCATCGCGTCACTTGGGGCCAGCCCCAACGACTCAGCCGCGAAGTCGGCAACAGACTTCAAAACATTCACATCGGCAAAGTTACCGTCACGACCACGCAAAGCCTTCTTGTTTTTGGTCCGGCGCAGCTTGCGCGCCAGGTGCTCCTCGAAGTCCTCGTAACTGACCGGCGCACCGTCCAGGGACTGCGTGCCCAGCGCGCCGCCACCAGTAAGGGATGCGGAATCGGTGCTGTAGCTGGCCTCCAGGGCCTTGCCCAGCACGAAGCAATTCAGGGATTTGCAGAAGGTGCCGACCGGGCTGGAGCTGACCGTGCCCAGGTTCTGGTTTACGGGCGTGCGGCTTAAAGCAACATTGACCCATCTCACTTTTTTGACAACATTGACAGCCGCCTTGGTCAGCGGGTCAATCTCGACACCGCGCTCCAAGATACTGCCCCCTACGCTCGGGTACCAGCGGGCAGGCGGGGAAATCGCGGTGAGCGACTCCCAGACCATGTTGGCATTGGCTGCCAGGCGCGAGTCGCCTTTGTAGAGCTGCGCCTTGACGAACGTGCGCTTGTCGGAAATCGCCGCGTCCATCGGGAAACCAATCTCGGCCTCGATGCCCTCCTGGGTGCCCTTGCGCAGCAGGGACAGGTGGTCCAGGTCGATGTTGCCGTGGGCTTTGAAGATGGCGACCGACTCGGCCAGGGCTTTTGCCAGAACGCGCTCGCCCTGCTGGTCAATACCCTCGTTGCTGGCCTCGAAGTAAATGATGCGGTCGTCGCCATCCATTGCTGGGGTGGCCTTGAGCATCAGGTCGAATGAAACGTGGTCTTGCATGGCGCAAGAATGGCGTCACGACCAATAAACAACACATTGACTGTTCCTGATCTGTGGATAAAATCGCGTCATGGTGGCAGAGCCGGAATAACCCGTGCAGGGCGCGAGCGGTAAGTCACCCAGAAAAGCGCGGGCACCTCCGCGCTTTTTGCTTTTCAGGGCCGAACGTAAATTCTGTCGCCGTGTCTTTTGCTTTGGTAGTACGACGGGACAAAGGACTGAAACCCGGACCACCCAACCCAAAGTTCTGAGTGCCCATTTTCTTTGAAGGTGGTGATGATGTGCATCAACTCGTTTTTCAAAGAGAACCGAGACAAGCAATACATTATCCGGTCGCCGTGACCACCTTCATCAATCCACACCTCATCGGGGTCTTTGATTGTGTTGGCAATGTACGGAATGTAGGCAGACCGTCCTGCTACATCAACCTTAGAGTCACCAGTCAGGTGATTGGTAAATAGGTCTTTTGAAACAAATCTCCGGTGCGGAACAATATCAGTCAACTCAACCGACTCATCCCACTTGCGGCCAAAATTTGCCATGAAAGCTCCAAGGTAGAACTGATCACTTTTCCCGAGCGGCAACAAATTGAAACGAACTTCTGATGGCTCGGGCATTGCAAGTTCCCTTGGGAGGCTGCCGCCTCTTTTGCCTTTTGCGCTTTTGTGGCCCACAAACGACTTGAACAGATCATCAGCCACGCCCGTGCCGCCTTGCTGCTTTTCCAGCATCCGCTTGCTGATGGCACCGGCCACGCCAGAATCGTCCAGCCCGCCCATCGGGTCCAGCATCAGTTCGCGCAGGGCGTACTTCTTCTGCAACCGACGTAGCGCCGACCGCTCGGACTTGTGATCTGACGCCAGGGTGTAAACCGACACGTCGTTCTTTTGGCCCAGGCGATGCACTCGCGCCGCCCTTTGGCCGTGGTCTTTTGCCGTGTCCGGTACGTCATGTTGCACAAGCCACTGGCCTCGCTGTAAGTTGAGGCCAGTGGCTGCAGCATCAGAGCAAACCATGATGTCTGCCTTGGCCTCTCCGGACTCGGGCTGGAACAGAGCCTTTTTCCTGGCCTTTTCCTGGGCAGAGTCCGACCCGGTGATGCTGGCCACCTTGTGCCCATTTGCCTCCAGCGCCTTGATGATCTGCGCCACCGCCGCCCGGTTATGGGCGAACACCACGCCTGGCTGGCCTTTGTGCTTATCGGCAAGCTCGAGCATCTTGTCGATTTTTGAGTTGCCCTTCTCGGACGAGTTGATCACCCGCTTGACCGCCGACTCTTTCATGATGCCAGCCGACTCAGCGATGCCCTTGGCGATGACTTCGTGCTGATCCTCCGGCGCGCCATCAAAGGTCGATGGGCTCAGAGCCTTGGCCGCCTCAATGTCCACCTTGCCCGATGACTTGGCCGCCGCCAGGCGGGCCATGGTCTTGTCGATGTCCCTTAATGCGCCGCGCTGGTGGTCCGACAGCGGCACGGTGATGTTCTGGTAATCCGCCTTCACATCAGGCCGAATGGTGTTGCTGATGCCGTAGCGCGCCAGTTCGCGCTTGAGCCCGGCCTTAGCCCCAACCGTGTCGCCACCATACTTACGCATAAAAGCCGCCCGGTCGCCGTACCGCTCACGGTCCATTTTTGCCAGCACGTCATGCACCTCTGACGGGTCATTTTTCGCCGGATCGCCACTGGAATAGGCATAGTACGGGGTGTTATCCGACACCGCGTCGATCACGTTGGCGCGGGCAGAATTCTCCTTACCCGCCCGGTTGACGATCTGGTGCGCCTCGTCAACAAAGGTAGCGCCGAAGTCAATGCCCTCTTTGTCCATCACGGACTTGGCCCATGCCTTGCGGTCCTGCGGGCTCATGGCGGCCACTTGCTCATTCATCGCCTCGCCGCTGATGCCCGCGTGCTGGGCGCCCAAGTGCAGCATATCGGCCCTGAATGATTCGTGTGTGACCACATTGAAATGGTTGCTGGCATCCTTGTACCCCGCGATGCGCTCTGCCTGCGATGCGCCGGGCTGGCAGTGCCACTTGAACTGGCCCGCCTCCAGGGACCGGCCTGCCTCGGCGCCGTACTGGTCCTGCACGATGGACGGCACCAGGTGCAGCGCGCGCTTGATCTTGCCGGTTTTGATCAGGTGCGCCGTGGCCCCCAGCATCACGTTGGTCTTGCCAGAACCGGCACCGTAGGCCAGCATGACCCGCTTGTTGGCCTCCATAAGTTTGATGGCGCGCTGCTGCGGCGCGTACTGCTTGGACATCGACACGTTCCACAGCTTTGTCGGCTTGCCCGGCTTGAAGTTCTGCCCCACCACCGACATCATCCCGGCGATCTTCTGCTCGGCTGCATGGCCCACGGTGAAGCGTTCATCGGCCCCCAGCTTGGGCGCCTTGGGCTTGTCCTCGGTACCGAACAGATCGCCGCCCAATTCCTCCGTGGAAAAGAAGCCCATCTGCGCCTGCTCGAACGCCTGGTTTGCCTCGGCCTGGGCCTGCATCTTGTCGGCCACCGAGCCCCCGGCGTACTTGCCGTTGATGCGCTCGCGCAGGGAGTCGATCAGCTCCTTCTCTTTGGCCTGGCGGTCAGCGCGCGCAGCCGGGTCCACCGCGTCCAAGTGGGCCAGCGAGCCCTGAATGGTGGTCTTGCCGATTTTCAGCGGTGTGTTGGGGTTGAGCTTGTTGTGCGCGTCGGCGAAGCCAGACACGACGTGCGAGCGAACCAAGTCCTGCGTGGCCGCGATGGCGTTGGCCGGGCTGCCCATGATGCCGACATACTTGTTCCAGTCCAGACCGGCAGCGTTGGCCTGGCCAGCCAGGTCGTCGCGCTTGGCCTTCCAGGCGTGCCAGTCGGGGTTTGTTGAGGTTTCGCCGAACATATCGGTCGATTCCTTTTCTGGCTCGTTCTTCTCATGGTCAGCCAGGTCAGACTTGAGCCCGTCAGCGCCCGCGTCCTTCTTGCCGACATTGCCCTCCCACCACTTGCGCAGGCCATTACGCTCCTGCGGGGTCAGGTCGCCGATCGGCTTAAAGGCAGCCACACCCTCGGGCGTAGCGGACAGCGCCCGGTGCAGCGCGTCGACAGACTTCTTGTCCACCTCGAAGTTCTGCCGGTGCAGCGGGCTGGTACCGGTACCGTACTTGGACGCCACAAAGTCGTCGGCCATTTTCTCGAATGACTCCTTGAGCGAGTCGATCGGCTTCAACTTGCCGCCTGGGGTCGTGATCGGCTTGATTGACGAAGGCGACCATTGCTGTTCACCACCATCCGTCTCAGGTGTTGCTGCTTTGCCGTTTGACACATCGACAGGCACCAGCCCAAAGTTTCGTTTTTCACCTTTCACGCCAGCAAAGCCGTGAAAAGGGATGTACCCACCGTTTGCCACACTCATGGCGTGCAGCGCCTTGTCGCGGTCGGTTATGTCTCGTCCCCCGACCTTTCCTTTTACCCCATCCCAACCATAGGCAAGTTCATCCCCTTGTTTTTTGATCCACTCGGGTGATTTACCTGTTATTTTTGCAACCTCGGACATTGGGTCTTCAGACGCACGGACATCCTCCATGCTTTGCATATGCCCAGACAACCGCTCGGCGTCCTTTCTATCCTTGAAAGTGTAAGTATTCCCGCTCGTCCCACCAGCACCCACACCAACCCCGCCAGAATCAGAAGCCCTAAATCCACCAGCAACGATCTCCTTTGAGGCTGCCGTTGCGTGCCAGCGAACGTGATCGCCAGACGCGGAGAGGTCCAGTCCTCCAGACTCTCTGAGCGGGGCGACAGAGTCCAGCGCCGCCCGGTACTTGGCCGGGTCGCCCGCCTTGGCAAAGAAGTCGGCCGATTGGGCGTCTGCCAGGATGTCCTGCAGCGCCGCGCCGTCGGCCATGCGCCCACCGATGTAATCGCGCAGCGAAGCCGCCAGGTCGGCGCCAGGTTGAAACGGCTGGGCCAGCTTGGGCGCTACACCCGCCTCGACGTGCATCGCCAGGTCAGGCCGATCGGCGAAGCCTTGCGGCAGCCAGCCGTCCTCGTCCATGTCACCCCGGATGATGGCTAGGTTGCGCTTGATCTGCTTCAAGCCTTCCACGTCGACCGGCTTGGCCAGGCGGTCCAGCCCGTCACCGGTGACCGTGGCCACCAGATTACCCCCCACGTCGTCCAGCTTGTAGTCACCTGACTTGAGCCCCAGCGCGTGCATCTGCGTGATGGCGGCCTTGGCCTCGGTCTTGCCCAGCGACACCTCGACCTTGTCGGCAGCGCCCTGGCGCATGGCCATGACCAGCGCGGCATTGGCCTGCAGCTCGCCCGTGGCTTGCCCCAGGATGCGCTTGGCCTCGTTGACCGCCTCACGACGGCGGTGGTTCAGCTCCTGCGCGTGCGCCAGGTCAAAGCCATCCTTGCCGTCGGGTAGTTCAATCTCGCTGGCCGCTTGGTGCAGCGCGCGGGCCTGAGCCACAGCAGAGTCCTGCTTTTCACCCTGCGACCCGGTGTGGAAGTCCTCGACCCCTTGCTTGATGGCATCGAAGTCGCCCGCCTGGTAGTCCTTGGAGATCCGGCGCGCCAGGATTTGAGCCGCCGCGTTGATGCCCAGCACGTCCACCACCGAGCGGTCGATCAGGGGCTCACCACCGACTGCCGTGGCAAAAGCGTTCAGGGAATTGAAAGCACCGGCACCCACGTGGCCGCCAAGCGATTCCTCGCCGCCCATCTTGTCGATTTCCGACAGCAGACCGGCAGCCCCGATGGTCTTGATGTCCTGCTCCATCTGCTTACGCGCGCCCTCTTCCACCTCGGCGTCCGAGGCTTCCAACACATAGGCCTTGGATTCGATGATCTTGGCATTGGCCAGCTCCATGCTGGCGGTGCGCGCCATCTGTTCGGCCATCTTGAGCTTTTTCTGAGCCTTGACCAGCGCAGCCGCCTTGGTGGCATCCTCCAGTACCCGCACGGATGGCTTGTGGGTTTCCGGGTTGGCGGCCTTGAAAGCCTCCAGCTCCTTGCTGATGTTGTCGGCGGCCACCTTCTGCTCGGCGGTCTTGGCAGCCTTGGCATTGTCGGCAGCGCCGTGGACCTGTGTCAGCTCGTTGGCCACCGCTTCAGTGGTGAGGCCCTGCGCCGCCGCGCGCGCGCCGTAGGACGCGGAGAAGCCCAAACCAGGCGCCTTGTCGCTCGCCGGGTCCAGATCATCCACCGACAGCGCGTCCTTGGATTGCAGCGGCAACTCGCCCAGGCCGGATGCTGCCAGTGCGTCGTGGTCATTGAGTAGCATCTTGCGGTTGACGTTCACCGCCTCCTTGGCGCGCTTGAAAAGTTCCTTATCGTGGTCTTTTTTGGCTTTGATGACCGCCTCATCGGACAAGCCTTCGAACTTGGTGTCGTCAAACTTATGGTCGGTCCAGCCCATGGCCTCTGCCACGGTTTGCACAAACTCATTGCGCTGCTTTTTCATGGCCTCTTTGAGTTTGCCTTTTTCAACGCCCTTGCTTTCATGGATGCCAGCCGCCTTGTCAGCCGCCGCCTGCTCTTTTTGCTTGGCCTGGCGGGCTTGCTGCTTGGCCGCAATGGAGTCCTTGTAGCCTTCGCCAGTTTTGACCGAGCGCAGCTTCAAGTGGTTGAGAGCGCCGCCAGCACCGCCGATCACATGCATGGAGCCATCTTCATGGGGCATGACCAGGATGGGCGATCCCTTGGCACCAGGCGAGCCGTGAACCGTGATCCAGTGGGCACCGGCCGGGATTGGGCCGTGCTCTGACTTGGCGAGCATTTCCTGGCCGAAGTCCAGATCAGCCTTGATCATCCACAAGTTACCGTGGCGCGTGGCCGTGGATTGCAAATCATCCCAGGAAAACGACTGCTGCGAGTCGGAGAATTTGACTGTCACATACCATCCGTCAACCGTCGCCTTTACGCCCGCGACAACCCCCGTGGCCGGACCTTTGTCGGTGTGTTGATCATCCAGAAACTCGATCTTGTCGCCAATCGATGGCGTTACACCGGCCGCCTTGATCATGGCCGGTTTGTCGAACGTAGCCCGCGCCTTGGCAACGAACTCAGCCACCGGCATGGCCGTCACCGGCCCCAGGAAGCGGAAGTCGTTGTAGTGCAGCAGGAAGGCGTGCACCGCGTCGGCTTCACTGGCGAAGTTTGCGAAAACCTTGTCCTCGTCGTACCGGGACCAGTCGCCGTACTTGCGCTGGTGGACCACATAGACCATGGGCGCATCTTCCACCGGCCCCAGGTAAATATCGACGTGCTCGTCGTCTGCCCCCTTGGTACCGCGCAGGTAGCCATAGGGGAAAACCATCTGCGTCTGCCAGGCATTGCCCTGCGGGTCCACCCCGCGCCGCACCGAGCCCGCCTCGTTTTCAATGCTGATGGTCATGCCGTGCCACGCGACCTTGCGCTTGGCGTAGTTCCCCGCCGCAAGCTGGGCCTCGGTTGGCTCGGCAGCCTTGGCGAAAGAATCTCGCTCCTCAATTTTGAGGAGCGAGATTTTCCCGGTAGCATAGACGGCCGACTTGCACAGGGAATCGAAGTCGGGCTGGGTGTACCCCGGCACTTGGCCGAGAGAGTCAAAGTCGAGTGAGGTCATTCACCAAGGATGCAGTCACGACAGATCAATCATCAAACGTGACGTTTTTCAAATTCAGCCGCTTGCCGCCACTTTCCAGAATGTGCAGCTTGGCATCGCGCTCGGCGTGTTCCCCGTGGAACTCCTTGATGACCTTGCCAGCAGAGTCCCGCACCTGAAACTTCTTTGGCCTGCTGGCCTTGGTTTCGCCGCTGAACAGGTCCGGCGTGAACAGCTCTGGGTTGCGGGCCTGCTCCTGGGTAAAGTGCATCTTCGGCGCGGCCAGGTGCTGGCGGAACAGGTCGGGCGTGTGGACATCGTGCCCCCGGCTGTTGGAGAACCCGCGAATCTGGACCACTTGGCCGTTGGGCAGCGTGCGGGTGTGGGCCGCGACATACGACTTGGAAACGTAGGCGTCGATGTGGGCCTTCAACAGATCAAACGGGTCAGGGCATGGGATGGCTTTCAACAGCACCGGTACCGGCGCCGGTTGATCGCCGTACATGGCCAGCAGCGCCGCGTAGGCGTTCGGGCGCGAGGGTGGGGCTTCCAGAATCATGCGGCAATCCTCTGCCGGGCCAGCCCGATCACCTTGGCCAGCTTGGACCGCTCCAGCACCAGGGTCTGGTACTCCTTGGCCGAGTCGTCATCGAACATGGCCGTCGGGCGCAGCTCGTCCAGCTTGGCCGCCACCTCGCCGTCGCGCGCCACCGCACGGTCGTGGATACGCCGCTCGGCATTGTGCGTGCGCGCGGCCAGCGCGGAGAGGTCGCCCAGGAGTTGCTTCATTTCAAGCGCGGTGAAGTTTGGTTGGGTGGAACGAGCCACCAGACGTGCTGACTTCCGGCCCACGGTGAGCGATCACATCGTGTGTCTTGCCGTAGTTGTCCTTTACCTTGTCGCCCTTTTTGAAGTAGGTCCCGTACTTCTTATGCTCTTCGTGGCCGACTTCGCCATCGGCAGGTCCAGCAGCAGAAAGATCGCTGTGGTGCTTCAACTCGGTGTAGCCAGCCTTGTGCTCGACAACCACTTTGCCATCGCGCGAGCCGTTGACCTTGCCCGTGCGTGTACCACGGTCACCTTTGTAAGACACCGTGTCGCCAACTTTGTGGGGACCAAGGTCAGGAGAGGCCGCCACCCGCTTGTCGTCATGCGCCTGCACCACGGCCCCATCCTTACGTGTGTACGCCTCGACGTGCGATTTCAAAAGGCTGAACTTGTCTTGATCCATTGCGGACTCCGGTAAATCTGTGAGATTGAACGGATGTGACCATAAGGTCACGACTTGTTCAAGTCATTACTACAGCGACAACTGGTCCAACATCGCAGCATTTGCCAGCGCCTCGGTGTGCTCGCAATCCTCCCATGGCGGGACGTTGCAGTCGCACAAAGGTTTGAACCGCCGAGAATTACGCGCAGGCGGGTCTATTTCTAAAGGCGCATCAATCCTGCCACCAAGGGTGCGAAACAGCTCTGCGTCGGCCTTGGTTAAGTAAGAGCCGATCGCATCAGCCATCCATCCATGCACGGGCGGCCACGGAACTCCAATGAGAGCGAGCTGTGCGCGCGTCCAGGCTCCGCGTGGCGTCCGGCCATCCATCAGGAAAGCCCTGGTGACGGTGACGATGCCAGACACAAGTCACCCTTGGTCAGTATTGGATTTGGCCTCGAACCCGGCCCCCCGGCCCCGCTTGCGCTTCATGTCCATACCGCCCAGCACGGCACGCGGGTCGCCACCGGCAGCCACCAGGGCGGCCATCAGCCGCACGATGACCGCCATGTGATCCGGCACAAAGCCGACCTTCGAATAGTTGCTGATTGACTGGCGGTGCGGCATTTGCAGGATGGAAGCAAATTCCGCCACACCAACACCAGCAACTCGTAGGGTTCGTTTGAATTCGTCGTAAGTCATGGGTTGAACCATATCACAAGATGTTGGAATCGCAAAATCAGCAGGAAATAGAAAGGTTTTCAAAAGAAACTTTTATATTTCTTGCAAAGGTAATAATTTAGTGACATACTCAAACCCATGAAAACACAACGACCACCCTTAGAGCACCCATTAAAAAGCATTTGGTTTGGCATGAAAAACCGGTGCATGAACGAGATGGCAACAGGCTTTAGCAACTACGGCGGGCGCGGCATCACTTACTGCCCAGAGTTCAATGACTTTGATAGCTTTGTCAATTTGGTTGAAGGAGAAATTGGGCCACGGCCTAGCACAGGTCACTCACTTGACCGTATTAATAACGATGGCAACTACGAGCCAGGGAACATCAAATGGTCAACTCAAGCAGAGCAGATGAGGAACTGCCGCATCAACAGAAACTTCACCCACAACGGGAAAACACAATGCATGTCAGCGTGGGCGGCTGAATTGGGAACGTCTGTAGGAACACTCAAAAACAGAATTGACGTTTTGAAATGGCCGGTCAGCAAAGCGCTAGACACGCCATTCCCAACCCCGATGAGGATCGCTTCACTCAACAGCATCGAAGCAAAACATCAACACGAAGTCAAAAGCAGCGTCTGCAACACAAACGGCTTGACGCTAATCCAATTCATGGAAAAGGCTCGCGAGCTTGCCATCCAGTCTGGCGAGAAACCAAAACCCGGGCGTTATGGAAAGAAATTCCCATTTGACAAGAGATTCGCTTGGGAAGCACGGCGAATCCTTGGTGACATGACTGAGGTTAACCCTGACAAGGGTGTGTACGCCAGGATGCCAAAGGGTTACCGGTTTGCCTGCGGACAAGAGGCATTTTCAGACTTGTCCAACATACTTTATTGAAACCCAAAGGAGAAGCACCATGCCCAACCCCCTCGAATCCTTCGCCAAAAACATGAAGCTCATCACTTCCCACATCAGCAAAGACACGATGAAAGCCATCGGCGCCACCAACGGTAAACCGGTCAGCGAGCGCACTCTGCAATTTGACTGCACGCCCAAAGCCGACGGCACCAACCGGATCAAGGTCACGCTGACCGAGAACGGCACGCTGCAGGTGCGCGGCTTCAAGGTCGAGGAAACGGACCTTCTCTACTCGGTCGAACCGGCTGGCCTCGCCACGGCGCTCAAGAACATCGGCAACACCGTCCTGCCCACCACCCCCACCATTTACTAAACAGCCATGTTTGCCGACATCAAAATCGAAAAAGGAGTGGAGCTGCCGAAGTCGCCCATGCGGTCAGAAGGCATCACTCGCCTCCTGCGGCAAATGGAGATAGATGACAGCTTCTTAATCCCGGCAGATAAGACTGACAAAAAACGCCAGTCATCGATCACCGCCCAATGCAGCCAATTTGCTAAGAACAAAGCCTTCAAATTTACTGTTCGGTGGGTCGAAGGCGGCTACCGAGTCTGGAAGATTTCACGCGACACAACCACTTAACCACTCAGGAGAATTTCACATGGCAGCAGAACTCGACATGACCACCGGCAAGGCCGGAATTGCATACGCCGCAGGGTCAGCGGTACCTTGGCATGGCCTTGGCCAGACGGTCAACCCCGGCGCAAGCGTCGAAGAATGGCGCAAGGCAGGCGGCCTCGATTGGGACGCAGTCCGCACCGAAGTGATCTTCAACGGGCAGAACGACGAATACGCCTTCTGGCCTGACAAGCACGTCCTCTACCGCAGCGACACCGGCAAACCCCTGTCGGTGGTCAGCAAGGATTACCAGACGGTCCAGCCCGCCCACATCCTCGGCTTTTTCAAAGACCTGGCGGACAAGGGCGACTTCCAGATCGAAACGGTCGGCAGCCTCAAAGAAGGTCGGCGCATCTGGGCACTGGCCCGGGTCGGGGAAAACGCCAAAGTGATGGATGACCATGTGGCGCCTTACCTGATGCTGGCCACCAGCTACGACGGCAGCATGGCGACCACGGCAGCGTTTACCGCGGTCAGGATCGTGTGCAACAACACCCTGCAGCGCGCCCTGAGTAACGCCAACGGCGACCACACGGTGACCATCCCGCACAGCGCCATGTTCAAGCCCGACAGCGTGCGCATGGACCTCGGCATTGCCCTGAACTCCTGGGACGAGTTCACCATCAAGACCAACCGGCTGGCCGCGCGCAAAGTGACCGACGCGGAGATGGACGCCTACCTGCTCGACATCATCGAGTCTCCCTACGGCAAGACCTACTCGGTGGAACAGGTGCGCAACAGCAAGGGTTACCAGCGCATCTTGGGGCTGTTCAAAGGCGGCCAGCTTGGCTCGGGCCAGGACGCCATCAACGGCACCGCATGGGGTCTGCTCCAAGCCACGACCCAATTTGTGGATCACGAACAGGGTCGGCTGCCCGACAACCGGCTGGACAAAGCCTGGTTTGGGGTGGGCGCGAAGTTCAAAGAGAAGGCCATGAACAGAGTGATGGAGCTGGTATGAGCAAAGCAAAACACACCCCAGGCCCGTGGAAGCTGCTCAAGAACGATACCAAAGAAGGGTACCCAACCGGCGCATTCACAGACATGCCGGTCATCATCGACGGCCCAGGGCGCTACATTACCCGCAAGGGCCAGACTGCCTATGTGGACCGGATCAGGATAGAGAACAGCAGCCCCGTCATCCCCCCGGCCACCTTCGCGGCCACCGGCCATATCGAGCACAAGACCACCCGCAGCACCCGCTCGGAATTCACCACCTGGCACGTCAGCGGTCGCAACACGGCCAAGGGCCTGCACTCCAGCGACATCGTGAGGAAGGATTGACCATGCCGACCAAAGAAACAGACGAGCGCCCTATCTTATTCAGTGCCCCCATGATCCGCGCGCTGCTGAACGGCTCGAAAACGCAGACGCGGCGAGTTTTTAAATCAGAGCGCATGACATGGGATGCAAATGGCCGCTATACGACACATGCGATGCGTGGCGGCGAATTGTTAGAAACTGGCTCTGGCCCATTCAATCCAAGCAGTTGGTTGCACTACTGCCCATTCGGCCAGCCCGGCGATCAACTATGGGTTCGTGAGGCCTGGACAACGCACGCCTGCTTTGACAAGATCCCACCGCGCGACCTGACGACACGCAGCATCCACTACCAGGCCGATGGGAAGATTGAAACCGGCAAACACCGGGCGGGTTTCCACATGCCCCGCTGGGCCAGCCGTATCCTGCTTGAAGTCACCACCGTGCGCGTCGAGAGGCTACAGGACATCAGTGAAGCCGATGCCATGGCGGAAGGCTGCAAGGCTGGTGACTTCGAGTATTACCACAACGCCGAAGGCACCGAAAGCGCCAAAGAGTCGTATGAGTGCCTGTGGGGCCATATCAACGGCCCCGACTCCTGGATAACCAACCCGTGGGTATGGGTCTTGCAGTTCAAGGTGGTGAAGCCATGATGAAAACAGTTGATCTTTTCAGCCCAGAGAATCTCGCGGCTACGGTGGAGATTCCTCACGCTCCCAAGTTGGTCCCGCATGACGACTGGCCCTATCCAGGGTTGACAGCAGAGGATTCTGCAAGGTCGGGATTGGCTATGAGCAGTGAGTATGCCGACATGCTGGCAGCGGTCATCAAATCGCAAGGCGGTGCTGAGCTGACAAAACAGCAGGTGCTGGCCTTGGTGCCAAAAGAATGGCGCGATCTCCTTGGTCGGTTTGCGCACGGCGGCATCGGCTGGCAGCAAGGTGAACAGCGCGGGATTCGTAGCAAATACGTAGCCCATGATGGAGGTGGTTTCCACTTTACGTTTCAGGCTGTTGGTTTGGAGAATGCATCATGAGCCGCCTCGCCCACGCCACCCTGGCCGCCCCAGGATTTGAAGCCGAGAAGCGCGACATGACGGCCACCGCCCAGCTTGAGATCAGCCAGGCCAAACGCATCCAGCAGCAGAACGGATGCAGCTGGACGGAGGCGCTGCGCATCGCACACGCCGAGTTGTCCCCGCCAACATTCATCATCGATAACGCCGACATCGCCACGGTGGTCGCCATTGCCGTCCGCACAGAGCGGGAGGCCTGCGCCAAGGTGTGCGACCAGCACAGTCACCGCAGCAATGACATGGGCGCGATCATCGGGCGGAAAATCCACGCCAGGGGCACACCGTGACCATTGCTCTGCAACGCCTGATCAAAGAGGCAAGCATGGAACTCGGGAGCGATGCCTGCCAGCAAGGCAAGCACCAGTGGCAAAGCGAAGGCGGGCGCGCTTGCCCACAAGACCTCACCGACCTTTGTAGCCAGGCTGTCTATCGGTGCGGAACCTGCGGCACTTACGACTACGGGGATGCCGGTGGACCTGGGGCCAACGACTGCATCACGTACTGCCACCACAAGCCCTACTACCGCGACGGGAACCGCAGCGGCTTGGCATCACCACAAACTCAAGGAGACACCCAATGAACCACCGCACCAACGGCGAAACCGAAAACTGCAAGGGCTGTAGATTTTGGAGCGAGCTATTGGCCATGGCCCACGGCGGCCCGGTCAAAGCCATGTGCCTCGCCACCTACAGCGAAAAGCGCATGACCTACCAACCTGGCACCAGCAGCTGCACGTCCTGGGCCTCCGGCTACGACGGCGCGATTGACGAGCCAGGCAGCGACCCGGCGAGATATGAGTCATGCGACGAATAACGCTTTACTTCGCAACGTAAAGAAACTAAAATATTTCTATCAACAACCAAAACAAGGATAAAACCATGTGGATTTTTTCAAACCAAGGCTTCGTGTCCATTGTCCAAAAACCCGGCGACACCGACATGCTCACGGTCCGCGCCAGGGTCAAGGGCGACATCGCCCGCGTGTTCCCTGGCGCCAAAGAAACGGCTGGCGGCGGCACCGATTACGCCTACCGCGCCAAGGTGTCACGCGATGTGGTGGCTAAGGCCATTCATGACCAGATCATGGGCATCGGGTACGACAACTTTAAGAACAGCATCAAGAGCGACCCGCACCATGACATGTGCGCCGGGGTATGGCACGTTGCCTACCGCCACCAGGCAAAGATGGCCCCCAAGCCGCGCAGCCGCCAGCAACAGATCATTTAACCAGGGAGCCCACCATGAAACTCAAACTCGCCCTCATTGCCATCACGCTGGCCACCAGCGCAGCGCACGGCCTCACCATTGACACAGACGTTTACTTTGCCTTTGCCCGGGACCGCAACGGCGGCAAGGTCTCGGTCGCCCTGTCCAACCACACCTGCAAGGCAAAGCCGATGACGCCAGGCAAGTGGAAGAAAGCCGCCATCTACATCGACACGGGCGATGGCTTCCGAACCCTTGACGGGTGCTGGATCAAAGACAAGCAGCCAGACGACAACTACGGCCGGTCAATCGACTTGAAAATCTGCGGCATCATCGATGGGGCTCTCAGTACACCCTGCAGGACGGATGCCTTCAGCTCATTCATCAGCACAGACGACCTGCCGAAAGCGCCGTCACGGGCGCAGTTTTAGCCATGATGATCAAACTCAGCGACGGCTGCTACGTGGCCCACGACACCATCGCAGAGGTCAGGGTCAACGACAGCGCCAGGACGCTCATCGTTCGGACCAAAGACGGCCTCGGTCACTCATGCCAACCCAAATACGGCCAAAGCGTGTACGCCGCGATGGACGAGCTGGTGGCCAAGATCAACGCACCCGACGTGCGGCGCCTGCCTGCAGACGACACGGAGGGCGGTGAAGCATGAGCCTGCTGCCGCTACCAGAAGCATT
>JFJP01005818.1_pt1 | contig 16130 bp, 13 predicted proteins | sample 431651 | NCBI WGS metagenome assembly JFJP01 (sample SAMN02602958, study PRJNA72255) | Microbial mat metagenome, whole genome shotgun sequencing project. | biome: fresh water; feature: sink hole; material: water; isolation source: purple microbial (photo- and chemosynthetic) mats found in... | reverse complement strand
AGCGAACCATAAAAATCTGGCGGTGGCCGCACGCTGAGGTTGGCGTAGCCAATCAGCCGGGAGTCGCCCAGCATGTAGAACTCGGTGCCCAGCCGCCCAGCGCGCACGGAGACATCTGGCGAAACGTCGTGGCGCAAAAAAGCCCAGGTCAGCTCCGGCTGATAGCTGTCGTTGGCATGGTAGCGGGTGACCACCTGCACCACTGCTTCGGTGCGGGGACTCAGGTTGACATTGGCCTGCAGGCCCAGCAGGCTGTCAATCTTGGGGGTCCACTGCGTGTCAGCCCCGGTGGGCTGCGTCAGGTCGCGCACAAACTGGGCATGATCGTCATCTGAGCGGGTCACACCCAGGGTGCCAAAGCCATGCACGCTGAAGGTGGGGATGCCAGGTAGCGCCACCGCCGTGGCATCGCCCATCGACCAGCACAGCGAGACACCAACGCACAGGCTGCCACCCACCAAGCTGCTGATGAAGAGCCGTTTACAGAACGATGGTGGGCGGCTGTGATGGTTGATGGCGATGCACATAGGGTTGAAACACTCCCGATGTCACTGTTTATGGCAAAGAATGAACTGATGGCAAAGCAAAACCTGCATGAGTAAGAAAGTCCAGCGGCTTGGTATTTCAAAGAGGTTCGCGGCTACCGCAGTTGCTGCAAAACGGGTGACTGTCTCTTGCAGGAGCGGCGGCAGCAGCGAATTTGGTCAGCACAACATGTCTCTCGACGTGATGGCTGAAGATGATTGCCAATCAGGAAGCAACATGTCGCTATTTAAACAAATAGGTCGGTAGCCCTTTCCAGTATTGCGTAACCAGCTATTCATACAATAGCATTCAGATGCCGGTTGGTGGCTTTTGTGATCTGTAGAAGCGGCTCAGTCGCCGAACGAAATGCCCAGATCGCGGCCGGTTTGCAGCGTGTCGCAGTCCAGCGGCACGTTGCGCATGCGCCCGGCGACTTCTTCCAGGGCCACGTAGTCAACCCCGTTGATGCCGAGTGCCACCATCACGCCGCTTTGGCCGGCTTCCAGGCCGCGTACCGCACCGGCACCAAAGCGCAGCGCGGCAAGGCGGTCGAATGCCGTCGGGCTGCCGCCGCGCAGCAAGTGGCCCAGCACCACCACCCGGGTGTCTTTGCCGGTGCTCTCGCCCAGGGCGTGGGCTATTGACTCGCCAATGCCGCCGAGCCGCTCGGCGTGGCCGACTTCAGCGGCTGCCACCAAGGCGCGGTGACCGTCTTTGGCCAAAGCACCCTCGGCCACCACGACGATCGAGTACAGGTGGCCATGGGCCTCGCGCTCGCGCAGCTTGGCGGTGACCTGGTCAATGTCAAAGCCGATTTCTGGAATCAGGATGGCGTGGGCGTTGCCGGCAATGCCGGCGTGCAGCGCAATCCAGCCGGCGTAGCGGCCCATCACCTCCACCACCATCACGCGTTGGTGGCTCTCGGCGGTGCTGTGCAGGCGGTCGATGCACTCGGTGGCAAAACCCACGGCGGTATCAAAGCCGAAGGTGGTCAGCGTTTTGTCGAGGTCGTTGTCGATGGTTTTGGGCACGCCCACCACGCGCAAGCCTTTTTGGTGCAGTGCGTCGGCAATGGTCAGCGAGCCGTCGCCGCCAATCGACACCAGCGCGTCGATCTCGTGGGTGGCAAAGTAGGTCAGCAGTTCGTCAGAGCGGTCAATCTCGCGGGTGCTGCCGTCAGGCATATTGACCGGAAAATGCAGTGGGTTGCCCTTGTTGGTGGTGCCCAGAATGGTGCCGCCGAGGTGACCAATGCCGCGCACCTTGTCGCGCGTCAGGCGATAGACACCGCCATCGGGGTAACGCTCAGGAAACATGATGCCGTTGAAGCCATCACGAATGCCGTAGCACTGCCAGCCGAGGTTGTCGGCGGCAATCACCACCGACTGAATCACCGCGTTGAGGCCAGGTGCGTCACCGCCGCCAGTACAGACGGCAATGCGTTTGATAGGTTTCTTCATGGATGTCCTTGGTAAATTTGTGCAACTGCTGTTGCGCATGCTAGCAAACATTGTGCCGCAAGCCGCGCGCCAGACCACCCACTGGTTGCGCCAAGGCAACAATTAAAAACTATGTTTTGTGTAGCTGTCAGCGCTTATCCTATATGGGCTGGGTGGCATTTTTGCATATATTCATGACGATCCGGTGAACTGTAGTCGGCCCAGTTTGTGGGCCAGTTCAATGGCCGAACTGACAGCCATCTTGCCAAAGATGTTGGCGCGGTGAAACTCTACCGTGCGCGGCGTGATGCCCAGGTGGTCGGCAATATTCTTGTTGTAGTGGCCGCGAATCAGCAGGTCAAGCACCTCGCGCTCGCGCGGGCTGAGCGAGGCCAGCGCCTGGCGCATTTGCTGCGCCTCGGTGTCTTGGTCTTGCACGCTGCTGGCAGCGGCCAGCGCCTGCGCCACCCGGTCCACCAGCTCATTGTCCTGAAACGGTTTTTCCAAAAAGTCCCAGGCACCGCCCTTGACGGCTGCCACCGCCATGCCGACATCGCCGTGGCCGGTCAGAAACAGCACCGGCCACGGGCAAGCCAGCGCCTTGAGTTGCTCAAACGTCATCAGCCCCGACAGCGGGGCCATGCGCACATCCAGCAGCACCGCAGCCTGACCCCAACTGCCCTGGCGCAGCCGCACCGCATCCAGAAACGCCTGCCCGCCATTCCAGCGGGTCGGCGCAAAGCCGCGCGACTCAAACAGCCAGGCCAGGCCATCGCGGATGTCGGGGTCGTCGTCCACGATGTGGATGGCGGCACGCAAGTAGGCGGTGGTGCTGCCTGCAGCAGGCTGGGCGGCTGCTTGCTGCGGGTTGGGCGCGTCATCCGGATTCATTGGATTTCCTCTGGCTGTGGTGGCGTTTTTGCCAACGGCAGCGCCACACTGAAACGGGCACCGCCGAGCAGCGGGTCGCGGTCCACCTCAATGCGGCCCTGGTGGGCCTCGACGATGGAGCGGCAAATTGCCAGCCCCATGCCCATGCCGCCTTCTTTGCGGCTGACAAAGGCGTTGAAAATGCTTTGGCGCGCTTCGTCGCTGACCCCCGGGCCGGTGTCGGCTACACACAGGATGGCCATGCCCTGGGCGCGGTCGCAGCGCAAATCAAGCCACACCTGGGCGCTGCTGCTGCCGTGCGTTGCCCAGTCTTGTGCGTTGCTCAACAGGTTGTTGACCAGATGCTCCAGCAGCAGTTCATCAGCCTCAATCCAGACCGGCTGCAGCGGTGCCTGCCAACGCACCGGCGTGCCCGCGCTGTCGGTCAGGCCATGGAGCACACGCGCCAAAAATGTCACCAAGTCCAGCCGCTGGCGCGACAACTCGCGCCGCCGGGCAAAGTCGTTGACACGGCGAATGATGCCGCCAGCACGGTCCGCCAGCCGTGCCATGCGCTCCACCACTGGCAGCAGCTCGGGCAGGCTGATGTTGTCGTCGCGCAGGCGGTTCAGCAGGCCATTGGCAAAGCTGCTCAAGGCCCCCAGCGGCTGGTTGAGCTCATGTGCCAGCGTTGAGGCCACCTCACCCACGGCAATCAGGCGGCCCGAGGCTTCCAGTTTTTCCTGCTGCGCGGCGGCCATGCGCTGGGCCCGCTTGCGCTCGCTGATGTCCATCACCGAGCTCATCCAGCCAATTTGCACGCCGCTTGCGGTGTGCAGCGGGGCCTCGTGAGGTGGCCGTCGCGGTGGGCAAACTGCACCTCCACCCCGCGTCCGCCGGTGCCACCGGTCATCAGGTTCGCATGCACTTGGGTCAACGCCTCATGCTGCTCAGGTGGCCAGTACGGAAACGGCATGCTGCGCCCAATCAGCTCCGCCGACGAGTAACCCACCATGCGGGTAAAGGCCGCGTTCACGTACAAAATGCAGCCTTGAAGGTTCCAGGCGCGCAGCCCGGTGGTGACCGAATTTTCCATCGCGGTGCGCAGTGCCACCTGGGCTTGCAGCAGCGCCTGCACTTGCTGGCGCTTGACGATATCGCGCCGCAGCGCATACAGCGCCACCAGCATGCCCAGCAAAAACAGCAGCGCCACCAGAAAAAAGATGCGCGGCACGGTGGCCGGCGTGGCCTGTGTTTGTATGACTTGCACCGCCAGGTCGCTGCCAGGCAGGTTCAGCGCCACCCGGTAGCTGGTGTTGTCAGCGGCCAGCGGGTCAGCCAGCCCGGCCTGCGCCTCTGCCAGCAACGCAATGCGGTGGTCTTGTGCAAACCAGGCGGGCACCAGTGCGGCCAGCGCCCGCTGCAGCGAAATGGCGGCCAGGTAGTTGCCGACAAAGGCCCCCCGGTCAAAAAACGGCACGGCCAGCCACAGCACGTCGCCGGGCGCACCATCTGGGTGCAGCATCAGGCCGGCATACGCCGAGCGGCGCAGGCCCTGCGTGGTGGTTTGCATCAGGGTCAGCGCCTGGGCGTTGTCAGGGTGCGCTGCCAGGTCGGTCTGCCAGCGCTGCGGCCCCGGCGACGCGGTGCGGTGCAGGTCGGCCGCCATCCAGCCGCTGGACAACACCACCCCCGGCTCGCGCCACAGCAGGCCGCCTTGCAACACCGGGCCAGTTGGGGCTGTTGCAGTTGGCTGGCTGCGCTGCAATACAGCCTGGCGCGCCAGCACCAGCAGGTCGTCTTCGAGCCGCCTGAAGTGAAACTGCACGCTTTGCGCCAGCCATTGGGCATCAGCGGCGCGCCGGCGCGCTGACTCTTCGGCCTCAAAATTATTCAGGTACAGCAGCAAGGTGGCTACCAGGCCCAGCAGCAGCCCGAGCAGGCCCAGCAGCCACAGCAAGGCGCGGCGGTTGCGCCCGCCACTGCGCACCACCGACTGTTGCAGCAGGGCAAAGTCGCGCGACGGGTCGGCAGCAGCGGCAGGTTGGGCCATGGGTGGCATTGCAACAAAAATGGCGGGCCCCGCATAATAGCCAGCATGTTTGATCTGCCTGTTGCCCGCCGTGGTTAATTTGCCGCCTGCGCGTCGCCAATGGCTGGGGGCGCTGGCGGCTGCTGCGCTGTGGCCCGCAGTGGCGCGCAGTGCCAGCCGGGCGGTCATGACCTTGCGTTTTTCGCATGTGGTGGCGCGTGAGACACCCAAAGGCCTGGCGGCCAGCCACTTCAGCGCGCTGGTGGCGCAGCGCTCTGGCGGGCGCCTGGTCATTGAGGTTTTTCCTAACGGCGAGCTGTACGGTGACGATGACGAAATGCAGGCACTGCAGCTCGGTGCGGTGGATTTGGTGGCCCCGTCACTGTCCAAGTTTGGCCGTATCGGCTTGCCCGAATTCGAGCTGTTTGACCTGCCGTTTTTGTTTGATGATCTGCCGGCGGTGCGGCGCATCACGCAGGGCCCGCTGGGCCAGCGGCTGTTTCAGGGGCTGACGCGCCAGGGTCTGGTGGGGCTGGGTTATTTTGACAATGGTTTCAAGCACATGAGCGCCAACCGCCCGTTGCTCAAGCCGGCCGACTATGTTGGCTTGCGCATGCGGGTGCAGGCCTCAAGGGTGATTGCCGAGCAAATGCGGGCTTTGGGTGCCCGCCCGGTGACGCTCGCTTTCAGCGAAACCCGGCGCGCGCTGCAAGCCGGTGTGGTCGATGGCACGGAAAACCCGGTATCAAATTTCTGGACGCAGGCCATGCACCAGGTGCAAACCGATCTAAGCCTGACGCAGCACGGCTATCTGGGCTACGCGGTGGTGACCCACCAGCGCCTGTGGCTCAGCCTGAGCGACGCTGACCGTCAGCTGATCAGCCAAGCACTGCAAGAGGCGCTGGTGTTTGCCAACCAGATTGCTGACCGTCAAAACGAGCAGGCACTGGCGGCACTGCGTCTGGCCCACACCACGCGTATTCACAGCTTGAGCGACAGCCAGCGCCTGCTACTGCGCCGCGCCGTGCAACCGGTGCATGATGCACTGGCCAAACGCATTGGGGCTGGCTGGATGCAGGCGCTGGCGCGTCACACCCGCTGATGCCGATGCCGGTCGTTTTGCGACCCACTATGCGCCATTCGTCAGCGGTGCTAAAGTACTTTGAGCGGTTTAATGAAAACGTGGGTGGGCTTTGACGTTGTCACATTGGGTCAAATTGCTTCGGTTGGGTACAGGGTTTCTGCTACTGGCGGTGCTGCTGGTGGCGTGTGAGCCTGCGCCGCCACAGCAGCCGCTGCACTACGGCGGCGCGCCCAACCCGGCTGCTGCGCCCACCTACCGCTTTGCGGTTTACCCGCTGCACAACCCACAATTGCTGGTCGCCGCTTACCAGCCACTGGTTGACCTGCTCAATACGCAAGTCACCGATGCCCGCCTTGAACTGGAAGCATCGCGCGACTACCAGACCTTTGAGGCCAAGTACCAGGCCCGTGCACCCGGCTTTTTGCTGCTCAACCCGTGGCAGACCCTGCAAGCCAGAAAACTGGGTTACCGCGTCATCGCCATGACGGGTGATGCGCAAGACTTCAAGGGCCTGATCATTGTGCGCAAAGACAGCGGCATTCAAAGCCCCGCCGACCTGAAAGGCAAGCGGGTGTGCTACCCGTCGCCATCCGCAGTGGCTGCGGCCGTCATGCCGCAGTATTTTTTGCACCAGCACGGCATTGATGTCCAACGCGACCTCAAAAATGTGTATGTGGGCTCGCAGGAGTCGTCCATCATGAATGTTTATTTGGGCCACGCTGACGCAGGTGCCACCTGGACGCTGCCATGGCGTTTGTTCCAGAAAAACCACCCCCAAGAAGCGGCAGCCCTCAAGACAGCCTGGCACACCGGGGCGCTGCGGAACAACGCGGTGATGGTGCGCAACGATGTTCCGGCACCCCTGGTGGACACAGTGCAGGCCACGTTGCTCGGGCTGACACACACAGCGGCGGGCCAGGCCATTTTGGGGGGCATGGCCACCGCGCGGTTTACTGCGGCAGACGATGCCAGCTATGACGAGGCTGAGCGATTCTTCCGGCAGTTCGAGCGGCAAGTCCGACCGGTGGCGCAGCCATGATCTGGCAGCGCTTGCAACGTCTGTTGGGCCGCAGCTTGCGCCGGCAGCTGATGATCGGCATGGTGCTGACGGTGGCGTTGATGATGTCGCTGTTTGTCTGGGACATGACGCAGCGCCAGCAGGCTGCGGCGCGCGCGCATCAATCCGAACAAGTCGTGGCGATGGCACGCAGCGTGGCAGTGGCGGGTTCGGTGTGGGTGGCCTCGCGCGATTTCAGCGGTCTGCAGGAAATTGTGCAGGGCTTGTCGAGTTACCCGGACTTGCGCTATGCCATGGTGCTGGATGTGCGTGGCCAGGTATTGGCCCACTCTGAGCCCGGCCGCTTGGGTTTTTACCTGAGTGATTTGCCACCCACGGCCGACTTGGTGGTGCAGCAGCGCGGTGCGCTGGTGGATGTGATCGCGCCGGTGCTGCTCAATGCCCGCCCGATTGGCTGGGTGCGCATTGGCATGGCAGACACCACATTGCAGGCACAACTGGCACAAATAACGCGCAACGGTGTGCACAACACCTTGGTTGCGGTGGTCATCAGCGCGCTGTTTGCGGCATGGGTCAGCCGCTTGATGACGCGTCGGCTGGCGGCGATTTCCAGCGTGGCAGGTGCGGTGCAGGCCGGCCACAGCGGATTGCATGTACAAGTAGAGGGGGTTGATGAGGCGGCACAGCTGGCGCGCCAGTTCAATGCCATGCTGGATGCCTTGGCCGAGCGCGATGTAGCGCTGAAAGCCAGCGAAACTTTCAAGACAGTCATTTTGGATTCGGTGGCCGCAGAGATTGCCGTGCTGGATGCGCAGGGGGTCATTCTGGCCGTCAACGAGCACTGGCGGCGCTTTGCCAGCGACAACCGTGACCCGTCTGGCCAGCCGGTGCAGCATGTTGATGTTGGCACCAACTACCTGCAACATTGCGCGGCGCCAGCAGCCAGCGCCGACCTGGGTGCAACGCAGGCGCACAACGGCATTCGGGCCGTGCTGGAGGGGCGGCTGCCGCTGTTCAACCAGGAATACCCTTGCCATTCTGCGCAGCAGCAGCGCTGGTTCACCATGATGGTCAGGCCACTGGGCAGCGATGGCGCAAGCGGTGCAGTCATCACCCACACCGACATCAGCGCCATCAAACAGGCCGAGCAATACGAAAAATACCGCAGCCAGATGCTGGAGCTGCTCGCCGACGATGCCAATCTGGAACAAAGCCTGACGGCCATTGCCAGCGGCATGGAGCAACTGCGCACCGGCATGTTGTGCAGCATCCTGCAAGTCGATGACAAAGTGCGCCACTTTACGCAGGTAACGGCGCCCAGTCTGCCGGATTTCTATCACCAGTGCATGAAAGGCGCAGAAATCAGCCTGGACCGGGGCTTTTGCGCGGCATCAGTGCTGAGTGGCAGGCGGGTGGTGGTGGCAGACCTCGCGGCCCATGCGCTGCACGCCGATGTGGCGGCCGTGGTCAGGCGCGCCGGGCTGGCGGCTTGCTGGGCGCAGCCGATCGTGTCGTCGGGCAGCAAAGTGCTGGGGACTTTGGCCATTTATCACCGGCAAAGCCAAACGCCAACCGCAGCCGACATCGCGCTGATCGAACAATCGGCACGTCTGGCTGGCATCACCATCGAACACAAGCAGACGCAGGCTGCCCTGCGCACCAGCGAAGACACCTTTCGCACGCTGTTTGAAACCGCGCCGGTCGGGGTGCTGTACCAAAACGTTGACGGTCACATCACCGCAGCCAACCCGGCAGCACAGCGCATTCTGGGGCTGACGCTGGACCAATTGCAGGGGCGCACCTCGTTGGACCCGCGCTGGCACGCCATCCATGAAGACGGCAGCGACTTCCCCGGCGACCAGCACCCCATCATGCAGGCATTGCGCACCGGCGAGCCGGTGCGCAATGTGGTCATGGGCATTTTTGCGACCGGCGACGATTGCGTCTGGATATTGGTCAGCGCCATGCCGTTGTTCAACGAGGGGCGGGTGGTGCAAGCCTATGTGGTGTTTGAAGATTTCACCGAACGGCAACGCATGCAGCAACGCGTTCACCAGCTGGCGTTTTATGACCCGTTGACGCAGTTGCCCAACAGGCGGCTGCTCCAGGAGCGGCTGAGCCAAGCCCTGGTGGCCTGCAAACGCAGTGGCTGCTTTGGGGCCATGATGTTTCTGGACCTGGACAACTTCAAGCCGCTCAATGACCGCCATGGCCACGAGGTGGGTGATTTGCTGCTGGCGGAGGTGGCGCGGCGACTGCGCGACTGCGTCCGCGAGGTGGATACGGTAGCGCGCCTGGGCGGTGATGAATTTGTCGTCATGCTGACGGATTTGCATGCTGATGACACCGCATCAGCGGCGCAGGCCAGCGTGGTTGCCGAAAAGATACGCGCCAGCCTGGCCGAGCCCTACCGTTTGTCCTTTCAGGGGGCGCAAGGGGCCAGCATGACGGTGGAGCACCATTGCAGTGCCAGCATCGGCTTGACGCTGTTTTCATGCGCTGACCTGACGCAAGAACAAATCTTGCAACGCGCCGATGCCGCCATGTACCAGGCCAAGGAGCAGGGGCGCAACCGCGTGCAGTTTTACCGGCCGCAGGCCAGCAAAGACTAGCCGGAGCGGAATCAAAAAATCTGAACGCCATTGATCGCATCGGCAATCTTGTACTGAACCATTGAACGGTTTGGCTATCTGTGACAGCTGCGATGTGACCAACCCATCCAGCTGCCACGGATCAGGGCGGCGCGGATGCGGCGCGCCGGCTTTGGGGCCGGGGCCGCTGTGGCCCTCGCCACCAAACGGCTGCACGCCGATGCCGGCACCGATCTGGTTGCGCAGCACCGGGCAAAAAACTTCGCCTTTCAGGTCGCTGATGCTGGCCACCTCAAAGGTTTGCGATGCCATCATATTTTGCTATTTTTACTGTAGCTGCCAGCGCAATATGGTATTTGGCTGGAGGCACATTCTTCTTATAACTTTCAGCTTGAGCAGTCTGCCTGACTGGCGCTGCGTTTTCAGCCGGCCCGGCCGTGACCAGCAAGTCTTTGGCCCGAACTGGCAGCCGGGCGATATACCGCCTGATGCCCCGCGTCATTGAACTCCAGCAGCGGCTCGCCCGCTTCGCCGTCCCACAAGTCGCCGAGTCGGGCTCTGACCCCAATGGCACTGACCTAAGAAATAGTCTGATTAAAACAATGGCTTGTGTAGGTCGGGTTAGCCGCAGGCGTAACCCGACTTTGGCAACGACGCTGGCAAGTGTCGGGTTACGCGCTTCGCGCTAACCCGACCTACGAGGTCGCTATTGGCAGGCACGATAAACAAGCCCGTAACTCATTGTTTACGTTGAACTATTTACCCAACTTGCATGGACTGGTGGCCACCCCGAATGATGAAACTTTGAAGGAGCGGCGCAAGCCGCGAACTCTGGCATTCGCGGCTTGCGCCGCTCCTACAGCACATCATGCGTTGTTTCACGTTAAATCAGTGCCATTGTGCTCTGACCCCTGATATCACGGCACATCTGAACGGCCCAATTCGGGGTGATGCCGCTGACCCAGACAGGGCAATCTTGTGCAGCACGTCGGCAATTTGCCTGCAAGCCAGCGCTACCGCTGGCCTGGGCTAACCCCAAGTTCGCGTGAGCAGCTCATCCAGCGCGTCAGAAATGCTTTGACCATGCTCTGCCAGCGACCCAACGCGCGTACCCAACTGATCCACCGGAACCGAGACCATGTCCAGCGGGTGCAGCACCACTTCCACGCCGTCAATGTGAAATGTCGGGTTCATGCGTCTGCCAACCGTTGGGGTGTGGGTTGGCAGCAGCGTGCGCCGTACCAATGGCACGACGAGACGCCGACGGTAACCGTCAAACTGCGCCGATTGCACCAGCAACACAAAGGGCACGGATTCGCGCAACACGCCCTTGTTGCAATGGACATCAAATTGAGCCATTACAAGTTGATGTATTCATCGGCAAAAGAGCCACAAGCAGCGGCCACCTGGTTCCAGTCAGACACGCAAACGTCGGCCAATTGCTGGTGACTGCGCTGCATTTGCTGCTGTTGCGCCACAAATTCGGTCAGCAGCGCCTCCATGGTGGCAGACAGGTTGTTGGTATAGGCTTTTGCCTGAGTCACCAGCCCCTCGTTGAGCGTCAGGTTGACAGGCCGTTTGCGCGCTGAGGCGAGTGCAACAGGCATAGTAGATTCCTTGGAGTCGAGTGATGCGCATTTTATGCGCATCACTCAGTCCTTCGGTGAAAATGGCTTATGGCGACCACTGCTGCTACCGACTGCAGTGACAGCAACGTCAGCAACGGTGTTTCATGTGAATAACCTACCCACGCAAAAAAATCGGGGATCAGCTTTTCATCTGATCCCCGCACGCTATTGAACCTAGATTCCCCAGTTGACCGCTTGTTTTAATCAATAAGTGCATATGAAGATTAAAGCTTCGACCACGATCACCCGATGGATGACAGCGCTACGCACCCGATTGAGGAATCTAGGTTGAAACTTCTGAGTCGAGCAAAGATTATTTGATGACGTTGCCGGTGAGTTCCTGGCGGAACTCGGCTTCAGTGACCTTGTTTTCAGGCTTGTACAAAGCGGGAACGGCGGCGTACATCGCGGCACACACAACCAGGTCGCGCTTCCAGGTGACTTCGTTGGGCGCGTGCGCCTGAGACTCGGCGCCAGGGCCGAAACCAACGCACGGAATCCCATAGCGGCCCTGGATCGAAACACCGTTGGTGGAGAAGGTCCACTTGTCGGTCAGCGGACGGCCGACGCGTTTGGACAAGGCGATTTCGTCTGGCGGAGACAGCCGCGCATCGCCCCACATGGCGTGGTGGGCTTCAACCAGCGCTTGCACGTGCGCAGCAGATTCCTTGTTGATCCAGGTCGGGAAGAAACATTCCGTTTTATAGACTTCGCCAGTCCATGAGGGCTTGTCATACCAGTACATCGACACCTTGACATCGTCGCCATACTTCTTGACGTTGGGCAGGTCTTCAATTTCCTTGATGCACGACAGATTGGTTTCGCCGGCAGTCATGCGACGGTCAACCGAGATCGAACACGAGTCTGCAACCGCGCAACGCGAAGGCGAGGTGAAAAAGATTTCGGAGGTGGTGCAGGTGCCGCGACCCAGAAAACGCGCGTCTTCGAAATGCTTGGGGTTGTACTGCGGGTCAAGCATCTTGACCAGGCCCTTGATGGCCGTGCCCTCTGCCGCATCGTTTTCATTCAAAGAACGAATGTCTTGCAGAATATCCGCCATCTTGTGGATGGCGTTGTCACCACGCTCTGGTGCCGAGCCATGGCAAGAAACGCCCTTGACATCCACCCGGATTTCCATGCGGCCGCGATGGCCACGGTAAATGCCACCGTCGGTGGGTTCGGTGGAAATCACAAATTCCGGAACAATTTTGCTCACGTTGTAGATGTACTGCCAGCACATGCCATCGCAGTCTTCTTCTTGAACGGTGCCTACGACCATGATCTTGTAGCCAGCCGGAATCAGGCCCAGGTCCTTCATGATCTTGACACCGTAGGTGGCAGAAGCCATGCCGCCTTCCTGGTCTGAGCCACCCCGGCCGTAAATGACTTCGTCTGTCTCGTAGCCGGTGTAAGGGTCATGGGTCCAGTTGTTGATGTTGCCAATGCCGACGGTGTCGATGTGGGAGTCAATGGCGATGATCTTGTCGCCCTCGCCCATCCAGCCAATGACGTTGCCCAGGCCGTCGATTTCCACCTTGTCGTAGCCCAGCTTTTCCATTTCAGCGGCAATTCGTTTGACCACTTTTTCTTCGTCGCAGGACTCGGACGGAATGGCGATCATGTCGCGCAGAAACCTGGACATGTCTGCTTTATAGCCTTCAGCGGCTGCCTTGATGGCACCAAAATCAATGTTCATGGATTTACCCCAATTAAATGAAATACACACTATTTCAAACCAGTTATTCAATAATCGTGCCAGTACGGACAGCGCGATTTTTGGCCTGAAGCAACCTGTTCTGTCGTGCCGGAGCCAGGACTGCCGCCATGGAATGATACGATCCCGGCCATAAATTATCAGATTGATAAGACTTGCTCGTTAAAGATATGCCTAGAACTCCGGTAACCCACCCTTCTGTGTTGCAAGCAATTCAGCCAACGATCGTGCGCTTCACCAAGATGCTGGCGGGACTCTTGCATCTGGAGGTCGAAATTGTTGATGCCAACCGAATTCGGGTTGCTGGCACTGGCCCCTATGCGTCGGTGATCGGCCAACGATTGCACACCGATGCCTGTTTCTTGAGCCACGTGCTCGATACCAAGCAAGAGAAGATCGTCTTGCAGACTCGAACGGTTCCAACGTGCATAGGCTGCGCCGATTTATTGCCTGGCAACGCGTTCGCTTTTGTTGGCATCCCGATCGTGGCTGCGCAGCATTGTGTCGGTGTCATCAATTTGGTCGCTTTGACACCGGAAAGCCAGCTTCGTATCCGCGAGCATTCTGGCGAGATCATCGAGTACGTTCGGCATGTTTCGAGTCTGTTTGTGTCGAAAATCATTGGCGACCGCGATGGCAACAGAGACCAGGACAAACAGCTGCTCAGTTTGCTTGACCACATGGATCAGGGTGTGGTGTTGATTGATGAGGATCAACGGGTTTGTCTGGTCAACCCGCCTGCGCTGGCGCAACTCAATTGCAACCAGGAAACTATCATTGGCCGCTTGCTGAGCATTCGTGCCTGCGTTGATCATGGGGAGGCCCAGCCAGGGCATCTGCAATACATGGTTTCGTTCGGCGATCGCCACGAAATCATCGTTGGACAACTGCACAAAGTGCACGACCGGCAATTGTTCCTGATGGCGTTTCACCAGGCCCATCCGCAAATGTCAGACCCGCTGATGCGCCACGAGCCACGCCTGAGTCACATTATTGGCGAATCACCACCGATGCGGGAACTGAAAGCTTTGCTGGTTCGGGTGGCGACCAGTCCTTCCAGCATTTTGATTTGCAGCGAAAGTGGCACTGGCAAGGAAGTCGTTGCGCGTGCGATTCACCAGCTGAGTGGGCGCGCCAACAAACCTTTTGTAGCCATCAATTGCGCGGCGATTCCGGATGGCCTGCAAGAAAGCGAGCTGTTCGGCTACACCAAGGGCTCATTTACCAGCGCTTCAACGACGGGCAAGTGCGGCCTTATCCAGTCAGCCGACGGTGGCACGCTTTTTTTGGACGAGATCGGCGACATGTCGCTGAGCACGCAGGCCAAGCTGCTACGGGTGATTGAAACGCGCGAGGTGCAACCGATCGGGGCGAACAAGGCCACACCAGTGGATATTCGCATCGTCGCGGCAACACATCAGAACCTGCAGGCGCGCATTGCCGAGGGCAAATTCCGTGAAGACCTGTATTACCGGATCAACGTCATTCCGCTGGCGATTCCACCCTTGCGCGAACGCGGGGGTGACATCGAATTGCTGGTGCATCACTACATCAACCAGCACTCGCGCCGCCTGGGTGCCGTTTATCCCGGCATCTCGCCGGCCGTACTCAAACTGCTTCCCAAATATTCCTGGCCCGGCAATGTGCGTGAACTCAGTAATTTAATGGAGTATCTGGTCAACGTGGTGCCCAACGGTGAGGTAATTGACGAGCGCTTGTTTCCGCCCAACATCACCAAAGGCCTGCTTTCCAGTAGTTTCGATACCCCCGTGCAAGCCGTCGAGATGCCGCAACCCCAGACTCGGCCGGATGCCACCTTGATCGAGAACATGGAGCGCCAGTTGATCGAAGCCTCGTTGTTGCGCCACAAAAACAAACAACAGGCTGCTGACGAACTCGGCATCGGCATTGCCACGCTGTACCGCAAAGTCAAGAAGTATGGGCTTCAGGTCACCTGAGCGTTTTGCGCCGGTGCCTTTAGCCGAAGACGAAGCATCGCCTCCAGCACGCCACCGCCAATTGCCATGGCCTTGTCGGATGCGGTGAGGTAATCGGCCCGTTCACCGCGCGGATCGATGTCGCCAATTTTGAACCTGGGCGTGACCTGTAGCCCATCTTGCAACAGCCCTCGCACCATGCCAGTCAGTGGCGCAGTCACCGGCGTGTCGTCAACTTGTCCCAGCAGCGAGCCTTGGGCGATAAGATCGCCGAGGGCAACACATGAACGAAAAACGCCAGCACAAGGGGCACGCACCACGCGCAAATCGCTTTTTCCGGCAATTTCGCCTGGAATGCCGGTGTTTGGTTCTGCGCCGCCGCTGAGGATGACGCGCCCCAACCGGTGGCCTCGATTGGTTTCAATCACTGCATCACAATCATTGCCGGCGCTGAACCCAGGGCCGAGTCCAATCGTGACAGGGGCCATGCTCTTGTGTGTACCAAGGTTTTCCTTGGCCAAGATCGCGTCAACCAGATAGTCTGGCCCCAACGCACCGAGAGACCCAGCTTGCGGGTCCACCAGCAACGCGATTTCGCTGTGCAATGTCAGGTCAAATGCCTCCTGTGCAGTCGCCACCCACCTGGCGGTCAGGCCTTCAACAGTGACAGATCCGTCGAATATGGCCTGCGCAAAGGCCGCGCTGCGCCTGATGGCGGTAGGCTGAGCGATCTCCAGCATGACAACGCGGTAGCCGCAGCGCACCAGCCGAATCGCTACGCCCGAAGCAATGTCCCCGGCACCCCGAATCACCACCAGCTCGCTGCGCTGTGTCGAGCCCTGACTGTTCACGCTCTGCGCCAAGGCGCACGGGCAATTTGGCTGTTCCAGACGCGCCGCTTCAGAAAAAATGCTCATGGCATGATGGCCTGGCTACCTGACCCGCGGTTGCGCTTCCTTGTGCAACTGCGCCAGCACCTCAGCCGGTTTGGCGTACTTGCGCGCCACGATCATGGCCGCGATGATGTAGGGCTTCCAGCTGGCTTCCTTGTAGGTGGCAATGCGGTAGCGCTCAAAGACGGTGTCTTGCACCTCGCCCGCAGCACATGAAATGCCGGAAATGTCGGCCGGCAGGCAGTGCATGTACAACGCCTGGCCATCTTTGGTGAGTTTCATCATGTCTTCGGTGCAATGCCAGTCACTGTGTTTGGCGTTTTGCGTCAGGCATTGTTTCTCCAGCGCCTTGAGTCCGTCGTAATTGCTCTCGCGCAGCAGTTCGGTGCGTTGTTGCAT
>JFJP01038708.1_pt1 | contig 16133 bp, 8 predicted proteins | sample 431651 | NCBI WGS metagenome assembly JFJP01 (sample SAMN02602958, study PRJNA72255) | Microbial mat metagenome, whole genome shotgun sequencing project. | biome: fresh water; feature: sink hole; material: water; isolation source: purple microbial (photo- and chemosynthetic) mats found in... | reverse complement strand
AATATTGGTCCTTGGATCGGCTTCTGCCTTATGGTCTCAGAATCCCAATGGTATACACATACTCAAAACTACCGGGACTGCTCACCCTCTTGAGGAGCTAACCGTTCTTTGCAATGGTGAGGGCACCATTACCGTTACAGATGGAAATGGAAGGGAGTATCTGAAAACTGCAGTATCAGACAAGCTGACATTTACTGTGGGAGGAGCGGCAGGAACGCATAAAATTTCTTTTATCGACCGAAAGGGAAAAGTTGCGGGAACAGCCGATTTTTTCCTGGAAGCAAACACAGCTGTGGATGATGGCGGAAAATTCAATGAGCTTTTTAATATTCTTTACAATGGAATGCTGGGCGCGTCAAAAAACGGAGTCTACGAGATGAAGTGGAATGGCGAAATCTATAAATTCTATGTCAGATGGGATCTGGATAACAGCAATGTGATGAACGGGATACAATATTTTTTGCCTTATGGTAACGGACTGACGGATTTATTGCGCGAAACTCAAAGAAGCGACGGTATGATCTGGAGTTCTGTTAGGGAAGGTAACCATCATCATTACTACAAAACAGCATATGAGCCTATCGGTTTTTTTAAAAGGGATAATGATTTATTCTTTTTCCGCCAGCCGGTTGACAATCATTCGGATTATTGCTATGTGAACATGTTTTATAAACATTGGAAAGCCAGCGGTAACAGCGAATGGATGAAGAAAACACTTCCTTCGGCTGCACTCGCCCTTGACTATTGCTATACGGATTCAATACGTTGGTCTGATCGCTTCGGTTTGTTGAAACGACCGTATTGCATTGATTCATGGGATTTCCAGGTTGATGATGAGTATACTCCGGAAGCGCCCATCAGTCCCACAATGGTTATCGTTCCGGGGAAAACCAAGTACGGGATATTCTTCGGGGATAACACCGGTTATTTCGAGGCATGCAACCAGTTGGCCGAAATGTATGAGTTTATCGGGGAACCTGTGAAGGCTGCAATATATCGCAAAAGGTCAAAAGAAATAATGGACAATCTCGTCAGGGTTTCCTGGAATGGAAAGTATTTTATGCATTTTATCGATGAGGATTCCACAGTAAGGAGAAATCTCGGAGTAGATGAGAAATCGCAGATAGCACAATCAAACATGTATTCGATAAACCGCGGATTGCCTCATGAAATGAACGTTGCAATAATAAACACATATCTTGATTTAAAGGAAAACCTACCTGCAGGTTCTCCCGGTGAGTGGTATGCTATTTATCCGCCTTTTGAACGGGGTTTTGGCTCGCATGGTGATAAATGGCAATATATGAACGGGGGAGTGGCGGGGCATGCAATTGGTGAACTGGCAAGAGGAGCTTATGAAAATGGTTTTGAGGATTATGCAACCGATATTCTGAACCGATTGTTGGAACTGGGAAAGAAATATAACAATAGTGTTTATTTTTCATATACCGGGTCAATTCCTGCAGCACCGGAAGCTCCCGAATTTAAGCCTGTTGACATTTCCACATCGGCAAATATGGATTTGTTGGATATCGGAGGAAAAGACGCTTTTAAGTGGATGAACGATGCCAAGCCAGGTAACGATATGAGGGGACTGCCTGTGGGTCTGAATACTTTTGAAGGGATACCGTTTAAGGTAATTGATCCTGGAGAAAATCAAAGACGTGCTTCAATAGCTGTTTCAGTTCGGGAAAGATTCCCCGCTCAAGCTGAAATCCCGATAAACAGTACAGCAGGATCGGTTTACCTCCTTCATTCAATATCGGGTATGAGTTCAGGTCGAATCGCCGGGGCAATTACTTTTTTATATGACGATGGAACATCTTTCTCAAAATACCTATTCACGGAAAAGGACGTAACCAACTGGTGGTTTCCTTCTTTAAACTCCGAAAGGTCGGGTATTGCATGGGCCGGTCCTAACCTTCATTCCAGCCAGGTAGGCGTTTGCTGGGCTGCAATCGATAATCCCAATCCCTCTAAAAAAATTCATAAAATACGTTTTAATGCTCCCCTGGAAGGAGGAATCTATGCAGTATTGGGAGTGAGCCTTTCCGACAAACCTCATTATACAAGACCTGAGGCTGTATCATTTGGAGGACCCGACAACTGGGCAGCAGCAAATGGAATGGCTGCACTCATTGAAGGGCTGGCAGGGATTAAAAATGAAAGCCTTGCATATGAAAATGTTCTGTTATCTCCGCGCTGGACATCAGCCGGAATTGATTCGGTGCATGTTACTGCAAAACTGGCTGCTTCAGGAGGGTATGTTTCATATAATTATAACAACGATCCGGAAAAGAAAGAAATTTCAATCCTTGTTACAGGAAGTGGAAAAAATGCAAATGCTCATGTTTTGCTTCCAGAGAATGCTTTGAAAGTAAAAATCCTTACCATTAATGGCAAACAGACGGCATTCTCTGTTTCAAGTATCGAAAATTCGAAGTATGCTGATTTTGAAATAGAACTTGACAGGGTGCAGGAAATAGTTCTAGCATATGAATAGACTTGCGAATTTCTGGAGTTGGGTTGAAAGAATTGTAGTTGGTGCTGCTTTGAGCTGCCCCTCCCCAACCCCTCCCCCTGGTGGGCGGGGCTAGACTATCGCGGGGCAGGTGACTGTGGAATTGGAAAACTTGGATTAAAATTCGTTTCACCCATAATTATGTAAATACGATACTGAGAAACTCCATTCTTATAATCAAACGTAATTTGTTCGTTTGACTTGCCCCGCCCACCAGGGGGAGGGGTTGGGGAGGGGCATAAGGTAAAAAAGCCCTAATTTGAGGTAACGTTTATTCAAAACAAAGATCAACTCTTAATTGAAACAGAACAATAATATAATTGGATAAAGCATCATTTAAAAAACCAAAATAAATCTTAAAAATGAAAGCGAAATCATTCCCCTTACTTCCAGTATTAATCGTGATTTTCATCTTGACCCAGCTTCAGTGCTATTCTCAGCCAAACAAAAATGAAATCGATCCGTTTTTTTTCAATAACTATTGGTCTGCCAGTTGGATTACACATCCAACATCCAATTTGAAAGATTATGGTGTATTCCATTTCAGGAAGTCAATAGAACTGGCAGCCGTACCGGAGAAATTCATTATTCATGTTACGGCCGACAACCGCTACCGGCTCTTTGTAAATGGAAATCCGGTGTGTTTTGGCCCGGCCCGCGGCGACGTAAAACACTGGAACTACGAAACCATTGATGTTGCCGCGTACCTGAAACCCGGGAAGAACGTGTTTGCAGCTGTCGTATGGAATATCGGAGAGCTGATGCCTGTTGCTCAGATCTCAAGGGGAACGGGATTTTTGCTCCAGGGAAATACTGAGAGGGAAAAGATCGTGAATACAGATAAATCCTGGAAAGTCATTAAAAATGAAGCCTACACAGAAATTCCCCCTGATCACATTAGAATGCAAAACTATATTGTTGTGGGTCCCGGCGATCGGGTTGAGGGATTGTTATATCCCTGGAACTGGGAGAAAACCGGGTTTGACGATTCTGAATGGTTAAGCCCCGGGATGATAAGCAAGGGGAGGCCAAAAGGTATGGGAACCGGAACAGAATGGGACCTGGTACCCAGGGATATTCCTTTCATGGAAGAAAGGGTTCAGCGTTTTAGTGCCATCCGAAGAACGGAAGGATGCAACGCAGGTGAGCTTTTTATCAGCGGCAGGGAAACTCTTACCATTCCTGCCAATTCAACAGCGGTTTTGCTTTTCGACCAAGGTAATAATACAGTGGCTTATCCTGAAATCTCAGTTTCCGGCAGTGAAGGATCTTCAATAGAATTGGTGTATGCTGAAGCACTTTTTGATAAAAATGGAAGTAAGGGCAATCGTAATGATACTGAGGGAAAAACTATACAAGGTCTTTATGATTCTTTTTTCCCGGGTTCTGAACCAATCCAGGTATTCAGACCTCTTTGGTTCAGAACATTCAGGTACGTGGAATGTACCATTAAAACAGGGAACAATCCCCTTACAATCAATAATATTCAGTCTGTTTTTACTGCCTATCCTTTTATTGAAAAAGCCAGTTTTAAATCCAGCGATCCGGAAATCAGTAAAATATGGGAGGTCGGATGGAGAACCTTGCGTTTGTGCAGCAATGAAACTCATTACGACTGTCCTTATTATGAGCAGCTTCAATACGTTGGCGATACCCGAATTCAATGTCTTATCGCAGGGTACGTTTCAGGGGATGACCGTCTGACGCGTCAGGCAATCCAGGCATTTGACCGCTCCCGGTTTTACGAGGGATTAACCTGCAGCCGCTATCCAAGCAACGACATGCAGGTGATACCTCCCTTTTCGCTGTACTGGACCAATATGATCCACGATTATTGGATGTTCCGGAACGATACAGCATTCATCAAGCCTTTGCTTTTTGGCATTGAAGGAGTTATGAACTGGTACGAAAGCTATCTGGATAAGGAGACTGGCATGATGGGGCCAACTCCCTATTGGAATTTTGTTGACTGGCCAGATGAATGGCCCTGGGATACTAAGGTTAATAGCGGAGGAGTCCCCGAGGGTGGGGCAGAGGGAGGATCTTCGATTTTAAGCCTCCAATTTGCCTATGCCTTGAACGAAGCCTCTGAATTATTTACTTATTTTGGAAGAAATCATGAGGCTGAACACTTTAAGAAACTTGCTGCAAATATTTCAGAATCAACGATTAAACTTTGCTGGGACAGCAATCGAAAGCTTTTAGCAGATACACCGGAGAAAAAAATATTCAGTCAGCATGCAAATATTATGGCAATTATGGCTGGTGCAAGCCTGCCTGCTGATGCGGCTGAACTTATCGATCGCGTTTCAACCGATAATTCTCTGATTCAGGCAACAATATATTACCGTTTTTATTTGCTGAGGGCAATGAAAAAAGTTGGTCTGGCCGATAAATATGTTGAAATGTTGGGACCCTGGAGGGATATGCTTAAAATGGGATTGACAACTTTCGCCGAAAGACCTGAACCATCCCGATCCGACTGTCATGCATGGAGTTCCAGCCCTAATTATGAACTTCTGGCAACCGTATGCGGAATTGAACCCAATGAAGCAGGATTTGAAACGGTAAGAATCGAGCCTCATCTGGGAATTCTCGAATGGGCTGAGGGTTCTATGCCTCATCTAAAGGGCATGATTTCCGTGAATTTCAAAAAATCAAAATCGGGTAGCCTTAAAGGTGAAATCATACTGCCGGCTGGCTTGACGGGAATCTATATTCATCAAGGGAAAACAATTGAACTGAGGGAAGGTCTGAACAAAGTCGGTTTCTGATTTTTTTTCGCCGTGCATCAGCCTGCATTCCAATAGCAAAAAAACAAGCGGTATAGTTATTCCGACGGGCCCGATAACATGGTGCACCTCGAGATGATCTTAAAGGGAATCACCAGCTCCTCCTCACCAGTATTTTCTGACAGGGATCTGATGGTTCCTGAAATATTCTGTGAAACAATGCTTTCAAGTATAAGCCCTGTTTTCAGGTCAATAATTTTTTCCGAAACTTCATTCCCTGAAAGTTTGAAGGTCTGATTGGATTCGGGTGAATCACCAACCTCCCTGTTTGCGGTTTGGGAGTTTATTTGCCCTTCCGAGACCAGAACGGCCGACTCTCGCGTCAACTCCTTAACCTTTATGTGGGCGTTCAGCTCCATGGGAATCCCGCTTTTCAGAAAGTTCATGCGCGAATCCCACTGATCGCGGACTTTGATTGCTGATGCGGGGTAAAATGAACTGTTGTTGCGGTAATTATCCAGAACAGCATCCTTGCCAACACTCTGAATGAGATTCCTGCTGAATTCAAGCTTTTGAACTTCGGGCAGACTGCTTTCAGAAACTGTTTGATCGATCATCTCATCCAGACCCAAAATATCAATGGCTTCGCCTTTGTCTGAAAGAAGGATGGAAAACTCTTTTCCCAACATCGACCGAAGAACTGAGGAGAGCGAATCCTGGCTGTTTTTCCACTCGGTGCTTACCTCCATGTTTATCAATATACTGCTCACACGAATATCCATTTTCTGATAACTTGCCGAAAGCAAATAACTTGTGTCGGAATCGATTCCGTTGACCTGTATGTTCAAGACAGAGGTAATCTCCATCTGTGTGTTGTAGCGTATGCCCATAAATTCCTGCTCAACAATCAGGTTTACCGATGTTTCTGTTGTAAACCGATAACCCTCCGGTAATTGTAATGAGAGTTTTATGCCTTGACTGAAACCTGAAATTAGAAAAGCGGCTGAAAACAGTATAGTCAGGATGATTTTGTTCATGAGTAATCGATTTTTCCGCGATAAAGATAATCAATGGTGAATAAATTCTACTTTAAAAAATCGGCTTTATCGCTGATTTTCCACCGAGGGTGGAGGCTGGGGAGGGACATCTAAAAGCGGTACCAAACTTAATTTTAAAATACTTCTCCATTTATCCGATATTCTATGGCAGATCGTATATTCAGTATTTCCTTTAAGCTGGCCTTTCAGGCCGTTATTTGAATCATTAAAATCCCCAATCCGGCGAAAGCCCAGCTCCCCAGCGCTAAAAGGAGCGGTCTGAAAAATCATCTGCAAAAGATCAAAAGGACGTCGGTTGTTACCAAAATAGTTCCGACATTGATCAAAATTACACCAACCTGGAGTAAAATAACACCGACCCGGATCAAAATGAGTTGCCCCCGGAGGCAGGCCAGGTCGTGCGTATCGAAAATATGTTGCCGTGTTTCAGGTAAATGTACGTGCATCTCAATATTTTAACCGATTGTTTCCAAATTGGAGCCGACCCTGATCAAAATAAAAAAAATCATTTTGAGGGCAAGATGGATTGAAAAAGGATGAAACAAACCCTCAGGAAATGCGGGGATGTTTTTTACCTCTTAAAAAACTCCAATTATTTTTATCTTTGAGCCTTAAAATGAAATTATGCAGGATCGACATATAAACCGTGATCAGTACTTTGAGGAACAGGCTATTACCACTGAAAAATTTGTAATACCTTTTATAAGCGGAGTCCGTCAGTTAATGCCGGAGCATAAAGTGCTGGAGATAGGCTGTGGAGAGGGAGGTAACCTGAAACCCTTTTTGGATTTCGGCTGCAATGTAACGGGCGTCGACATTCTTGAAAGCAAAATCAGCAACGCTCAAAAGTTCTTTAGTGCCCATCCCCTGAAAAAAAACCTGAACCTGATTGTGAAGGATATTTACGATGCAGGGGATGATTTCAAGGAGGGATTCGATATTGTTTTTATGAGGGATGTGCTTGAACACATCCACAATCAGGAGAAGTTCATGTCGCATGTGAAAAAGTTCCTTAAACCGGATGGTTTGTTTTTCCTGGGTTTTCCGCCTTTTCAATACCCATTTGGAGGACATCAGCAAATGTGTCAGAGCCGGTTATTGAGCCGGTTGCCCTATTTCCATCTTCTTCCCGGTCCCTTGTACCCATGGGTTTTGAAACTTTTCGGGGAGTCGAAGGGTTTGGTGCGGGATCTTCTTGAAATCCGTCAGACCCGCATCAGTATCGAAAGATTTCAAAGAATTCTAAGGAAAGAGGGCTATACCATCAGAAAGAGGAATTTCTACTTTATTAACCCAAATTATGAAGTGAAATTCGGGCTGAAACCCAGGCTTCAGTCGGCTTTTGTTTCGGGAGTTCCGTGGCTCAGGAATTACTTTATTACTACCTGCTACTACCTGGTATCAAAGTCGTAATACGGGATTGTTTTGTGTTTTTATAGCGTGATGGGGTGATGTCGTGATGTGACGGGGTGACGAAGTGACGGGGTGATGATGCATAATTTAAATCCACAGTCTAGCGATAGTCCAGCTCCCGCCCACTCGGGGGAGGGCTGGGGAGGGGCAGTTCAAAGCAACAAAAAACGCATTTCTCGACCATTTGCATTTTGCATTTTGCCTTTTTCCTTTTTCCTTTTTTATGGATTCTTAAGAGTTTCTATCGGCTAAACATCTCCGGTATAGTTCAGAGTTTTCATAACTAAATTTTTATAGCTTCTTCCAATAGGGAGTTCTTTATTATCGACCTCCAAACTGGTTGCGGAGAAAGAGTGAATTCTGGCAATTGCCACGATAAACGACTTGTGAATCCGAATGAAACGGTCGGATGGAAGGTTGTTTTCTATTTTTGTCAGGCTGCATTTGGTAACAATTCTTTTTCCATCGGTATGAATTCCGATATATTCGTTTAAGCCCTCGATAAAGCTTATTTCACGAAGGTAAATTCGCAAAACCTTTTTATTTTCTCTAACATCGATAAATGAACTGTCGACATTTGGCTCTCCATTAGAATTATGGTTAAGGCTTAGGTCGTCGGGCTTGAAGTGGTAGTATTTGTTTACAGCTTTGAGAAATCTCTCGAAGGAGATTGGTTTTAAAAGGAAATCAACAACATCCAGTTCGTAGCCTTCAAGGGCATACTGCCGATAGGCTGTTGTGATTATTACTTTCGGGGGATTTTTTAGGGTCTTCAGAAAATCTATTCCGGTAATCTGGGGCATTTGGATATCCATGAAAATAAGGTCAATACGTTTTTCCCTGATCACATTGAAAGCTTCCATTGCATTGGAGCATTTCGCTACAATTTCAAGGTTTTCGATTTTTGCTGCATGCGATTCGATTAGCTGAATTGCAAGAGGTTCGTCATCAACAATAAGGCATTTCGTTTTCATATTTTTAGAGTGTTTCATTCAGATTTTCAATTTCAAGATCTATGCGGAATCGCTTCACTTCAACCTCAAACCTTAGGGAATGATTTGAAGGGTAGAGGAATTCAAGTCTTTTCTTTACATTTTCCAATCCCAGACCGTTATGCTCATTTTTTCCAATGGGAGGGAGTTCTGCGACGGAATTTTCAGCATGGAAAACTAGTTTTTGCCCGCTTGTGGAGAGCGCAATGTTAATGAATGAATTTCCCGAGGCTTTTCTGCTGCCATGTTTAAAGCAATTCTCAACAAAAGTGAACAGGATCATTGGGGCGATTAGCAAACTCTCGTTCTCAAGCTTGCTATTAAAGGTAACCGTGAGCCTTTTGTCGTAACGAAGTTTCTCAAGCTCCAGGTAGTTGTCGATCAGGTTTACTTCTTTTTTTATGCTGATTTCGGTTTGCCCGCATTCATAGAGGATATACTTCATTAGACCGCTGATTTTTTGAAGTCCCACAACTGTTTTGGGCGAGCCAGACAAGGCCAGGCTGTAAAGATTGTTCAAAGTGTTGAAGAGAAAATGGGGATGAAGTTGCGCGGTCAGCAGCGAAAGTTCCGTTTCTATATTGATTTTTTCAATTTCATTCTTTCTCTTCATTTCCAGCAGGTAGTCGCGAATAAGTTTTGCTGAGGCAAACATTAGAAACGATATTATTATCCAGATCATGTTTCCCGCGATCTCTGCGTAATTCAGAATTCTGCTATCGGCAAAAAAGCTCGGGTTGAAGTAGCGATAAAAAAGGAAGTGGGTACTAATCTGAAATAACATCGAGAAAATCACACTTGCAAAGATGAAATAGACTATCAGGAATTTAAGCTTACCCGGCCTTAATCCGAAGGGGATGATAATGTACATGCTTAAATAGCTATAAGCAATAAAGACAGGTATACCTGTTGCCAGATAAAGCAGTATCCTGTATAGATGTTCGTAGGAGGGCCCCATAAAATAAACGGTCAATATCAAATAGTATGATAACCAGAAAAAGCAGTGCCGTATCCATCTTTTGCCCAACATATTCTAGGTGTTTTGAAGATTCAGTTGTATCATGAATTTATTCCCGAAATTCCGGCACGACAGAGAACCCGTGTTGTTATAAATTATTTCAATCCGTTTTCTTAGATTGATGATGCCGGCATCTTCATGGTAATCTTTTTCGGATAAGGGGAAGTTCTCGCCCTGAACGCTGCAGTTCACTATGCTTTGGTATATTTCAAGAAAAACGCTGATCTTCATTGTGGATTCAGGGTTTTTGCTTGTGTTTTTAAAGAAAAACTCAACAATTGTAAACACCATCAAGGGAGCCAGGCTTGTTTCAACCGAAGAGCCTATGATCGAATAATTCACCTCAAGCTTATTTACATAGTTTAATTGTTGTAATTCAATAAATCGCTGTATTTGTTCCATTTCCTTATTGAGTCGGATTTCAGGGACATTGCATTCATAAAGGATGAAATTCAGGATGTCGGATACTTTTTCAATACCGATGGCTGCTTTTTCGGGGCTCTCTCTGGCTACGAGCTCAAGGTTCGAGAGGGTGACCAGCAGAAAATGGGGGTGGACCTGCGATTTAAGAAATTTAAGCTCATTCCGGAGGTGTTTGCTCTCTTCCTCGGTTTTTAAAACTGTGGCATGATACCAATCCTTAGAGTATTTTATGGTAATGAAGTATACTGTTGGGAGCATGATGAAAAACGCAGCGCTGAAGACAGAAAAAAAGCTCAAGGGATCTTTTTCTGTCTTTTCCGGGCTTACAACAGGAAAGAGAATATACTGGGTTTTGTAATGTTCAAGCACGCCTGATGCAGCCAGCAAAATTAGAAACAACAAGGTGAAATGAATTACCTTATTCCTCATTAAAAGCCAGGGGACAAGCAAGTAGGCTGTAGTGTAGGAAATCAGAAAAATTATCGGAAGACTTAAAATGTAGTCAGCAAGAAATTCAATTAAATGGACTTTCTGCTGACCTAATGTGTATAAGCCCGCAATAGCAATAATAAAAACAATCCAGGCTAAAACATGGCTTTCAAACCTGTTACTGGGCAAAAAAACCTCAACTGTTTTTTTTAGTTTCATCCAACCGGAAAATTACATTTGATTTTCAGTGAAAATTATAAAAATTCCATCAAAAAAGGATTTATTTCTGCTAAATACAGCGAACGCACTGCATATGTCGCTCCGACGTCTGTAAACGGTTTTTGATTTTGACTGCACTGCAACAATTCCTTCAAAGAAAACCCAACTGATCCAAGGGGGAAATTCTCATCTGAACCTGTACCTCAGAATGCATCATCAGAAGGGTTTTCCTAATCAAATTGCCACGGGATTTCTTAATACTTCAGCCGATAAGAGCCATTGGGTATGCAAACGAATCTTAACCGTCAGTAAAATGGGGTTTGGCGGCGGGCGCAGGCGATAGTTGATGCCAGAAGGTTGTTTTCATATAGATTTCATGGCCTAACAGAATAGTTATCAATAAAATAAGCGAATATAATATTTTTACGATAAGGGAATGGTTTTGAGAATTCATGCATTCAAACCTCCTAAGGAGTTGTTCACAGAAATATTATTACGGTTAGCTGTTTGGTGCCAATCCCCCGAAACGAAAAAATGGAATAAACGAAATTTTGTATTGCAATAACTAAAACCCTAATCTATGAGAAAACACGTAATTTTACTCTACAGCCTGTTATTATGCAGTGTGCAATTCTTGCAGGCGCAAAACCGCGTAATAACCGGTACTGTTTCATCTGCCGAAGATGGAAATGCTATTCCCGGTGTCACTGTATTTGCCAAGGGCAGCAGTGCGGGGGCGATAACCAACCTGAGCGGTGTTTACAGTATTGAAATTCCCGGGGATGCCGGGATATTGGTCTTCAGTTTTGTAGGACTTAAAACGATTGAAGTTCCTATTGAGAACCGAACAGTAATCGATATTGCCATGGAGCAGGAGTTCCTTGGAATTGAGGAACTTGTGGTAACTGCAGTGGGAATCAAGAGAAACTCCCGCGATCTTTCATACTCCGTTCAGAAAGTTGATGGGGAAATGGTGGAGAACAAAGTGGAAACCGATGTGATGCGCGCTTTAAGCGGCAGGATTGCAGGGGTACATGTATCAAGCAGCGGTGGTGCTGCCGGATCATCCTCCAACATTACCATCAGGGGAAGTTCATCCGCTTTGGGTACGAACCAGCCATTGTTTGTGGTTGATGGTATTCCTTATGATAATTCTACCTATGCCACCCAGAACAATACCGTTTACGGATCAACCTATTCCAACAGGGCGCTTGATCTTGATCCGAATGACATAGAATCGGTAACGGTTCTGAAAAGTGGAGCTTCTGCTGCACTTTACGGTTCAAGGGCCGCTAACGGGGTAATCGTTATTACCACCAAATCAGGGAGTAATTCAGCGATCAAACGCTTTGATGTTAGCATTGTATCCACAATTGCTACCGAAGAGCCTACAAAACTCCCAAGTTTTCAGAATGAATACGGGCATGGATCCAATTTCCAGTTTAATTCAGGGTATTTCGGAACCTGGGGACCCCGGTTTGATGCCCCGGATCTCGACGGAAACGGCGATGGCGTGGGAAGCGGATTACTGTTTAACAACAATGGTGTTATTTCTTATGAGAATCACCTGGGAGATATCGTTCCTTATAAAGCTTATCCGAATAATGTAAGCGATTTCTTTGAAAAGGGAAGCGTTTTCGAGAATTCCGTCAGTATTTCAGGCGGAGATGCCACTACCAATTTTATTTTGGTGGCAACTTCCAATAATCAGGATGGATTTATTCCCAACACAAGTCTCGATAAATACTCTCTTAAGGTTGCCGGAAACCAGCAACTTAACGATAGACTGAAAGTAGGTAGTTCACTTACCTATTCCGCTGTCGACCAGATCGGTGTTCCCACGGGAGGATATGGTGTTACCAATACCAACATTTTCGGACACCTTTGGATCATTCCCAGAAGTTACGACCTGAGCGGATTTGCGTTTGAGGATCCTATTACCAAAACAAATCTGCATTATCGGACCGACAGGGATAATCCCTATTATATAGCCAAATACAACCAATATACCTCAAAGGTCAACCGAACTGTAGGTTATGTGGATTTCGAGTATAAGGCTGCACCCTGGCTTACCGCAATGTACAAGCTGGGTGTAAACACCTATACCGACAGAAGGCAACAGGTATATGCCAAATCCACCTTGTTCAACGATGGGCTTGGAAGTATCCTTGATGATGATATTACTTTTACAGAGTTGGAGTCCAACCTGCTTTTAACGGCAAACAAAAGCTTTGGGAAATTCGAACTGACAGCTATTACGGGTTGGAATGTTAATCAACGGACAACCGACCGTCAGGGATTCCTTGGCAATGAAATTGTTGTTCCGGGAATCAATGATTTGGATAATACCAAGACCGTTCTTCCTAACGGGGGAATCTATGAAAAGCGCCGTCTGATGGGAGTATTCGGTGACGTTTCATTGGGTTACGGGAATTGGGCTTTTGTAAATCTTACCGGCCGAAACGACTGGTCATCCACACTTCCTGTAGAGAACAACAGTTATTTTTACCCTTCACTAACGGGTTCGGCGATCCTGACGGATGCTTTACCGGGATTGAAAAGCGATATTGTGAGCTATTTAAAGATTTATGGTGGGGTCTCCAGAATTGGAAATGATGCTGACCCGTATCAGACATCAACAACCTATACCGTTAATCCCAGCTATGGAAATAATCTTGGAACCATCGAATTTCCGTTTAGCGGAGTTGCAAGTCTTTCCAATAACGATATTCTCGGAAACAAGAATTTGAAACCCGAGTTTACAACAGAATATGAAATAGGAACCGACATGCAGTTCTTTAACAATCGTTTTGGTTTTGATGTATCCTATTATGACCGGGTTTCTACCGATCAGATTTTCGGCGTTCAAATACCAGCCTCCTCCGGATATATCCAGAAGGTGTTGAATGCCGGAGAAATCACCAACAAGGGTGTTGAAATAGCCCTAAAGGCTGTACCTGTTTCCAATTACAATGGATTCAAATGGAATATTGAGATCAACTACAGCAAAAATAACTCAATGGTTGTGAAGCTTTTTGATGATGTGGAACTGATAGACATCGGCAGCAACTTCACCAGTTTCGGAAGTGTAAATAAAGTGGGATATCCTTATGGGGTTATACAGGGAACTGTTTTACGACGTGACGACGAGGGAAATCTCCTTATTAACCCTGCAACAGGCTATGCCATGGTTGATACAGAGCTTGGAATCATTGCAGATCCCAATCCTGATTTTCTCTCGGCTTTGTCCAATTCGTTCAGCTATAAAGGTCTTAACCTTAGCGTATTGTTCGAATACCGAAAGGGAGGAGAATTATATGCTTATTCGATCGGGGAAATGAGAAATCGAGGTGTAGTTGCGGAAACGGCTATCGACAGGGAGGCTGGCAGGTTAATACGCGGTGTACTTGCTGACCCGGATGATCCTACTCAGGCTCAGCTGGATGCTGATGGAAATAAAATTCCGAATAATATCCAACTTACTACCAATAACTATTTTTTCAGGGGATTTCCAGCCGATGAAGCCAATGTGTTTGATGCAACCATTTTTCGTTTCCGTGAACTGGTTGTAGGATACTCCCTTCCTCAAAAATGGGTTTCACAAGTGAAACTCAAAGATGTGAATATATCGTTTATCGGAAGGAATCTTTGGTTTTATGCACCCAACATACCGCATATCGATCCTGAAACCAGTGGTTATGAGGCTGGCAACAGACAAGGGGTAAGTTATTATTATATGCCAAACGCCCGTCGTTATGCAGTTAGCCTTAAATTGAAATTCTAAAAATTAAGCATATGAAAACACTGAAATATTTAACACTGATTTTGATCTTTTCAGGATTTTTAGGGTCCTGCGAGAAGTTCCTCGATATAAATGATGATCCGAATAATCCAACTGCAGCTACCATCATTGATCTGATGCCTGCCGGGCAGGTCTCGATTGGTTTTGCCTTCTCCAATATCCCGGGGAGAATTGGTGCCGATGCAGTTCAACACATGGTAGTAGGTCGGTTTGACGGATGGGATGTGGATGGTTCTGATGTGTCCAATGACTGGAGATTTTCGCTCTATGCCGGTGCATTGAAAGATTTTGAGGATGTCATTGAACAGGCAACAGCATCCGAAAATTTTCATTATGTGGGAATTGCTAAGCTCCTCAAGGCCTATTCATACAGTCTGATGGTGGATATGTGGGATGATATCCCATTTACACAGGCCTGTGGGGATTTTGAATATCCTGAATTTGATGATGCTGCTGAAATTTATGATGATATTTTCCTTTTGATTGATGAAGCTCTCGACAATATGGAGATGGACAATACAGCCTCACTAACCAATGTGGATTTGATTTATCAGGGGGATGCGGCATCATGGATTCGGATGGGGAATACCCTGAAGCTGAAATTGTACAATCAGATCCGTTTGGTCGATCCTGTAAGGGCTAAAGCTGGAATTGAGGCATTGGTAGCTGCTGAAGCTGCAAACCCTGGTGAAGTATTGATCACCAGCGCTGATCAGGATTTTAATTTCTATTTCCTGAATATTGACAATCCTGAAAACCGCCACCCAAGTTTTCAGGCAGATTACCTGGTAAAAGGAGAGGCTCATGTCTGCAATTTTTTCTATGACTACCTGGATAATAACAATGATCCCAGAATCCCATATTATTTTTATAACCAGAATGTCGACGGGTTTGAAGGCAGAAATTATGGCGATCCTGCCCCGCAAGGAAATGATGGGGATACACGAACCGTTCCCGGTATTTATCCGGTTGGCGGAAAGTTCGATGACGGATCAGCTGAGGCGGTTACCGGTGGTTCTGCCATTGGAGACGGGGAATTTAGAATGCTTACCAATATCATGAGGTTATATATTGAGGCAGAAGCTGCAATATCCATGAATGCGACTGTTTCCGGAACAGCAGAGGAATTATTTAAAGAAGCTTTGGAGGCCTCGTTCCTGGAAGTTAATCGGTTAAGCGCACCGGATATGATAAGCACGGATGTGGACGCCTACATTCAGGACAGATTGGACGACTTTACAGATTCTACAACTGTTTCCGGTAAGCTCAACCTGGTGATGACTGAAAAATGGATTGCAATGTTCGGCAATGGTCTGGAATCATTTAATGATTATCGCAGAACAGGATTCCCGGTAATTCCTGATCCAATGGAAACCAATAATCTCAGACTCCTGCGCATACCTTATCCGAACGATGAACTCGATGCCAACCCAAATGCCCCGGATCAGCCAAATCGAAACCTGCCTGTTTTCTGTGATGTTAACAGTAAATAGTTGTAACTCTATAAATAAACAGAAAATGAAAAA
>JFJP01005580.1_pt1 | contig 16134 bp, 12 predicted proteins | sample 431651 | NCBI WGS metagenome assembly JFJP01 (sample SAMN02602958, study PRJNA72255) | Microbial mat metagenome, whole genome shotgun sequencing project. | biome: fresh water; feature: sink hole; material: water; isolation source: purple microbial (photo- and chemosynthetic) mats found in... | reverse complement strand
TGCATGACCCATGTGGGCAGCCCGCATGATCCACTTGAAGACCTTGGTTGAAAGCGCGAGCGCGGATATTCTTCATCTCGGTCTCTGGGTCGACTGAACAATTTCTTCAGTGGATGTGCAGTGCATTGCGCCGCAGCAGCTACCGTGCAATCATTAGAAGAAGGCTCAAAAAGGGCATCGAGCACCGTATGTCAAGGGCGCAACGGCCAAGCAAGGTTTTGAACAAATTGGCCTCCAGCCCTTTCTGTAAATGCGCTATCAGCTATTTGTTATGTAGCGTTTTGGCGAGATCCATTGGCAGCAGACAGCGCACAACCGACCCGGCACGATGGCTGCACAGGCAGGTGCATCGGTTTGGCCGGCCGGTGCCAGGCCGCCACGCAAGGTGTCCGCAATCACGTGGACCATGAATGTGATGCGTTTGTTATTTCCCATGATCCATCTCGGCCTGTTCAATGCGCGTGCACCCCATGCTGATGTGCGTCGTGGTCGCAGTCATGCGGGGGCTCGGTGCAAAGTGCAAGTGCGCCCTTCAGCCAGTCGGCCACCGCCTGATCGGGGTCGGTGGCGGTGGTCACGATGACCTCGATGCCACGTTGCGCCAGACGGTTTTGCAGACCGCGCCCGGCACCCCCGGCAATCAGCAGCGAAATGCCATCCAGCGGGTGTGGGGCGGCGCTGTCTGCATGGGCGATCTCGTGAAAGCTTTGCTCTTTGTCCAACTCGACCAGGGTTTTGCCAACCACCGACTGGTCGTGTACCTCGTAAACCCAGAATTTGCGGCACATGCCGGCGTGCTCGGTGATGGTTTTGCGGTTTTGGCTGGTGATGGCAATTTTCATGATGAACCTTGGACTAAAAACAGTGGTGAAGGCCAAGCTATCAGCAATGCACATGCCAACCCGCCCGCCAGCCATCTGCCACGCGGTCAACGCACTGATTACATTGGCAGCGATTGCCAACAAGCTGCACCCAGTCTCACCGGGGTAGGCAGGCCTTGCCACGCCGTAGCTGACAGAATTGGCAGTAAATACCTGAGACCAACTGCCACTGACAGACCGGCTTGGCGGTGGGTGGCAGCACCATCAATCGCTGCCAGACCGTTGCCCTGGCCGTCGCAGCGTGGCTGGCGTGCAGGCAGGTTGACGACTTGCCTGCACGCTTACTCTTCCAGCAGGCTGCGCAGCATCCACGCCGTTTTTTCATGGATGTCGATGCGCTGGGTCAGTACATCGGCAGTGGGTTGATCATTGGCGGCATCGACCACCGGAAACAGCTTGCGTGCCGTTCGCGCCGTGGCCTCCTGAGCGGCCACCAGATGGCGAACCATGTCATTGGCCCGGGGTACACCCTCCACCTCTTTGATGGAGGCTAGTTTCACATACTCCTTGTAAGTTCCAGGGGCCGGAAAGCCCAGCGCGCGAATGCGCTCGGCAATGATGTCCAGCGCGTTCCACTGCTCGGTGTACTGGCCCATGAACATCTGGTGCAAGCTGTTGAATTGCGGGCCGGTCACGTTCCAGTGGAAGTTGTGCGTCATCAGGTACAGCGTGTAGCTGTCGGCCAGCAGCGCAGACAAGCCTTGCGCGATCTGCTCACGCTGTTTGACGCTGATGCCGATGTCCATGGTGGCCGAAGCCAATTTTTTCTTGCTCATGCTCTTTCTCCTTGGTTAACAAAATGTTCAGCCCAACGTGGTGTCAAGCACCATCATCAACGCAAATCCCAGCATCAGGCCCAGGGTGGCGGGGGTTTCGTGGCCGTTGCGATGCGTCTGTGGAATCACTTCGTGTGACACCACAAACAGCATGGATCCCGCCGCCAGCCCCAGCCCCACCGGGTAGGCCAGCGCCAGCCCGCCAGACAGACCCACCCCCAGCAGCGCGCCCAGCGGCTCCAGCAGTCCGCTGCCCGCCGCCACCAGCACTGACAAACCCGGCGCAAATCCGGCCGCGCGCAAGGCCAGCGCAACGGCCAGGCCCTCAGGAATATCCTGCAGCGCAATAGCGGTGGTCAGTGGCAGCCCTACGTTGAGATCGCCCTGCGAAAAACTCACGCCGATGGCCATGCCTTCGGGCAGGTTGTGCAGTGCAATGGCAAATACAAACAGCCAAACCCGGCCGCAGCCTTCGTGGCCCGGCCCGCAAGGGCCGGTTTTGTCGTGCTCGTGCGGGGTAAATTCATCCAGCCCCAGCATCAGCAGCACGCCCAGCGCCATGCCAGCCACCACAACCAGCGCACCCTGCGGTTTGCTGCTCAGCAATTCGGTGGCAGAGACCAGTCCGGGCAGCAACAAGGAAAACGCGCTGGCAGCCAGCATCATGCCAGCGGCAAAGCCCAGTAGCGTGTCTTCGAGCTTCTGCGGGATGCTTCGCAGCGCCAGAGCCGGCAATGCGCCCAAGGTGGTCGCCGCAAACCCAGCCAGACCACCAAGCAGGCCGTAGCGCGCACCTGCTGCCGCGTCGCCAGTCAGCACCATCCACAAGCTTTGCGCCAGCAATGCCAGCACCGCCAGCACACCAATGACCAGGCTGGCAAACGCCAGTGTGTGCGTCTGGGCGTGGCGGTGCGCAGCGGCCAGCCATGTAACATTGCTCAGCACAGTGTTGCTCGTGGGACAAAAACTCTGGCAGGCTCGTCACCAAGACGGGCGCTGATACTGCGGTGGTAGGACATGGTTAATCTCGTGGCGGTGAAGAAGTGACAGACAAGTGCAGACTTTAATGCCGGCCCTACGATTTAGCCAGTTGATTGCGCTGATGCCATTCATAGCTAATTGCAATGCAATCTTTGACGTCATTCGCAAGGGCATAACCCAGAATGTCATTTAAGAGCTGCTTGCGCGCAAGCGCGACTTGGCCTGTACGATCGGCTCATTTCATTCCAGCCTATTCAAACCAACGATGACTGAGCTTTCTCCACAAGCACCGCCCTTGATCGACGACGAACTCGACCTGCTTGCCAGCTTGTTGCCACTGCGGGGTGCGCAACTGATTGAGTTGGGCTGCGGTGCCGCACGCCTGGCTGCTGACCTGGTGGGCCGATTTCCTGGTGCGCACGTCACCGGTCTTGAGGTAGACGAGCGCCAGATGGCCAAAAATCTGGCCGCACCCGCCACACCGGGACTTGACTTTGTCAACGCAGGTGCACAAGCGATTCCCTTTGGCGATGCTTGTTTTGACGGCGCGCTGATGCTCAAATCATTGCACCCTGTGCCCATGGCGCTGATGGCGCAGGCGCTGGCTGAAGTGGGGCGGGTGCTCAAACCAGGTGGCTGGCTGTATGTGTCCGAGCCGGTATATGCCGGCCCGCTTAACGACATCATGCGATTGTTCAATGACGAAGGTGTGGTGCGTGCCGCCGCCCAGCAGGCGCTGGATGCCGCTTTGCAAACCGGCCAGTGGCAGGCTGCTGATGAACGCCGCTTTGAGATGCCGGTGCACTTTGCCGACTTCGACACGTTTGAGCAGCGCATGATGCGCCCCACCTATGCCGACCATCAGATCGACGACGTGTTGCACTCAGCGATTCGCCAGCGTTTTGAGTCGCACCTGGGGCCTCTGGGGGTGGCATTGACCCGCCCGATGCATGTGCGACTGTTGCGCAAGATCGCTTGACAACGCTACCTTAGTCGACTGGCAGGTATGCTGCCTTGTTCATCTGCCGGACGGCAGTCACCAAGGCTTGCACCACTGACTGATGCACCGAGTTTCGTCGCCAGGCCAGCGCCACACGGCGCAGGGGGGGTGGGCTGGTGAAAGGGATGGGGACCACCAGTTCAGACCGGTACAGCTCAGCCAAGGCGCTTTTGGGCAACACAGAAATACCGTAACCCGAGGCCACCATGGAACGGATGGTTTCGATCGAATGCCCTTGCCGCATCGATGCATCGTTGTGGCTGATTTCTGGGCAGGCATCCAGCACCTGTTCGCGAAAACAGTTGCCAGCTTTCAGCACCAGTACCTGTTCCGTACCTATTTCTGAGGCGTCAATGTGCTGGCGGCTCGCCCAGGCATGGTCTTTGGGCACCACGACTTCAAACACCTCGTCGTACAGCGCTTGTGTCTCAATGCCAGGAATATCAAACGGCAGCGCCACGATGGCAGCGTCCACCGTGCCGTACTTGAGGTAGTCAGCCAACAAGGCCGTCATGCTCTCTTCGATGTAAAGGGTCAGACTTGGCGCTACCTGATGCCATGCCGGGATCAGATCTGGCAACAAATAAGGCGCGATGGTGTGAATGATGCCCAAGCGAAAAGTACTGGTGAGCGGGTCTTTGCCAGACTGTGCAACAGTTTCAATGCGCCCCACTTCTTCCAGGCTCTTGCGTGCCTGCTCCACCACCCGCACACCCACTTCGGTCAATGCCACATGGTGTTTGCCACGCTCGATCAGGGTGACACCCAACTCCTCTTCCAGACGCTGCAAAGCGACGCTGAGCGTGGGCTGGGACACCTGGCACTGCTCGGCCGCCCGGCTAAAACTCAACTGATCGGCAAAGGCCACCAAATAACGCAATGCTGTCAATTTCATGATCACTCGGAAAAATTACAGAAAAATACTATGCACGTTATAGTCAAAAAAATCTTATGAATCATTGACTTACGTCATTAGGCCACACCGTTAGCATGGTTAAAGTCTGTCTGTGCCCGATATTTTTTTAGTTCTGTTGATCTAGATCTAATGTCAGGCACATTTTTTAAACTTTCAGGATGTAACACATGAAACTTCGCATACTTGCAGCGGCGGTCAGCGCCCTGAGTCTGGCACCCATCTACTCAGCAGCCCAAGAGCTGATACAGCCCATCAAGCCGCCCATGCAGATCAATCTAGGCATGGTCGAACTGGGCAAAAAACTGTATTTTGACCCTCGCCTGTCCAAGTCGGGCTTTATCTCCTGCAATTCCTGCCACAACCTTTCCATGGGTGGCACGGACAACATCCCCACCTCGATTGGCGACAAATGGCAACAAGGCCCGATCAACGCCCCCACCGTGCTGAACTCCAGCCTGAACGTCGCCCAGTTCTGGGACGGTCGCGCGGCAGATTTGAAGGCACAGGCAGGTGGCCCGATTGCCAATCCGGGTGAAATGGGCTTTACCCACACCTTGGCCATCGGTGTGCTAGCCTCCATTCCGGCGTATGTGCGCGAATTCAAAACCGTCTTTGGCACCGACAAAATCGACATCGACCAGGTCACGTTGGCAATTGCAGAGTTTGAAAAAACTCTGGTGACACCCAATTCCCGTTTTGACCAATGGCTGCTTGGCAAGAGCGACGCCTTGAGTGCGGATGAACTGGCCGGTTACAAACTGTTCAAGGAAAGCGGCTGTGTGGCCTGCCACAACGGTCCTGCGGTGGGCGGTGCTTCGTTCCAAAAAATGGGCGTGGTGGCACCCTACAAATCAACAGGTGGTGCCGAGGGCCGTAGCGCCGTGACCGGCAAAGAGGTCGATCGCTTCAATTTCAAGGTGCCCACGCTGCGCAATGTCGAAATGACCTATCCGTACTTTCACGACGGCGCGGTCAACACGTTGCCTGAAGCGGTCGACATCATGGGCAAACTGCAGTTGGGCAAGACATTCACCCCAGCCGAAAACGCCAAGCTTGTTGCATTCTTGAAAACTTTGACTGGTGACCAGCCAAGTTTTGCGCTGCCCATCCTGCCGCCCTCCAGCGACAAGACACCACGGCCAACACCGTTCGCAAAATAGGCTCACCAAGGCGCAGGAAGAGGAACCCATCCAAGCACCTTTTCCTGCCATTGCGAGGCCGATCGCCAGCGGCGCAATGGTATTAGCCATGCGAATGATGCGCTGAAAAGTCTGATCTTTGTTTCATTGAGCGGCCGGGTGCGACACACTTGCGCCTTTCGCAACTTACGGAGCAAATCATGCTGATCGGACTACCCAAGGAAATCAAAAACCACGAATACCGCGTCGGCCTGACCCCGGCCAGTGTGCGTGACCTCACCGCCCATGGCCACAAGGTGTTGGTGCAAACTGGTGCCGGTGCCTTGATCGGACTGACTGATGAACAGTACACCGCCGCCGGCGCCACGCTGGCGGCCACCGCCGCCGACGTGTTTGCCGCTGCTGACATGATCGTCAAGGTGAAAGAACCCCAGCCGGTTGAATGTGCCATGCTGCGCCCCGGACAGATTTTGTACACCTACCTGCACCTGGCCCCCGATCCGGATCAAACCGCCGCGCTGGTCAAATCCGGCGCCGTTTGTATTGCCTATGAGACCATCACCGGGCCCGGTGGCGGCTTGCCGTTGCAGGCGCCCATAAGCGTGGACGACGCCGTGCACGATGCCGACCTGGTGGTCGGCGGCGTGCTGATCCCGGGTGCGGCTGCGCCCAAGCTGGTCAGCCGCGCCATGATCTCGCGCATGAGAAAAGGTGCGGTAGTGGTCGACGTGGCGATTGACCAGGGTGGCTGTTTTGAGACCTCGCATGCCACCACACACGCAGAACCCACCTACGTGGTCGACGGTGCGGTGGCACGCACCAGCACTTTTGCCTTGAACAACGCCACCATCGGCCACGCCGTGGCGCTGGCTGACAAGGGCTGGAAGCAAGCGCTCATGGAAAACGTGCATTTGAAGGCTGGCCTGAACGTTTGCAACGGTCATGTCACCTACGAAGCCGTGGCCAAAGACCTGGGCTACGCCTACGTCAATGCCGACACGCTGCTGGGCTGATTGACCGAGGCACCGCGACTGCGGTGCTAAAGTGTCAGGCATTCATGCATGCCCTGATTACTGAAATTCGTCGCCGCGCCACGCTGTGGCGCGCTGAACACGACCAGGTGGCGCACGCCGCGCACAGCACCAATTTGCAACGCATGCCCAACCTGGCGCCTGCGGTGGCGCTCGTCAATGCAATGTTCATGGTCTGGCTGGGCGCACAACTGCTGATGCAGCAAGACACCGAATTGGTCACGCAATGGAAACTGGCGCTGTTTTTAACCCATCTGCTCATGGCCAGCTGTTTTGGCATCTTGGCCTGGAGCGCGCATGTACTTCGCCATGCGGTGAAAAGCTGGATGGGCAGGGGGCTGCCGCTGCTGGCGGCCTGCCTGGGCGAAGTCTTCGTGATTGGTTTTGTCACCTTTGATCAATGGGTTTCGCCCAATATCAGCCCTTTTTTGCTGGGGTCCATCACCATTGCTCTCGCGGTTTACCTGCGCCCGGCTACATCGGCCTGGGTTTATGTCGCAAGTTACTGCCTGTTTTATTACGCCGTTGGCCTGACCCAAAACAATGCTGAGCAATTGCTGTCAAACCGCATCCATGGGCTGGCTGCTGTGGGTACGGGGTGGGCACTGTCGGTGTTGCTGTGGCGCAAGTTCACCACCATCACCCTGCAGCGGGAACAACTTGAAAACGCCAACGCAGAGTTGCAGAACAAGCACAAAGAATTGCAGCGACTGACTCGCCTGGACGGCTTAACCGGTCTGTACAACCGCAACACATTTGTAGAACTGACCCGTCAGGAACTGGCACGGGCCCAGCGGCAGGGCTCAAGCACCAGCATTTTGCTGTTGGACCTGGACTTTTTCAAACGCGTCAACGACACCTGGGGCCATCCAGCCGGTGATGCCGTGCTTAAAAATGTCGCTATCGTGGCCAATAGCACGGTGCGCGCCACCGACCTGGTCGGCCGCCTGGGCGGCGAGGAATTCATCATTTTGCTGCCTAACACCACACTTGAGGCCTCACGGCGTCTGGCTGAAAAGCTGCGTGCCAATCTGGAGCGCAGTCCAACAATTTGGGAAAAAACGAACATTATCAGTACCGTCAGCATCGGTGTCGCCAGCACCACAGCCAACGAAAAACACGACTTTGAGCACTTGTACAGCCACGCCGACCTGGCGCTTTACAGCGCCAAAGAAAAAGGACGCAATCGGGTGGTGTAAAGCTATGCAGGTGCCAACCAGCGCGCAACAAAATCATCGGCGCCGACCGGTTTACCAAACAGGTAGCCCTGACCCAGTTCACAACCGAGTTCATGCAGGTGCGAGGCCTGTTCGATCTGCTCGACGCCTTCCGCCACAAGCGTGTGGCCGAGGTTGTGGCCCAGGTCAATAATGGCGCGCACCAACACCGCATCGTTGTTGTTGACCTGCATGGTGCCAACAAAGCTCTGGTCAATCTTGATCACTGAAATCGGCAGCTGCCGGAGATAAGCCAGGCTGGAGTAACCGGTGCCAAAGTCATCAATCGCCAGCGACACACCCATGCTGCGCAGCTCATTCAGGCAGGCCAGTTGCGTCGGGGTATGCTGCAACAGCGCGTCTTCGGTAATTTCAAGCTCCAGCGCTTCGGGGGGCACCTGATGGTTTTGCAACAACTGCTTTAGTTGACCGGCCATGTCCGGACGCTGCAAATCCGCCACATTCTGGTTGACTGCCAGCCGCCACGGGCTGCGCCACAGACCTGCCTGGATCCAGGACCCCAGTTGGCGCAGCGCGTCATTCATGACCCACTGGTCCAGCAGCGTGATCAAGCCCGATTTTTCCGCAACGCGGATGAATTCACCTGGCATCACCAGCCCATGGCCGGGTCGCTGCCAGCGCACCAGTGCCTCGGCACCCATCAAGGCACCGCTACCAAGCTGGCATTTGGGCTGAAAATAAACCCGCAACTGCTGCTGCGCAATGGCCTCAGCCAGTTCGGTCTGAATAGAAAACGCCTGCAGGTTTACCAGGCTCATTTGCCGGGTGTAGCTCATTGCACGGTTGCGGCCACCGACCTTGGCACCATACATGGCCATGTCGGCATTGCGCAACAGCAGATCTGGGGTCTGGGCATCGTCAGGAAAAATGGCCATGCCGATGCTGGCCATCGGGCGGTAATTTTGAGCCGCCTGTAGCGGCAAGGGTTCGCGCAGGCGCGCCAGCAGGTTGGCCGCCACCGCCTGTGCACCCACCCGATCAGTGCGCGGGAGCAGCAGCGCAAATTCGTCACCCCCGACACGGGCTACCGTGTCTTCGGCACGCACACCCGCTAGCAACCGTTGTGCCACGCTTCGCAAGAGCTCATCGCCCACCGAGTGACCGAGCGTGTCGTTAACCTCCTTGAAACGGTCCAGGTCGACAAACAGCAGCGCAAAGCTGTTGTCGTGGCGCTTTGAGCTGGCCACCAACTGGGTGGCTCGATCATTGAAAAGTGAACGATTGGGCAGGTCCGTCAAGTCGTCGTACGAGGCCTGATGCGCCAGGCGCAGCTGTGTCTGATGCAAAAGCGTAATGTCAGTCTGAACGGCAAAATAGTTCAGCACCGTGCCATTGTTTTCTCGCACAGCGTTGATGCTGCTCCACACCCGGTATTCGGTACCATCAGAACTGCGGTTGGTCAATTCTCCGGACCAACTGTCGTGTTTTTCGAGCGCCCGCCACATCGCCTGGTAGAAATCAGCATCATTGCGACCGGATTTGAGCAGGCGCGGGTTGCGCCCCAGCACCACGTCTGACGAAAAACCGGACTGACGCGTAAAGGCCGGGTTGACCCGCACAATTTGTGCCTTGGCGTCAGTGATGATGATGGCCTCCTGGGAAGCCATGAACACAGTTTCGCTCAGCAGGGACTGATGCTGCTGGTGCTTCAGGACGGAAATGTCCGTCGAGATGCCCCCCACACCATACACTTGCCCGGCCAGATCACGCAATGGAAATTTGCGTGTCAAAAAATCCACCACCCCTTCACCAAGGCCATGCATTTGCTCCTCAAGGGTAATGGACTGAGCGCTCGCCAGCACCCGCTCATCGGCTTCGTTCTGGACAATCGCATCACGCAGCGGCAGAAAATCAGCCCGTGGGTGGCCGTAAACTTCTTCTCGCTGACGACCCAGAAACTGAAGCAAGGTTTGGTTGGCAAGCATGATCCGGCCTTGTTTGTCGGCGGCGTAGATCAGGCTATCGCTGGAATCCAGCAGCACTGAGAAAAACCGCTGGTCCTCGGCGCGCGCGGCTTCTGCGGTTCGATCAACCAGCAGCACCAACACACGACGGTCGAGCTTGTAGTCCATCGACAGTCCGATCAGGTGCAAGTCGTACACCGGGCCGTGGACACCGGGCCGGGCGACCTGAACCTGTTGCAAAAGAAGCGTTTCGCCAGAGCGGATGTCGCGCAGGGCGGCATGCAGCCGGGCACGGTCGTTCTTGTGCACTGCCTGCCAAAAACGATTGTCCGGACTGGTCATGTGGCCCACGCTGCTCAGTATGAAACTGGCGCGCTCGTTGCTGTCGTCCACCGTACCACGGGTATCAACCACCAGCGCGGGCAGCGGCATGTTTTCAAAAAGCGACTGATACCGCCGGCGAAGCAGGTCTGCGTCGTTTTGGGCAGCGCGCAGTTCGTCGTTTTGCAATTCCAGCTCAACCTGGTAGATGCGCAGATCTTCGAGCAGCCGGGCATCTTCTAAACTGCCGCTATTGGCATCCAGCTGCTGACCAGCGTGCTGGCTCAAAACAGCCTGAGCTCGCTGTTTCAGCAGTGTCAATCGTTCGGTTTTTGGGTCTGCCGGTGGGTTGGGCACGCTGGTCATGGCTGGCTGTGCAACATCTGATTGCGCCAGTTGGTGATGTTGACATGGCTAATGACCACACCAGGCTGCTCGCCAAGTACCGGGCTCACGTTCATCACAAACCAGCGCTGTTCAGTCGGTGAGTGGCACGGGTATTCAAGCTTGAAGTGCTGGCTGCGGCCCTCCAGCACCTCACGCACGCCCCGTTCGGCGTCACCAATGCTTGCGTCTGGTGGTTGGTGCATGTCTTTCCAGACACCCAAGTAATTGACACCCGGGCCAGAGCAGGTCAGTTCCGCATCGCCATTTTCAATGGCAAAGCGGCGCCAGGCGGCGTTGACCAGGGTAATGATGCCGCTACTGTTGAGTACCGCAATATGTTCGGCCAGTGCGTCAATAATGAACTGCAGGCGCGTCACCTCGTGCAGCGCAGTCACATCCATAAAGGTAATGACCGCCCCCTTGGCTGACGAGGATGGCACGCGATAGGGCAGCATGCGCACAAAATAGTGCAAGCCATTGATGCCTCGAATTTCTTTTTCAACCTTGGCCTCGGACTTCAGGGTGAGCGCCAGGTCGGTGATCAGCTCAGGGTACAGCAGCGTATGCGCCAGATCGTCAAGCGGCCGGCCAATGTCAGAGTCCCGCAGCCTGAAAATATGCGTGGCGTCTGGCGAAAAGCGGGTCAGGTTCAGGGCTTCGTCAACAAACACCGTGCCGGCTGCCACCGCTTGCGCCATGTTGTCAAGGTCAGCGTTCAGACGGTTCAGGATGTCAATTTTTTCCTGGTACTCGGCATTGACCGTGTTGAGCTCTTCGTTGACCGACTGCAGTTCTTCGTTGGAGCTTTGCAGCTCTTCATTGGAGCTCATCAACTCTTCGTTGGTGGACTGCAGCTCTTCGTTGGAGGTCTCCAGCTCTTCCACCGTGGCCTGCAGGCTTTCACGGGTGGCGGTGAGCTCACGCTCCAATACCTCCATGCGCTCGGCAGTTTCGGAGTCCAGATCAATGGTGGTGAGCGCCTCAGTGGGTTGTGCCACGGCGTGCAGTTGCTCAAAGGCCAGCAGGGTCAGGCGGTCGCCTTCGGTTTCATCGACTGGCCAGGCAGACAGGCGCAGATGCTCGGTGTCGCCCTCGGGCGTGGTGAACTTGAGCCGGTCTGATGCAACGTTGGTGCCCTCGCGCCCGGCTTTGAACACCAGGGCAACAGCCACCGGTACCAAGGGCTCGGGCAGGATACGGTTCATGTCCAGGCTCGCGTGGCCCTCGCGCAATTGCAAGAATCGATTGACCTCGCCATACGAATGCACCAATTCGTGCCGGCCATTCACCAGAATGGCGGCCGGTGGCGCAAAGGCTTTTAGCAGTGTTGAAAAGCCTTGCTCTACCTTTGTCGGCTGGATGCGTCCAGCGCGCGTGCGCTGGTTACTGGTCAGCGACATACCCGGGTAGCCGTAACCGGTGCCTTTGGACACTTCAAGGGGAAAGTTCAAAGGCCGGACCATTTCCCAGATCTTGTTGCGCGCGCTCACCGTGGTGAAGTCTCTTTGCAAGTCACCCAATGATTCACTTGACCCTAAAAACAGGTGGGCACCCGGCAGCAGGGCGTATTGCAGACGCTTGAGCGCACGCTCCTGCGCCACCGGGCGAAAGTAGATCAGGGCGTTGCGGCAGGTCACCAGGTCCATGCGGGTGAACGGGGGGTCGGTCAGCAGGTTGTGGCGAGCAAACACGATGCATTGGCGCAATTCGTTCTTGACCACAAAGGTGTTGCCTTTTTTGACGAAAAACCGCTCTAACTGCTGGGGCGATACCTCAGCGGCAATCGACTCGGGGTAGGTGCCAGCACCGGCCGTTTCGATGTTTTGTTGCTCAACATCGGTGGCAAATATCTTCAGGGTTGGCCAGTGTTTGAGTTGGTCAAAAGCTTCCAGAAACAGCATGGCCACAGAGTACGCCTCTTCACCGGTGGAGACTGCGGCCAGCCAGACCCGGATCGACTCACCGGCCTGCTTTTTGACCACCAGCGGCTCAATCACCTGACGCGACAATATCTCGAAGGCTTCGGCATCACGGAAAAAACTGGTCACCGGAATTAGCAGCTCGCGGCGCAACGTCAAGACTTCATTGCGATCATTGTTGAGCAATTCCAGGTAGGTTTCAAGGGCGGTGACCTGGCGCACGTTCATGCGGCGCTCGATGCGGCGCATCACCGTGCCGGTTTTGTACTCTTGAAAATCGATGCCACCCACCTGCAGCAGCAGGTGCAGGATTCCGCTCAATGCGGCTTCTGGACTGGTGGCGCGCAACGAGTGGCCAACTGTGTCAAGCGTTACAGCCGCCTTGACGATCGGTTGATTGGTGATGTGAGCCAGCAAACGCGCCCCAATCTGGTCCACCGGCAAAATGGCATCGACCAGACCGGTAGCAATCACACTGCGCGGCATGCCGTCAAACTTGGCGTCATCAGGCTCCTGGGCAATCAAAAAACCACCCGAATCATTGATGGCTGCTGCACCGCGGGTGCCGTCAGAGCCGGTACCTGACAACACGACGCCCACCGAGCGAGCACCATAGTGCTCGGCCATCGACTTAAAGAACACGTCGATGGGCAAAGTCAGGGTGCGCGGGTTTTTGGGGGTCAGGGTCAGCTTGCCAGCGCCCATGTGCATGATGGAGCCAGGCGGGATCAGGTAGACCCGATTGGGTTCGATCGGCATGTCCTGCTCCACCATCACCACCGGCATGGCCGTGTGGCGGGCCAGCAGGTTGGCCATCATACTTTTGTGGTCCGGCGACAAGTGTTGAATAACAACAAAGGTGGCGCCAGACTGGCTGGACAAGCCAGCAAACAGCTTTTCCAGGGCCTCCAGTCCACCAGCTGAGGCGCCAATGGCAACAATCTGGGGGGTGAGTTCAGCGGCGTCAGCGGAGTTGACGACCACAACGCTTTGATCGGTTGACATGCTTGACCTTCAGGTTCCAACGGTAAAAAACATGGATCAACAAGCATCTTGTTGTCCAGACAACTGCCGTATTATCGTCTGTCTTAATTTTGTCCAGGACAGAAAAATTTTCATGACCCAAGTCAATACGGTGCCCCTGTCACTGTCAGAGATTGAGAAGTTCACCGGCCTGTCGCGCGAGGTGTTGCGCAAATGGGAGCTGCGTTACCTGTTTCCCCAACCCAGCCGTGGTCGGCGAGGTGAACGTCTTTACAGCCAGAAGCAGGCGCACAGGCTGCGCCTGTTGGCGCGCCTGATCGACTCTGGGCAGCGCGTCGGCAAGATGATGCCACTGACGACGGCGCAACTACAGGCCTGGATCGAAGCACTGCCCAGACAGGGACCGCCTGAACCCAACACCCTGCTGCTGTTGCAACAGGTGCAAATGCTGGTGGCGCGGCTGAGATCACCAGGCGATGGCTCGTCGCTGGCAGCCTGGTTGGCGGGTCTGGTCGAGCAGCTTGGCCTGGAAAGCTTTGTAGCGCATGTCATGCCCGCCTTTAACCAGGCCGTAGGTAGCGCCTGGGAAAACGGCCAACTTGGTGTGCACGCCGAACACTTCTACACCGAAACGGTACACGAGGTGGTCACGCGCGCGCTGCCCGGCCCGGTCAGCAATCCATTGCTACCCAGTGTGCTGCTGACCACGCCACCGGGCGAGTTGCACAGCCTGGGTTTGCTGGCCCTGCATGCCCAGCTGCGCCTGGCGGGCGCAGTGGTCTTTAGCTTGGGGGCTCAAACACCGGTGGCCGAGGTGCAGGAAGCGGTGCTGAGCATGAAGATTTCGGTGGTGGCGGTTTCAGTCAGTGTTTGCCTGGGAGCAGCGCGCGCCCAGGCCTATCTGCAAAAACTGCGCCAAGCGCTGCCCCAGCGCTGCCAGCTATGGACGGGTGGCCAGGGCTGTGCGGCAGTGCCGGCTCAGGCACTGATTGGGTGTGAGGTATTTGATGACACGTCCAGCGCTGTCTTGCGCTGGCAAAACCTGGCAATTAGCAGTGTTGCTGATGCAGGGCACGAACTACCTTTGAGCAATGTTTCGCGTCACGGCCAGCCTCCTCTTCTGACAACCTGAAATTTGGCCGGGAAGAAGACAGACTCGTCGCTGATGCCAGGCCCCAAACATGCGTCGGTCACCAACCGGGTCGGGCACAAAAAATATCATGAAATTGATCTTTATCCCTTATTGGATAATCGCTAAACGCTACATAATAAATAGCGTTTTAGCGTCAATGCAGAGTCAAACTTCAGTCTAATCCGGGCCGCTATCGGAAACCTGCTGTCGAATTTGCCGCTCAGCCTGGTACACCCGAAGGGATTTGCGGCGTGTTGGGTGATGTAGATGGCGCAGATCGTTATGAAGCCAGCACCTGGCGGACAGTTGCGCAGCAGCACAGTGCCTCAGGGCGGAAATCAAATGCCATACCGTCCCTAGCCTGTCTGGTGTAACCGCGGGATTGACCAGCGGCGTGCGACGCTTAGGGTACTTGAGTGCCAGTGATCGCCGTTAGCTATAAAATATATAGCAATTAGCGCTTTCTGGAAAAGGGCTAGAGGTCAATTTACTTATAGATTTGGCCTGCCCGTCTGTAGGAATTTTCCTAGCCTGGGTCGTCTTTTTCCCACAGTCGAATCAGCATCGCCTGATAGCGCAGGCAGATCGAGGCAGGCAAGATGGCCCATGCCGTTAAATTTGCTGATTGTTGATGACTCCGACCTGATTCGCGCCAGCTTGCGCGCGCTGCTCAGTAGCGTGGCTGGCATCGCAACTATTTGCGAGGCCACGACGCTGGCAGAGGCACTTGACAGCGCCCAGCGCGATCCCCCCACACTGGTGATTCTGGATCTGAATCTGCCAGACGGCCTGGGCACGGACATCATCCAACAACTCAAACAGCGCTCGCCCACCATGTGGCTTGCGGTACTGACCATCCATGCCGACCCCAGTTACCGTCGGCGTTGTCTGGCGCTGGGTGCCGACTGGTTCTTTGACAAAGCCACCGAAACCGATTTGCTGCTGGAAGTGGTTCGCCAACTCGCCACACAGAACCCCATGATCAATGCTGACCAGGGCTTGACACCAGAAACCACAAATTAAAAAGGAAATGACCATGAACAAGCTGAAAATTGCCACACGCCTGATGCTGCTGATCGGTGTGCTGGCAGCCCTGCTGATGGCGGTCGGTTTGACTGGTTTGTCAGGCATCAACCAGTCCAACGCGGCGCTCAAGACAGTTTACGAGGACCGAACCGTTCCCATGGGGCAGCTCGCTGATGTTCAACATCAGGTGTTACTCAATCGGCTGGCCATTGCCAACAGTGTGCTGGACCCGACACCTGACACCCTTGCCAGGAGCATTGCCGACCTAGGCTCCAACCTTGTCACCCTTCAGAACACCTGGGATGCCTACATGGCAACCACGCTGACCGCCGAAGAAGCGATAGTTGCGAAAAAGTTCAATGAAGACCGAACCCGATTTGTGCAGGAGGGGCTGCAGCCGGCCATGAACGCCTTGCGCGCCAATGATGTGGTGGGCGCAAACCGCTTGATTCAGGAAAAAATCCGGCCTCTGGTGGTGCCCGTGGAAGCCGGCATTGAA